>Ga0335069_10008789_pt1 | contig 14412 bp, 12 predicted proteins | sample Lox_Sample_11_FD_206714 | JGI IMG/M metagenome (GOLD analysis project Ga0335069, IMG submission 206714) | Soil microbial communities from Loxahatchee National Wildlife Refuge, Florida, United States - Lox_Sample_1.1 | ecosystem: Environmental > Terrestrial > Soil > Wetlands | place: USA... | reverse complement strand
TCCGGCTCCAGGACGCCGGACGCTTCGAGCTCTTCTACATCCGCCCCACCAACGGCCGCGCGGACGACCAACTGCGCCGCAACCATTCCACCCAGTACACCTCCGAACCGGAATTTCCCTGGCAGCAGGAAAGCCCGGGAGTTTACGAGTCTTACACCGACCTCGCTCCGGGGGAGTGGACGAAACTCCGCATCGTCGTCTCCGGCGTCCGCGCCCAACTGTTCGTGAACGGCGCGTCCCAGCCGTGCCTGCGATTGTCAACGACCTGAAGCACGGCAAGAGCCGCGGGAAAATCGCGCTCTGGATAGGCCCGGGCACTGAGGGATACTTCGCCAACCTGGTGGCAGGGAAGTAATTATCGCCGTGTGGGATAATCAGATGAAGTCCCCCACAGCATGGACCGCGAATTCATCCGGAATTTCTCTATCATTGCGCATATCGACCACGGCAAGTCGACCCTGGCCGACCGCCTGCTGGAAGTCACGGGCGCGCTCTCCCAGCGCGAAATGATGGAGCAGGTGCTCGACTCCATGGACCTCGAGCGCGAGCGCGGCATCACCATCAAAGCCCACGCCGTCCGCCTCAACTATCGGGCCGATGACGGCAACCTCTACCAGCTCAACCTGATCGACACTCCCGGCCACGTCGATTTCTCGTACGAAGTCTCGCGCAGCCTGCAGGCGTGCGAGGGCGCGCTGCTGGTGGTCGACGCGTCGCAGGGCGTCGAGGCCCAGACTCTGGCCAATACCTACCTGGCCCTGCACCATAACCTGGAAATCATCCCGGTCATTAACAAGATCGACCTGCCAGCCGCCGAGCCCGAGCGCATCCGCGAACAGATCGAGACCATCATCGGCCTCGATGCCCGCGACGCCGTCCTCGCCAGCGCCAAGGCCGGCACGGGCGTGCACGAGATCCTGGAGCATATCGTTCATCTCGTGCCGCCGCCGAAGGGGTCGCCCGACGCGCCGCTCCGCGCGCTGATTTTCGATTCCTGGTTTGACCCTTACCGCGGGGTCATCATTCTGACCCGCGTGGTCGAAGGACGCCTGCGCCGCGGGCAGAAGATCCGGCTCTGGTCTAACGGGCAGGTGTACGAAGTGGATGGGCTGGGTTACCAGGCGCCCAAGGCGACGCCCTGCGACGAGCTTTCCGCCGGCGAGGTCGGCTTCCTCTTCGCCAATATCAAGACCGTCTCCGACGCCAAGGTCGGGGACACCATCATCGATCACGAGAACCCCGCCGCCGAGCCGCTCCCTGGATTCGAAGAGATCAAGCCCATGGTTTTCGCCGGCCTCTATCCGGTGGAATCCCACGAGCACGGCGTGCTGCGCGATGCGCTCGAAAAGCTGCAGCTCAACGACAGCGCCTTCAGCTTCGAGCCCGAGAATTCCGTGGCGCTCGGCTTCGGCTTCCGCTGCGGCTTCCTCGGCCTGCTGCATCTCGAAATCGTGCAGGAGCGCCTGGAGCGCGAGTTCGATATCGACCTCATCACCACCGCCCCTGGCGTCCGCTACCGCATCACCACGACGGACGGCCAGATCCTGGAGGTCGACAACCCGACCAAGTTCCCCGACCCCTCCTCCATCAAGCAGATCGAGGAGCCGATCATTGACGCCACGGTGATCACGCGCGAGGAGTTCCTCGGCGGCATCCTCAAGCTGCTCGAAGAGAAGCGCGGCACACAGAAGAAGTTCGAGTACATCGGCGGCGGCCGCGTCATGCTGCTTTACGAGCTGCCGCTCAACGAGATCGTGCTCGATTTTTACGACCGGCTGAAGTCGTCTTCCCGCGGCTACGCTTCGCTCGATTACCACTTCTCCGGGTATCGCATCTCCCCCATGGTGCGGCTGGACGTGCTGGTGGCTGGCGACCCGGTGGACGCGCTCAGCATGATCGCGCACCGCGATTTCGCCTACGAGCGAGGCAAGGAGCTGATCTCGCGACTGCGGCGGCTGATTCCACGGCAGATGTTCGAGGTGGCGCTGCAGGCGGCCATCGGGAACAAGATCGTGGCGCGCGAGACGATCAGCGCCATGCGCAAGAACGTGCTCGCCAAGTGCTACGGCGGCGACATCACGCGCAAGCGCAAGCTGCTGGAGAAGCAGAAGGAAGGGAAGAAGCGCATGAAGCGCGTGGGGCGGGTGGAGATCCCGCAGGAAGCGTTTCTCGCGGTGCTGAAGGTGGGGCAGACGGAAGAAGAAGAGTAAGGCCGCACCGCTCCCTTACGGTCGCGGCTCAGTTGCCAGCGCAAGTGCCGCGTATTCCGTGGCGGCGTCGCGCATGAACTTCTCCATCATTGAGCCTGCCGGGTATTGGTGGTTCATCGACACCGCGTCCCACGACCCGTCGGCGTTCTGGTGCGTGCGGAGCCAGGCCAGCGCGCGCGCCAGGTGCGGTTCGTCCGCGTGGATGCCCGAGAGCCGCAGCATGGCTGCCGCCCACGCCGTGGCGTAGGCGCTTGAACCGGCGCCCGCCGGGGGCGCGTTCGGCCGGTCGCGCCAGGGTCCGAGCGCGGCCAGCGTCCAGCCGCCATCGGCAGCCTGCCTGCTCCAGGCCTCATCAATCGCGTCCGGCGACGTTTCTTTCGCCCATAGCAGCACCAGCCGGTTGGCCAGCGGCTGACGGTCACGATTGCCGGTCAGGTATGCCCGCAGACGGCGCACGTTCTCCTGGATTTCGGGCCGGTCCTTGTATCCGTCCGGCGCGATCCCCGTCGCGACCGCCGCCAGCGCCGCTCCGAAGTAGACGGATTCGGGCACCTCCCAGGGCTCGAGGTTGGCGTTGGTCCAGCCCCACGCGCCATCCTCGCGCTGCGTGGCCCACATGGCGTGGAAGGCGGTCTCCGTGTCCTTGCTCAGGCCAGCGCCGCGGCGCGCGTCGTCCATGGCCAGCACCAGCGCGTTCAGCACTGCCTGCGTGTTGTCCGCCGTCGGCGGCGCAGGATCCTTGGCCGCGCGCACCCTCACCCCGGCCAGCAGGCCGGTCTCGAACTCGTTCGGTCCCGTTTCGCCCGGAGCGCGCAGTCCCGGACGCGCCATTAGGTATCCCAGCGTGGTGTGGCAGGAGACGCACGGCCCGCCCTCCTTTGCCGCGCGCGGCCACCGGGCCCATTCCGCGGCGCGCCCATCGAGGTACTTCGCCGCCGCGCGTGCGTCCCAATCGCCGGCCCAGGCGGCCAGCGGAAGCAACAGCATTGCCGCAAACCGCATAGCCTCTACTCCGCCGCTGCTTTCGGATACCCCGGGTTCGCCTGCACCTCCTGGATTTGCAGCGTGTGCCGCCCCGAGTGCCCGGCCAGGAGCAGCAGGAACTGGTAGGCATCCATTTGCCCCGCGGGGCCCGGCGCCACATGCACGCGCAGGTCGTCCTCCGTCGACTTCACGTAGGCGATTGTCTTACCGCGCCGCGCCGTGAACTCGCGGGCGGCGTCCGCCGGTGTGGCGAACTTCGTGCCCGAGGGCGTGATCGGCTCCGGCGCGGTGAACTTGTGGCTACGGTCCAGGACGCCCGCGAAGAACTTGCGGTCGAATTCCGCGTTCGAATTCGCCGGCCGCGGGACGGCGGGCGTTTTCAGAACCTGCTGCGATCCGCTGAAAATGTACTCCTCCGCCAGGATGAGGTGCTCGGCGCATTCCTCGACCGACCACACGTTTGCCGCCGGCTTATACTTCCACTGAGCATCGGTCAGCCCCTCGATGCTGGCCAGCAGCTTCGTCTTCGTGGATTCGAGCTGTTCCAGCAGGTACCCGCGCTCGGCGTCCGTCATGGAGCCATCCGCGGCTGCGGCCAGCGCGGCCGAGACACACGCCATGAAAGCGACACGCTTCAACATCGGAGTCCCCCTCCGTGTCAGGGTACCACTACTGGAGGACCGGTGTTTGCGCGCCGTTCCGGCCATTTGCGGCTTTCGCGCGCCGGAACTGTCTCGGATCGAACCACGCCGGCCGATCGAGGCCGCCTTGGGGGTGTGTTTGGACGCCGCTCCGGAATATCATATCCGCGTGTCCGAGGTGTATGGCGCACGCCGGGCCGCGCCTCGTGTGCCCTGAGCGAGCTGAAAAGGAGATTTCGCATGCCTTTGAGCAGAAGAGCAGTGGCGGAGTTTATCGGCACGTTTTGGCTGGTCTTCGGGGGCTGCGGCAGTGCCGTCCTCGCGGCCGCGTTCCCGAGTCTCGGTATCGGCTTTCTAGGAGTGGCCTTTGCGTTTGGCCTGACCGTCCTGACGATGGCGTATGCCATCGGCCCGATTTCGGGATGCCATCTCAACCCGGCGGTTTCCGTCGGTCTGGTTATCGGAAAACGTTTTCCTGTTTCGGAGTTGCTGGCCTACGTGGTTGCCCAAGTGACGGGCGCGATCGTCGCCGCGGCTGTCCTGTACACAATTGCCAGCGGCAAGGCGGGATTCGACGCCGCGGCCGGGTTCGCGTCCAACGGCTATGGCGCGCACTCGCCCGGCGGATACTCGATGCTGGCCTGCCTGATCGCCGAAGTGGTGCTGACCTGCATGTTCCTGGTGATCATTCTGGGAGCTACCGACCGGCGCGCGCCGCAGGGCTTCGCGCCCATCGCGATCGGCCTCGGCCTGACGCTGATCCATCTGGTCGGCATTCCGGTCACGAACACATCCGTGAACCCGGCGCGCAGTACCGGTCCGGCGCTGTTCGCGGGCGGCTGGGCTCTGCAGCAGCTCTGGCTGTTCTGGCTGGCACCACTGGCCGGGGCTGCCATCGCGGGCATCGTTTACACGGCGGCATTTGGCGAAGCCGAGCCGGAGAGGAGAGCCGCGGGCGCGCGCTGAAACGCGACGCTACTGAAGCACGGGCAGTTCCCGCCAGCCCTGCGGGACATAGAGGCTGCCTTCGGTGACGCCCTCCGGGGCGAGACGGGAAAGGCGCGCGGCCAGGTCGGCGGCCGTGATCCGGCGGGTCAGCGCGTCGGCGAAGACCCGCGTCACATGTGTCACCTGCGCCGCCGATTCGTGCGCGAACTCGAGGCGAAAATGGCGGATGCCGGCGGCGCGCCAGGCGTCCAGATGTTTGGACGCCTCCTGCGCCTCCGCGCCGAAGACGGTGTTGCGGCAACCTACGTCCGCCATCACGGGATGCTCGCGCCCGGCCGTGTCCCGCAGCGAGACCACGTGCTTTTCGCATGGACGCCCACAATCGCGATAGCTCGTGCCGGTTGAAAGGAAGCGGCAGAAGACGCAATGCTCGGTGTGGAACACGGGCAGGTGCTGGTAGGCGATGGCCTCGATCCGCTCAGCGCCCGCCTCGCGCGCCAGCTCGGCCACCTGCTCGGCGTTCAGGTCGTGGGTCGGGGTCAGCGCCGCCAGGCCGAGCACGAACAGCTCGGCCGCGGTCAGTGCGTTCGCGGCGTTGAGGCTGAAATCGCCGATGAGCGCCGGATGCTCGCGGGCGCGCAGAGCGTGCAGGAGGCCGGCCGGGCGCAGCAGGATCGGACATCCGCAGCTCAGGAGAAAATCGACGATCCGCTCCTCGCCGGGCTTTAGCACGCGCGGGCTGGCGACGCGCGGCTCGAGGCCGGCGGCGCGCACGCGATCAAGCGATGGCTTCAGGCCGTAGAGGTCCAGGTAATCGAGGGTGATGGAAGCGGGCCGCAGAGCGATGGCGGCGTCGAGCTGCTCCGGCGTACGGACCAGGAGGTGCAAGGCGGGGTAGGCGGTGTCGGTGGCCGGCGCTTCCTTCGGCGGACGGTTGGCAGGCAGAACTGCCTGTTCCACGCGGACTCGGACACGGCCCTGCTCGTCTTGCAGCCGCTCCACCGCTTCGCGCCGCAATTGGTTCAGCAGGGAGGACGCGGCGAAAGGCGCACCCTCGACTTTCAGCTCCAATTCCGCGAGCTCATACGGCGTATTCCCCAGGCGGCCCAGTTGCGCGCGCAGTAGATCCGCATCCACCCCGCGATTGCGCGCTGTGCCGAGCGGCTCGGCCGACCGTACCGTCACGCGGGCCTTGCCGACCGTCCATTCCGTTTCGAGCGGCGCGCCCTCGCGGGCGATGGCACGGACGTGCACGGGCTGGCGGCGCAGGGGCGAGGCGGCCTCGAGGTACGGCCGCGCGGCCTTGTCGACGTCGGGATCGTGCGTGCGCCAGACGAGGTCGCCGCGGCGAATGCGTCGCGGGTCGATGGCGCCATTGGCGAAGCGCAGCTCCATAAGGCTTGTGTTCGCCGCCAACTCAAACACCCGGCCGCCCTCTTCCTTTTCCTCCGGACTGCGCCAATCGGCCGCGTCGAAGACCACGCCGTCGCCCGGTTTCAGCGGCGCGATGCGGTGCGCCTCGCCGGGCTCGATGACCACGCCGGTCTCGGTGACCCGCATCACGCGCCCCATCAGCACCCCGCGATGCCGCGGCGCGCGCCCGCGTACGACTGCCTGATGGTCGGTGCCGGTTAGGAAATAGTGGCCGAAGCCGCGCGAATACACCTGTTCGAGCTGCAACTCCACCACGCGATCCACCGCTGGCCGCCGCCCCGCCCAGGCCTCGTCCACCGCCTGCCGGTAGGAGCGCGTGGCGAGCGCCACGTAATCGGCGTCCTTGTAGCGGCCCTCGATTTTGAGTGCGGCGATCCCAATGTCCACGATCTCTGGAATCTGCCGCAGCGCGAACAGGTCGCCGGGCGAAAGCAGGTAGCGCGCGTCGCCCAGCGGTTGCAGGCGGCCGTCCACGATCATCTCGTACGGCAGCCGACAGGCCTGCGCGCACTGCCCGCGGTTGGCGCTGCGCCCGCCCCAGGCCTCCGAGGAGAAGCATTGGCCCGAATACGCCACGCACAGCGCGCCGTGCACGAAGATCTCGAGCTCGCAATCGGTGGCGGCGCGAATGCAGCGGATCTCATCCAGCGATAGCTCGCGCGCCAGGGTGACGCGCGAGGCGCCCAGGCTTTCAGCCAGCCGCACGCCGTCCGCGCTGGTGACGCTCATCTGCGTGCTGGCGTGAAGCTCCAGGTCCGGCGCGATCTTCCGCGCCAGCTTGAGGGTTCCCAGGTCCTGCACGATGATGGCATCGGCTCCGGCCTGGGCGATGCCGGCCAGTGCGCGCGCCGCGGCCTCGATCTCGTGATCGAAGACGAGGGTGTTGAAAGTCACGAAGCCGCGGACGCCGCGGCGGTGCAGCGTGCGCATGACCTCCGGGAGTTCCTCGAGCGAAAAGCCGACCTTTGCCCGTGCCGTGAAATGATGGAGGCCGAAGTAGACCGAATCGGCGCCAGCTTCGATGGCGGCGCGCAGCTGCGGCCAGTATCCAGCCGGACTCATGATTTCGGGCTTACGGCGAAGGGGCATCGGAGGGGCTGATTTCATGGTACCGCAGCCCTCCCGCCGCGCCCGCTTCAGGCGCGTTCGAGCAGCGCGGTGCAACTGCGGCGGATGGAGGGCCGGCCGGCGATGCGAAAGCCGGCGTCCGCGGCGGCTTTCAACTCGTCGGCGAAATCCGCCTCCTTCACGTGCCCCTTGGGCTCGGCAAGTAAGAGCACTGCGCCCGGTTTCAAGACCCCGGCCGCTTCGCGGAAGAATGCCGCCGGCGAGGGCACTTCGTGCACCATTGCGAAGGCGAGGAAGAAATCCGCCCGGCCGGCAAGGTCCGCCACCCCCAACGAATCCGGCTGCGCCCGACGGCACTCGACCCGTCCGGCGAGCCCCGCCTTGGCCAGTCGCCGCTCCAGCCCGGCCAGCATCCTGGGTTGAAGGTCGATCGCCACCACGCGGCCGGAGGGGCCGACGAGGCGCGCCAGTTCCAGTGTGAAGAAGCCCATCCCCGGCCCGGGTTCGACGACGGTCGCGCCCGGGCGGACATACGGCACCACGATTTTTGCGGGATCGTACCAAAGGCGCCGAAGCGGGCTGGCCAGCCAGTAGCCCAGCCACCAGGGGCAGACGGGATGTTGCGCCATGGGGCCCAGCGTATCACGCGGCACGGCGGGCCGCAGGGCGCCTGCCAGCCTCAGTACGGGCCCTTCAACACGCTGAATTCGAACTTCGCCGGGTCCAGCCCGCGTGCCTGCAGCATCCGCACGCAGTCCGCCACCGAATCGCCGATGGCCTCGATGCGCCGCAGCGGCAGATCTTTGGGCGTGTAGATCTCGAGCGCGATGTGCTTGCCGGCCAGCGCCGTCCTCTCCTCCAGGCTCAAGTCATCCGGGTTGCGTCCGATGGCGCGGTCGAGATAGCGGGCCGGGGTGGCGGTCATTTTGCGCATTCTATCACCGCCTTAGCCAGGCTTCGAGCGCCGCCCAGAAGATCTCGCTTGCGTGGGCACGGCTCCATTCCTGTAGCACCGGCGCGTACTGCGCGGGGCTGGTGACCATGCGCGCGTGCAGGCCCTTGAGCCCGCCACCGAACGTCTCTTCCAACAGGACGGTTCCGTCCGCGGCCGTGAGCTTCGCGTCGATCACCGGGGTCAGGTTGTCCGCCGTCGGCATGCCCGTAATGCGCCGCCAGCAGGTCGCCCCCGGCATCGGCGGCCAGGGCGGGGAAGAAGGATAGCGGGAGGATCGCGATCGGCTTGCGCATGTTCGGCGACTTCAATGCATGGCCGCCGGTCCGCCGTGATGACGCGGCTTCCGCATCAGCAGGAGCAGCGGCAATACCAACAGAAATACTACCGCCAATGCGCGGAACGTATCCACAAACGCCAACATGGCCGACTGCTGCTGCACCACGCCCCACACCGCGCCGTAGGACTGGCGGATCGCCGTGACGGGGTCCGCGCCATGCGCCATCATGTTGGACTGCATTCCCCGCATCCACGTGGAGGCCTGCGGATTGAAAGCGCTCACATGCGCGCCCAACACGTGCGTATGGAGCTGCTCGCGGCGGAAGAGGAAGGTCGTGGCACCGGCGATCCCAACGCTGCCGCCCAGGTTACGCATCAGGTTGAACATGCTCTTTGGGAATGGGGTCCATGGTGGCCGTCGTGAGGGGAACGAACAACAGCGCCAGCGACGCACCCTGGATGAACTGCGGCCAGAAAATGTCCCAGTAACCTGCCTGCAGGTTGAGCTGAGAGAGCGTGTAAAGCGTCCACGCCGCGCCCACCAGCCCGACGGCCAGCACTTTCCGCGGGTCGAACCGCCCCAGCACCGTGCCCACCACCGGCATCATGAGGAACGAGCCCAGACCGCGCGGCGCCATGGCCACGCCGGCATCGAGGGCCGGGTAGCCGAGAAGCGTCTGCAGCATGATGGGCAGCAGCAGCATGCTTCCGTAGAGCACGAAGCCCAGCATGGTCATCAGGAAGACGCCCGCGCTGTACGTCCGATTCCTGAAGACCCGAAGCTTCACGACCGGGTCGCGCGAACGCAGCTCGTGCCACACGAACAGCCCCAGCAGCACCGCGCTCGCCACGGCCACGATGACGATCCACTTGGACGCGAACCAGTCCTCCTCCTGGCCCTTGTCCAGGACCACCTGCAGCGCGCCAACCCCGACCGCCAGCATGCCGATGCCCCAGTAGTCGATGCGGCTGTTGGAGCGCCGGATGTACGGCGGGTCGAAGATGAACAGGCGCGTCATGATCAGGGACGCCATGCCGACCGGCAGATTGACATAGAACACCCAGCGCCAGCTATAGTTGTCGGTCAGCCAGCCGCCGAGGACCGGGCCGAGCATCGGCGCAACGACGATTCCCAGTCCCCAGAACGCCATTGCCTTGCCGCGATCGCGGGGTGGAAACGCCTCCAGCATCACCGCCTGTGAGAGCGGTTGCAACGCGCCGCCGGTCGCGCCCTGGATGATGCGGAAGAGAATCAGCAGTTCGAGGCTGGGCGCCAGTCCGCAGAGAAAGGAGGCTGCGGTAAAGCCCATGACCGCCGCCAGCAGCGTCCGCTTGCGTCCGAAATAGTTGGCGATCCAGCCGGTCATCGGCAGTATGATGGCGTTGGCCACCAGGTACGATGTCAGCGCCCACGAGGCCTCGTCCACGCTGGCCGAAAGGCTGCCCGCGATGTGCGGCAGCGAGACGTTCACCACGGTCGTGTCCAACACCTCCATGAACGTGGCGAACATCACGGCGACCGCAACGATCCACGGGTTTACGTGCGGCTGCGGCTCTGGCTGCAGTTGTGGCGACGATGAGGGCATCCCGGCTCTCTGGCTTCCTTCCATACTACCAGCGGCTCTCTGCAGGCCGAAGAAGCCGATTTCCGGTACGACTCCCGTAACCAATGGATTCACTTGGAGCGAAACCACCCGCTGGGACGGTGCCCTTTGGTCTGTCGCAGAACAGCCAGCCATCCTGCTGTAAAATACGACACAGTGGGGACTGTTACTGATTCGCTAGGATTTTGGTTTCAGGAGGAATCCGAATGGCGAGTCCTACCCCGACCTTCCGCATCGACGTTGCGATCAACGATCTTCTTGTTCACTCAGCTCCCAAGGCTCCTGTTCCACCGTCGTCCAAGGGACTGACGCTGCCGGAGCCGGAATTTCCCATTTATCCGGAGAAACTGGCTGACCCTGGGCCGGAGGCTCTTCCGGAGGGCCGCGACTGGAACCGCGACCTGATCATGCGTAAGGTCCGCGGCTGGCTCGTGCCTTACCTCCGCTCGCGCGTCCTGCCCGGCGACTTTCACCCGATCACTGCCTATTTGTTTGTCGAATATAAGTGCAACATAGACTGCTGGTACTGCTGGTCATTCAATAACCAGGTCAAAGGCATGACCGAGGACGTCTCCCGCCGCGCTATCGATTTCCTGCACGATCACGGCTGCCGCGTGCTGGCGCTGATGGGCGGCGAGCCTCTGCTGCGCCCGCAGTTCGCGCACAAGGTGGTGTACTACGCGGCCAAAAAGGGCTTCTGGATCTACATCGGCACGAACGGACGGCTGCTGCGTCCGGAGGTCGTCGACCGCCTGGCCGACGCCGGAACCGCCATCTTCAACTTCGCCCTCGACGCCTGGGACGAAAAGCCCGGGCTTCCCAAGGCGCTGGTCCCCGCGAAGAAGAACCTAGATTACCTGATGCGCAAACAGTATGTCCACGGTTATATGGTCTTCTTCAACATGAATATCTGCCGCAATAACCTGGACGATATCCGGCAGCTTACCGAATATGCCCGCTCCCATCGCGTGGCCACCGATTACCATCTCAATGAAACTCCGATGCTGGAGCAGGACGGCCACTTCAAACATCTCGATAACAATCCGACTTACATCCGCCCCGAAGACTGGCGCGCCGTCGACGAGCTGATCGACTGGCTGATCGAGAAGAACCGCGCCGGCTACCAGATGGTCAACTCGGTCGCACGGCTCGAAGAGATGAAGGCCTTTATGCGCATGGGTTCCGGTCTGGACCTGCGGCGCATCGGCTGGTACGGGGACGGCACCGGGGCGGCCGGCGACTCGGACGAGTTGCTGGCGCGCATGCCCGGTATCGTGCGGGACGGCGAAGGCAACTTGCGCTTCACCAACTGGAACTGCCGCGCCGGCCAGAACAACGTGATCGTCCGCACCGACGGCACCCTTGGCCCGTGTTTCCCCATGTACGGCGCCAATTACGATTGGGGCACCGTCGACGGCCATAAGTTCGACACGCGCCAGCTCGCCGGGATGAAGAAGACGTGCGAGCAGCACTGCTTCTCCACCCTGAACCACAACCTCGGGTATTGCTACAACGATGCGCGCGTGATCAAGTGGATTTGGAAGGCCGCCCGCAAGGGCTTCCGCGGCGGCGTGCGCAGCTTCGAAGACTAGCCCGGGTGGTGCTGGGATCGCGCCGCGTAGCCGCGCGCCAGCTCCATATACACGCCGAGATCGCGGTCCAGGTCGGACTGTGTGCCGTCGAAGTAGAAGTTGCGGATGGGGATGCCGCCCAGGTCGCGGCTGATGCGCGGGTAAATCGCCTCGCACACGATGCCGTTCATGCAGGTGAACGGGCTGATGTCGATGACCCCGGCGGCGCCCTTCCGCGCCAGGTAGACCACCTTGCCAACGTTGAGGACCATCTCGCCGAAAGCGCCTTCACGCGGCAGGTAGGGGCGGGCGCAGTCGAGAATCTCGTAGATGTCCGGCTCCTCGCGGCCCGCGAAATCCTCGCGGAAGGGTTCGATCAGCACGTGTTCGTCCCGCTGCTGCACGCGCTTGCGCACCCAGGCGCCGAGCGCCTCCGCGGTCCACAGCCGCCGTTCCAGCTTTAGCTTTCGGAATTGTTCGGAGGTTGTGTACCAGATCCACTCCACGATGTCCGAGAGCCATGCCTCCGCGCCATAGCCTTCCAGCGAGTGCACCAGGTTCTCGTTGGAGAAGATGTTCAGCCGGCAGAAGATCTCGCCGACGATGCCGATCAGCGGCAGCCGCTCGCGCCGCGGCGCTAGTTGGCGAAAGCGGTCGCGTGCGCGCAGCATGGAATCGCGCAGCGCCCGCAACTGCACAGCGGGGTCGACCGGCGTCTCCTCAATCGTGCGGCACAGGTCGGCCAGCGATTCTTCGTAGACCGCCTCCGTCTGGCCGCGCCGCTCTTCGTAGGGACGCCGCATCAGCAGCAGCTTCCGCAGCAGGTCCGCGCACAACAGCGCGCGCCACCCGGTGCGAATGAACGGCCGCGCCAGCTCGCCCAGCCCGCCGTAGGAGTTCTGGCTCGTCGGTGAGAGGATCTCTACCGCGTCCAGCCCGTTGGCGTTCAGGATCTGCCGCAGGTAAGGCGCGTACTGTCCGAACCGGCACGGCCCCTGCGCCGTCGGCATGAAAAACGAAACGCGGCTGGGGTCGCATCCGGGCTGTTCCAGCACCCGCATGAAGTCCCCGATCGTGACCTTGGCGGGATAGCATTCGTCGCCGGAGGTGTAGCGTGCGCCGAGCTCGCGTGTGCGGTGGTCCGAGGGCGGCGTCGGCTCCGCGTCGAGTCCGATGGCTCGCAAGGCTGCGGCGAAGGCCTGTGCGCTGCCGTAGGCCATGGGGGGGATGTAGATCTTTTTGGGGGCCGGGGGCCGGGGGCCGGGGGCCAGAGTGGTCGCGTCCCGTGTCCATGACTCCTGACCCCTGGCCCCGTTTATTGGTAGCATCGCAAAATTCCCTTGCTGTCCAGATACGCTTCGCACCGCGTCATGTAGCCCGCGTCGTTGCCGTGGCCGTCGAACTGCAGCACCAGAAGCGGCGCTCCGGCGGCCTCGCGCGTGAAGTGCTTGATGTACGAGTCCGGGCCGCACTTGAAGTTTGTGATGTAAACCAGGTGCAGGTTGGAGCGGGCGGCGACGAGGCGCGCCGCCTCCAGAATCTTGCGCCCGGAGATCCAGAACATGTTGCCCGCATCGTGCTCGCGGCCGGTGACGAGGAAATCGAGCGGGATCACATTGGCGCCGTAGCGGTGCCGCAGCTTGCGCGGAATGTCGCAATTGATTCCTCGGTCGTAGAGATTGTAGCTGCGTCCGGCCAGCACCAGCCCCGGCTCCCCCGTGTCTTCTAGCTTCGCGAGGGCCCGCCGTCCGGCCATCAGCAACTTCTCGTTGAAGGCGCGCTGCTCGGCGAACGCCGCGTCCACCGCGCGGTCGCTGGTCCGCGCCGCGACGCCTAGCCGGCGCATGGTTTCGGCCAGAGATCGCTTGATCTGCTCCGGTCCCAGCGCGAAATGCAGCGTGGGGATCAGAAACTGGTGTTGCCACGTTTCGAGCGCCGGGGCGGAGCGCAGCACCCACGGCAGCGTCTGGTTCCACGGGCAGTAGTGCGCGGTGCCGCAGTCCTCCGCGGCCTCCGCGTCCGCCATGTTGGGCAGCAGGATGTAATCGGCGCCCGCGTCCACCAGCGCCTGCACATGTCCGTGCGCGACCTGCACCGGGTAGCAGGGCTGCGCCACCGCCATCTCGACGCCCGCCGCCGAAATCCGCGGATCGGTCGCCGGCGAAAGCAGCACCGGAAAGCCCAGCTCCGCGAAATAGCGCTTCCAAAAAGGCATCCGGTCGAGCATGGACATAGCCCGCGGCAGCCCGATGCGGAACTTGCCTGCCTTCTGCTCCGGCAGCGCGTTCAGCAGCTCCTCGCGGTAGGCGAACAGGTCTTCGATCACCGGCTTGCGACCCGTCGCCGAGGGCTTGCGGAACTTGTCGGAGCACTTATCGCCCCAATAGCTCTTCTGTCCCTCGATCGTGAATTCCTTCATGTCGCAGAGGTTGGAGCAGGCCTGGCAGACGAAATCACGCGTCTTCAGCTCCAGCCGGTGCAGGTCGTAGCCGCGGAACCGCGTCCGGCCGCCGGTGGCCTGGTGCCACTGCCGCGCAATCAGCGCCATGCCGATTGCGCCCATCACGCCGTTGTACGGCGGCACCGTAATCTTCTTGCCCAGAAGGCTGGCGAACGCCGCGGTCACGGCGTCGTTGTAGGCTGTTCCGCCCTGGAAATCGATGACGTTTCCGATCTTCCGACCGCGGACCACGCGGTTCCGGTACTTGAGAGCGATGGAAT
>Ga0335069_10008788_pt1 | contig 14412 bp, 16 predicted proteins | sample Lox_Sample_11_FD_206714 | JGI IMG/M metagenome (GOLD analysis project Ga0335069, IMG submission 206714) | Soil microbial communities from Loxahatchee National Wildlife Refuge, Florida, United States - Lox_Sample_1.1 | ecosystem: Environmental > Terrestrial > Soil > Wetlands | place: USA... | reverse complement strand
GCTCCGGCCCGCGATCGAACGCGGCGCTTTCGTTGTCGGCCTTGAACCGAGTTGCATCCTGACATTCCGCGATGAGATGCCGTCGTTGTTCCCCGGCGACGCTCGTGCTGCCGCATTGCGGGATCGCACGATGCTGCTCGGCGAATTCCTCGCGCGCGAGGCGCCTGATTTCGCCCCGCTCGCGCACGAAGGACACGCGCTGATCCACGGCCATTGTCATCAGAAGGCGCTCGCCACAATGGGCGACGATAGCGCGATTCTCTCCCGCACATCCGGGCTCAAGTTCGACGTTCTCGACTCGGGATGCTGCGGGATGGCGGGTCCGTTCGGATACTCGATCGATCATTACGAAGTATCGAAGGCGGCTGCCGAGCGCGTGCTGATACCCGCGATCCAGAGCGCTCCGGAAGCGATCGTTATCGCCGACGGATTCTCATGCCGCGCGCAGATTCGCCATCTATGCCCCGATCGCCGCGTGATGCATCTGGCCGAGGCCCTGAATCAGCCCAATTGAATTTGCGAATCGACGTGCGAGATTTGATTCCGTTGCGCTATTGTGGCGTGACGCTGGGAGGCAACTATGCGTAATCTTGGAATAACGATACCGGGCGATGCGTTTGCGAACCGGTACTTCGCGGACCTGGTACGGACTGCGGATCGCGCCGGATACACCGATGGGTGGTCATACGAATCTTACGCAACCGACGCTTTCACGCCGCTTTCGGCAGCCGCGATGATCTCGGAGCGGATGCGCTTTGGCACCGCGATTGTTCCGGTGTTCACGCGTCCGCCGGCGCTGATTGCGATGTCGGCGGCGACCGTCAATCAGCTATCGGGCGGGCGCTTCGTGCTCGGAATCGGAATTTCGACGCCGAATATCGTCGACGGATGGATGGGCGTACCGTTCGAGCGCCCCATCACGCGCACCAAGGAGACCGTGCAGATTCTGCGCGCCGCGTTTGCGGGTGAGAAAGCGATGCTCGCGGGAAAAACCGTGCGCACCAACGGGTTCAAGCTCGACGTCAACATGGATGCGGGCTCGCCGCCGATCTATCTCGGCGCTCAGGGCGAAAAGATGCTCCGGCTGGCGGGCGAGATCGGCGACGGCCTCGTCACCAACTTCATCACGACGGATACGCTCCCCGCGATGCTCGAGCACGTGCGCGCCGGGATGCGCTTCGCGGGCAAGGACGCGTCGAAGCTCGATTGCGTATGCCGCATCATGATGGCTGCCGATGAAGACGAGAAGATCGTGCGACCGTTGATGCGTCGCGCGTTGACCGCATACGTCACCGTGCCCCAGTACAACAAGTTTTTTCAGGAGATCGGATACGAAGCGGAAGCAGGCGAAGCGATGTCGCTGTGGAACAAGGGCGATCGCAAGAAGGCGATGGAATCACTGCCCGAGCAGATGATCGAAAAAATCTTTGTGTTCGGCGATGCGAAGTATTGCCGCAAACGTATCGACGAATATTTCGACGCGGGCGTTACGACCACTGCGATTCAGTTCTCGTCGTTTGCGCCGACTCCCGAAGAGCGTCGCAAACGCATCCTGCGCGCGGTCGAGAATCTCGCCAAAGCGTGATTCGAAACGGGTTGTCAAAGCAGCCAAAACCGCGGCGGAATCAGATTTCCGTCGCGGTTTTTGTTTGCGCTCGCCAACTTACTGACTTTGCGCAGGACTCGGGTATCCAAGCATCTGTGCAAGTGCGCTGAACATCAGCAGACCGCTGGCCGAGTTCGAGGGAAGATAACCGTAGTTTGGAAGGCTTGGATTACATCCGATTTCGGCCGTGGAATGTGTTGCAGGATCGCTACAAGGGCTGGGCAAAGCATCGTTGCCCGAGCGTCCCAGCGAACTGGTCGGGACATTGTGACAATTGATACCGCTATCGTCACATATCGTCGTTGTCCCATATGCTGAGGGTGCAGAACCTTGCGCATACAACCGCTGGTTTTCCGAGGATTGCGCCAGTGCCTTAGCCGAAATTAGAGTGATCGCAAGCGCAGCCACAGCCGTCATCACCGCCCCTTTGTGCTTCATTGCCGCGAACCTCCGCCGCCAATGAAATGCATCAGGGGTGCCACGCCGCCGATGATACGGTAATGCGTTCTTTCTGACGCAGGCTGCGAATTCTTTAGGCCAGCGCCTACGAACGTAACCGAATCGGGCCTCGGGAAGGCCCCAAAAGGTGTTGCAGTCGGGCTACTGCGGGCCGATGGAGACAGTCGCTCAGAAAAAGGTGCGGCGGGCGAAGTAGAACATCGTGGCTCCGATCGCAGCATAAACCGCGATTCCTTCGATCAGGCTCGCCCCGCTGGTCACAAGATAAAGCCCGGCGACGAGTGCGGTCGCGGCGATCGCAACGACCTGCTCGACGCGTCGCTCGCGCGCGCGAACCTTGGCCACGTGCTCGGTGATTTGCGCGCCGCAGTTCGGGCATACGCCACCCCGTTTCACGACCAAGTCGGTTTCGCATTCGGGGCACTCGATTTTCGTGCGAAGCGGCATCCAACGGGCTTCTGAATCGCAACGCTACGGCGTCCCGATCGAATAGGCAATCGGGCGCAAGCGAAGCCTAAAACGGGATGTCAAGCGATGGTGTCGCGGTCGTCCGGCATCTCTCGACGCCGGGATGGAGTGGAGTCGATACAAATCAGAAAAGAATCAGCAGGCCCGCTCGGCTCCGCCGGAGTCGAGGGGTGAGCCGGTGCGGGTCATGCGACGACGATACCGCCCGGTGAAGAATTCCATCGCGCTCGCCTCTACGCGCGTTTGCGAATGCGCGCCCGGACCCGCGGACGACCTGCGCCGATACGCTCCGCCTTGCGAGGCTTTTGCGCGACTGCGACGTGTGTTCCTACCGCGATCTTCTCAGGCTCAGCCGCCGGCACTTCCACTGCCGCCGGTTGCGCGGCAATCGAGGTCGCGGCACGTGCCCGCTCTTCAGCGCGACGCGCCAACAACTCAAGTCGGCGCTCTTTCCACCGCCGCAGGCCCGCGCGCATATAGGCCGGATTGATATCGAGCATTTCGCAGACGTTATCGAAGGAAAAGACCCAGCGCTTGTCTTCGAGGTCTATCCACTCTTCGGCTTCACGGAACAGACGCTGGCCCTTGCTCGTAGTCGCTTCCATGCACTTCATGAAGCAGTCGATTCCATCTTCGAGCACGCTCAGGACCAGGCGCTTTTCACCCTCCAAGACGTGCTTTTTGCGCATCGCCTCGAAGTACTGAATAGGCAAAAGGGTGTCCGGCTCAAACAGATTGGGCAGCCTTTCGTCTAATGTTTCCTTTTCCTGCATCTTGGTTTCGGTCCTCACATTTTGCACTGAATCCACCACTCCACACCTCCTCTAAGGGATAAGGTAACCACTGTGAGACGCCTCTCGGTCGTCTCTTATTCGATTAATTCGGCTTAATCGTTACCCTGCTGCTCCTGATAGATCTCGTTCCAAGCCATCTGAATTGCTTCGAGTTTTCCCTCGGTTGAGGCTTTTGGATCATCGTCAAACTCGTCCGAATCGATGATCCATTGGCGAAGATCGGTAAATCGCACGTCCAGAGGGTTCAATCCCGGGTGGTTTTCAGCAAGCACCTCGGCAAGCTCCTCGGCCTGATCCCATTTAAGTCCCATCGTTATCCTTCCCGGCTAGGAAATTTCCTCGACAGATCTCTTCTCAAGCGCAAGCTTGATGGCGGCATCCATTATTCGTTCTGCAAAGGGAGTTGAAAGATGGTTCAGTTCCTCAACCAATCGCGAAATCAGTTCGCGATCCCGCCCCTCCATCGCCGCTTCCAGCCGCCGCGCCGCATCTTCCATTGAAGTGCGTTCGTCAGGTTCGACGAGACTGCCCCATTCGCCGAGCTGTTTGCGGAGCGCGGCCAGAATCTGCTCGCCGTCGCTTCGCGCTACGGTTAGCAGCCTCTCCTCGAGGTCCTGTTCCCCCAAATCGATGGCCTCTTCGAGCATTCGCTCGATTTCATCGTCCGTCAGGCCATAGCTGGGCTTGACGTCGACCGAATGCTCGCGGCCCGCGCGTTCGTCACGCGCTGTCACATTTAGTATCCCGTTTGCATCGATGAGGAAAGTGACCGCAATCTTTGGATAACCAGCCGGTTGTGGCTCGATCGGGCCCAGTTTGAAGCGCGCCAGGCTGCGACAATCGCGCGCCATCTCGCGTTCGCCCTGCAACACATGGATATCCACGTGCGTCTGATTATCCACGGCCGTGGTGAAATTCTCGGTCACGCTGGTCGGGATGGTCGTGTTCCTGTGGATAATTCGTTCCATCACGCCGCCCATCGTCTCGATTCCGAGTGAGAGCGGAACCACGTCGAGCAGCAGCATTTCCTGCTGCGAGCCCATCAGGACGCCCGCCTGAACGGCCGCGCCAAGCGCGACGACCAGGTCGGGGTCGATCGAGCACAGCGGCTCGCGTCCGAATTTATCCGCGACGCTGCGGCGTACGACAGGCATCCGCGTCGATCCGCCGACGAGAACCACCGCGTCGATGTCGGACGGCGCCAGCTTCGCGTCTTTCAGCGCGAGCGAGCATCGCTCCAGAGTCCGCTCAACGAACGGGATCGCGATGCTCTCCAACTTCGAACGCGATATCTTCTTTCGAATAGTCTGATTCGGCAGTTGGATCGTGACTTCTGTCTGGTCGACTTCGCTCAGGCGTTTCTTGGCGCTCTCGGCCTCATGCCGGGCCGTATTCCAGACGTGTCGCTCGGACTTGAGAGAGTCCGGAAGTCCTTCAAGAATCCAGTTGACGAGCGCATTGTCGATATCGTCGCCGCCCAGATGCGTATCGCCGTTGGTGGCGAGCACTTCGAATACGCCGCCGGCGATGTTGAGAATCGAGATGTCGAACGTGCCGCCGCCAAAGTCGTACACCGCGACTTTTCCCTCGGCCATCTTTTCGAGGCCGTAGGCGAGCGACGCGGCGGTCGGCTCGTTCACCAATCTGACGACTTCGAGTCCCGCCAGTCGTCCGGCATCCTTGGTCGCCTGACGCTGCCCGTCGGTGAAATAGGCGGGGACGGTGATCACCACACGTTCGACTTTTTCTGCCGTTGCTTCGACACGGGTTTTGAGTGCGCGCAGGATTTCTGCGGATATCTGCGGCGGGGTGTAGATACGCGAGCCGCACTTGAATCTGACCACCGGTCCCGAGAGATCGGCGAATGCGTAGCGCGGCTGATCTTCAGGAGCGACTTCGCTTCCGCCCAGTCCCATATATCGTTTGACGGACCTTACCACCGCGACGTTACCGCCGCCCGATTCGTGCCCGGAGGAAAGCTGAGGTTCGAGAGCGATCGCATCGTCACCAACCGCTACCGGGCCATCCGGTCCGATCGCGACAACCGAGGGCAGGACCTTCGCTCGCGTGCTCGGATCCTCGAAAACGCACGGACGATCTCCGTCCATCGCCGCGATAAGGCTGTTCGTGGTGCCGAGGTCTATTCCGAAAATTCGCATTATGATGATTGCGCCTGCTCTTGGTCAGGCTGCTTTGAGGTTTTCGAGTTCTCGGTCAACGTCGCGGATGAGGGTTCGCAGATATGCAATCCGCGAGAGAATTCCCTTGAGCGACACCATCAGTTCCGGATGGTCGCCCTCGCCGCTTGCATCCCACGCTGCGAAGTTCGCGTCCAGCTGCGATTTCAACTCCGTCATCGAATCTTCCAGCTCAGCGCGTCGACCCTCGATTTTCTCCCTGAAGCCGGCTCGCAGAGCAGGCGCCGCGTCGCGCATCTCGGCGAGTTCCTCCTGGACCTCGAAAACAGTGGCCGCAAGCTCGGGCGGAACGTTCTGATTATTCTCGCCGAGCTTTTGTCCGCTGAATTCGAGCCAATAGAGGCCGCGCGACACCGGGTCGCGAAGCGTGCGATAGCTGCGCGTCAGCAACGCGGTCCCGCGAAGGCTGGCGCTGCGCACCGCGGCGGAGCCGGATGAAAAGCGATCGGGATGAATGCGTCGTCCGAGCCTGTGATAGGCGGCTTCGAGCGCCTGCGAATCGATTCGCAGTTTTTTCGGCAGCTCCAATGCGGCGAAACAGTCGAGCTCAGCGCCCAAAGGAGCGCCGCACTGATCGCATACCATGCGCGGCTGCTGCGGCCGCGCGCATGACGGGCACCGAACCATCGTTATTCCACCGCTCCCCCATCCTCCCGCTCACACCACGAATGACTCGCCGCACCCGCAGGCGCGCTTCACGTTGGGATTCACGAGCCGAAATCCCGAAGACATCAATTCCTCGGCGTAGTCGAGCTCAGACCCATTGAGATAGAGAAAGCTCTTTTTGTCAACGATCAGTTTAGCTCCGTCGCGTTCAAAGATCTTGTCGCGCTCCTTGGCGGAATCGATCTCCATCCGATATTGCAGCCCGGAGCATCCGCCTCCGACCACTTTGACGCGCAGTCCGGCGGTCTCGTCTTTGTCGGCGACGAGCTGCTTTATCTTGCGGACGGCGTTATCGGAAAGAGTGAGGCTTGCCATTGAAATTCAGTCCCGGACACCTGCGCGTCGTGCATCACGCCTGCGAGCGCTTCTTTTCCTCCGCCGCCGGCTGATTCGTATCGGTCTGTCCTTTGCGCTTGCGCCAATCGGTGATCGCAGCCTTGATCGCGTCTTCGGCCAGAACGGAGCAATGAATCTTGACCGGAGGCAGATTGAGTTCCCTTACGATCGCGCTGTTCCTTATGGCCATCGCCTCGTCGACATTCTTGCCCTTGACGAGTTCGGTCACGTAGCTGGAGCTGGCGATCGCGCTGCCGCAGCCGAAGGTCTTGAAGCGCGCGTCTTCGATGGTGCCTTCGTCGCTGATCTTGAGCTGCAGCTTCATCACGTCGCCGCATTCAGGCGCTCCCACGACGCCGGTTCCGACATTGGGCTCGTCCTTGGCGAAGCTGCCGACATTGCGCGGATTATTGTAGTGGTCAAGTACCTTGTCCGAATAAGACATAATTCTCTCCGCTCAGCGGTTGCTCTGCGAGTTTGTTACTCCGCCTTCCATTGAACCGATTTAAGGTCGATCCCTTCCTTGGCCATCTCGTAAAGCGGCGACATATCGCGAAGCCGCCGAACTTCCTTGGTGACGCGCTGGGTTACGTAGTCGACCTCTTCAGAGGTGTTGAAGCGACCGAGTCCGAATCGAATCGAGCTGTGCGCCAGCTCGTCATCTACGCCCAGCGCTCTGATCACGTATGAGGGCTCGAGCGTCGCCGACGTACACGCAGAACCCGAGCTCACTGCCACATCGTTGATCCCCATCAGGAGCGATTCGCCTTCGACATACGCGAAGCTGACGTTCAGGTTTCCCGGCAGACGCTCCGTTGGGTGACCGTTCAAATAGAGTTCGTCGAGATGCTCGAACAGACCGGCCTGCAGGCGCTGGCGAAGATCGAGCACGCGACGGCCGTCTTCCGTCATTTCGGCCTGCGCGATTTCGCACGCCTTGCCGAATCCCACGATTCCGGGAACATTGAGCGTCCCCGATCGCATCCCGCGCTCATGGCCGCCGCCGTCGATTATCGGCGAGAGCCTGACGCGCGGTCCCTTCGAGCGAATCCAAAGCGCTCCGATTCCCTTGGGACCGTACAGCTTGTGCGCGGTCATCGAGAGCAGGTCGATTCCGTCGAGATCCACATTCACCGGAACCTTGCCGATCGCCTGGACGGCGTCGCAATGGAATATGACGCCCTTCTCGCGCGTAATCTTTCCAATCTCGCGAATCGGATGAATCGTGCCGATCTCGTTGTTCGCATACATGATCGTCACGAGGACGGTCTTGTCGGTGATCGCTTTGCGAACGTCTTCGGGATCGACCATCCCGTACTTGTCGACCTTCAGATACGTGACCGTCGCACGTCCCTGGCGCTCGAGCGCGCGGCAACTGTCGAGGACGGCCTTATGCTCCGTTACGCAGGTTACGACGTGGTTTCCCTTGTCTTTGTAGAACTCGACGACGCCCTTGATCGCGAGGTTGTCGGATTCCGTCGCGCCGCTGGTGAAGATGATTTCCTTGGATTTTCCGCTGATCAGTTCCGCAAGCTGGTTGCGGGCCTTGTCGACGGCCTCCTCAGCTTCCCATCCAAAACTATGGTTTCGGCTGGCGGCATTACCGTACTTCTCGGTGAAATACGGAAGCATCGCCTCGACCACGCGAGAGTCGACACGCGTAGTGGCGTGATTGTCCATGTAAATCGGCAGCTTAACCATCGCTCGTCACGAACCCTTCACTTCGCAATAATTGTGGACCTTACAGGTCTAGTATAGCCATCCTGCATATCGTGTCAAACGACCATAATAGCCGACTCAAAAGGTCAAGTAATTGAAATTCTTATTTATTGTCAAGGGAAATCAGGGCAGTTTGACCGATTGGTTTGGGGCGCGCGGCTACTTCTCGGGCGGTTTGAGAATTAGCATCCGTTCTTCGTTGTAATCTTCGAAGCCGAATTTATGCCAGGCGGCGGAGCCAATCCAATTGCGGTGGAGAACGCCGAGCGTGATGACGCTGATATTCTTCTGGCGAAACCAAGCCATTGCATTGGCAAGCATTGGCCTCATCACGCCCTTGCCTCGCCACGCGGCTTCGATAAATGCCTGATCGATATACCCGGCGAGACGCGGCAAAACTCCCGGGCGCTGACGGCGCAGATGCACCCATAGATATCCGACTAGATTGCCGTCGCCCATGTCGGCCACCCATACGGCATGATGGTCGCGCGCGAGGACGATCTTCAACCATTCGGGGGCGTTTCGGATACTGTCCCAATCGTAGCGGGCGCGTTCGTCGATGGATTCGTGATACGCGGCAATCGCGGCAACCAATCGGGCAAGTTCCGGGATGTCAGCCAACTCGGCCCGGCGTATTTCGGGATAGGTCCGCATACCTACGGCGCGAACGGACCTTGATTCGCAGCATCGAAGGCGATTTCAAAGAGTCGCCGCTCGCCGCGAATCGATTTGAGCGCGTTCTCACGCGTCATCTCGAAATCGCGGGCGAACCACGGTCCCAAGCGATCGATTATCGATGAAGAATCATCAGAGTTTGCGTCGACCCCCAGCAGGTCGTTCGCGATTCGGGCGCGCAGCACGATCTTTTCGATTCCGTCGACTCGTTCCATTGCGATGGTAGCGACGACCGCGCCCGCTTCGCGTTCGATGGGCGCCGCCATCGCGATCGTGTAATCACCGCGGCTGGTCTTGATGGTCATCGGGTATCAGCGCATCGCGACGCGCTGTCGTTTGCGCAAGGGAGTCCCGTTCAGGTCGAGGCCGTCGCAGCGCGCACGTGAACCCGGCTCTCCCAGAAGAGCACAACCGGACCGGCGATATAAATCGACGAGTACGTTCCCGTGATAAAGCCCACCAGCAGCGTGAACGCCGACGGACGCAGAATGGGACCGCCCAGAGCCAGCAATGCAATCAGCACCGTGATGGCGGTTCCCGAGGTCAGGATGGTGCGCGAGAGCGTCTCGTTGATCGCGCGATTCATCACGGTGGCGAGGCTTTCGCGCCTGCGCTTCGATGCGTCCTCGCGAATGCGATCCGAAACGATAATCGTGTCGTGCACGGAATAGCCGATGACCGTGAGCAGCGCCGCGAGAGTCGTCAGGTCGAATTGCAACTGGCTTACGACCAGAGCGCCGACGACGACGAGAACGTCGTGCACCAGCGCAATCACCGCGCCGCTGCCGAAGCTCCAGCTCACGCGCCGGAACTGCCACGCGATGAACGCGCCCATAAAGATGGTGGCGAAGACCAGCGCGCCGATCGCGTTGCGCTTAAGATCCTTGCTGACTTTCGCGCCGACGGTCTCGACACGCATCACCTTGCCGGCGTTCGGCCCGTAGGCTTTGCTCAGGGCCTCTTCGATTCTCGTCGAAAGGCTGGCGATATTCTTGACCGACTCGAAGCGCACCAGGAATTCGCGCCCGACGGTTCCGAAATCCTGGACCGTGATTTCACCAACGTCGAGCGATGAGAGCGCGCGTCGGATTTCGTCGCCGTTGGTCTGCTGCTCGAACTTGAGCTGAACGACGCTGCCGCCCGAAAAATCGACGCCGTAGTTGAGGCCGACCGTGAACAGCAGGACGATCGCGGCGATGTTGATCAGCGTCGAGAGGCCGACGAAAAAGTGACGTTTCCCGACGAAATCCAGATTGATGTCTGGCCGAATTAGCTGCAGTGACACGGTCTGACTTCAGTCCTCCCCCGATTTTGAATCCGCGGGCTTCAAGCCGAAGCGCGCTTGCGCGAACTGGCGCGCGACGACCCTCCCGCCGCCGCGCGCGCTTCGGCAGCGGCGGCGTGCGAGCGTACTTTGGTGCATTTGGAGCAAAGGTTTTGCGTGTTGTTGGCGTCTTCGGTCAAGCCGTCATCCAGAGAGTGGCAAACCGCGCGGCAATCGAAGCAGATGAAATAGATCCCTTCGATCATCTTGTTGATACGCTCGCGGTTCAGGATACGGCCGCGGAGCTTTTCGATACGGATGCCGAGGAGTTCGGTGTACTGACGTTTGATCTTGCGTCTGCCGGCTTCGTCTTTGGGAAGATCCGCATCCTCCTCGCTCTCGTCGCTGAGGTCTTCGAAGCTGGCGTACTTGTCGCGTTTTGAGGTTTTGCTCGATTTGCGTGTCCGTGGAGCCATCGCTGTACTGATTCCCTAACGAAGTCTGCCGACGTATCCGCAAGCCTTTTCGCACACGAGGTAGAAACCCTTGCGTCCGAAGCCGGCGAACAAGGTCACCTTGCTCTCCGCGTTGCAGTTGGGGCACAGATGCTTGTGCTGGATTTCGCCCGGGTTCTTTTCAGCGGTTTTTGCCTTCTTCTCCGCCATTTCCTGTCACTTCCATTTTCGATACCGCAGGCGCGTGCGCAAATTCAGACCAACCGGAGCATCGCGCGCGACGATTTCGAAGAGATTGAGCTGCTTAATATCTATAACACGAAAGCGCCCGGCCATCGATGCGATCGCAGGGCCGAGCATATCCGCCAAGCGTAACGATGCCCGTGTGCATCAGTCAATAGCCGCCCGCCCGAGTTGCGTACTCGCCGCGATAAGTTTAAGCCTGATCCGTCTTGGACCCCCATTTCAAAGAGGGCGACGCGGTCCTGTTCATCGATCGCAAGGGACGCCGCTATCTCAAGATGCTGCAGCGCGGGAAGAAGATTCTCATCCGCGGCGAGCTTCTGGCGGACGATCTGATAGGCCGCGAAGAGGGCTCGCGCATCAAGTTCTCGAAAGGCGAGGCTTTCCTCGTTCTTCGCCCCACCTATGCCGACCTGATCCCGCAACTGCCGCGCGCCGCGCAGGTCATCTATCCCAAAGACACCGGGCCGCTCCTGATTTGGGGCGATGTCTTCCCGGGCGCGCGCGTGATCGAGGCCGGCACCGGAGCGGGCGCATTCACGATCGCTCTGTTGCGCGCGGTTGGCCCCGGGGGCTGCGTCACGTCATACGAGATTCGCGAGGATTTCGCCGCCAAGGCGCGTAGCAACGTCGCCGCCTTTTATGGAGAAGCGCCGAACTGGACGATCAAGCTCGGCGACATTTACGAGGGCGCAGCGGAGACCGGGATCGACCGGATGTTCCTCGACCTTCCCGAGCCGTGGCGCGCTGTCGATAGCGCTTCCAAGGCGCTGCGTCCGGGCGGCGTGCTCGTATGCTACGTCCCAACGACGCTGCAACTGAAAGACACTTGCGAGGCGCTCCAGCAATCGCCCTATTTCGGCCAGATTGAATCGTTCGAGACGATGCTTCGTCATTGGCAGGTGAAGGGGATGAGCGTGCGTCCGGTGTTTCGGATGGTCGCTCATTCGGCCTTCATAATTGTGTCGCGCAGGTTGTCTGACGTGCACGACCAGGCACTCGAACCTGCGTTTGTCGACGCGCCGACCGAAACGGACGAAGACGCGACGACGCCGCCAGACGCGCAGTGAGTTGAGTCCAGCACCCCCACCCTGACCCTCCCGTCCTCGGCAAACCAATGGGGGAGGGAAAATGCGCGCGTCCGGAACGATTTGGACTTGCGCGGAGTTTCCTGAGATGAGCGCCGACGCGCTCGGCGTATCGAATGAATCGCCGGAAATTTATCGCTGGGACCGGTTCCGCAATCATCGTCGGAGGACTTTTCGGGTCCGCCGCGATTGCGCGCGCCGCTATCCGGCACGCGATCGAATTCGGCGGTGCGACTCCAAATCGGGATTTCTACATCACATCGTTCGGACGCACTCCGAGCGTCGACGCGAATACGTGGCGTCTCAAGATTTTCGGCCTCGTCTCGAATCCCGTCGAGCTCACATACGACCAGATTCGCGCGATCGCGCCTGTTCACGAGCGCCTGACGCTCGAGTGCATCTCGAATCCTCCCGACGGCGACGCAATAAGCAACGCCGATTGGGTCGGCGCTCCCCTCAAGCCGATTCTCGACAAGGCGCGGCCGAGCGCCAAAGCGATATACGTCGCGATACGCGGGGCTGACGGATATCACACCGGCGTTCCGATCGACGAAATTCTGCGCGACGAAAATTTCCTGCCCTACGAGATGAACGGAGAAGCGCTGCCCGCTGCGCACGGATATCCGGTGCGGATTTTCATTCCCGGAAAATACGGAATGAAGCAGCCGAAATGGATCACCGAAATCGAATTCGCCGACCACGAAATTCCCGGCTACTGGGAGATCCGCGGATGGAGCAAGTCAGCGTGGCGCAAAGTCAACTCGGGATTCTTTCTGCCGCGTCCCGCGCGCGGTTTCGGATCGTTTCTCTCCGGCGCGACCGGCGATGCGAACGCGCACAGTCCTGTCGATATCTGGGGATGGGCGCTGGCGGGACCGTCGGGAATCAAGCGCGTCGAAATCTCCACGGATCACGGCGACACCTGGCGCGACGCTGAAATCGTCGACAATCGATCGCGCTATGTCTGGACGGTCTGGAAATATCATTTCGTTGCGCCGCACGTGGGCTCATACGCGATCAGAGTGCGCGCAACCGACGGCAACGGCGTCACACAACTGGTCAGCGATCCGCAAAGCGGCAGCGGAATGAGCGGCCAACCGAAGATGGATTTGGCGATACGTCCCTGACGACTACGGCTTGAAAATCGATTTGAAGAAGTTGCCGACTGCGCCGAGGATGCTCGATGAAGAAGGCGCGGAGGCGACGGAAGCCGGCGGAGGCACACTGGAGGGGCTTGTGGAGGGCGCGCTGGGGATCGGCGATGAAGCCAGGATTCCGCCATGCAGCGGGCATTGCCGCGTCGGCGCAGTTCCGGCGAGAAACGGCAGCGCGATGATTCGCGGACACGCGGGCGTGGCGAGTCCGCCTGTCGTCGGATCGATCGTGGCCATCTGGATTCCCGACGGCTCCGGAAAATCCGGCGCGTTATCCGGCGTGACCGCGCGCATAAACTCGGCCCACGGCGCGAGCGCAGCCTGCGCGCCTGTCAGCCCGATACTCTGCGGATCGTCGAATCCGACCCAGACCCCAGCGACGACTTCGGGCGTGTAGCCCATAAACCAGGCGTCCTTGAAATCCTGCGTCGTGCCGGTCTTTCCCGCCGCCGGAAATCTGATTCCCATCCGCTCGGCCGAAGCTCCGGTTCCGTAGCGCACGACGTTTTCAAGTCCGCCCGTCAGCACGTATGCGACGGAAGGATCGATCACGCGATTCGCCTCGGCGGGATGCTCGTAAATCTGATGTCCCGACGCATCGATGATCGATTCGACCGCGTAGGGCTGGGAGCGCGCGCCCATCGCGGCAAACACCTGATACACGCCGGCGAGCTCAAGCAGCGTCGTCTCGCCCGCGCCGATCGAGATCGGCAGAACCGCGGGCAGGTCTTCTGTGATTCCAAGTTCGTGCGCCGTCTTCACGATCGCGGCAGGCCGCACGAGATTCCCCACGTATGCGGTCGGCGCGTTGAGCGATTCGTAAAGCGCCTGCGCCACCGTGGTATCGCCGTGATAGCTGCGCTCGTAGTTCGCCGGCGTCCATCCGTTGAACGACATCAGTCGATCGGGAAGGATCGAAGCAAGTGTCAGCGGCGTCGACAGAGGCGATCGTTCGGGATCCATCGCCGTCAGATAGACGATCGGCTTGAACGCCGAGCCGGGCTGGCGCTTCGCCATCGTCGCCCGATTGAACTGGCTTTGCGCATAGTCGCGACCGCCGACCATCGCGCGAATTGCACCGCTGTCGACATCGAGCGCAACCATCGCACTCTGGAGCCGCTCGGACGGGTCACTGCGTCTGAGTCCGCGATACGCTCGCTCGAGGCGATCGAGATTCCTTTCCATCGCGTCCTGAGCTTCGCCCTGCCATACCGTATCGAGCGTCGTGTAGACCTTGAGCCCGCGCAGCTTGCCGTTGAGACCGGGAAGATTGCGCACGAAGCTCGT
>Ga0335069_10008787_pt1 | contig 14414 bp, 9 predicted proteins | sample Lox_Sample_11_FD_206714 | JGI IMG/M metagenome (GOLD analysis project Ga0335069, IMG submission 206714) | Soil microbial communities from Loxahatchee National Wildlife Refuge, Florida, United States - Lox_Sample_1.1 | ecosystem: Environmental > Terrestrial > Soil > Wetlands | place: USA: Florida... | reverse complement strand
GCTTTTCCTGCAACGCAAATACCGCGATGCCGTCACCGAATTTGACAAAACCCTGGCCGTCGATCCCGAAGATCTGGAGGCGCATTACAATCTCATGCTCTGCTATCGTGGCCTGAATGACGACGCCCTGGCGACGCGCGAGGAGAAGCTCTACCTGCGCTTTAAGGCGGATGAGGCCTCCCGCGCCATCACCGGTCCTTACAAGCTCGCGCACCCCGACGACAATAATGAGGCGCAGCCCGTGCATGAACACGTGTCCGTGGCGCTGGAAAGCAGTAGGCAGTATGCAGAGGGCAGTAGGCAGAGAGCAGAAGTCAGGAGTCAGAAGTCAGGAGTCAGAAACCAGAAGGGGGAGATGAAAAAGGCGATTGCCACGGCGATGCCTGCGACGCAGGAAAACCGAACTCAGGGCACGGCACCATTTTCGCCAGGGCACCCGTGAGACAGGCTTTAATTTGAGTTTACGGCCCTCGCCCCCTTGGGGGAAAGGGTGGCCCGCAACCGGCGCTTTCACCAGCCGGGGCGGGACGGGTGAGGGGGTATCTTTTGGAAGCATCACTCCCCACCGGGGTGGGCGAGGGGTCACGATTCGAATTAACTCTTTACATATGCCAAACCAGCCACAATTGCCGAACGCCTCAAATCAATCTACTTTGCCTGCGGCCTGCCGCCTACCGCTTCCTGGCTTTTTGCTTTTGGTTTCCGCTTTCTGCCTACTGCCCGCTGCCTATTGCTTGCTGCCTGCCAGTGTGCCCGAGGCGGGAATTCACTTTGAGGACATCACCCGGCAGGCAGGAATCAACTTCGTCCATTACACCGGCGCCTTCGGGAGCAAATACCTGCCGGAGACCATGGGGGCCGGCTGTGCCTTCATCGATTATGACAACGACGGCAATCCGGACATTCTCCTGATCAACGGCGCCGATTTCCCCGGTCACAAAGCACACCGCGCCACGATGAAACTTTACCGCAATAACGGGAACGGCACTTTTACGGACGTCACGACCAAAACGGGCCTCGACGTGGAAATGTACGGCATGGGCGTAGCGGTGGGTGACTATGACAACGACGGTTGGGAGGATATATACGTGACCGGCTTGGGGGAAGCTCGCCTTTTTCACAACGAGCACGGCCACTTCCGAGACGTAACACAGTCGGCCGGCGTCAACAACACCGGCTTCGGGGCCAGCGCCGCCTGGGTGGATTACGACCGGGACGGGAAACTCGATCTTTTCGTCACCAACTATGTGGCTTGGTCGGAGAAGGGCGACCTCTACTGCACGCTCGACGGACGACACAAGTCCTACTGCACGCCCGAAGCCTACAAGGGCGCCACCAGCCGCCTGTTCCACAATCTGGGCAACGGACGGTTTGAGGATGTCACTCAAAAGGCGGGAATCTATGACCCTACCAGCAAATCGCTGGGCGTAGCGGTGGTCGATTACGACCGCGATGGCTGGCCCGACCTCGCCGTCTCCAACGACACCGAGCGCAACAAACTCTACCACAATAACCGCAATGGCACCTTTACCGAGCAAGGGGTACAAGCAGGCATCGCCTTCAGTGAGGATGGCATTGCGCGGGGCGCGATGGGCATTGACGACGCGGATTTCGACCACTCCGGTTTCCCCAGCCTGGCCATCGGCAACTTCTCCAACCAGATGCTCGGCCTTTACCACAACGAGGGGAACCGCTTCTTTATCGACATCGCGCCTTCTTCCAGCATCGGACGCGCCAGTCTGCTCTCTCTCTCCTTCGGCCTCTTCTTTTTCGACTACGATCTCGATGGTTTGGAGGATATCTTCGTCGCCAACGGCCACATTGAGCCAGACATCAACCGGATCCAGCAGCAGGTGGCTTACGCGCAGCTACCCCTGGTCTTTCACAACGAGGGAAATGACCGCTTTCAAGAGTCAGGCAAGAGGTTGGGTTTCACGCGAAAGTTCGTGGCGCGCGGTGCGGCTTATGCGGATTTCGATAACGACGGCGCACCGGATATCCTGCTGACCAACAACGGCGGCCCTGCCTACCTCTTCCATAATGTAGGAGGGAGCCGAAATAACGCCATTCGTATCAAGACCGTCGGAACGCGTTCCAACCGCGACGGCATCGGCGCTGAGGTGCGTGTGCAATCCGCGGCAGGCGAGGGCTGGCAAACAGTTCACTCCGGCTCCAGCTACTGTTCGCAGAGCGAACTGGTTCTGACATTTGGTTTGGGACGCGCGAATATAGCCGAGTCTGTCGAGATCATCTGGCCCAGCGGCCAGCACGATGCCCTTCACCGCCTCAAGGCCAATAACACCTATACCATCCAGGAAGGCGGCACGATTATATCGTCAAGGCCTTTCCGGCGCTAAGGGGTAGGCGCCAAGCAGCCCGTAGGCCCACAGGTTACGCCTCTCCCGGATGGACCTTACGTGAAATCCAAACACAGGTTAACAGTGGCGCCCTCGAGCGCCAGCAGCCGTGCCTTGGTGACCCGGCCGGCATGCGCGGAGAAGCCCCCGGGCCGGCCATGGGCTGCCACAACTCGATGGCATGGGATGATGAGCGGGATGGGGTTTCTGCCCAAAGCTCGTCCCACGGCGCGGACTTGGCCAGGTTTGCCAATGGCTTCGGCCAGCGCGGCATAGGTTACCGTTTTTCCCGCGGGGATGGTGCGGGCAGCTTCGCAAACCTTCCGCAGGAACCACCCGGTGCCTTCCAGGTCCACCGGAACATCCCGAAAGTCCTGCATTCCTCCCTGCAAATGCAGGCAAATCCTTTGCATGATCTTATTGATTTGCGGAGGAGGGATGTGCGTGAGCGTTGCGCCCGTCTTCTGCTCTATCCTCGCCTTAGTCATTTTCGCCGTTGCCTCCGGAAGTTGGAAGGCGGTTACGGCGAAGGGGGCGCTGGCGTCAGAACTCTCTCTCCAGGCGATGGCACACCAGCCTAATGTTGTCTCAAACAGGCAATAAGCCGTGACTGGCATCAGGTCACCTCAAATGGGTGCCGGACAGGTCGGCCACCCGATTCACCGGCAGCTATCCTCCACCAGGATGGCATGAACCTCGCGGGGGCCGTGGACGCCGCGAATCAGGATCTGTTCAATATCTGCCGTCCGGCTGGTGCCCGTGACGAACACCACAGAGCGCCCAGCAGTGGACCGTTCCGGCAAATTGGAAATCGGGAGCTTTGCGAGTACTTCCTCCAGCGACCCGACAAGCTGGAGCCGACGGTAAAGCGCGATATGAACAGGAGGGGCCAGAGAGGCCACCTGAACCCCCTCCGTCGCACTACTCAAAACCAGGGTACCACTCTCCGCCAGCACAAAATCGACACCTGTGACACCCACCCCGGCCGCGAAACTGGCCTTGTTGAAGTTCTCCAGGGATTCCGTCCCCCTGCTGCCGTGGCTATTTCCCCAGGCGGTAATCGGCATATTCCCAATGCCATTCAGTAAGTCACTCATTTTCAATTCAGTAAGTAAGGGGCTTCGGGAAAGCGCAACGGAGCGGCACTCAGCTTTTGTCAGGATATTTTCCAACACGGCCTTCAGTTCCGCTGGGGTGGCAGCACGATGTGGAATTCCCGCCACTTTCTCCCATTCGGCTTCGAATTTTGAAAGGTAGTCTTCCGGCGGCAGAGGGGGCATGATTCCCGCCAAGTCGACCGGCGGCAAGGGGACAACTGACGTGGTCGCATCGTGCCGCCCCAGAGCCTTTCGAATCCGTTCCAGAATCTCTGCGCGCGCCGTCATAGGGAAATCTCCACCTGTTGTTCCCACCACGAAACCCGAGCAGGCCATTGTAGCACGGCTGTTGCCGGCCGTAAGCCATTGAAAAATAAGTGGAAATAATATTTCGAAAAAACTTCAAAAATCCTTGCAACCTTGGTATCATCTTGAACATCCGAATCCACGGGCAGACCTTACAAACCAAGGTGCTCCTAGAAAGATTTGGGAAGGACAATTGCATGCGTACAGTGGTGAAGTCTACGAAAAAGGTTTATAGAAGCCTCTTGCTGAAGAAGCGCGACGAAATTCTGGCTTCCACGCGGAGTGAACCCGAGGCCCTTTCTGCCAGTGTGCAGTCTCCTGACGCCGTGGAATTTGCCGTCAGGACCGTTGAGCAGGATGTCACGGTGGTGACTGCTAATCTGCGCAGCCGGATGTTGAAGGAAATTGAACGAGCGCTGGCACGCTGCGCCGGTGGTACCTACGGCATATGCGAAGCGTGTGGCGAGGACATTTCCCCCAATCGCCTCAAGGCAATCCCCTGGGCACGTTACTGCGTTACTTGCCAGGAACTGCGCTCCAGGAACTAAGGGCTTCGACTCCAAATGCCAGACTCCTCTGTTTGCCGGGAAGGGTCCTTCCCGGTACGGAGGATAGGTGTACCCGGACCGCAGCGGCCGGCACAACGCCGAATTTCGACGGCTGCACGCTTCCGTCAGTTGCGGGAAGCCACGGCTGATATCTGTGGCGAGGTTAAACCGATTACCGCCCGGGGGGCGCAGCATCCTATTCGAAGTCACTCCTCGCGAGTGACTTTCTCCGAAATCGCGAATTTCCCGGGTTGCAATCCCGCCCTTAATGCCAAATCGTGTGCCAACAATTGCAGGTACACGGTGTCAACCAACGTCCCCAGCCCCAGTCTCAAGGGCTCCACCCGCACTAACCGCATATTCGTGGTGTCGTCAAAGGGCAGATCGGTGAAGAGCAAAACTCGCCCGTCCGATTTTCGAATGTCATGCGCGAGCTTCAGCAGCAGCTTGCCGGTCTTCCCCTGGCGGGCCACCAGGATGTAGCGATGGGTAGGGTTGATGATCTCCATGGGCCCGTGGCGGAATTGGGCGGCACTGATGGGTTCGGCCGCCAGCCGCCTTACCTCCTTGAACATCAAGGCTCCCTGATACGCAGTGGCCAGGTCGGCCCCTCGCGACATCAGCGCCACGTAGGGCGGCTGGTTGATGAATTCTACGATGGGCGGCAGCATGAGCTCGTGCCGCTCTAAGATCCTCTCCTCCGCTTCCACCGCACGCATCACTTCCTGGGTAAGAGCGCTGGGATCCTGCTCGGCAACCGCAAACGCCAGGTACATGAGCACCGCTACTGCGCAAGTGTAAGTCTTGGTGCTGACGGCGGCCTGACCGCCCGCCATCATGGGCAGGAGCAGGTTGGCGCGCATGGCGAGTTTACTAGCCTCTACATTGGTCACCGCCAGGACATGGGCTCTGGGGGGGAGGGTTTCCAATAGACGCAATGCCTCCGCCGTCTCACCCGACTGCGAAACTACCACCAAAAGAGTGTCGGGACGCACGACCTTCAGGTGATGATGGACCAGTTCGGCGGTTTCCCAAACCAGGGCGCGCACTCCCAGTTCGGACAAATAGGCCTGCGCCGGGTAAGCCGCGAAGAGCGACGAGCCCATCCCGGTGAAAACCACGGTCGGCGGCCAGTGGGAAGCGAGACTCCGCAGCCCTTTTGCAGGGATCGCCCCGGGGCTGGCGTAGAATTTCCGCAGGCCCGAGAGAGCCGCAGGCTGTTGGGAGATTTCATCCAGAAGTTCTGTCATAGTGACCATCCGGTTCCGGAGGCGGTACCGATATCGCCCCGGTCAATTCGCTGGTTAGAACCTTCCGCCCTCCGGCGATTCTACCACTACTTTGCCCAGCCCTTGGCGCGTTCAACGGCGCGTTCCCAGCCGGCATAGAGTTCCTCACGGTGAGTGGGGTCCATGCCCGGTTCGAAGCGGGCACCCAGATGGAGATGCGCCGCCAGTTCCTCCTCATTTTGCCAGAACCCCGTGGCGAGGCCAGCCAAGTAAGCTGCTCCCAACGCTGTGGATTCGGTGCTGGACGGACGTTCGACGGGAATGCCCAAAATATCCGCCTGGAACTGGCAGAGAAAATCATTGCGCGCCGCGCCACCATCCACGCGCAGGACTTCCGGGCGCAAGCCGGAGTCGCGGGCCATGGCGTCAACCACTCCTCGCGTCTGGTAAGCAATGGACTCCAACGCTGCGCGTACGAGGTGAGCGCGATTGGCACCGCGCGTGATGCCGGTTATGGTCCCACGCGCATAAGCATCCCAGTGCGGCGCCCCCAGCCCCACGAAGGCGGGTACCAAATAAACGCCGTGCGTGTCGGGAACCGAGCGCGCCAGCCCTTCGCTTTCCGCGGCGTGGTTCAGCAGCTTCATTTCATCACGCAGCCACTGGATGGCCGCTCCGGCAATAAAGACGCTACCCTCCAGCGCATAATCCGTGCGGCCCCGCCGTCCCCAGGCCACCGTGCCCAGGAGACCGGACTCCGAGTGCGGGATTTCCGTGCCGGTGTTCATTAGCAGGAAGCAACCGGTTCCATAGGTGTTCTTCACCATGCCGTGCCGGAAGCATTGCTGGCCGAATAGTGACGCCTGCTGGTCGCCCACCACGCCTGAGATGGGGACGGGCGCGCCGAACAAGCGCGTCTCGCCGAAGATGGTGCACGAGGGTTTCACTTCCGGCAGGATCGAGGCGGGAATGGCGAAATAGTTGAGGATTTGGGGGTCCCAGCCCAGCGTGTGGAGATTGAAGAGCAGGGTGCGCGAGGCGTTGGAGACATCCGTGGCGTGCACGCGCCCGCCGGTGAGCTTCCAGATCAACCAGGCATCGATCGTCCCGCAAGCCAGTTGGCCACGCTGTGCTCTCTCGCGGGCGCCCGGCACGTTTTCCAGCAGCCAGGCGATCTTGGTCCCGGAAAAGTAGGCGTCCGTGACCAGTCCGGTCTTTTCGCGCAGGATGCGGTCGAAGCCTTCGGCGCGGATGCGGTCGCAAAGCGCCGCCGTTCGCCGGCACTGCCACACGATGGCATGGTGGAGCGGTTCGCCCGTGGCGCGGTCCCACAGCACCACCGTTTCCCGCTGATTGGTGATGCCCAGCGCTGCCAGATCCTCGGGCGCCACCTGTGCATCCGCCAGAACCTTCTCCGCCACCGCAAGCTGCGTCTGCCAGATTTCAGTGGCATCGTGTTCCACCCAGCCCGGTTGTGGGTAGTACTGCTTGAATTCCTGGCTGGCCGCAAAACGGGGCCGGCCCTCGTGATCAAACAGCATGGCGCGCGAACTGGTGGTCCCTTGATCAAGGGCCAGGACGTAACGGGGCATGAAAGTATCCCTCCGCCATTTAGTAATCCACTCCCTGCCAGTAATTGGGATTGTTCACGATCTCAAAGCGATTGGGATCGGCTTTCACCAAGACATCGGCGGTGGAGTTCCACACCGTGCCGTGGCCGACCGTGCCATTGCCGAACATGTTGTTATCCTGGATGACGGTCTGATCCAGGATGTAGTTGTGGAAACCCTGATTGGTTCGGGCGTTCTCGTCCTGCCGGCCCCAGTAGCCTTGATGTTGGGCCTCATTGGCGCGGTCCGTAGCGGCATACCGATCCGCCGCCTGCTGACCAATTTGGTGGATGGCGTTGATGGCGGGAGCGGCGATGGCATTCGCTTCCCGATTGACCACCGCCATGTTCACCTGGTAGCTCTGGAGGATGCCGGCCACGGTGGCGCGGTAGTGGTCCGCGAGCCTGGGGTCGATCTGGGTGGTGGATATCGACACGAAATAGTTTCCGGTGAGGCCGGCAGGAGCGGTCTCGCATACGATTGCCTCCATCTCCGTATAGTCTTTTTCCTGCACGTTAGGCGCCGGCTGGTTCATCGCGAATAGCATTCCATGTCCGGTGGCATGGGCGCAACGCTGGCCCGCGGAACCGGGCATCGGCACAATCTGCGTGATTCGATAATCCAGGCGCTGGTTGTTGAGGCGATAAAACTCCTGCATGAGACTCGGCATGGCCCTGGCCATATCCACGTTGGAAGGGAAAATGAGTTTGGCGTTCATCCCGGTGCCCACGCTGCGAGGCTGGTAATTCGAAGGATTGGCCGCCAAGCGCACCAGATTGAGGGAGAGTATGGCATTGTAATGGGGCTCGGTGACCATTGACGTGCCTCCTTGCCCCATGACCTTCCAGCCGGCCGGGATGGCCAGGCTGGCCGAACGGTCCTGATTCCAGGTTTGGTACAACTTTTCGGGGGGGGCGGTCCCGCCGCTCACCGGTCCCGAGCCGCCCGGGTGCCAGACGCTGAACAGGGTTTTCAACATCGAGTTCATGGTCGAGCCAAAGCTCGCCGCATCGTCGACCACCATTCCCGCTTCCATCTGATTGGGGCCGGAGGGAGAGACTATAAGGAGGCCCGCTCGCGGCCGGTCGCCCATCGAATGGTTGACCACCGTGAGGAATACCGCGTCAGAATTGGTGCCACGCACCCGGAAGATCTTTCCCACTTGTGGCTTTTCCCCGCTCGTGTTGTGTATGTTGCGCAGCAAGACCGCCATCGCCGCCGCCGGGGTCGTCGCGCCATCCACGGGTCCGCAGAAGATCCTGCCGTTCGGAGGACTGTCAATCACTACCATGGATCCTTGAGCGTGGGCAACCGGCACGGCGGTACCCGCCAGGAACAAGCATGCCATCAAGAACAATAAATGCTGCCTATATCTGCACATAACCGCGACCTCCTTTGGCCTTCGCGGAACTGCACCGGTATTCTGTTAAGAGAAGACGCGCGCAGCGGGCATGTTAGCAACCGGCTCAAAGGGTGTCTATGCCATCCGTCACATTTCCTCTTGCCATTTGGGGGGCTGACTCTATTCCTCGTGGTAAGGTACCAGGGAAGGACTTACGAAAACCGTCACGGGTCGAACGCCCGGCCCCAGTTCCACAGCTTTCTTGGAATCACGCAGGTCATTGGCGGCAACGGAGATGTCCTCGGTTTGCCGCCCTTCAACCCGCAGGTATACTTGGTTTCCCTGGGGGGCTCGATTGCCTTCCAGCCAGGCGTCGCGCGTATCCCGCAAGACCATCAGGGGATTGCTATTCGAGGCGGCGAAGTCTTCAACGCGCAGGTCTGCGACATTGTCGCAAACCAGGGCGGGACGCTGATCCTCGCGGCTGAAGCTCACCTGGGCATCGAGCAGGCGCAGGTTCCGGACGTGCCGGCAATAGAATCCGTAGGCAGGCGACGGTCCGAACATCTTGTATTCCGGGTAATGTCCGGGTAGTTCCGGGATTTCCCGCGTCGCATCAGCCTTGGTCCCTCCCCCAGCAAACTGCAGGCGGATGTTCGAGAGCGTGATGTTCTCGAGCGCGCGTTCCGGCAGACCCACGATGGCGCAACCCGTGGCGTCGGCTCCGGTCGCCTGCACATTGCTGATTATCACGTTCCGGTACGAGCCCAAGCCCAAAGTGGGAGCGCCTTCATAGGGGGGCCGCGCCCGGTTACCCAGTCGAAGGAAAATAGGGCCGTTGACATTGCGCATCACGATGTTCGAAACCGTCACGTTTTCCAGCGTGCCGCCATCGACGCATTCCAGCGCAATCCCCGCGAGTTGCGTGTCATGAACGGCGCAGTTGCTGATGGTGACGTTTTCAAATCCCCCCACGCTTTCCGTGCCCAGCTTGATGCCATTACATTGGGAGCTGACGGTGCAGTTGGTGACTACCACATCGCGGCAAGGACGGTCGATGGTGCTCTTCAGCACGATCGCATCGTCGCCGGACGAAACTTCACACCCGGAAATGCGCACCCCCGAGCAGGCATCGATATCGATGCCGTCGTTGTTCGTATTGCAGCGGCTGTGAACCGTCAGTCCGTGGATGGAGACATCCTCGCAGGCCAGATAGTGCTGCACCCACATGGGAGAATCCAGAAGGGTAAGATCGGCTACCTGCACGTGGCGGCAGCTCACCATCCGGATCAGATAAGGGCGGTCCCCGTATCGATGGACCGGCTTAAAGCTTGCTCCCTGCCCATTGATCGTCCCCCTCCCCACCAGCGCCACGTCTTCCAGATTCTCGGCGTTGATGAGGCTTTGGTTGGTATAGCTGTCTGAATAGCTCCGAATTCCCGGTTGGACATGTGGGTAGTCTGCCAGGTCCGTGCTCCCCAGCAACACCGCGCCCGCTTCCAAATGCAGGTGCACGTGGCTCCTGAGAGTGAGGGTTCCCGAGAGATAAGTCCCGGGCGGGAAGTGAACCACTCCCCCCGACTGCCCGGCAGCATGGATGGCCGCCTGGATGGCCTTAGTATCCACGGTCTGTCCGGTTGCCGTCGCGCCATAATCCTGTACGTTGAAAATGCCTTGCGGACGGGTAGCCGGCTTGGTTTGAGCCAAGGCCTGGGTCGTGCCCGGAAGGGCGAGGGCGCTGGCCGCCCCTAGCGTCCCCAGGAGCTCACGTCGATTCACAGGGAGTGTCATAGGAGATTTCCCCTTGTTTTGAGTTTGAGATCATACCACCGCCCCACATACTGCGGTACAATACCTCCCCTTATTCAACCGACTCGAGCTACGCGCTTCCACAGAGCCTCACCCGTTGAACCGCGCTGCTATTGGCCGATAAGAACTGCTGAGCCACAGGGGAGGAATGTAAGCTCCCGAGCAGAGAACATATCTCACCCGCAGTCACTAACAACGAGCAGAGGGGGACACCCATGTCTTCTAGCAACGAATATAACTCTAATATGCAATATCTACTGGTCTTATTCATGATCGCCGTGGCGGCGTGGCCGGGCTCGGCCTGGGCCGCAGATCACGACGCCGTTTCCAATCCTGGCGCGGGTAAAACCAGCCCGGATAGCCGGCCCCTTTCAAGCGGCGATAGGGTTGTGTTAAATGAGCAACTGGCGCGGCAGCAAGCCCGAATCGACCAATTGGAGCGGGCTTTGGAGAGAGTAACCCAGCGATTGGATCAACTTGAAGTCGCGCAGAGAGCCTGGCCCCCCGCACCATCCGGCGGCGGGCAAGTGGCCCGTTCAAACGCAATCGTGCCCGCCCGGACCACTCAATTTGGGGAAAACAAGCCCGAACCCCTGGTGGCTTCGGCTGCCCCTCCACCGCCCATTGCATTCGCGCCGGCTCCAGTTGCTGCTCCCCCGTCGCCTTCTCCATCTCCTGCTGTGTCAGCAGTGCCCGCCATCCCCGCGCTTCACACGGCTCAGCCGCCGGAGTCGAACAATCCGCAACCCTCTCCCCTCTCGTTCCGGATCGGCGATGCCGAGTTTACCCCGGGAGGGTTTGCGGACTTTACCAACGTGTTCCGGTCTACAAACGTGGGCAGCGGCGTGGCCACTTCCTTCGGCACTATTCCGTACAGCGTCATCAGCGGGGCCCCGAATCCCGCGGGGCGCATGACGGAGTATCGCGCTCTCGCCCAGAACTCCCGCATCAGCATGAAGATAACTTCCAAGGTTTCCGGTTACAACGTTACCGGGTACGTCGAGAGCGACTTTGCCGGGAACAATCCCAACAGCCTGTATGTGACCAGCAACTCCAGCACCTTCCGTTTGCGCCACTACTGGGTGCAGTTGATGCGCGGTAGGTTCGAGGTTCTTGGCGGCCAGGCCTGGACCCTGATGACTCCCGGCCGCACGGGCATATCTCCTATATCCACCGATGTCTTTATCTCCCAGGTCCAGGATTCCAATTACCAGCTCGGCATCACCTGGGGGCGCCAAAGCCAACTGCGCCTCGTTTACCATCCCAACCCGGAATGGGCGATGGCAGTGTCCATTGAAAACCCCAATCAGTACCTGAGCACGGGCGTAGTGCTTCCGAGTCCAGTCTATAACAGCCAATTCGACATGGCCGGCAACCAGACCACTACCCCCAACCTGCACCCCGACATCGTCTCGAAGATCGCGTACGATCCCATCGTCAGCGGCAGGCATATGCATGCCGAGGTGGGAGGCATACTGCGCTCGTTCCATGACTTCACCCCTGCTACCAACACCCAATCAACTATTACCGGTGGCGGGGTCGCGGCGGGAGTAAACATCGAACTGACGAAGGACTTTCGTTTGATCGCCAATGGGTTCTATAGCTACGGCGGGGGGCGGTACATCCTCGGCCTCGGCCCGGATGTCATCGTCAAGCCGAATGGGATGCTCTCCGGCGTGCATGGAGGTTCCGGTGTGGCAGGTTTCGAGTTCCAGGCGAACCCCAGCCTCCTGGTCTTCGGATACTACGGCGGCGCTTACTTTCAGCGCAATACGGGATACACACTGGACGCCACGGGCAAGCCTGTCTGGGTCGGTTTTGGCGCCCCCACTAATACCACATCTGCCCTCAACGCGAATCGGGCGGTCCAGGAACCGACCTTCGGGATGACTCGGACGTTCTGGAAGAGTCCGAAATATGGAGCGCTGCTTTGGGTCAATCAGTACTCGTATGTAACTCGAGCTCCCTGGATTGTGCCTTCTGCTACGGGAAAGAACGCCCACGCGGGTGTGGCCTATACCGACCTTCGGTACGTGCTGCCCTGACTTCGGCTTGGGGAGGTAGACTGTTTCTTGCAGAGGCCACCCAGTTCCGGCACAGAGATTACGGTGAAGTTCCCACACTCCTCTGCAGCACGGATTGGAGGCCGCAGCGGTATCACTGTCTTCGGCCTGAATTCTGGCGTGGGCTTTCGGGTGCGAGCGCCAGATTTGTTCGTGCGCTCCCAACCGCAGGTTCAAATAATCAGCTTCAATGAGAACTGCAATTGGCGCGATGTGCCTGCCGTTTTGGAGATCACGCCAAAACCCGTGCCCCGGACCACGTTCGCGGGCAGGCCAAAGTTCACGAGATTGAAGACGTTAAAGAACTCGGCTCGGAACTGGAGGGTGGCAGCCTCGCCGGATCCCCTGCGGCCGAAATGCGTGTCCTTCATGAGCGCCACGTCGAAGTTCGTGTAGGCCGGGCCGCGGAAGGTATCGCGCCCCAAAGTGCCCAGGCGGCCGGAGTTAGGACCGGTTCCCCCTGGCAAACCAATTGGAATATCGAAGAAAGAAGCATTCTCGGCCCCGCGGCCAAAGTAGTCCTCGCGCACCGTCCGCCCCGTGGAAAGTATGGGTGTTCCAACCTGGTCGGGACGGTCCGCGCCCCCGCTGCCGTAACCACTCTGCTGGATCCCCGAATACACCGTGAAAGGCGATCCCGAGGTCAGCGTCGTGATATTCAGGAACTGCCATCCCGAGGTAAGGTGGCTGCCCAACGGCTGGAGAAAGCCGACGCGATCGAAGGGTAACACTTGAATCAAGCTGATGGCGAGGATCTGCGTGACATCGAACGTCGACGGTCCCTTGTCCACCGCCGGATGCCAGGGGTTCTGTGGAAGGGCGAGTTGGACGTTGCCCGCGCCGCCGACGCCCGCTCCCAGGACGCTGCTCGTATCATCGAGAGACTTCGAAAGGGTGTAGTTTGCCATGAAACCCAAGCCGTACCTTCCGGAGGTCTTCGACGCCGATGCCTGGAGCGAGTGAAAGGTCGAGTGCGACCGGCTGGCCAGCAGCGTTTCTTCGGCGATTCCGCCCACCACTTGGCCGGCCGCGTTGAACTGGGTGAAGGGGGCAAAGGCGGGGTCCGCTCCCCCGTAGCTGTTGGGCAGGATCACAGCCGGCAAATGCACTCCCATGGTGGCAACGTAGTCCGCGCCAACCATCACGTCGCCAAAACTATGCGCGAAGCCGGCGGAGTAGGTAGCCACGTAACCGTTCCGAAAGTTGGTGGTGATGCCGAGGAGGGCAACGGGATGAAATTGGTTGCCGGGGCTCCCGGCCGCCAGATCCTCTTCGAAGCGATGCAGATCAATCTCCGTGTTGGCGGGCACATCCTTGGTGTTGCCGGTGGTGAATATCAGATCCCCTTGCGGCGTATAAACCGGCGGCGCATTGAAGGGCATGACGGCATTCTTAAACGGGACCGGCGCCCCGGGCAAAGCCGAAATGTACGGGCTGAAGGTCATGGGGATGCTGCCGGTAAGGAAGTTGTCCTGCCAGAGGTTGGGCAACAAGGTCACAATAGACCCGCCCCCATGGATGTTGGTGCGATCGGTGGCCTGCCAGGCGAGGGAAAGCCGTGGTCCCCAGCCGCGCCAGTCGGTGTCGTATGGCGGCTGCGGGTTGAATAGGAAAATCTGGTACGTCCCGGGATCCCAAGACCGGGCAGATTTTCCGTCAGGTCCCACCAGCCGCGGCGCGGAGGTCAGGTGGTTCGGCTCATGGATTGTTGTGCCGAGTTCATAACGTAGGCCGTAGGTCACGGTGAGACGGGGCGTCACCTTCCAGATGTCCTGAAAGTAGAAGTTATAGGCCTCGCGTCGCGTCTGTTCCTCATCGATGTGATCTCCCTGGGGGAAACCCGGCGAGGGAATCCAACTCGTAAACGAGAATGGGGTGGCGGTCAGAAGGCCGGTCAGAGAATCGGGCAGGGGATCGCCGGGCTCGATGTCGTGCTGGCCGCTGGCCGAAGCGATGTGCACGGGCGAGAACGCCGTACCACCCCCGAAGGTGTAACTGCCGTTGGGCGTAATGCCGAAGATCACGGTATCACGATTGAAGCGAGCCTCAAACC
>Ga0335069_10008786_pt1 | contig 14416 bp, 12 predicted proteins | sample Lox_Sample_11_FD_206714 | JGI IMG/M metagenome (GOLD analysis project Ga0335069, IMG submission 206714) | Soil microbial communities from Loxahatchee National Wildlife Refuge, Florida, United States - Lox_Sample_1.1 | ecosystem: Environmental > Terrestrial > Soil > Wetlands | place: USA... | reverse complement strand
TCCCCGCGCACACTTCGACCGGTAGCTCACGGTCGAGGTAGTTCGAAAGTTCGCGTTGTACCTCTTGACAGGTCATGTCAGCGATCAACTACTGGATTTGGTCAGCGGCGGTTACGATGCAGAGAGTCTACACCGATCGCATCGTGACTCCGAGGGAATATTTGGAGTCGAGTCATCCGGAGGCCCTCTAAATCGCACGCTACACGGTAACTGCCATCGACTTGTCTAGGGCGATTGACCGAAGACGCGCCACGGAGCTAAGTAATTGGGCGACGCTCCATGCCGGGCCGATGCAACTACCGGAAGTGTGCGGAGGATAGTCGTCACAAGCCTCGGAGACTTGACCCAACCCAAATTCTGTCCTGCGCCGGCAAAGTCGGCGCCCTTAGCGTTGTGCTGCCTGGTCGAGTTGTCGGCATACACTTCCGTCGAACGCGATCATGGTATCCTCCAGGCCGCCCGACATGCGGACTAAGCCACCGTGACGCAGTCGAGAGCTGGAGGCGACTCGGCTGCGGCATCCGCGACTTCGCAATATACCTTGATGGCGCTGCGATCTCCGGTAAGTTGGCGAAACAACTCGGCGAAATTCTCCAGCCCATGCACCGGGTTGGTCAGTAGTTTCGGGAGCCAATCCGGATATTCGGCCTGTGCCTGGGCCATGTCGCGTACGCCCGACTCGAAGTACTCGCGGTTGGCATTAACTGTCCCAACCATCACCTTGTTGCCAAGCACGAAGTCGAGGTTAATGCGGTCAGCAGGAATCTCGATGGTCTTATCGCCTCCGGTAACGCTAGCGAGCACCAGGACGCCGTTCTTTGCCAGACCCTGCATGGCGTCGAAGACGACAGCGGAGTTCCCGGTCGCTTCAAAGATGATGTCGTAAGGCCCACATTCCTTCGCGCACTCCAGGAACGGCAACTGCTGGGTCGCGTGATAGTGCGCGCCTAGCGATTCGATCAGGTCAGCATTGCGGCTGGGCTTGGGGCTGCGGGCAAAGGTGTCAACCTGCAATCCACGCAGTCGAAGAACCAGCGTGGCCAAAAGTCCGATGGTGCCGGCGCCCATGACCGCAGCGGTGCGCGGCCTCCATACCTTCAGGCGACGTTGGATCTCGTAGGCCTGTACGATGCCCTTCTGTACAACCGTCATCGGCTCAAGCAAGACCGCAACATCCTTCAGTCCCTGAGGAATCTTGACAATGTACTCAGGGTCGTCGACGTAATACTCGGTCAGGAAGCCATGCAGACGACTGATGCCACGCTCATAGTACTGATCGTCGGTCGTCATGTCGTAGGTGCCGATCTCGTCGTAGAGGCTGTTGCCGGGGCGGCGCACGGTCGCCACTACGTAGTCGCCGGGTTTCAACTCGGTGACGTTGGGGCCAACTTCTTCCACCTGTCCCAAGCCCTCGTGCCCAATCACCAGGAATTCATAACCGTTAGGTGCTGCTCCGTATTCGGCGGCATTGATTTCCTTATCCGTCCCATCCACACCTACTTTGAGGATACGGACCAGCACGCCGCGCCCATTGGGCACGTCGTTTACGCTGGGCTTGTTTAAGTCGGCCAGGTGGATGGTGTCGCTCTGGCCTGGAAAAACTGCAATCGCTTTCATTTTGGTATTCGTCTCCTTCGCTAGTCGGCAGCCACGGCCGAAACCGCATCCGCCAATTGTGATTTCTTTCCGCTGTTTTGTTGCATGAGCTTTCCGACCAAGGCGGTCCATCCGGTCTGGTGACTGGCGCCGATGCCGGCCCCGGTGTCGCCGTGGAAGTATTCGTGGAACAGGATGAGGTCGTTCCAGTTCTCGTCGTACTGGAACTTGTCAATGTCGCCAAAGACCGGCCTCCGGCCGTCGCCGTCGCGGGTGAAGATGTTGCTCATCCGACAGGACAGCTCCCTCGCTACCTCCCACAATGTCAGATAGCGACCCGATCCCGCGGGGCACTCGACCTTGAAGTCGTCGCCCAAGTAGTAGTGAAAACGTTGCAATGCCTCCACGAGCAGGAAGTTCACTGGAAACCAGATCGGCCCGCGCCAGTTGGAGTTACCGCCGAATAGCCCGGTACGCGACTCGCCGGGCTCATAATCTACCCGATGCTCAACGCCACCCACATTGAGTACATAGGGATTGGCCTCGTGATGGCGCGAAAGCGCCCGGATGCCATAAGGCGAGAGGAACTCGTTCTCGTCGAGCATGTACTTGAGAATGCGCCGCAGCTTCTCCGCGTCGACAATGGACAATAGCCGCCGTTCGCCCTGGCCACGCGTTCGCATGCAGGCGAGATTCGCGGTCAGGTCTGAGCGGTGCTCCATAAACCATTCCATGCGCCGCTTGAACGACGGCATACGGTCGAGCAGTTCGGAATCCAGCGTTTCTACCGCAAACAGCGGTATCAGCCCGACCATTGACCTTACCTTCATAGGGAAACGTTCGTCGTCACCCGCGTGTAGCACGTCGTAGAAGAATCCGTCTTCCTCGTTCCACAGGCTTTGACCGTCGCTTCCGCGGTGGCACATGGCGTTTGCGATGTACAGGAAGTGCTCCCAGAACTTGCTGGCTACGTCCTCGTAGGCCGGGTCTTCTTTTGCCAGTTCGAACGCGATGGCCAAGAGGTTCAGCGTGTACATGGCCATCCAACTTGTACCGTCCGACTGCTCCAAGTGCCCGCCCGTGGGCAGCGGGGCGCTGCGGTCAAAGACACCAATGTTGTCGAGGCCAAGGAAGCCGCCCTGGAAGATGTTCATGCCTTCGGCGTCTTTGCGGTTCACCCACCAGGTGAAGTTCAGCATCAACTTGTGGAAGACCCGCACCAGGAAGGCGCGATCGCCATGCCCCCGCTGCTTTTTGTCGATCTTGTACACCCGCCATGCAGCCCAGGCATGCACCGGAGGGTTCACGTCGCCCAGCGCCCACTCGTAAGCCGGTAATTGTCCGTTGGGATGCATATACCACTCGCGTGTCAGCAGCACGAGCTGTTCTTTCGCGAATTCTGCATCGACCAACGCTAGCGGCACGCAGTGAAATGCCAGGTCCCACGCGGCGTACCATGGGTACTCCCACTTGTCGGGCATCGAGATCACGTCGGCGTTGTAAAGATGGTTCCAATCCTTGTTGCGGCCATTTCTACGCTCCGTAGGAGGCGGCGGGCCGGCGGGATCGCCCTTCAGCCATTCTCGCTGCACGTAGTGATAAAACTGTTTCGACCATAAGAGTCCGGCGAGACTCTGGCGCATTACGTTTTGCGCATCGTCGGAGAGATCTTCGGGGATAATCCGCGAGTAGTACTCGTCGGCTTCCAGCTTGCGGGTCAGGAAAACACGATCAAACTCACCATTCAGAGGATCGTTTGAGGCGGCCCACTCCTGGTCAGTCAGACGCAGTTTGATGGTCACAGTCTCGCCAGATGCGACGGTGAAACCGTAATCGGGCGCGGCTTTGGTGCCTTCACCTGCCTTGTTCACCGCGTCAAACCGCTTATTCACCACAAAATCGTTGATGCCGTCTTTGCAGAACACTGGCCCGGGTGCGTCGTACAGGCGGCGCTTGTTGGTTTCGTTTTCGGTGAACAACACCGACGGCTTGTTCTCCAGATAGAGGTAGCGGCGGCCATAAGCCGGATGGTCAATGTTGATCACCGTTCCGGGACGCCCGTTTGATCCTTTTGCCAGCTTCGGTTTTATGGCCTCCTTCGCCCACGACCACGTGTTGCGAAACCAGACGGTCGGCAGCAGGTGCAGGCGCGCCGGCTCGGGACCGCGATTGGTGGCACTGATGCGGATAAGCAGGTCTTCGGGCGAAGCCTTCGCGTACTCCACTAAAACGTCGAAATAGCGGTCTCCCTCGAATACCCCGGTGTCCATCAGTTCAAACTCGAGATCGTTCTTGCCCCGCCGACGGTTCTCCTCCACCAGCTGCGTGTAAGGGAATTCTGCCTGTGGGTACTTGTACAGATACTTCATGTAGGAGTGCGTGGGAGTGCTGTCGAGGTAGAAGTAATATTCCTTCACGTCCTCGCCGTGATTGCCTTCGTTGCCGGTGAGGCCGAAGATACGCTCTTTAAGAATGGGGTCCTTCTCGTTCCACAGCGCAAGCGCAAAGCAGATGTGCTGGTGGCGGTCGCAAATCCCGGCGATGCCGTCTTCGTTCCAGCGGTAAGCCTTGGAGCGGGCGTGATCGTGGGGCAGATATTCCCACGCAGTGCCATTGACGCTGTAGTCCTCACGCACTGTTCCCCAGGCGCGCTCGCTGACGTACGGGCCCCAACGCTTCCAGTGCGACCTACGGTCGCGACTTTCCTCAAGGCGCTTGTCCTCCGCCGTCCACTTTGGGGATGCCGTCATCGATCTCTCCCTCGACTAACGCTGCAGCAGCAGCAAGAAATGGCCATCAGGGTCGCGAACCAGTTCAGCCCGGCTTGCATTGAATAGGAGTCCGGAGTCTGTGATTTGTTTCACGGAAACACCAGAAATATTGTGCGCCTTTAATTGGGCGTTAAGACCGGCCAAATCATCCACCACGATCACGGTTTCGTGGTGATCAATGTCGGTGGGGCTGGCATTGGCCGCGGCGGGCCTTCCGCCGCGTGGCGTCAGGTAGTTCAAGAACTCGACGCCAATACCCGAGGGGCCCCGCAAAGCCGTGATCCGCAGGTGCGCGCCAAAGACATTATTCAAGTGCTCCTGCTCAAAGCCGTAATTGTCGCTCTCACCGGCCACGCGCATACCCAGCAGCGTGCCGTAAAATGCCAAGCTGGCATTGGTGTTGGAGATAGCGATCGCTGTGTGGTCAATTCCCAGGAACAATCGCCCGTTGGGCTGCTGCCATCTGGGATCGCCCTTGCCGGAGGGAAATTGCAGCACCTCCAGGGGGTGTCCATCGGGATCCTGGAAGTAGAATGCCTTGATGCCTGCCGCGTTCGGGTTCCATTCCGGCAGAGTCTGGGGATAGGACGAGATGAATTGCACGTGGTTCTGCCGGAGCACCTCGTAGGCCCGCGTCATATCGCTGACGATGATGGCCACATGCTGAAATGACAGGTCGTTGCTGCGAGCATCGGCGGGCACAGGCGAACCGGCGGCGCCGAGAAACTTCATAAGCTCTATGCTCTCGTCTCCCAGCTTCAGGTCAACCACGCGAATGTGCGCGCGGCTGACGCCGTATAGTTGATCGACCTCCGGCCCACTGCGCCCCGTATCACTGAATTTCTCGAAGGTCAGGACGCTGGTGTAGAAGGTGACGGATCTGTCCATATCGGAGACGGTCATGGCCACCGGTCCGACTTGCAGCGCGGGCCCGCTCGCTGACCCGAGTTGGCCGGCGAGTGAGGTGTGGAAGGCTGTGAAAAGCAGCCATGCCAGAACTAGCCTGCGGAAGACGAACTTATGAAGCACTGCACACTCCTACCCGTTCGGCCGCGCTCGCGCCCAGGTGCTCCAGAATGTGATCGCCCACGCGCAGCGCATTCGCTATGATCGTCAGCGCCGGATTCACCGCCGCGCTCGACGGGAAGAAGCTGCTATCCACAACGTAGAGATTCTCGAGATCATGGGCTTTGCAATTCACATCGAGCGCCGAAGTCTTGGGATCGTGCCCGAATCGGATGGTGCCGTTCTGGTGGGCGACACCCGCAAGCGGAATGCGCTGTCCGACATACAGGTTGCGGCCAAACAATCCATCATGACAGTCATGGCCGTGCACCGGACAATGGTGATGCTTCAGCGCTTGCTTGAGCTTGGCCTTTAGCCGCTCATGCGCCTCAAGGTTGTTCGGCGTGTATGTCAACACGATCTTCCCATTGCGGTCGATAGTGACGCGATTCTGCGCGTCTGGAAGATCTTCCGATGTGAGCCAGAAATCGAGCGAGTTTTTAGCCATCATCTCGAGTGTGAAGTTCGGGGCGATGGCCGGCGCACCCGCGCGTAACGTCACCGCGTCCAGCTTGCCCACAAACGAGATGTGCCCCATCGGGTACGGCCAGTCGTCTGAGCCGAAGTAAAAATCGTTCACCCCCAGCGTCTTCTGAAATACCGTTGGATTCGGGCACTTGGAAATCGCCATCAGCACCGAATTGGTGTGCCCCATGTAGTGACGTCCGACAACGTCAGAGCTGTTAGCTAGTCCGCGCGGGTGCTTCTCGTTGGCCGACCGCAGCAGCAGGGCGGCCGAGTTGATTGCCCCGCAGGAGACTACCACTACGTTCCCTCTGAAGCGCTCTTCATTGCCATTCCGTTCCACCACCACCGATTTCACTTCGAATCCAGACGCATCGGTTTCCAACCGCTTCACCAGCGAATTGGTCAGAAGCGTGACGTTCGGATACTTTACGGCTTCGTCGACGCACAGCACCTGTGCATCTGATTTGGCGTACATCAGGCAAGGGAACCCATCGCATGTGTTGCAGCGGATGCAGCGGCTCTTTTGCGGATTCTTTTCGTCAAGCATGACCCCCACGGGAACGTGAAAAGGGTTCAGACCCTGGGCTGCGAAGTTGTCAGCGAGCTCCTGGATGCGAGGCTCATGGCTCACCGCCGGCCATGGATACTGCGACGACGCCCACGGGTCGGTCGGGTCTTCACCACGATTGCCATGCACCTGGTAGAGGTTTTCGGCCTGCGTGTAGTAAGGCTCGAGATCGCTGTAGTTGATGGGCCATGCCGGGGAAATCCCGCCGTGGTGATGCAGCTCGCCGAAGTCGCGCTCACGCAAACGAAACAGCGCAGCGCCGTAGAATTTGGTATTGCCGCCAACATAGTAGTTGGTGTGGGGATGCAGTTCGTTGCCGTCCTTGTCGAGCCATTTCTCTTTGGTGTTGTAGTGGGCGTCGACGTTGACGACCTTCGGGTCCCAGTTCGCCTTTTCGCGGGGAACATAATCACCGCGCTCCAAAATAAGGATGCGCTGGCCCGAGGGAGCAAGATGATACGCCAGCGTGCCTCCTCCGGCGCCCGTCCCGATGATGATAATGTCGTAGCGATTGTCGTTCGACACAGCAGTCTTCTCCTCTGCCCGCAAGTGGGCTGTTGTCGGCGTTTCTGTTGTCCCTTGGGCCTACGGTCTAGTTGGCGGCGCTCGATGACACCCGCGACATATAGCCGCACCGAAAGATGCATCGGGCATTTCCCGAATGATTCAGCTTGGCGCAAATTACGGACTGCAAGCCGCGCGTCCGAACAAAGACCTCAGCAGCAGTAAGCATGCCAATCAGCGGCGCGGTGAAGTAGATCCAGATCGACTGCCACTGCATTCCAGCGAAATCGCTGGCAAAACTCCGCGCCGGATTCATGCTCATGCCCGAGAATGGCGCCTCAAACGTGATAAACAGCATCACCATCGCCCCTGCCGCCAGCCCCGTGAACTGCGCGTACTTGTAGCTGTTCGAGATATTTAATATGACTGTCATCAATAGGAACGCGATCACGACTTCACTCATAAACGCCGCCGCCTCGCCTCGTTCGCCTGAGCGGGTAATCGCAAAATTCACATTGCGGTGGGCCAGCGCCGTACCCATCAGGGCCAGTGAAACCAGCACTCCCAAGAGTCCGCCCACAAACTGAGACAACACGTATAAGACTGTGTCCCAGCGCTCTACCTTGCCCAACCGGTAAAACGTCAGAGTAGTCGCCGGATTCATGTGCGCGCCTGAGCGACGGCCCATAGGTGAATAAATCAGTAGGATGGCGGTCAATCCCATCGCAAGTCCCATCAGGAAACGGCGCTCGGTCGCGTTCATCACGCTGGCGCGCACCGGCGACGCGGGGTGCTCCAACAGCGCTGAGAAGCCACAGGCCGAAATCATGAACAGGCCAAGACAAACGCCTTCGATCATGTATTCCGGCCAGTGTTGCGTGAACGCTTGTTTTGCGTTGTCGGCCCAATGCCCAGTTCTGGTTTGGGCAGCCACGGGTTCGTCAAGCAGTTGCGCTGCGAACAGTCTTACCGCCGTGGCCGGCGTGCATTGGAATTCACTTCTCATGTGGGGTGGGATTCGACTCGCCGAGAAAGGTTACACGCGCCAAGTTGAGTGATTTGTCGGGTTCAGTGCGCTGCTTTCCTTGCTGCACCACCTTGTAACCTTTGGCTTCTCGACGAATCCCATTGCCTAGAGGAAACGCCGTCTGTCATTCGGCGGAAGTTATTGGTGATGCCAAGATCATCACCACCCGTGGGAAAATAAGGATGACGAGTTAGGCTTCGACCAGCTCTTTCGGCTGGACGCTGTTCTGATCTGCGCTTGATCTTGCCCGGAAATCGGCTAGAATCCAGGCATTCCAGTGTTTCCGTGGGCCCCGCTATCTTATCCTGACTTCTTCAGGTCGACAGAATCGACACGACATGTCTGGAGCCGCGCCGCAACCTGTGCCGATGGAAGACCAACTGATCGACCGTTGCCTCGGCGGAGATCACGAAGCCTTCTACGAGTTAATGCGCCCGTACGAACGCGCGGTTTACTTCGCAGCCGTAGGAGTACTCCACAACTCTGCGGACGCCGAGGAGGTCGCGCAGGAAGCTGTGCTGAAGGCTTTCAACAATCTGTCCAAGTTCCGCCGTGAAGCGAAGTTCAGTACGTGGTTGATCCAGATCACGATCAATGAAGCGCGAATGCGGTTCCGCAAAGACCGCGCCCACCTCTACGAATCCATCGACGAGCAGAAGACCGATGAAGAAGGGGACTACCGTCCGAAAGATTTTGCGGATTGGCGCGACATCCCCTCGGAGGAGTTGCAGCGGCGAGAGTTGCGCGAAGCGTTGAAAAGAGCACTGCAGTCGCTGGATCCGAAGTATCGTGAGGTGCTGGTGCTTCGCGACGTCCAGCACATGAGCATCATCGAGACCGCGCAAGTGCTGGGCATCAGCGAAGGCTTGGTAAAGACTCGCCTGCTGCGCGCAAGGCTGCAGATGCGCGACGCACTCGCTCCCGGTATCGATGGCTCCTGGACCACCGGCCGGGCCGAATTCAAGAAGGTCCGTCCGTGGTGACGGATATCGTTTCCAATGCAACAAATTTTGCCTTTGTGAATCTAACCTATGATGATTGAAATCAGCTGCGTTGAGGTCTGGCGCGAGATATCGAATTACATCGATGAAGCGACCGATCCCGAATTACGTGATCGCATGAAAGCACACTTCAAAGTGTGTAAGCACTGCTCCGCCGTTCTTGACGGGACTAGGAACGTAGTCAGGCTGATTGCCGATGGTGCTGAATTTGAAGTTCCTGCCAGCCTGAGCAAACGCATCTACGCCAAGCTGGACAGCCAGTTGCGAAAGAGTTAAAGCGGTAATCCGACTGATTTAGTCAACGGTATCGGGCACATCCTGGTTATCCATGAACCTTGAAATTCTCCAATCGCCGTTCGGTTGCCTGCTCCACAACTCGCAGTAGCGGGTACGACGGTAAACCGGTTCCCCGCCATTCCGAGGAGTGAGCGTCAACTCGTGCCACCCATAATCGAAGGCGTTGTTACCGAACACCGAGATGCCAATAATGATCACCGTGAGTTTGGCTTCGTATTCCGCAAAGAGCTCCGCCAGTGATTGGCGAAGCTTCTCCGCGGCGTCCGCTCGATAGCGTGTGGGATGCGAGTCGGACATGTCCGTAAACTCGGGCGCAAAGACCGACAGTATGCGCTCCGCGTCGGCGGTGTTGAAGCCTTCGCGATAATTTGATTTCGCCACATTGATTGCATAGACATCATCCATAGGTGGGGCTCCGCAGCAAAATACATAACACAGCATCCTAAATGTGCGTGCTGTAGGGTGAAGATTCAAACTGTACCAACGCCTACGTCATCCCCACAAGATTGGCAACAAAACCCCGAGGCCCAAAACCAGGAACCAAAGTGCCGGCGCGGGCGTTCCCGGCGGACGCGCTCGGCGCTGTTCACGCATGGCAATGCGCGGATCCAGGAACAGCCAGCGCGTGTAGCGACGCTCCAGCAGCAGGAAGACGTATGCCGTCACGGCGCCGAAAATCAGATGGCCGATCAGCGACGGTAAAAGCGCCGAGGCCGCGTTAGTGCTCCAGTCACAGACGCCTGTCAGCATCAGGGGCAACAGCGTCATCGGTCCCAAGTGCCACCAGATCAGGCCAAACAGCCATCCCCACGCCATAGCGGCGCCGAGATTAGATGATTCGTTGCGGAACAGCAATCCGAAGCTCATACCGATCAGTGCACTCACCAAGAGGTGGAGCACCAAACCGTGCCAGTTAGTGAAACTAGTATCTACGCCCGCCACTTTCGTCAGCACGCCGGTTTTTAACAGGATGGGACTGCAGACGACGCCTCCAGCGAATCCCGCCAATGCGCCCCATCCCAACGACTGCAGCACCCGCAATCCAGGGCCATGCGCCTCGCGATTCAGAGGGTCCGATTGGATGAACAGCCGCACCCAGACTTTGTCGAGCGTGGCGTAACTCACTCCGAGAATCAAGCCATACAGGATGTGGCCCACGAACGCCCCGAACGTCGCGCTGCCACTCTCCGACGACCAGTTCAGTGTTGTATGCGAGAGAAGCGGAAAATAGTCGGCGGTCCCAGGAACCACCACAGGGTTGCGTATCCCACGCCGCGCGAGTCGAAATGAGACCCGTGTGTCGCGCAGCCCTGGATACTGGCGCGGATGTTCTTCGCCAATGCTTTCGCCTCGTGCAACGCAAACTGTGCGGTCGGCGGACACGGCGTTCCCGACTTGGCGTCCACCACGGCAGCGCAATCGCCCAATGCCCAGACTCCCACATGGCCACGGACGGCCAGCTTGGCGTCCACGATCACTGCGCCGCGTTTGTCCTTTTCCAGAGGCAGTGATTTGGTCAGAGGATTTGGCGCGGTCCCGGCCGTTCACACCAGCGTTTCGGCGGGTATCTCACCGTCGCTGAGGACGACGGTACCCGGACTCGCATCGGTTAGGCGGGTATCCAGGCGAAACTCCACACCACGAGATTCCATTCGGTTCTGCGCATAACAGCCAAGCGACTCGCTTAGCTCAGGGGGAATTCGGTCTCGCGCATGCACCAGCACGACGCGCACATCATCACGCCGCTGGTTGCGATTGTTGGCGAGAATGCCGCGCGCGAAGTCGTTCAGCTACCCCGCCAGCTCGACTCCAGCGAAACCTCCCCCGGCAATGACGAAAGTCAACAGCGGCTTGCGCGCCTCGGGATCGCTTTCAGGGTCGGCCCGTTCAAACATCTCGATCTCGTGATTACGAATTCGGATCGCGTCGATCAGGCTCTTAAAATCGAATGGCAGTTTCTGCACGTTGTTAAGCCCGCGATAGTTTGAGACCACGCCCAACGCAAGTACAAGGTGATCATAGGCCAGCTCGCCGCGGCAGCTCTCGTTGCCGCACATGCCGGCCTCCAACGTTACCCGCTTGTTTTCTGAATTCACAATGGTGACCTGTCCGCGAACGAACTCCGTGTCTTGCAGCGTGGTTCGTAGAGGCGTACCGATGTGACTCGGTTCCAGACTGCTGCCTGCTACTTCCGCCAGCATCGGAGTGAAGAGCAGTGCATTGGTCTCGCTGACCAGGGTGATCGAAACTGAGGGATCCTTTTGCAGTTCTTTTTCGAGACATTCCGCAGTCGTCATTCCGGCAAATCCGCCGCCGAGAATATCGAGCCCGACGAAAGCGTTTTGACCTGGTATTGAAACGAAGCATTTTAGCCTACTTGGGACCGAAGCGTACGGCACACTTACGGCACACCTAACTGGGATGAACCCCTTCGTTGAGATAACTTTCCGGTTCGCCGACGACCCCCTTTTGTATCTGCTTAGATTCCCAGAGTTTCAATTCTGGTTCATCAACTGCTACCGCCGCTAAAGCCTGCCTGACCGACCAGCGCGCTAAACCGCGCACTATTGCGCAGCGCATTCCACTTAGGATCTACCGGAAGAAAAACCAAATGGACATCTCGTGCTTCGAAGGCGCGCTCGAGCCATTCGAGTGCTGCGTCGGCTTCTCCCAGACCGGCATGCACGAGCGCTGTGGCGTAGGGAGGCACATACCGTTCACGCGAAACCGCTTCGAGCGTTCTGAGCACTTCTCGCGCCTCGCCTGTCCGCCCTACCTTCGCAAAGAGGTAGCCTCTCATAGCAATCGACTTACTATTCCCGCTGCTGAATTGGCCTGCCTTCTGCAACGCCTCAAAGGCCGCATCGTGCTCGCCTAACTGTTCGTAGGCTTGTGCCAACTGGATGTAGCTCACCCAAAACTCGGGATCGAGCAGGGTGGCGCGGCGGCCGAACTCAACCGCAGCCTCGAAGGCTCGGGCATTGAAGGCGATCTGTGCCGATAGCGCCTGGTTGACGAAGTCGAGCGGATCCAGTTCGCGTGCCCTGCGAGCTGCAGCTACCGCTTCGCGATGCCGGTTTGAGTGGGACAAAACGATCCCAAGCGTGCGGTGAGCGAGCGCGTAGTTGGGGTCCAAAGCGATGGCTCTGCGAAATTCCCGCTCGGCCTCCGGCCAGTCCCAGTCCAGCCAGAACTTCACGAACGCCATGGAAGCGTGAACTTCGGCGAGATGAGAGCCAACGCTAACCGCGCGCTCGGCTGCATCCCGCGCACGCCGGCCCACTTCCAGCGGATTAGCATCGCCGTTGATCGGGCTGGTCGAATAGGCATCCGCCAGGCCGCACCACGCCAGCGCGTAGTTGGGGTCGAGTTCGGTAGCGCGCTCATAGAACTGCAGAGCGCGCCGCGTCGTCAGCGGCGAAAGCTGGTTCCAGAAGTAACGGCCTCGGAGATAAACGTCATAGGCCTCTCCATGCTGAGTCTGGCGGCGTGTCAGTCCGCTAATGCGCTCGGGTGATAACTGCAGACGAACTTGCTGCGCAATCGCCACGCCCAAATCATGCTGGAAGTCGATGAGGTTTTCCGGCTCGCTATCATGCGAATACGACCAGATCTGAATCTGGTCGCGCGCTCGCACCAGGCGCGCAGTGATTCGCAGTCTCGAACCTTCCGAGCGAATCGAACCTTCGATCAGAAAGTTCGCACCCAAGTCCCGCCCGATCTCAGCCAGCGACTTTGTTGTCCCTTTGTAGGTCATAGCCGAAGTCCGGCCGATCACGCACAAGCGCTCGGGGTCGATCTGCCCCAGAGTGGCAATAGCTTCCTCCGTAATACCATTGGCCAGGTATTCACGTTCGGGATCGGAACTGAGGTTCTCGAAGGGTAATACCGCCAACGTCATTGGCGAGGGAGCCTCTCTGGCTTCTGCCGGATGCACCTCCACTCGTGCCCGGAAACGATATCCCCGCTTTGGCACCGTCTCGATCAAGTCAGCCTCCTCGGCTCCGATGTGCAGCGCCTTGCGCAACTGGCTGATAGCGTGCGCCAGCACCACCTCTTCCACGAAGCTGCCGTCCCATACCCGCGCGAGAAACTCGGTTTTTTCCACCAGGCGACCGTGGTTTTCGACCAGAAGGCATAGGGTATCGAACGCCTTGGGCGCTAGCGGAACCGGCGTGTCATTGAGGAGCAGCTGCTTGTCATCCGGCAACAGCCGAAAACTGGCGAACTTGTAGACGATCTGGGACGGGCTGGACATACCTTCTGCCGCGAGTGTGGTGGGTATTCTACAACCATTGACGGTGGCTCCCAGGAACTCGCCCCATCCAGGCTCAAATTTCAGTCAATAAACTTCAGAAATCCGACAAGACTTTTCGACGCTAACCGCAGCAGAATCACCCACACAGTTCGGGCCGGACCAGCAACCGGCAACTCATCGGCAGGCCCGGGAGGAGAACGAGATGGACAACGCTTTCGTTCCTTATCAATTTGGCTACGACTACGGGATCGGCGTAAAAAGTGCGACCGGCGGCCGCATGCAGATGGGTGCAAAGGGTTCGCCTACTCCGATTCAAGGCGCCTCCGGCGGCTCAGGAGGTTTCCAAATGGTCCAGATCCTGCAAACCAGCGAACTGGAGGACCACCTGGGAATCTCCGCTGACGCCTCCGGTGGAGTTGGTCTGTTTAGCGCATCGGATCGTTTTAACTTCGCCCGCGACTGCAAAATCCAAACCAACTCCATCGCCCTGCTTCTCACCTGCACTCAGCTCAACGGATTTGTGCAAATTACCCAACCGGTCCTCGACGAAGCTGCCGCGGCTCTGGTCAGTAACGGCCAGACGGACCTCTTCACGCAACGCTATGGCGATTGTTTCGTTGCCGGACTGGAAAGCGGCGGCCAGTTTTTCGGCGTGATTCGCATCGACGTGCGCAGTGAAGAGGACCACCAGACCATCGAGAACTCGCTTTCTGGAGCCTATGGTCCCTTCAGCGCCGATGTGGGAGTCAAAGTGCAAAGCGCGCTTGCCCAAACCCAGTCCACCGCCGAAACGTTTATTTATTACGAAGGCGGAAATGTTCAAACCAAACCGCAGACGCCCCAGCAACTGTTCGCTGCAGC
>Ga0335069_10008785_pt1 | contig 14418 bp, 14 predicted proteins | sample Lox_Sample_11_FD_206714 | JGI IMG/M metagenome (GOLD analysis project Ga0335069, IMG submission 206714) | Soil microbial communities from Loxahatchee National Wildlife Refuge, Florida, United States - Lox_Sample_1.1 | ecosystem: Environmental > Terrestrial > Soil > Wetlands | place: USA... | reverse complement strand
CCACGAAGGCGGTAAAGGCTGCGGCACCGGCAAGGATGAACCCCTCATCTGGACGCGCTCCTATGGAATGGGACGCGTTTTCCAGACCGCCCTGGGACACGATGTGAAGGCCATGGATAGCCCGGGCTTCCGCCTTACCCTCGAGCGCGGCACGGAATGGGCCGCCACCGGCGCGGTCACAATCCCCGTGCCCGCAGATTTGCACTGATCACCGGGTACCACGGAGAGAGGGTTGTTGTAGCGTCGTGGCGCGAACCGGCGTTTTTGATTCCTCGGCTTTTCATCCGGAATCCCGCATCTCGCCGCTAAATTGGCACATGGCTGTCGAACGGAAGCGGCACGCGGTCGATCCGCAGACCGCACAGGCAATGTAGCGCCGGGTCTTTCTCAAGCCTGTCCAAATTAGCGAAAGTTCCCGGGGGCTTGGCCCCTTGCTTTGCGGAAAGGCTCTGCCTTTCCGGCCAAAAGCTGTGAAATATTATTGTTTCCCGCCGCGTGAAGGCCGCCCCTTCACGCGGCGGAAAACAGGTTGTTTAAGCGGTGCCGGCATCGGAAAGGCGCAGCCTTTCCGCATAGCGAGCGGTGGAGCCGTAGGTTGCATCCCACCGCGCGAATCGTAATTTGGACAAGCTTGGGTCTTTCTAGCCCGGCACCCCGGGCGCCCAGGGCGCCTCGCCGTAGTGCCGGGCTAGAAGGACCCGGCGCTACGGCCTTCCCTGGCGAATTGTCCCATGTTGGGCCATTTCCAGTCCTCCGGGTTTTTCACCAACCCCCAGTGCACCGGGTTGAAAAGATCCGAAACGGTCGTAAAGAAACGGCCGGCCCAAGTGCGACACGGCGATAATTTACGCGCCCTCCGGCGCGTCCGCAAGCCCAAAAGCCGCGGAACGCGCTACGGAATCGGTCGACCCTCGTGAGAGTTCCGCGCTACCTGCTCCCGCACTCCAAACCGGGTACCGGGGAGATAGGGTTGTTGTAGCGATGAGGTAGGCGTATTTTGCGCTCCTCAGCGCCTCTCCTGTTGGATCCGCAAAGGACGTATGCGCGTCACGGCGGCGATCATGGACCTGGCGCAGGGGGATGCATACTTGGTTTCGCCCGTTTCAATTCGGGCTGAAGAGCCGCCGAGGAGTCCGTCAACCGACGGACACCTCGGCGCTACTCAACCTCCGGGCTACTCGCTGTTCGGCCCTACGTCTCGGCCTGGCGGGAGAACGGCGCAGGCAGCGTTTTCTTTTCGGGGAAAAGGCGGCAAGCTGGCTGCCGGAGCAGAGGCAAGTGAGTGCACAGGAGCGGGGTGATTTACCACGCCGATGCGCTCCAGCACCGTCGACCCTATGGCTCGGAGAGATGGGCGAAGACCCAAGAAACGAAGGGCCCAAGAGCGGCGGACATCGGAAAGCGTGACCGCGCTACCCATTCAAGACAGGCAGAAGGCCCTTTTCCTGCTCGCATGTCGTGAGGATCCCGAAGTCTACCAGGCGTCGAACCAAGCTCGGGCTCAGGCGGACGCCTTGTTCGGTCAGAATAGCCAACAGCGCCTCCTGAGTGGGACGGCCGTCGAAGTAATGGAGCACGCGAGCGAGCGGTGCGGCCATCAGCAGCGGATCGTAGGGGTGGTAGGCGGTCACCCGGTAATTTCCTCCCTGGAAGCCGGTAAAACGAAATTCGCCGAGCCGGAGCCGGTCCGGAATCGCCTCTGATTCCAAGTGGGCATAGGCGTCGCGGGCCAATTCCGCCAGGATGCGCGCGCGCGGGCCGCATGCCTGCTCCACCTGTTCCCAGCGCAGCGAGTCCACCAGGCTGGCGCATGCCCGGTAGAAGTCAGTCTCGCGGCCTGCCCATTCCCCCCATAGTTTGCGATATCGCGCCCAGTCGATTGCTCCTTCCAACTCCGCCACGTCCGGCCTCGTCTGCGGCATCAACTCGCTTAGCTCTCCCCATCCGGCCTTCAACTCCGCCAGGCACCACAGCGCCAAATTCTGTTCCACCTCCCGCAGGAGTTGGCCGGCCAACTTCCAGAAGCGGAGCCCGGTTGCACCGCGGACATGCTTGCAGAACCATGTGGCGCATACGCCTGGCCGGTACTTCCACACTCCGCAGGTCGCCTGCGGAGTCAGGAAACGGCACCGCAGCGCCGGGGCGCGTCCAAAAGGAATGTTCGCGTAAAGCAATTCGAAGGCGCCGCCGGCACCCACCCGGCTCGGAGTCACCGCCACGCGCGTCGCGATGCGTTGCTCGAGTGCCCGGCGGCCCTCCGCTGTCGAGGGGTCAGGATCGGAGAGAATCTTGCCGGCGAGAAAATTGGGAATGTTGGGCTGGCAGGAGCAGCATTTGGTGGCGGGGTAAAAGTATGTTGCGTCCGGTGGGCTGTCGGGAGTCGGCAGCATCACACAGTGGTCGCACGTGGCCTGGGTCTCAGCGGGAATCGGTCCGCCGGTGATGGCGCGAAGCCACGGTGCGTAGAGGATCGGAAGAGCGGCTTCCGGGATCATGCGTGTCTCACGTCACACCGGCATGGGTGCCGCCGCCGCTCCCGCTCAATGCGCACCAACGCCTTAGCGCCAACCGCAAACTCCAACCTGACTACGTGCGCCCGACGGCTTGACGAGCAGCAGCACTTCGGTCGTTGCCTACCTCGGAGGAAGCACGGCTCGCTTGCACACCGGCGGGCAGTGCTGCCGCGACCGGCCACACTACAAGCCCGGCCTGCCCCTTTCTCAAGCCGTCTCCCCCGTTACTTCCAGAAGGCGAGCTCACCTTCAGTCAGGCTTCTGTTGCCCATACTGAATTACAAATCCACCATACTCAAACGTCGTCGTTTCCTTTGGGGACTCATCGGCGTGCGCTGTAACAGTAGTACCTCCGCCCACCGCTTGCTCCAGCGCTTCCGTGCTCAATTCCTCTGGCTGCTGTCCGGTTTCAGTCCCTTTGGTAATGTCGCTCATCGTATTCTCCTTTTCCCAGTGCAAGACGCATTGATCTCCCAAGGGCAGGGGCCGAAAATCTGAGCTATGTCGGTCATCAAGAATGATGTCTGTCAGAATTATATCTCCGGAGCAGGTCGGTAGCAAGCTTCATTTGTGACGGCCCGAGGAAAACGGGAATAGGCACCCGACCGCACCCCTAAGTGGAGACAGCCTCTTCCGCCAACTTGACATCCTTTCCATAGAATGACAAAATGACTGACACGTGATTCACCGCGAAAACTCAATGAGTCAGGAGGTTGCTCCATGGCTGGCCCCAAACGGACCATCGAACCGACCGAAGACCCACAGAAACAGACTGCAACCGCAACCGGCAACAGCAACTCAAAGCTGAACATTGACGTTGCGACGGATCACCTTTCCGAAGAAGTTCTCGGGCAAGTGGCTGGCGGAGTGACACAAAAAGGCAGAGAGGGTTAGGGCTGATTCCTGTCTGAGTCCCCGGCGCGCATGAACGCGTTCCGAAAGCAACCGCCCCAAGCCGGCAACGACTCCGTTAAACATCCGAATAGGAGGTAATGACATGGCTGGAAACAAAGTCACCATCAAATTGACCGACGACCAACAGAAGCAGATCAAGGCCGCCACGGGCAAGAGTCTTACCGAGGTAAGCATAAACACTGCGTCGACGGGCCACCTTTCCGAAGAGGACCTTTCGCAAGTGTCGGGCGGCGGCTGGGACGTGAAAAGCAACCCGAAATGTTGATGGCCGGTAGGACGGCCGGGGCCTTCTTTTTCCCTGCTTTAAGGGCCGGCCGGTTACGACCAGCACCGACCCCATTACCGGCGACGGTGGTATTGTGTTCACACCGGGCGATCATAGATACATATCCAGGAGGGGGCACCATGGCTCGGGCTCCGGTGGTCATCACGCTCACGTCGGAGCAGCGCGCGCTCATCCGGCAAGCTTCGGGTAAACGTGTTACCGAGTTGGCCGTTGAGCCGGTGGAGACCGGAGCGGGTTGGCTGTTCGCGCCGGGCGGCAGAAAGTTCTGGCTGCTCAAGGATGCCGATCCGGAATCGTATCTGGCCGCCCGGAGAATGCAGCAGCTCCGCATCGACCCGCGCCATGCCCACTTTCGCATGCGGATCGGCAAGTCCCGTATTCACCGCTGGGGTGTGTTCACCGCGGAGCATATTCCGGCGCGGCGCAATGTGATCGACTACATCGGAGAACTTGTCAACCCCGTTGAATCATTCCGGCGGTCAAAGGGCGCAAAGGCCACTTACGCGTTCAAACTCGACAAGTTTTGGAGAATTGACGGTTCCGTGAGAGGGAGCGGCGCAGAATTCATCAATCACAGTTGCGACCCGAACCTGCGCTCGCGAAAACTCGCGGATCGCATTGAACTCCGGAGCGTCCGGCCCATCGCGGCAGGTGAGGAACTTACCCTTGACTATCGGTATTCGCATCGGGGCCCAAGAGTTCCCTGCTGCTGTGGCTCGCCCAAATGCCGCGGCACCATTAATCAAGTCCGGGGTCGCGCATCAAAGCCTCGGGCCAAGTCCCGAGCTTAGACTCCCTAAGGGTGCCTACGCTCCAGGGCTATAGCTTTCGGAGTTCGAACCCATTTGTTTTGGGCAGACGTCAAGTAGGAGGAAACAGCAATGGCAGATGAAAAGAACAAGGGGCAGCATCCCGACCAGCAAACGACAAAGCCTGGCAAGAGCAAGAGCGACGAACTCTCAGATAAGGATCTGGAGAGGGCTGCTGGCGGCCTTAAATGGACGGCGACGAAGCATTAGGAAGTCAAATCGATACCGATGCTTTCAATCGATAAGGCTGAAGAATCGTAGTGCAGATCGTCGATCGCAAGGTCCCTGGGGGCAGCCCTGGCGGTAACAATTAACTTCGTGGGCGTGCCGTAGGCCAAGGGTGGTGCGGGTTTAATGGAAAGGGCCTCCCAAGCCGGGTGCCGGTGGTGCCGATGAGAGCCTGGGTGAGCAGGGACGGGTCGAAGCTATCGCCGGGTGGCGCGGACGGCACGCAACGGACCTATGCGCTTGCGCAACGGATGTTCGTGCGCTGCCAGATCAACCCTGCCGAGGTCGCACTCAAGCGAATCTCTCTCCCCGATCCGAAGTATTTTGATGCCCTATTGCTTCTCGCTGAGATTAGCACCCAGAAGGATCAACCGAGGCGTGCCGCGGCGCTATTGCGCCGGGCGGTTGCTTTGATGCCGCGCTCCCCAGCGGCGCACCACCGGTTTGGTGTCGAACTCATGAAGCAACGGCGCTACGAGGACGCAGAGCGGCGCTTCCGCCGAGCCCTCGTCCTGGATCCTGGATTCGCTGAAGCGGAGCTTGATCTCGCACATGCACTCTTCGTACAGGGATACCTCGACGAGGCGGTGAAAAGCCTTCACCGGACACTGACCCTTAAGCCGGGATTGGCCCAGGCCCACTACCGTCTTGGCAACGCCCTCTTGAATCAAGGTCATATCGCCGCGGCGGGGGAGTGTTACCGCCGTGCCATCGCCCTCCAACCCGACTATGCGGACGCCCATAGCAATCTCGCTTTTACGATGAACTACGACGGCGACGCCAGCCCGGAGGAGTGTTACGCCGCTCACCGGGCCTGGGCCGCGCTCTTCCCGCCGCTCGCGCCGCTCGACCGCACCTACGCGAACGACCGCAGCCCGGAGCGTCGCTTGCGGATTGGGTATGTTTCCGGTGATTTCCGCGATCACCCCGTATGCTATTTCTTCGCCCCCCTGCTCGCCTCCCACAATCGCGAGGAGGTCGAGGTGTTTTGTTACAGCTCGCTCGACGAGGCGGATGAAGACGAGGCCACCGCCCGGCTAAAGCCGCATGCCGAACACTGGCATAGGGTCCATCGGTGGGACGACAAAAATCTTGCGGAGCGTATCCGAGCGGATCGTATCGATATCCTGGTCGATCTCGGGGGCTACACGGCGGGGAGCCGTGTCGAGGTATTCGCTCTAAAGCCTGCGCCTGTCCAGTCCACTTGGCTGGGGTATCCCAACACCACCGGGCTCAGTGCGATGGACTACCGCATCACCGACGGGATCGCCGATCCGGAGGGGGAGGCAGAGCAGTTTAACAGCGAGGCGCTCATGCGGCTGCGCCCTCCCTTTCTGTGCTATCGCGCGTTCGAACACGCTCCGCCCGTTTCCCCACCGCCGGCGCTTGAGGCGGAGCGCCTCACCTTCGGCTCGTTCAACAACCTTCCCAAGCTGACGCGGCGTGTGGTCGGGCTGTGGGCAAGGCTGTTGCGTGCGGTCCCCGGTTCACGCCTCATTATCAAGACCGTGCAAATGAGGGATCCCCCAACCGCGGACGAGTTACGCCGCCGGTTCACCAACGAAGGCATCGCCCCAGAGCGGATTCACCTTTTGAAGTGGCGGGTCAGGCCCGCAGGCCATTTGGAGCGCTATGCCCTTGTCGACGTTGCGCTCGACCCATTTCCGTACAACGGGACGGCGACGACTTGCGAGGCTCTGTGGATGGGAGTACCGGTGGTGACGCTGCGCGGCGACCGGCATTGTGCGCGCGTCGGGGCGAGCCTGCTCGCCTCGGTTGGGCTCCAGGAACTCGTCGCAGAAGACCCCGAATCCTACTTGCAAATAGCCGTAGGCCTGGCACGCGATCTTTCGCGCCTCACAGAACTTCGGTTCGGGTTGCGTGAGCGGATGCGCGCCTCACCCCTTTGCGACGTAGCGGGGTTCACTCGGGCTTTGGAGGAGGCATATCGACGCATGTGGCGAGGCTGGTGCTCGCAACAGGGGCGCCGGGTAACAACTTCGTCGGGGTGGGATAGGGGTCAGGAATGCCATGGTGGGCAGAGCGGGTAACCCAGAGGTTGGGCCGGCCGACGCAGAGCGACCCTTAGCTCTGCGACCTGGGGATCATGGGACGTGGTCCATGGCCACTGCGGAGGAATCGTTCAGATAGTAGAAGCGAAAGCTTGACCACGGCCACTGATCGGGCGTAGCGACCAGTCGCGCGGTGGCAGGGTCGTTATGCATATAATCTTCTCTATGAAGCGGTCAGTCTCTTCCGGGGGGCCGGGACGAATCAGCAGGTGAAAATGACCGGGCATCAGAACCCAACCGTTTAGGAGGAATCCGGTTTCCTGCCGCAGTTGACGCAGAACCTCGACAACGTCCAGCGGAAGCGCTGGTAGGTAAACAGCCGGGCGCGGCGGTAGGTGGTAGTGGTGATGGATTGCAACCCTCCGCGCTCGAAATGGCGTCCGTAAAGGGGCATGCTAGATGTTTATCGACAGGTGCGGAAGGGAACATGAGGCGCAGAGCTGTGCTCGCTGTGCGCCAGCCGGCCACGCGCCCCCGACGCCCTCGCCTCGCCCGCAGCCGGTGTGATATGCGTTGATAAGCGACGGGGGGCGGCGTAGGATATGGCATTGAGCCACCGCGGAACAGCCAAAAAGTCGATGGAAGGTGGCGCTGCGATTCAACGTTGAGCGTTTAGTGAAACCAGTTCACGGATGAGGAGCAACAACCCAGGCGCGCGGCAATGGTCGAGAGCGAGAAAGACGCCGTGCTGACCGAGCTTTGCAAAATCCGCAAGGCGTATCAAAGATTCTGATGTTTCCGGGAACCATTTTCTGGAAGGAAGAAATCGATACCCCGCAAAAACTGAAAAAATTCCAGGCGCAGTTGGTGGCAGCCGAGTTGGATAAGAGATTTTTCAACCGCGCTAGCGCCTTCAAGCAGAACCCAGACACTAGCCCGGCTGATTCCAAATGGATCAAGGTGGAAAAGAATCAACGTGCCGTGGACAAACCCGTAGAGGGCGTGTCACCCAGCTTAAGAGATGTCGCCAGCGCCGTAAATACCAAAGAGAAAGCGAAGGGCACTACCGGGCCCACGAAGTGGCGAGTTTATGACGAGCTTTACGCGTTCCTGGCCGGGAGGGAGTGGACTCCCTATCGGAAGCAATGGGATTACCAAGAGACCCGGATAGCGCCGCCAAGCGAACAAGCCTACGTTCCGGGATGCAGCTCCGCGACGGCAGAAATCGGAGGCTTTGAATTCGGATTCGAAATCTGCTATGACCACGAAAACCACGCGCTGCAATACAGAGGAAAGGAAGTTGATTTTCACATCCTTGTCTCCGATTCCATAAAACCAACAACGGGACATATGGTGATGAAGGAGGGATGGTATTTCCTCAGCGCGTCGAGCGATAACAATCGCACGGGCGTAAGGCGAAAGAGCAAGGGGAAGAGGGTGGCCCAGCCGCCGCTGCCTGCGAACATCCAAAGTGGTCAACTAACCATGTGGTCAGTCGATATTGAACAAGCGGTGGCCAGCCATGCCGTAGCGGCATAGCTGTCGAAGATAGTGCCGATAGCGAAAGACAACGAAATTAAATTCCGAAATTCCGGGACTGGAGTGAACCCCTTATCTCCCTATTCTTCTCGGGCAAATTAACCCTTCGCTCTTATTTCATTTGACCTTTCACGTGGGGCAGCGTACTCCTCCCGTGTCGAGCCGGCAAGGCGGCGGGACGCCATCGAGATCAAGTTGCGCGGAATTCACGCGCCGGTCGAGCGTTCCCGTAGCGCGTCCTCCTCCTCGCTGGCGCTGCCCCAGCAGGGTCATTTTGTCCTCCCCGGCGCGCAACCGGAAAAGCGCTTTCCTACCGGCAGGAAATTTTCGGTGAGATTTGTAAAATCTTGGCCTCCCGGCGGGGAATTTCGCCAGAATTCACTTGACAAGGTGTATGGGCTATATGTTAGTATTATAGGCTCTGCTGTGGGAATTACACGCCCATGAAGTTCCGGCGGCGCGTACGTAGTAAAGCAGGAAAGAATCTTCCTCCGACGATGTCATTGATAATACAGGTGGATAGTGGATTTTGACTCGTCCCGCCCGAAACTCCAAAACACTGAAAATAAGATACTTAGGGAATTGGAAAATTCCCCCAAAAAAAGGGGTCCCACAATTTTGCGATCAAAGCGCGAATGTTGCTGAAAATAAAGGCAGAAAAAATTGAGGGTGGCTCACTTCTCGCGATGTTGTTGATTATAGGCTAGATATCTCAATTTGTGGCGATCTTATTGAAAAACCAGGCGGATAGCCGGTTCGGGCAGGTCGGCAACAGGGGGTGTAGGGGCCAGGGATGGGTGAAAAACTCAGAGGTGCACATCATGTCGAATTACATCGCGGCCTATTACGACGCCGTCATCAACTGGGAAAAGCGCCTGGCGCGCGAGATGCCGTCGCTGGCGGACCTGGCGCGGCAGGGGGGCGGGCCCGTGCTGGTTCCGGCGTGTGGCACGGGTGGCCACGTTGTGGCGCTTGCGCAGCAGGGCTTTGACGTAGTGGGCTTCGATGCCGACGAGGGCATGGTGGAGTATGCGCAACAGAAAGTGACGGCCGCGGCCTCCGCCATCGCCGCCGCGGGAGGCAAGGCGGAAGTCAGGCTCCTCACCATGGAGGACGCTGCGGGTTTGGGCTCGGAATTCGGCGCGGCTTTCTGCCTGGGGAATGCCCTGCCTGGTCTCTCAACTGAGGGAGAGTTGCACGCGGCCCTGCGCGGCGTGGCCGGAGCCCTGCGCCCGGGTGGTTTCTTCCTGACCCAGAACCTGAATTACGACCTCCGGTGGAAACAACGCGTCAGCCAATTCCCCGTCCTGGCCGGGGAGACGGCGGAGGAAGAAGTCCTGCTAGTGAAGGTTGCCGAGTATCACCGCGACTACATCAACTTCCACGCCATGTTCCTGGCGCGCCCCAGGCAGGGCGGCAAATGGCAGGCCCACGCCCGCACGTCCCGGCAGATTCCACTCTTCCAGAAACTCCTCGTCGACGTCGCTACCCAAGCGGGTTTGGGCGACTTTAATCTCTGGGGAGATTTCGCCCGCGCCCCGTTTGATCCGGATGGGTCGCCCGACCTGGTTCTCACGGCTCGAAAGCTATAGCTATAAAAGGGGGGTCAAAGGCGAAAGCGACAAATTATCCGATGCGGCCGAGTGCTCGCAGACGGGCGCTGCGGCGCGCATGGTCACATCATTTTCACTTTATTGGGAAATCCCGGTACGGCGAACGCGGCCGGTTTTCCGGACACGCAACTACTCGTCCGGCGGTTCGGGAGGCTGGCTTGGACGCACCGGCCCGTTCGACAAAAGCCGATTCATCCCTCCAAGGATGTCTCGCTCGTGAGGCGAGAACTGCTCGCTCACACCTTGACTGTTCAGATAGGCCTGGCGCTGGTCGGGCGGGAGATCGCGCAGGTGGCGAAAGGCCACCATCAAAGCCTGGCGGCGCGGCGGCGTGAGGTTGCGCCACTGCGGGAAAATTTCACGTGCTTCCTGCCGCTGCGCCGGAGAAAGGGCCTGGAGTATCTCCTCACGCTGGCGCACGCGCTCCTGCTCTGCGGGAGTCATGGCGTTCCATTGCCGCAGGTGCTCGCGGATCAGCTCCTGGCGCTCGGGTGAGAGACGCTGGAATTGAGGATTGTTCGCCATGAAGTGTTGTTGCTGTTCGGGGGAAAGTTCACGCAGGCGCTGGAAAACTCCCCCGCGTTGCGGATGCTGCTGCAGTGGGTGTTCCTGCTGCCGCGGTTGGGGGTTGCCACCACCCGTCCGGGGCGCGGGTCCGGCAGGGTAGTGCTGGGCCTTGCCGGCTTCTTTCTGGGCAAGGGCGGGACCGGGAGCAAGGAGCAGTGGCAACACTACGGCGCCGACTAGCGCGTAGTAGAGAAAGACATACCCTCTTCGAACACCCATAGGGGCAACTGCCGGCCTAGTTGGCATTCTGCGAAGCTCTCTCAGGAAGCTCCGAGAGCAGGTCGAAATTCGCGGCCAGATCATAATCTTCCAACGCTTGCGCGTCCTTATCCTCGTTCCAGGAAGCAACTGCCCCGGGGGCGGCAGGAACGCCTTCAGTTTGCTCAATTTCAGAGTCATTGCCGGATGGTGAGGGCTTAATCTTCATCCCGGGAGATGATCTTGCGCCGGCACGTGCGGAATGCGACGGACGGCCTGTGATTGCCGGAGCACCAAAAGGCCGGCGATAACTATGGCGGTACCACGCCACTCCCACGACCATCAGGGTGGCCAGGCAGGCCAGGGCAAGACCGCGGGTCCACTCCAAGCCCCACAGGCGCCAGGCTCCGACATTCCCCGGTTGGGCCTCCGTGGCCCGCCGGACACGGACGTCGAACCCCGGCCGAGGCCCGGGCGCTTTCCAGTCGTCCAGCAAGACATCCAGCCGGATATGCTGCGCGACAATCTCGCGGCAGCGGGGACAGGATTCCAGGTGGGCGCTCACCTGGGAAGCCTCAGATTCATTCAACAGGTGGTATGCGTAGCGAAACAGTCTTTCAGTTTCAAGGCACTTCATATCTGCCCCTCCCGGAGCAGCGGCTCCAGGCGCACTCGTAACGTCTCGTAAGCTCGAAAGAGCAGCGATTTTACGGCGCTTTCCGTCAAACTCAGAATTTTGGCAATCTGGCGATGATCCACTTCCTGGTACTTGTGCAGAATCACCGCCGCTCGCTGTCTTTCCGGCAGCGCTTCGACGGCTTGGCGGATCAAGCGTTGGCGGTCAACCTGCATCAATCGCTCTTCCACCGTGGGTTGCGGATCGGCGAAACGGTCGAAGACGGATCCGCTATCAGAATCCCCATCAGGAGTCTCCGAAACCGCATCCTTCCTATCCCGGATCGCATTCAGCGCCAGATTCATGGCAATGCGATAAAGCCATGTCGTAAACCGCGCCTCCGGCTGGTAACGTTCCCGCGACTTGTAGACACGCAGGAAGACCTCCTGCGCCAGATCTTCGGCCAGTCCTTGATCCCGCACCATACGGCAGAAGAAGCTGACCAGAGGCACGCGATAACGGTGCAGCAGTACCTCAAAGGATGCCGCATCCCCCTCGCGGACACGCAGCATAAGCTCGAGGTCGGACTCTAGGACCATAGATCCCACATTATATACAACACGTTGGGTACAAAAGAGTCGTGGACAGGACGCGAAAAAAATGGCGCAGGAGAGGATCCCGATGTGGCTGCGGACGGGAGGCACCCGTCGTGCCCTTTCCCTCCCTGGTCTTTCCCCGTGCTGGATGAAACGGTTATATAATCCGTGCGTCGATACCGGAGCTGGTTCATGAATGATGCCGAGATCCTGGAATCCGTCCGCGGCCTCACAAGCTACTTTCAGGATAATACCTCACTCCTGACTGAGACCGTGAACTTGTTGCACCGGGAGCGACCGTCCTATAACTGGGTGGGGATCTACCTCCTGCAGGGGCAAGAACTTGTACTAGGTCCGTACGTGGGCAAGCCGACTCCTCATACCCGCATCCCGCTTAACCAAGGAATCTGCGGCGCGGCGGCCTCCACTGGTGAAACCATCGTGGTGAACGATGTCAACTCCGACTCCCGGTACCTGGCATGCAGCATGGAGACCCGATCTGAGATCGTGGTGCCCATCAAGCGTCAAGGTGAAATCCTGGGCGAAATCGATATCGACAGCGATCAATCTGCTGCATTTAGTCCCCATGACCATGATCTCTTGGAAGCCGTCGCGGACCTTCTCGCTCATTACATATAGTTCGGCAAGCGCTCACTTGCATGCCGCAGCATTTCCGGGCGGGGTTGGTGAACGCTCTTGCGGCGTGGCTTGGGGGGAACGTAATAGGGCTGTCCCCGCCCAGTCCGGCTCTGCTAAAATTATTAAACAGACGCGATTCGGGAGCGCTTCATGTCGAAGAAAAAGGTCGCCACTCATCAGCCAGGTTCTGCCACGGATGGGGCCTTGTATATTCGGGTGTTGGGCATTGTGCTGGCAGGGGGAAAAGGCACTCGGCTCTTTCCCCTCACGCGGGAGCGCGCCAAGCCGGCGGTTCCTTTCGGAGGCAAATACCGCATCATCGATTTTGTCCTGAGCAATTTTATTAACTCCGGCGTCAATTCGATCTACGTTCTAACCCAGTTCCGCAGCCAGTCTCTGCTCCAACACTTGAGCGAGGGATGGCAGTTTAGCGGGGTGCTGAAGAACCACTTCATCATTCCGGTGCCGGCCCAGATGCGCTCGGAGGGCGAAACCTGGTACCAGGGCACGGCCGACGCCATTTTGCAGAACATCAACCTTATCGAGCAGTCGGATCCGCACGTGGTGGCTATTTTCGGGGGCGACCATATCTATCGCATGAACATCGCCAGCATGATCGAGTTTCACGTCGCCCGGCAGGCGGAAGTCACCGTTGCTGCCATCCCCGTGCCGCGCAAGCATGCCGTGGAATTTGGAGTGATTGAAGCGGATGAGAAAGGCCGCATCCGGGCATTTCATGAGAAGAACCCCAACGCGCCCACCTTGCCCGGCGATCCCCATCAGGTCTATGCCTCAATGGGCAACTACATATTTTCCAAGGATACCCTGATGGAGTTGCTCCATGCCGACGCTAATGACCCGGAGAGCCACCACGACTTTGGGAAAGACATCCTGCCCAAACTCGCGGGCAACTCCCATCTCTATGCTTACAACTTCCAGTCCAACCGCATTCCCGGCGAGGCAGCAGACTCCGTTCCCTACTGGCGCGATGTCGGCACCATCGACGCCTACTACGAAGCCAATATGGACCTGCGATCCGTCAAGCCCGAACTGAACCTCTACAATCGCCAGTGGCCGCTACGCAGCGCCAGCTACCCCGATCCCCCCGCCAAGTTTACCTTCGACGAGGCTAGTCGGCGCGGCGAAGCCATTGACAGCATCGTCTCTGGCGGTTGTATTCTGGCCGGTGGCGTGGTCCGCAACTCCGTCCTGGGGCGTAGCGTGCGGGTTCACACCGGCGCCCTGGTGGAAAGCTGCATTATCCTGGATAACTGCGACATCGGCCGCCATGCCAAAGTGCGCCGCGCCATTCTGGACAAGAATGTATGTGTTCCCGAGAATACCCAAATTGGATACGACCGTGAGGCCGACCGGGCGCGCGGATGGCATGTGACAGAATCCGGCATCGTCGTCATCGCCGGGGAGCGCAGCACCGTTCCCGTAGCTTCTATAGCTATATAAGGGAATAGCCTTACGACGAGAAGGCCCGCGCTATACTCATACCGCAGCTTCACTCGGCGGAGGCAGGGCGGCCTTCCTTGGCGCGCGCCTTGGCGGAGAACATGTGCTGGTCGGCTTCGTTCATGATCTCCTCGCCGGTCTTTCCCCGCGACCATTCCGAGGCTCCCAGGCTCAGGGACAATTGGAAATCCTTCAAGTGTCCGCTCTGGTTCCAATCCTGCACAAATCTCTCGATGCGTCCGACGACCACTTGGACATCCTTCAAAGGTGCATCGGCGAGGATGATGAGGAATTCGTCACCGCCATAGCGGATCACGGCGTCGGACCCGCGCACGGCGGACTTGATAATCGTGGCCACCTCCAGGAGCACAAAATCACCTGTGGTGTGGCCAAAGCGGGAATTGATCTGACCGAAGGAGTCGACGT
>Ga0335069_10008784_pt1 | contig 14418 bp, 8 predicted proteins | sample Lox_Sample_11_FD_206714 | JGI IMG/M metagenome (GOLD analysis project Ga0335069, IMG submission 206714) | Soil microbial communities from Loxahatchee National Wildlife Refuge, Florida, United States - Lox_Sample_1.1 | ecosystem: Environmental > Terrestrial > Soil > Wetlands | place: USA: Florida... | reverse complement strand
GGGCTACTACAGCGACTTCGGGAGCATCGAGCATCTTGGCGAGTCCATGCGGTCGGGATGGTATTACGACGGGAAACATTCGGACTACCGCAATCGCCGGCATGGGAATTCGGCCGCAGGCATCCCATCATCACGTTTTGTGGTTTGCAGCCAGAATCATGACCAGGTCGGCAATCGTGCAACCGGAGATCGACTCAGCACACTGGTTAATTTCGAAGCGCAGAAGTTAGCGGCCGGGATCACGCTGCTTTCGCCGGGCACGCCGCTTCTCTTCATGGGAGAAGAGTACGGAGAGACAGCTCCGTTTCAATATTTCACCAGTCACGGCGACCCGGAACTGGTGGAAGCCGTCCGCCGGGGAAGGCAGGAGGAGTTTGCGTCGTTTGGCTGGCAGGGACACGTTCCCGATCCGCAGGATGAGCAAACGTACCTCCGTTCACGACTGAATCCTGCTTTGCGAACACGCGAGCCTCACAAGACCATGTGGGACTTCTACCGGCAACTCATTCGTATCCGCAACGAACATGGTCTGAGCCGGGAAGGGTTGTGGAACATTCGAGAACTGGAGTCCTGCGCGCTGGTTTCCCTACACGCTGCCGATGGCAAGGAACTCGCAGTGCTGTGTAACTTCGGAACATCTCCAGTGAAGGTGAAGATTCCGGAACTGCGCGGTGAGTGGGCGACGTTGCTGCATTCTGCGGATGGTCGCTGGCTGGGGCCGGCGGAGAATTTTGCGTCGCGCCTAGAATTGGGCGCATCAACCGAGGTGCGACTTTTTCCCCAGTCGTTTCTAGTGTTGGAGAGATCACGAGTATTGACGGAGCCGGCATGAAATATGTTTGCGTTCACGGCCACTTCTATCAGCCGCCGCGGGAGAATCCTTATCTCGAGGCCATCGAACTGCAGGATTCCGCTTATCCATATCACGACTGGAACGAGCGGATCACCGCGGAATGTTATGCGCCGAATGCAGCGTCGCGCATTGTCGACGGCGAAAACAGAATCCTGAAGCTGATCAACAACTACTCCGAAATCAGTTTCAACTTCGGCCCAACACTCCTGTCGTGGATGAAGGACCAGGCGCCGCGAGTGTATGGGGCGATTCTCGAAGCGGATCGAGAGAGCGCGGGCAGGTACGCGGGACATGGCTCGGCGCTGGCCCAGGGCTACAACCATATGATCCTGCCGCTCGCCAACCGGCGCGACAAGGTGACGCAGGTGAAGTGGGGCATTCGCGATTTTGAGAGCCGCTTTGGACGCAAACCGGAAGGAATGTGGTTGCCGGAAACCGCTGTGGACACCGAGACACTCGAAGTTCTCGCGGAGAATGGCATACGGTTTACAATCCTGGCGCCACGCCAAGCCAAACGCGTTCGGGCCAAGAACAGCTCGAAGTGGGAAGACGTTTCCGATAGCCGCGTGGATCCGTCGCACGCGTACGTGGCGAATCTGCCCTCGAAGGCAAAGATCAATCTCTTCTTTTATGACGGGCCCATCTCACAAGGTGTCGCGTTTGAAGGATTGCTGAATGATGGCAAGCGGTTCGCGGATAGGTTGATGAGCGGCTTCTCTGACGCCCGCAAGGGAGCGCAACTGGTGCACATCGCCACCGACGGGGAGAGCTATGGTCATCACCATCACTACGGCGAGATGGCGCTCACCTACGCACTGGAAGAAGTTAAGAAGGGCGAGGTGGCAAAACTCACGAATTATGGAGAATTCCTGGAAAAGCATCCACCGCAACACGTGGCGGAGATCGTAGAGAACAGCTCATGGAGCTGCGTGCACGGGGTGGAGCGGTGGCGAAGCGACTGCGGATGTAACTCAGGTGGGCATGCCTGGAACCAGCAGTGGCGGGCTCCGTTACGCGCAGCGCTGGATTGGCTGCGCGACAAACTGGTGGCCATCTTCGAAAACCAGGGCAGAAAGTATCTGCGAGATCCGTGGGCCAGCCGCGACGACTATATCGACGTGATACTGAATCGATCGAACGAGAGTCATGCCGCGTTCTTCGCGGCTCACGCGACTCGGCCGTTGGAGTCGGCGGAGCAGGTCACCGTCCTCAAACTGCTGGAGATGCAGCGCCACGCCATGCTCATGTACACCAGCTGCGGATGGTTCTTCGACGAACTCTCGGGTCTCGAAACGGTGCAGGTCATTCACTATGCCGGCCGGGCGCTCCGACTGGCTGAGGAATGCTCCGGAGAGTCGATCGAGGCGGATTTCTTGAAGGAATTGGCCAAGGCCAAGAGCAACATGCCTGAACACGGCGACGGTGCCCGGATTTATGAGAAGTGGGTGAAGCCCGCTGTCGTTGATATCGCGCGCGTGGCGGGTCACTATGCCATCAGTTCCCTGTTCGAAAATTATGCCGAGCACACGCGAATCTATTGCTACGACGTAGAGCGCCTTAAACATGAGGTGGAGGTGGAAGGAAAGATGCGCCTCGCCCAGGGGTGCGCTCGCTTCCGCTCGAGAATCACCGAAGAGACTGGAACACTTGATTTTTCTGTTTTGCACCTGGGGGACCACAACGTATCGGCCGGCGTGCGTCCGGACAGTTGCTCCGAGGAGAATTCCTACCAGAAGCTGAAGTCTGCGTTTTCGCAAGCGGACACGGCGGAGGTGATCCGGCTCCTCGATCAGACCTATGGGAAAAACGTCTTTTCGTTGCGGCTGCTTTTCCGCGACGAGCAGCGGAAGATCGCGAAACTGATTCTGGATGAATCCATTAACTCGGCCGCTGCGGTGTACAGAACAGTTTTCGAGAGCCAAGCGCCGCTGATCAGATTCTTGAATGGACTCGACATCCCCGTCCCGAATGCGTTGAAATCCGCGGCAGAAATCTCACTCAACAGTCAGTTGCAAGCACATCTGGATCGACCTGAACTGGATCTGGAAAGCATTCTCAGCCTTCTGCGCGAAGCCGCGGCTAGCAAGGTGACTCTCGACAGCACTACGCTTGAGTACACGCTGCGCCGTCGGATCGAACGGGAAGCGGCTGAATTCGCGGCCAACCCGGCGGATGCTGCAACCATCGAGAGGATGTTGAAGCTTCTCGACCTGATGCCAGCCCTGCCATTCCCGGTCGTTTTGTGGGAAGCGCAAAACATCTGCTACCGGCCACTAATCACGTTGTTCCAGCAGAATGGATGGCATATGCCGAATGCGGATCCGGCGCTGTTGCAACGCCGAGAAGAGTTGGACCACATGGCCTCGAAGCTGCGCATTCACCTGCCTCAGGGCCAACCATGATTCCCTTCCGGGCTCCCGCGTCGACCTACCGCGTGCAACTGAACCAGAAGTTCCGGTTTGCCGATGCCTGCCGGATTCTCGATTACCTGCACGATCTCGGCATCACGGATCTTTATCTTTCTCCGATTCTAGCCAGCCGCAAAGGCAGTGATCACGGTTATGACGTTACCGACCCCACACGCCTGAATCCTGATCTCGGGACTGAGGAGGATTTTCTTCATCTTCAATCCGAATTGCAGAAGCGAGGCATGGGCCTGCTGCTGGATGCAGTACCCAACCACATGGCTGCAAGCCCGGAGAATCCGTGGTGGATGGACGTGCTGGAAACCGGAGCGCAGTCTGCGTATGCCGCTTTCTTCGACATCGACTGGCATCCACACGCACGGAGCCTGGATGGCCGGATCTTACTTCCGATTCTAGGTCGTCCTTTCGGAGAAGTGGTCGACTCCGGAGAAATCAAACTCGTTTACCAGGATGGGCGATTCTTCCTGCAGTATTTCGAATCGATTTTGCCAGTTGCGCCACGTTCGTATTCCACCATCCTGGAACTTCACGACCGCCGTTTGCGGGACGCACTGGGAGAAGAAACGCCCACGTATCACGAGTACGCCGGCATCGTTGCCTCGCTGCTGGAACTCGCTCGCTCCGACCGCCGCCAGGGAGAAACGGCAGCCGAAAGAAGATTCCGGTTCGAGGCAGCGCGCGATCGTCTTTCGTTGCTGGCGAAGTCCACGCCCGAAGTGTCATCCTTTATCGACGAAAACGTGCGAGAGATCAATGGGCACCAGGGCGATCCGGCAAGCTTCAATCACCTCCAGAGAATTCTTGCGGCGCAGCACTACAAGCTCTCCTTCTGGCAAAACCTGAATGAGAGCATCAATTACCGGCGCTTTTTCACGATCACGGAACTGGTGGGCGTTCGGGTGGAAGATCCGCATGTCTTTGAAGCTACGCACGGGTATGTGCTGCGGTTGGTGGCGAGGAGCCCATCGGCAGGCCTGCGGATCGATCATATTGATGGGCTGCGCGACCCAGTGGCTTACCTGAACAAGCTGCAGGAACGTCTGATTGCATCTCGCGAAAACACCCCGGATTCCTCCTCCTACATCGTGGTGGAAAAGATCCTGGAGCGGCAAGAATCCCTTCCCACCGACTGGCCGGTGTCGGGCACTACGGGGTACGACTACCTCAATGTCGCAAACGGGGTATTTGTGGACCCGCAGGGCGCGGCGCGAATGGAAGAGATTTATTCCTCGTTCATTGAAAAGCGACAGGACTTCGCCGACATCGTTTATCAGAAAAAAAAGCTGGTCATGACCTCGCTGCTGGGTGTCGAGATGCGCACCCTGGGACGCGAGCTGGCCGAACTGGCGGCGCTCGACCGTTACGCGCGCGAGTTGCCTCGAGGCCAGCTGATCGACGCCCTCATTGAAGTGACAGCCTGCCTTGGGATTTATCGCACGTACATCCGCAACGTAGATCCGCCATCACATGCGACGAAGTACATTGAAGAAGCGATAGCAGAGGCACGCCCACGTGGGCGGCACTTGAAGCCGGAGTGCTTTGATTTTGTGCGTGAAGTGCTGTTGCTGTTGAATCCCCCGCACGTGCTGATCAATCTGCGGGAAGCACGCCTGGGTTTCGTGATGCGATGGCAACAGTTCACGGGGCCTATTGTGGCGAAGGGCCTGGAAGACACGGCACTGTACGTCTACTATCCGCTGCTCTCGCTCAATGAAGTAGGCGGGGACCCGCGTCCTTCCAAGGTTGCACTAAGAGAGCAATTCTTCCAGTTCTTGGCCGCGCGACGGCAGGACTTCCCGGTTACTCTCAACGCCACCTCCACGCACGACACGAAGCGCAGCGAGGATGTGCGCGCACGGCTGAACGTGCTCTCGGAAATTCCGGCGGAATGGCGTCAACACCTGGACCTGTGGGCCAGTCTGAACGTGCGGCACAAGCAAACGAATGGGGGTCAGGCTGCTCCCGATCGAAACGAGGAATATTACCTGTATCAGACATTGCTGGGAGTCTGGCCGCTGCAATCCGAGGGCTGCGAAACCCTGGTACAGCGCCTGCAGGATCACATGATCAAAGCGACGCGGGAGGCGATGATCCATACCCGCTGGACTCGTCCGAACGAGGCGCACGAGGAAGCATTGAGGAATTTCGTAGCCTCGATTCTATCCCCGGATCGCAGCCCGGAATTCATGGACGACTTCCGTCAGTTTCAGAAGAGGATTGCCTGCTTCGGGATGATCAATGGACTGTCACAGACGTTGCTGAAGATCACGTCGCCGGGCGTGAGCGATTTTTATCAAGGATCTGAGTTGTGGGATCTACGGCTGGTTGATCCCGACAATCGCGGCGCCATCGATTTCGAAAAGCGCAAGTCCGCGCACCAGCGCATCGGCGAAGCGCCGGGAAACCCTGACCTGGCGCGGGAACTGGTGAGCCATTGGCAGGATGGGCGAGTCAAGATGTATCTCATCCGCACCGCGTTGCGATTCCGGCGCGAACATCAAAGCTTGTTCAGCGAAGGGGAATTCATTCCTCTCCAATGCGAAGGACGCTATGGTGAAAATGTGGTGGCGTTCCTGCGGAGGCATAAAGATGAGAGCGCGCTGATCGTGGTTCCGCGGTGGCTGTCGCAACTGGCCCCGGCACATTCGAATTCGCAGGCTTTTGAGTGGGATGACACGCGCCTATTGCTGCCTGATGCCAGCACGGAGTTATGGAAGAACGAGTTGACCGGGCATGAACTGCGATCGGCGGAGTTGGGCGATAAGCGTTACATCTCGTTGAACGATCTGTTACGCGATTTCCCAGTCGCGTTGAGCGCGTCGCAAGCTTAGTCCAGTCTGGCAGCTCCAACAGCGCTATGCGATACTGAGGCTGATGGTGGCGGAGTGCGCCGCACTGTTGCCGCTTCTTCCAGCCCGGCGGGCGCGTAGCTCAAACGGATAGAGCATCGGATTTCTAATCCGAGGGTTGCAGGTTCGATTCCTGCCGCGCCTACCATTTCGCGTCGTTTCCGCCAACACACTTCCAACTCACGCGATCGTGCGCACCTCGTGCGTTCCTTACCGAATCGACCACGCGCGTGCAGTTACAGTTGCTGATGAAACCGCATTCGCTTGGATAACTATCAACAACTTCGCTCCGCTGTGAGACAGGTGTGTGGCTTGTCAATAGCAGAAACAAAATCGGGGACAGCAGAAAGAATAGCCCCAATTTCACAAGACGCAAGTTGTCGCGTGAACCCCGGTAACAGACCTCGGGCGCCGCTGAGGGTAGGAATAGCTGCGAAGCTGGTCTTGGGTGATGTCTACTGATGCGAAGTTTGTATTTTTGTCCGCCGTGGACCGCCGCACACCGAACCACTTCAACGGTTTCTCCGCACTCCGGGCAAACAATTGTCCGGGCGGTCGCTTGGAGGGTAGCGCCGCAGCAACAGTGGAATGTCATTGCCGCCTCCGGGCATGCTGCTGGGCACAAGCATACGCCTCAGCAATTCAGTTCGTCTGAATATCTATTGTCGGTTTCCAAAAATCCTCCGAATACGATCTTTCACATTGATTTTTTGAGTTGGACAGTGGAACCAGCTTGAGTCACATTAGGGGAACATCTTCTGAAGCGGCGTTGCAGTATCCCTGGACCTCGACGTCAACGCACCCGCAATTAAAGTTCGTCTCTACTCAAAGGGGGATTTGTGTCTCAGCAGAAAAGATTTGCCAACCTGCGGACCGTGGCGAAGCATGTGGGGCTCGCGCCGTGCTCAGTTTCGGCAGTGTTGAACCAAACGCCAGCTTCGCTGGCCATCCCGCAGCATACGAAAGACCGGGTGTTCCGAGCCGCTGCCGAACTTAATTACAGCCCTAATCTTTCTGCGCGTTCTCTGCGCACCAAGCGCAGTCACATTGTGGCCGTGGTGAGCAATGCTTTTGGCCGGCCTGAAGTGGGCGAGATGATCAGTAGCCTCGAGCTTGGGTTCCGCCGCCGCGGATACCTGCTCGCTCTGGGCACCCTGGCCGATCCGTCGGAGTGGCCAGCCCTGTCCGCGCAATTGCGGCAGCGCGGCATCGAAGGGGTGGTCGCGGTTGGAGTTCGACTTCCGCGCGAACTGCGACTGCCTAGCGTGACTGTACAGCTCGGGACAGGACAGCTTTCAGAAACGGCGAACGATTCGGAATGGCTGGCCGACCTGGCGGAGTCCGCGGTGCAAGCGGTTCTGTCCAAGATCGAAACAAACACAGGATCGCGGACGACAAGAATCGTCGCGCACCTGGCTGTAGTGCCACCGTCGGTCAGGGAGTCAATGCAAAGCTCTCGTTTGTAAAACTGCGAAGGTCACCGGCAGAGCGGCAGAATAGCTCTGCCTTTTTTTTGCGCGCGGACTCAGACCGCTAGCGTTCGATCATCTGCAACAAGCGCTGTTTCACTTCGGGCCATTCTGCGGCGATGATCGAATATCGCGCCGAGTCTCGCGGAATGAAATCGGCGGCCATCCTGTGGGCTCGAAGTATGCCTTCCAGCTTCCCGCCAATACGCTCAATCGCGGCGCGGGACTTCACATTTCTCACGTCGGTATGAAGACACACGCGGCACACGTCCCACGTCTCGAAGGCATGCATGAGCATGAGAAGCTTGGCTTCCGTGTTGATGGGGGTTCTGACCGCCGACTTGGCCAGCCAGGTGTAGCCGATCTCGCAAGCGTCGGGCGTAGCACGGCGGTGCTGCGAGTGTCCGGCCGGCCACGACCAGCGCTCGATGTTGAAGAAACGAGTCGAGCCAACCACCTCCCCATCCGCGCGTCGGACCGTGGCGAAGGTGACGGCGGTACCCGCCTCATTCCAATCGATGGCCGTTTGGATATAAGACGTGGCTTCGGCCTTGCCCTGGGGCACGGGGCTCCATTTATAGAGCGAAGGGTCGGCCGCGGATGCAGCGGCCAGCCCTTCGGCATGACGAAGTTCGACGGGCTCCAGGCGAACGAATTTCCCCTGCAATACAGGTGTCTCCAGAGTCATACATTCACTATGCATGGAGCGGTGCCGGTGCCGCAACGCCGTCGATCATGCAAGCGCTTCGTAAGGCTTGATGACCGTCACCTTACTGTAGGCGACCCGGAAACCAAGGCGCTCGGCATTCCTCTGCGAGATCGAGCCACCATTGGTCACGACTGCCGCGTACTCGCATCCGCTGTGCGCGGCGGCGTTCATCCGCGCTCGCAAGAGCGCTGTCTGCAATCCGCGCCCGCGATATTCCTCCAGCGTGCCAGCCCCACAAAGCGCAAAAACCTTGTGCTCGAGGATTGCTAGGCCGGTGCCACAAGCCACGGGTTCGCCGTCGACGCAGGCGACGAAAGCGAGTGCATTTTCCATCTGGTAGAGGGGAGAAATCAGTCCCCGATAAGGTTCCGGAGTTCCTTCGGGGAAAAATGCCTTCTCCACGATGGCTCCGGTCACCTCGGCCTCGTCCGGCGAACTTCGCCGGATTTCACATCCCCGGGGAGGAACCGGAGGCGGTTCATCGCTATCCAGCTTGCGGTAGAGAACATTGTTTAACTCTGCGATGGCGTATCCCCGCTGCTTGAACATCTCGAATGTCTCTGGGCCGTGCAGGGGACACAAATCCACCTGGGAGGGAGCCTCGTGCGCACGATAGAACGCCTCCACACGATTCAATTCCTCAGATGTGATGGGCTGAGCCAATCCGGCGCCGGACAGACGCCCGATGGGCGAGCCGAGACCGGCAAACACCATGTGTCCGCCGCATATCTCTTCTTCGGCAGCTCCGATTTCCGGACGCGATTTCTGAAAGATCCGCGCGTAAAAAACTTGCGGCATTTCCTCGCACGATTCCAGGCGGCGAGCGAAAGCCTTATCGATGAATTGCATAGGAAAAATCCTTTCTGTCAGCGAAGGTGAAAACTCCCGCGCACACCTCGGCGCGAGCATTCGAAAACGCGGCGTTCGCGGACTAAAGGACGGCGGTCATAGGCGAGGATGTCAGGCTACGCGAATGCGGGCCTGAGCGCAAGAGCGCCACCTGCGCCCGAAATGAAACCACATACGACCTGAAGTTTGGCCTCGTGTGATAGCCATCACGAAGGATTCCGCACGCCTCCCGATAAGTTTGCTTTGTGACGCGCAGTGCGCTTCGGCTGCGCCATACGCGGGAGAAGACGCAAACATGACATTCATCCGTAAGTCGATCCGATGGGGCGCTTGCCTGGCGCTGACGGCGGGGTTAAGCCTGCCGGCGTTCACGGCCACGGGAAGAACCGAGAAGAAGGCGGCTCCGGCGGTCGCAACCGACCCTTCCCAATTCGTCGGCGCTGAAACCTGCAAGTCGTGCCACGAAGAGAGCTACAAGAGTTTCGAGACAACCGCACATTGGAAAACGATGCTGGGCGGTGGCGCGGCGAAGGGCTGCGAAGCCTGCCATGGGCCCGGCAAGGCGCACGTGGAAGCGGGCGGAGACAAGGGCAAAATCTTCCGATTCGCCGGAGCCGATCCGGGAGAAGTGAGCAAGCGTTGCCTTTCGTGTCATGAATACGGAGAAGAACATGCGAACTTCGGGCGCTCCCAGCACAACGTAAACAGCGTGGGTTGTACCGCGTGTCATTCGCCGCATCACGCGAAAGAGGCGCGGTACCTGCTGGTTCAGAAACAGCCGGAGCTCTGCTATTCGTGTCACACCGAGATCAGGCAGGATTTCCAGCGGCCATTCCGGCATCGCGTGGAGCAGGGACTGATTGCGTGCAGTGACTGTCACAACCAGCACGGTGGATTCTTGACCAAGGGACTGCGCGCGACTGCTGCGCAGGACCAGGTTTGCTTCAAGTGCCATGCCGACAAAGCGGGCCCCTTCGCTTTCGAACATGAACCGGTGAAGACCGAGGGTTGTGTAGCCTGCCATTCGCCCCACGGATCAACGAATCCGCGATTGTTGAAGCGGGCACAAATCAACCTGCTCTGCCTCGAGTGTCACACGCTGACACAGGACGCGGGGGCGCCACCGATCCCCACATTCCACAACCAGAGCCAGAAGTACTCGGCATGCACGCTGTGCCATCCGACGATCCATGGCTCAAATTTCGACCAGTACTTCATGAAGTAGGGGGAGACCCATGACCAACATACAACCATCGACTCCGAAACCCAGCCCACACCACGGTCTCCGCCTCTCGACGACCGGCCTGCTGGCCGCGATCGCAGCAATCCTGCTGATGCTCGGTACATCGCACTCGCAAACCGAGGCGACCGGCGTGGAGAATGGCAACTACGACTATCAGGGCTCGATCAATGTTGGGTATCGCTTTGTGAATCATCTGGGCAGCGACCCGGTATACGAGACTTTCGTGGATGAAAAGCAGGGCCCGCGCTTGCTGGACCAGACGCTCAACGTGCGCTCGCTGGATCACCGGGGATTCTTGTTCGACAATCTTTTTCTTTCTACTTTCGGGTGGGGTGGTGATGCGGAGAATGCCGGACGGCTGCGTATGTCGAAGAACAAGTGGTACAACTTCAATCTCGCCTTCCGGCGAGATCACAATTTCTTCGACTACAACGACCTCGCGAACCCTCTGAATCCGACGAACCAGTACGTGCAGGTAAACGGTTCGCCGCATTCCTTCGACACCGTGCGCCGCATGTATGACTACAACCTGACATTGCGTCCGCAGTCGGCGATACGCTTCCGCCTTGGCTTTTCGCGAAGCAACATGGAGGGACCTGCCTTCAGTACGGACCATCAGGGAACCGATACAATCCTTGCGCAAAACACTCGTACCTTGCAGGACGCATATCAGTTCGGCGTGGACGTCAAAGTTCTGCCTCGCACCAACATCAGCTACGATCAGTTTCTGCAGTATTACAGGGGAGACACCAGTTGGACGGACCAGAATGCGATCTTCCAGCTTGCTGGCGGAACGCCGGTAGACCCGGGAATCAGCTACAACCCAAGCGCGAACCAGCCCTGCGCGGCGCCGGTTCTGGATGGCACCACGAGTCCGCCCACCATGAATCCGTCATGCAACGGTTTCCTGTCTTACAGCCGCTGGGCCCCGGTGCGCGTCAGCTATCCAACCGAGCAGTTCACTCTGCAATCGAGATACTTCCGCAACCTCGACTTGTCAGCGCGCGTATCGTACAGCTCCTCGAAGAACACCATTTCTAACTGGTACGAAGACTTCGCGGGATTGGCAAGCCGAACCCGCGAGGCAGACGGAGTCGTGAACGGACCGGCGAGCGCAAAACGGATCCTTGCCAGCACCGATTTCGGGGCGACGATCCATGTAACCGATCGCTTCCGGGTCATCGACAGCTTTCGTTTTTCCAATTTCCGGATTCCAGGCACCTGGGACCTGACGACAAGTCAACTGTTTGCGCCGACCCTGCTCAGCACACCCAACCCATTCGACCCCGCAACCTGCCCGCCTCCATATACGGCGGCAACGTGCCCGCAGCACAGCGCGAGTTCCGGAGCTGATGTCACCCAGGACGAGCGATTCAACTTCCTGCGTCAGGAGGGAAAGGTAAACACGTTCGAACTGGAATACGATTTTGCGCGACGCATTACCGGACATATTGGCTATCGCTATGACACGCGTGAGATCAATAACAATTTTTACGACTTCCAGAATCTGACTTTCTATCCGACTCTCGCCACTCGCGGCCCGTGTGCCAGCGTAACGCTCTCCCCGGATGGCGTTTGTTACACCACGGCGACGACAAGCGATAGCGAGACCATTGACGTGCACGCTCACTCATTGCTGGCTGGATTCTCAGCGCGGCCAACTGACCAGTTCCGGGCGAATTTCGACCTGGAACTACTATCATCGGACAATGCCCCGACGCGCATCTCTCCGCGCAACCTGCAGCATTACAAGGCACGCGCGAACTACAAACCCAACTCCTGGCTCGACGTCTCGGCCACGATCAACGCGCTCGAGAGCCGTGACAATGTGTGGGAGACGCTGCATCGCGAGCACAACCGCAATTACGGATTCGCTGCGACGATGAACCCGCAGGCGCGCTTCGGGCTTGAGGTCGGGTACAACTACGATGACGTTTATTCCACGACGAACATCTGCTACGTATTGACCTCGACGCCTCCGGCGAATTCCACCCTGTGCAGCACTGGCGCCTCCTATTTTTCAGCCGTTTCGCTCTACACCAACAAAGTGCACTTCGGCTATGCCAATGTCACGTTCAAGCCGGCGCCTCGCATCACCGCGTATGCGGGCTACAACCTTACCAGCACCAGCGGCTTCACCCCGACCCTGGCAGATCCGACCGTGCTGACTTCGCTCGGGTTCAACTACCACAAACCCTCGGCAGCCCTGGACGTTAACCTTGCGAAGGGCGTTACCTGGAAAACGGCCTGGGGATACTACGACTACAACGAAAAGTTCCTGCCAAGTCCGCTTCTGGCGCGAGACTTCCAAAGTAACTCGGTCACGCTCTCCTTGCGTTACGAGTTCTAAGAAGCCTGGTTCCTTTCGGGGCCTCGAACCCAAAATGGGTGTCGAGGCCCATGTCTTGCAGCATCCACAATTCTGCCTGCGAAATTTGCTTCTCACCCTCTAGTGTCGGGTGGCACAATAGCTGCCCATGTGCTCCATTCGAATACCTTCTTTGCTATTGCTTGCCAGCCTGTCTTCGCTCATTGGACTGGCTGACGACACCCGAACTCTCCGATATACCGTCGCATCGAACGGTCACGTTGCAGGAAGCGAGGTGGACACTTATCTGCCGGATGGTCGTGTGGAGTGCAAGTATGAATTCAACGATCGAGGACGCGGGCCGAAGATATCGGTCACCTACGTTCTGGATGCGAATAGCATTCCGGTCAAAATCGATGAGACCGGTAACGATTACCTGAAGGCTCCCGTAGACGAGCATTTCGAAACCAAGGACGGCATTGCTCGCTGGAGGAGTACCAGCGAGCATGGCGAGGCTTCGGCTGGAGGTTTCTACGTCACCAATAACGGAGCGGCTGCGGAAAGCGCATTCCTGGTAGTAGCGCTGCTCAACGCACGGGGCGCTCCGGTGCGATTGTTTCCTGGGGGCCAGGTCCGACTTGAACGATTGACGGATCTCACGCTGGAAGATCACGGCGCAAAGATCCACGTCACCGATTTCGCCGTCACCGGGCTGGCGTACGAACCCCAGACGGTCTGGCTCGATGACGATCAGCATCTTTTCGCGATTCCCGGGAACTGGTTTGCATTCCTCCGGGAGGGCTGGGAGAAGACCAATGACCAGCTTTACGCGCTGGACGTCAAGCTGCGGGACGAACGATACGCGCGGCTGGCGAAGGATCTTGCCAAACATCCAACCCACCCGCTGGCTATCGAGCATGTAAGCCTGTTTGACTCCGAGCAGGCCGCCATTCGCGAGGATCAAACGGTAATCGTAGATGGGAACTTCTTCACCGCGGTGGGGCCCTCGAACTCCATTCATGTGCCGGACGGCGCCGAGAGAATAGATGGCCGCGGCAAAACCATGGTGCCTGGCTTGTTCGATATGCACGTTCACGCCCAGGCCGTCGACGGCATGCTGAACATCGCGAGCGGAGTGACCAGCGTTCGCGACATGGGCAATGACATTGATCAACTGCGACAACTTCAGGACCAATGGCAGAAAGGGACGACCATCGGTCCGCGCGTCTGGAAGTCCGGACTCATCGACGGTCACGGTGAATTCCAGGCGCCCACCGGGCTCTACGCCGACAATGCCGCAGATGCAGCAGCGGCGGTGAATCGCTACGCCGATCTTGGCTATGTCCAGATCAAGCTGTACAGTTCACTCAAGCCGGAGCTCGTACCCGGCATCGTGCAACTCGCCCACTCGCGCGGCCTTCGTGTGAGCGGCCACATCCCAAACGGAATTACCGCTACGCAGTTCGTGCAAGATGGAGCGGACGAGATTCAGCACATTAATTTCATTTTCCTGAATTTTCTGGCTTCGCAGGTAAAAGACACCCGGACCCCGGAGCGGTTCACCGCGGTTGGAGCAAATGCGGCGAAGCTCGATTTGCAATCGAAGCCTGTGAACGACTTTATCCAACTGCTACTAGATCACCACACTACCGTGGACGTCACTCTGGCTACATTCGAAGGTATGTTCACCGGACGTCCCGGGCAAGTCTCTC
>Ga0335069_10008782_pt1 | contig 14423 bp, 12 predicted proteins | sample Lox_Sample_11_FD_206714 | JGI IMG/M metagenome (GOLD analysis project Ga0335069, IMG submission 206714) | Soil microbial communities from Loxahatchee National Wildlife Refuge, Florida, United States - Lox_Sample_1.1 | ecosystem: Environmental > Terrestrial > Soil > Wetlands | place: USA... | reverse complement strand
CATTTGGCAGGACCATGCCAGGGTTTTGAGCGTGCCCGGCAAGCCCTTGCTGTTTCACAATTACGACCACGGATCCGGTCGCCGGCGAGGTTACGGCTGGGGTCGGGGCAATGGGTGGGCCCTCCTGGGGCTGCTCGATCTGATCGAGATCCTGCCCGCCGACGAGCCAGTCCGAAAGACCGCCATCGAACAATTCAGCGATCTATCGGATTCGATCCTCAAGCTCCAAGATGACAGCGGCTTCTGGCGGACGCTGCTCGATGACCGGGAGGCATATCTCGAGACGTCTACGGCCGGCTTCTTCGGCGCGGCCTTCACGAAGGGAGTGCGGCTCGGTTTGCTCGGTCGACCTCATCACGAGGCGGCGGACCGAGCCTGGAGTGCCCTCCTGTCGCGAATCGATGACGAGGGTGGCGCCTTTGGAACCTCGGCAGCGACATGGGCCGCAAACGCTCCGAGCGAAGATTTGGCGCTTTATCGCGGAGCGCCGACCGAGGTCAACGTATGGGGCCAGGGCGCTGCCATGAGATTCGCATCTGAAAAAATTCGAGCGCACTTGGACTGAGTGCAATCTGCCACCGGGATCGCGAGGAAGGACGAGAATACATGTCTCCCATCAAGGCTCTCGAAGTGATCCCACTCCGCATCGTGGGCGGCGATGTGGAGGACTGTGATGGTACCGTCGACACGGTCGTCGTCCGACTCACCGACTCGGAGGGGCGCACCGGCATCGGCGAGAGTGATGCTTCTCCCGAAGCGGTGAAGGCTTTCCTAGAAATGCCGACCGCTCACATTTGGAGCCGGCGAGCGTCGGAAATACTCATCGGGGCCGACCCGCTCGAGATCTCCGCGATTTGGCAGCGCCTCTATGAGGCGACACTATTTCCGGGTCGGCGGGGTCTCGGTGTCCACGCGTTGTCGGCGGTGGATATCGCCCTCCACGATTTGGCGGCAAAGCAACTCGGTGTACCCGCCTACAAGCTCATGGGCGGGGCGCGGCGTGAATCCCTTCGGCCGTACTGCACGATCTACCCGGGTTTGCCGAAGGACCGCACCCTGAAGCAGTTGTTGGACATCACTGGCCGCCAATTCGAGCAGGCGCTCGCGCTGGGGTTTGAAGCAGTGAAGATGGAGGTGATGTATTTCGAGCTGGTGACGGACGCGGAACTGGTCGACGCGATCCGCGAGGGACGTCGGATGCTCGGGGATCGCGTTACCATGATGGTCGACTTCGGGTATCGCTGGAACGACTGGCACGATGCACTCTGGGTGCTGCGAAAGGTCGAGCCGCACAACATCTACTTCGCCGAGGCTACCCTGCAGCATGACGACCTGCATGGCCACGCTCGTTTAGCTCAGATGAGCCCTATTCGCATCTGCGGCGCGGAGTTCGCGGCAACGCGATGGGAGGTACGCGAGTGGATTGAGGTCGCGAAGGTGGCTGTGGTGCAACCGGATATCAGCCGTTGCGGAGGGCTCACGGAGATTCGCCGCATCGCGGATATGTGCGAGCTGTATGGGGTCCAGGTCATCCCGCATGGCTGGAAGACAGGCATCCTTGCCGCCTGCGGCCGGCACTTCCAGGCTGCTTGTCCGAACGCGCCCTATTTCGAGTTCATTTCACCGCATGTCTACCAGTCACCCTTGCGAGAAAAGCTGGTTCATCCCGAACCTACGGTGAAGAGCGGTCGCATGCCGCTGCCCACCGGGATCGGCCTTGGGATCGACCTCGACGACCGCGTTGTCGAGACTTATCGAGTTCGGGCCTAAAGAGCAGAGACCCCCGTCGATGAGCCAAAAACTGCAAAGAAAACGAGCCTTGGTCTACGGCGGCGGTACCGGGCTGGGATTTGCGTGCGCCGAGGCCATGCTCGACGGCGGGGCTTCCGTGTTCCTGACCGGCCGGAGGCCCGAAAAGCTGGAGGAGGCGTGCACACGGCTAGCTGCCGGCGATCGCGTCGGATTCGCGAGCGGGGATTTCACCCATGATGCCGATGTGGCTTCCGTAACCAAGGCAGCTGTCGCGTTTCTCAACGGGATCGATACGCTCATCGTTAGCTCTGGCCGTTCGGCCATAGGTTCGGTGCTGACGGGTACACGATCGCAGTTCGACGATATCGTTACGACGAACCTGGTTGGCCCCTTTCTCGCCGTTCACGTCGCGGCGCCACATCTTATAGAAGCAGCGCCTAGCTCCGTGATCCTGCTCGCGTCAGTCGTTGGCGTCGTCGGCATGAAGGAGCGGGTAGCCTACTGCGCATCGAAGGCCGGTGTCCTCGGCATGACGCGAGCCATGGCTCTCGATTTCGCTGAGCATAGTGTTCGCGTCAACGCGATCAGTCCGAGCCTTGTGCTGACCGAACTCGCCCAGCAAGTCCTCTCCGCAGAAGCCGATCCCGCCGCTACTTTGGCGCGCCGACAGGCACAGCACCCGCTCGGCCGGCTAGGGCGACCCGATGATGTCGGCGCCGCGGCCGCCTACCTTGCGGGGGATGAGAGCGGATGGGTCACGGGGCAGAATTTCGTCATCGACGGTGGCTTGTCGATTGTCTGAAGGAAGTAAGCCAACGGCATCAAAACTGCCAAACTACGAAGGAGGGAGGCAAAACATGGCGAGAATACGAAAGCACGCGTTCATCGGTGCAATGGTCGCAACGACACTAGGAAGTTCTGCGGCGCTTGCTGAGGACAGCAAGTGCTTGCGGGTCGTGGGAACAGACTGGGCCTCGGAGCAGCAATCGGTTGACCCCTTGATCAACAACAACGTCGCCGATCTCATGCGGCTAACCACGATTTATGAAAAGCTCGTTGAGCTTGATAACGGCTATCAGCCGAAACCTGTGCTAGCCGAAAGCTGGGAATCTAATCCGGATGGCACTGTCTGGACCTTCCATCTGCGCAAGGGGGTAAAGTGGCACGACGGCCGCGACTTCACGGCGAAAGACGTTGTCTGGACCTTCAAGCGCGTATTGGATCCCAAGCTCGACTCCGGTGCTGCCGCGACCCTGGGCATGCTAAGCCCTGACAAGATCGAGGCCGTCGACGACCATACGGTTCGCTTTACCGCCAAGTCGCCTACAGTCGAACTTCCGGTGCTCATCAGCAGTAAATATGCCGCGATCGTTCCCGACGGAATCGATCGGGATACTATGCAGAAAAAGCCGGTGGGCACCGGGCCTTATATGGTCGATCAATTCGTTCCAGGTCCGAAGTTCGTCGCCAAGCGCAACGCCAGCTATTGGAAAGCGGGCCTTCCGAAAGCCGATTGCCTGGAACTGAGCGGCATTACCGAATCGGTTGCGAGAGCCGCGGCTCTACAGAGCGGCCAGGCCGATCTGCTCATCTTCCTGGAGCCGTCGTCGACGGCGACCTTGAGCGCCGATCCGAATGTCAAGATTTTGAAGTCGCCGGGGGGCAGTGTCATGACGCTGTCCATGTGGGTCGACACGCCTCCTTTCGACAAGCTCGAGGTACGGCAAGCCATGAAGTTAGTGGTTGATCGCCAAAAGATGGTGGATGCCGCGCTCCTCGGGAATGGCGCGCCAGGCAACGACAATCCCGTTGCGCCTAGCTCACCCGATGCGTATCGGACCGACATCATTCCCCGGGATGTTGAGAAGGCAAAGGAGCTCCTCGCGAAGGCCGGTTATCCCAACGGTTTGAGCGTTGATCTGTACACCTCCGATTCGATATCCACGATGGTGCCAATCGCCCAGCTCTACCAACAGATGGCGGCTGACGCTGGGATCAAAGTGAATCTCATCATGTCGCCCGCCGATTCCTACTGGAACGAGATCTGGCTCAAGCGCCCCTTCCTCACGTCCACCTGGGGCGGAAGACCCACTGCTGAGGCGTTGAGCATCGCCTACCTTAGCAAGGCACAGTTCCCTGAGACCCACTGGTACCGGAAGGACTACGACGATCTCATCATGAAAGCGAACGGCACGGTCGACGCCGCCGCCAGACGCACGATTTTTCAGCAGGCCCAGAAGCTCTTGGCGGATGAGGGCGGCGTCATTGTGCCCGCATTCGCCTCGGTCAACGCGGCGATGCGGAAGAACTGCTCAGGCTACGAGCCGAACAACAATGTCAACAACAACGACTTCAGCGCGTTCCACTGCGATTAGACGGTGACCGGAGTCGGGCGGGATGCGCTCCTGGTTCTCGGCTGGAGGCTGAGGCGCCGTGATCTTTCGGCTCCTCAGCCTTCGCTTTCTGACGGCTGCCCTCACGCTGCTCGCGGTGTCGGCGATCGTTTTCGCGGCTGTCGAAATCTTACCGGGCGATGTCGCTACGAGCGTGCTCGGGCAGTTTTCCAGCGAAACTGCGAGGGCGGCGCTTCGCGAACAACTTCATCTGAACGAGCCGGCACTACATCGTTATCTTTTGTGGCTGGGGGGCGTCCTGCACGGGGATCTTGGAATCGCACTCAGCAGTCGCCGGCCTATTACCGAGATATTGTGGCCGCGCGTTGCGAATAGTCTGATCCTCTCGGGTGCGGCGGTCGTCCTTTACATACCGCTGGCTCTGTTGCCCGCCATTGCCCAGGCAAGACACCGCAATCGACCGCTCGACCAGGTCTTGTCGACGTCCACCCTGGTTCTGGCCTCTGTCCCAGATTTTCTGCTTGCCCTCATTCTCCTGGTAATCTTCGTCGTCGTTCTGCCGCTATTGCCGGCTGCGTCTGTGGTAACGGATTCGACGAGTTTCGGCGACTGGTTGCGCGCTCTCCTGCTACCCGCATCGACGCTCGCCATCGTCATGGCCGTTTATGCGGGGCGCATGCTGCGAGACAATCTGATCGAGGTGCTGGAAGCGCAGCATATCCTCATGGCGCGCCTTAGGGGATTGCCGGAGTGGCGTGTGATATGGCGTCACGCGGTGCCCAATGCAGTGATCCCTACGCTCAATGTGACGGCTCTAAATCTTACCTACCTTGCGGGTGGCGTCGTTATCGTCGAGAAGGTCTTCGGCTTTCCGGGATTCGGCAGCCTTATGATTGACGCCATTCGATTCCGCGATGTTCCGCTGATAGAAATCACCGTTCTCATAGCATCGGCTGTTTACGTGCTTGCCAATCTCTTTGCGGACTTGGCGGCGCTTCTTCTCAATCCCAAGCTTCGGCAGGCGAGAGCATGACTGCGTGGACGACCACGAGCGCTACCTCTCGGTCGCGACGGCTGTGGGAGTCAGCGCCAGCGAGCTTCAAGGTTGGCGTTGCGATGCTTATTGGCCACATCCTTCTCGCGAGCGTTGGTCCCTTCGTGGCGCCGTTCGGATCCGCCGAGATCGGCACCGGCATCCCGCTGTCCGGCATGAGCTTGGCGCATCCAATGGGAGTTGACCAAATCGGCCGGGACGTTTTCAGCCGCGTGCTCTACGGCGCCCATATCGTCATCGTTTTGTCGCTGGCGGGCACGGCGCTGGGTTTAGTGATCGGCTCACTCGTCGGACTTCTCTCGGCCTATGTCGGAGGCTTGTTCGACGAGATCGCGCAGCGCGTCATCGAGGCCTTTGTTTCGATTCCCTATCTCGTGCTCGGACTGCTCGCCGTCTATGCCGCTGGTCCGGGTCTTGCCGGCCAACCTGCGCTCATGGTGATCGTAATCGCCATAGTCTACGCTCCACGAATCGCGCGCATGGCGCGGGCGGCCGCGTTGGATATCGTGACGCGCGACTTTGTGACGGCTGCTCGCCTACGTGGCGACGGCGCATGGTCCATAATCCGCCGCGATCTGGCGCCCAACGCTGCTTCCACATTGCTAGTGGAGTTCGCACTGCGCACCGGATATGCCCCGGCGCTCATCGGCGCCTTCGGCTTTCTCGGCTTTGGCGTGCAGCCACCCACCCCCGAGTGGGGGCTCATGATCAGCGAGAACAGGAATCTGATTTTGGTCTCGCCTGTGACGGTGCTGGGGCCCGGTCTCACGCTCGCTTCGCTGGTGGTTGCCGTGAACCTGACTGCCGAGGGACTGGCGCGGATCCTCGGTCGCAGCGCTGATTTCTCGGTTCGCTAATGGCAATTCCCGGATGATCGAGGTTCAAGACCTTACCATCGACTATGAAACGGCTTCAGGTCGTCTGCGGGCGGCGGACGCGGTGAGCTTCACGCTCGCCCCATCTGAGGTGCTTGGCCTCGTTGGCGAATCCGGCAGTGGTAAATCGACGGTCGCCTTAGCGTTGCTTGGCCACGTTGCAGCAACGGCGCGTCTCGTTCGTGGGCAGGTCCTGCTGCGGGGGGAGAACCTTCTGAGTTTGCCACCTGCGCTGCTCGCGGCCTCCCGTGGACGCCGGATCGGCTTCGTCCCGCAGAATCCCGCAGCCGGCCTCTCCCCGCATTTGCGCGTGGGCGGACAATTCGTTGAACTGGTGCTGCAGCATGGGGTGGTCGGCAGCCGCCAGGAGGCGATGACCCTTGCCCGGGACCAATTCGCGCTTGTCGGCCTCCCAGAGCCCCATCAGCTGGTGCGACGCTATCCACATGAACTTTCAGGCGGACAGCAACAACGGGTGTGCATCGCGATGGCGGTGGCGTGCCGGCCGGAACTTCTGGTTCTCGATGAGCCGACCACCGGCCTCGATGTGACAACCCAGGCACGCATCATTGACCTTCTTAAGGACCTTCGGTCTCGTTTCGACATTGGCATGCTCTACGTCACGCATGATCTAGGCGTGCTCGCGCAGATCGCCGATCGGGTAGGGGTCATGTATGCTGGTCGGCTCGTCGAAATCGCTCGGGCCGACCGTCTCTTCTCAAACGCCGGCCATCCCTACAGCCGGGGGCTGATCGCTTCGGTGGCGAGTGTCGAGGGCACGACCGTCCGGGCGAGGCGACTGCGCGGCATGCTGCGACGGAAGGAGCTGCCTGCCGGCTGTGCTTTCTTTCCGCGATGCGACCAGTCTGAGCCGAGTTGCGCTGATCGGCCGCAGGCGCTCGAATGCGTCAGCGATGGTCACAGCGTGGCTTGTCAGCGTTGGAAAGCCATCTTAACCCAATCCACCGCAACCGTCGAAGCGGAAACCCAGTCGGTATCGTCCCGCACCGCGAACCCGGCGCCACTCGTTCGGCTCGACGACGTCAGTATCACTTATGACAGGCGCAGCGTTTGGCGGCGGTTGCTGGGATGCAAGGATAGGCTGGTGGTCAAGGACCTGACGTTCTCGATCGGAGAAGGCGAGATCGTCGGTCTGGTCGGCGAGTCGGGTAGCGGCAAATCCACCATTGCCCGCGCTCTTAGCGGCCTTCTCGCGCCCGTCAGGGGCGATATTCGCTTCCGCGGCTTGCCTCTCCCGCGGCTGGCTGATCGATCGTTGGATCTTCGTCGTGACATTCAATATGTCTTTCAGAACCCCGATGCGTCCCTAAATCCAAGAGAGCGGGTGCACACGGCGCTGAGCAGGCCGCTTTTGCTGTATTTCAAGCCGGATCACCGCGAGGCGGACCAGCGGACCCGCCAGATCCTTCAAGAAGTGCATCTCGAACCATCTTATGCAACTCGCTTCCCGGATCAGTTATCGGGCGGAGAGCGCCAGCGCGTCGCACTTGCCCGCGCGCTCGTAGCGCGACCCGCCGTGATCTTGTGCGACGAGATTCTCTCTGCGCTCGATGTATCCGTGCAAGCCAGCATCATCGAGCTACTGGCAGGGCTTCGGCGTGAGACTGGCGTGGCCATGCTGTTCATCAGCCATGATCTGGCGGTCGTGCGGCACCTGGCTGACCAGACCGGCGTATTGTTCCGCGGAGCTCTTGTCGAGTTCGGGCGCACGGAAATGCTATTCCAACCACCCTTTCACCCCTATACCGAGGAACTTCTGCTTGCCGTGCCGGCGTACCGAAAGCAAGCGCGACGGTCTAGGCCCAGCGCCTCGTTGAAGACCCGTACGCCTTCCAGCCATGGCTGCGTTTATGCGAGCCGATGCCAGCACCATCGGGGACGAATTTGCGACGAAGAAGTCCCCCCATGGCGGCACACGGTTTCGGGACATGCGATCCGCTGTCATATCCCTCTTTCGGAATTAGAAAACGAAAGGGTGATCGGTATCGACGAAGACGGCGCGCGGCTCGCCGCTGCAATTTCCTAACCTGGAGACAACAAGATGGTCGCATCGATGAATTTTGAGCAAGTCACCTCCTATCGACGCGACGGGTTCATTTTCCCAATACGCGTCACCAGCGCGGATGGCGCGGCGGACTGGCGCCGACGTCTCGAGAGCGCTGAGCGTCGGCACGGCAAGATGCACTACCTGCCAAAACCGCATCTGGTCCTGCCTCTGGCCGACTCCATAGCCCGCGATGCGGCAGTTCTCGATGCCGTCGAGTCCATTCTTGGGCCAGACATTCTCCTATGGGACAGTTCCTTCATCATCAAGGAACCGGGTGATGGCAAGAAGGTAAGTTGGCACCAAGACTTGACCTATTGGGGGCTGGAGCCTGACGACGTCGTGTCGATATGGCTGGCACTGTCACCGGCAACGGACGAGAGCGGCTGCATGCTGATGATGCCGGGAACCCAGGCGGGACCGATCGTTACCCATCGCGATACGCACGCAGCCGACAACATCTTGTCTCGCGGACAAACGATTGCTCTGGCGGTCGATGAAGAACGCGCCGCGCATGTCGTTCTAGCGCCTGGCGAAATGTCGCTCCATCACGGCAGAGTGTGGCACGGGTCCAAGCCGAACCGCTCGACCGACCGGCGGATCGGGTTCAATGCGCAATACATCGCGCCCTCGGTCAGGCAGGTCGTTGGCGACTGGGACTCGGCTTTGCTGGTTCGGGGGGAAGATCGCCACGGGCATTTCAGTCCCGAAGCTCCACCTTCGGGCGCCTTCATTCCTGAGGAGGTTGCGCGTCAGGAAGCAATAGCGGCGCGCCGGGCCGCCTATCTGAGGGCCAGTGGTAGCTGAAAATCCGGAGCCGCCCTCGGTTCAAAAGCAAACTCTGCTTTACATCGCGCGGAGGCGCCCTCGATGGTTCCGATCACGCTGCGTGGCATCACCTGGAATCATCGCAGGGCCATCGATCCGTTGCTCGCAACACTGCCCCACTTTCAGGCCGAACACCCTGACATCGACATTCAGTGGTCCTCGCGACCCTTGCACGGCTTTGAGTTTACACCCATCGACGAGCTTGCTCGGACATTCGACCTCATTGTTCTGGATCATCCATTCGCCGGCCACATCGCGGCAACGGGATGTCTGGAGTCCTTGGATTCGTTGATGACCGACCAACTGCAATCATCGTTCGTCGGACCGTCCCTCGAAAGTTACGTTTACGGTGGGCGAACATGGGCGATGCCAATCGACGCTGCTTGCCAAGTGGCGGCGGTGAGGCTCGACTTACTTCGCGCGCTCGACCACGACGTGCCCAGGACATGGGAATCGATGTTCGCCCTTGGCAGAGACGCGCGGCGCCGCGGTCAATGGTTGGCCATCGGGCTCAAAGGCGTTCACGCCCTCATGAGCCTCTTCACCCTGTGTGCGAATCTTGGACGCCCGTGCGGCGTAACTATCGATAAGCCGCTGCTTGACATCGAAGCAGCCAAAAGTGCGCTCGATGCGTTGCGTCGACTATTGTCCTACTGCCCGCCCGACGTTCTCGACTGGAACAGCATTGCTCTGCACGAGCACATGATCGGGCGGGACGATCTTGTCTATTGCCCGGCTGTCTATTGCTATGCGACCTATGCGGAGGAGGATATTCGCCGGCCGCTCCGCTTTCTTGATCTGCCGGGCCTGATAACCTCGACCTCAAGGGGCTCCACGATCGGTGGCACCGGGGTTGGGCTTTCCGCACACTCACGCCACCCTGAAGCTGCTCGGACCTATATTCGGTATCTCGGGCAAAGTGCGACGCAAATGGCGTTTGCCTTAAATCATGGGCAACCGGCCCGGCGCGACGCCTGGGACGACTCTGCGATCGACGAGCGCTTCGGCGCCACCTACAGCAGCACGCTCCGGACAATGGAGTCTGCGTGGATCCGGCCGCGTTACCCGGGGTACCTCTCGCTTCAGTTTCACGGCGGAGACCTGGTTGAGCGGCATCTGCGTGGACAGATGCCAGAGAGCGTCCTGTTCCAGAAGTTGGAAGGGCTACACGTCGCTTCTTGAGACCTTGCCGGGACCGTTCCACCATGGGACTGCTGGTGTCGACCCAAATCTCAGTTGCTGTGGCTTCCGCCATAGCAAGGCATTGCCAAGGCACGTGCCGGCGTCACCCAACCCGTTGCGGCGGTCGCACCCGCAGTTACATCGTTTGCAGTTGAACTGAGGTTCACGCGACTGCTATTGCGCGCCCGCGGCACTGTGCGGCAGAGTCCGAGAACGCCACATCGATGGCGAAGAAACACGAAAGGGAGGCCAACATGCTAAGTCTCACACGCAGGCAGGCGCTCAGCGCCGCCGCCGCCGCGGGTGCCGTCGCGGTGTTTGCATCACGGCGGGCGGCGGCTGCCACGCCGATCACCGCCGTCGAATGGGGCGGTGATGTTGTCAATGCCATGAAACAGATCGAGGCGAAGCAGGATAAGGTTCAGGTCAACTGGGTCCTGCATCAGGGTGGCTCGGGCGCCATCCTGCCGAAGATCAAGGCGACCTGGCCGCAGGCCGAATACGACTATGTCGCCGGCTGGGAGGGCTCGTTCAGCGGCATGATCAAGGAGGATTGGCTGGTTCCCGTGACGGTCGCCACGGTTCCGAACCTCGCCGACATCCCGCAGAAGATCATCGTCAAGAACGCCAAGGGCGAATGGATGGCCGTGCCGCGCGCCGTCGGCGGCATCTATTTCGCCTATCGCAAGGACATCAGCCCGGTCGAGATCAAGAGCATCGAGGATCTCTTCGATCCGAAGCTCAAGGGCAAGATCTGCTGGCCCGGCCCCACCCAGAGCATGATGCTGCAGGTGGTCGCCTTGGCGCTGCACGGCGGCGGCAACGAGCGCAACATGGATCCGGGTTGGGCGCTCATGAAGAAGCTCGCGGAGTCCGGCAATATCGGTCGCATCGCGGTCACCGACACGGATTTCACGACGTCGCTCACCAGCGGCGAGACCGTGGGAGGCTTCTATTCGGAGCCGCAACTCACTGCCGTCGCCAAGTCGTTTCCCTTGGTCCGGCTCACCAAGCAGCAGGGATTGCCGACGTTCCTCTATCAGAGCGGCTTCGCCGTCTTTAAGAACCGGCCGAACCTGCAGCCGACGCTCGATTTCATCAACTTCTGCATCAGCCCGGAAATGAGCAGCCTCTACGCCGAGGTCGCCGGCGAGGCGCCGCTCAACGTCAAGGCCAAGACGCCCGACAGCCTGAAGCATCTCGCCTTCACGCCCGAGGAATTCGACAAGTACGTCTATGTCCCCGACTTCAACGAGGTGCTTACCCAGCAGGACGCCTGGACCAAGCGCTGGGAGAACGAGATCGCGCCCCTGCTCTAGGGCGACGGACTGATTGCCATGGAACGAGAGTCGCGGAAGCGGCCGACGCAGCCGGGCCGCGGCTCCCTTCCGCTTCTGCTGCCGGCTGGGACCGTCTTCATGGGCCTCTTCTTCCTGCCCATGGCCGGGCTGTTCCTCGAAAGCTTTCGTCTGTATGTGCCGGGGAGCATCGGCTCCAGCGCCAATGCTCCCCTCACCTTCGCGAACTATCTGGAACTCCTCACCCCGGCCTTTGCCGGCTTCTTCTTCGAGACGCTGCGCATCAGCCTGCTCGCCTCCCTGGTCGGCCTGCTCTTCGCCTTTCCGCTCGCCTATTGGATGACGCGCGGGGTGTCGCCGCGCTGGCGTGCGGTCGGTGTCGGCTTCTTCGTCACGCTCATGTTCCTCAGCGTGCTCGTGCGGACCTACGCGCTCGAACTCACCTTTGGCGCGGCCGGGCCGCTGCGGCCGCTGCTGCTCTCCCTCGGGATTTCTCCCAACGGCCGCGGCTATATCGAGACGCTCGTCGGCGCCGGCCTGCTCCACTACATCGTCCCGATGGCCACGCTCACGCTGCTGGGCACGATCCAGAACGTCGATCCCCGGCTCGTCGACGCCGCCCAGGCGCTGGGTGCGCCGGCCTGGAAGGCGCATCTGACCATAACGCTGCCGCTCTGCATGCGCGGCCTGCTGGCCGCCTTCCTCTTCGCCTTCACCTTCTCGATCAGCGCGTTCGTCATTCCCATGATCCTCGGCAAGGGCCGCGTGCTGTTCATCTCCAACCTGATCTACAACCGCTTCAGCGAGATCGCCGACTACCCGAGTGGCGCCGCCATATCGATCGTGCTGTTCGCCGTCGCCCTGGCTATCGTCTACGTCATGTCCCATCAAGTGCTGAAGCGGTGGAAGTGATGAGCGCCCGGCTGCTCGACAACGGCTTCCGCCTGCTCGGACTGGTCATGATCGGCGCGATCATCTGCTTCCTGCTCACGCCCATCATCGTGACCGTGGTAATGGCCTTCGACGCCCGCGCCTATCTCGGCCCGCTCCCGCCGCCGGCCCTGTCCTTCCGCTGGTTCGTGCAGTTCTTCTCTGACGACTATTTTCTGCGCGGATTGAGCGTGAGCGTTCAGCTCGCCGTGCTCTCCGTCACGATATCGCTCTGCGTCGGCGTGACGACGGCCTTCGCCGTCGAGCGCGCGACCTTCGCGGGGAAGGAAGCCCTGATTTCCCTCTTTCTCTCGCCCTTGCTGGTGCCGCCTGTCGTGACCGGCTTCGCGCTGCTCCTGTTTCTGTCTCATCTCGGCCTCATCAACGGCTTCGCGCGCCTGCTCTGCGGCCATATCATCATCACCGTACCTTATACGATCCGCGCGACCCTGGCCGGGCTTGCCGGCATCGACCGGTCGCTGACGGAGGCGGCGCTGATTCTGGGCGCGACCGAGCGCCGCGCCTTCTGGGACGTGACGCTGCCGCTCGCCCGCACCAGCATCGTCAGCGGCGCAATCTTCGCCTTCGCCGTGTCCATGGATGACGTGGCGGTCTCCATCATGCTGACCGACGCCAACACATTCACGCTCCCGGTGGCGCTGATCAGCAGCATGCGGGCCAATTTCGACCTCAGCATCGCGGCGGCTTCCGTGATGCTGATGCTGGTGACGCTGGCGCTGATTCTCATCCTCGAGAAATCCGTCGGCCTCAATCGGGTCATCGGCCAAGGCGTCTTTCGGTCATAGGAGAGCCCATGCCGCCGTCATCGGGAACCGTCGTCGAGTTCCGCAACGTCAACAAGCGGTTCGGTGCGACCACGGCGGTCGACAACGTGACGTTCTCGGTCGGCGCCGGCGAGACGATTTCGCTGCTCGGGCCGAGCGGCTGCGGCAAGACCACGACGCTGCGCCTCATCTCCGGCTTTGAGGATCCGGACGAAGGCACCATCGAGATCGCCGGCGAATCCATGGTCGGCAAGCGGCCGTACGAGCGCAACGTCGGCCTGCTGTTCCAGCACTATGCGCTCTTCCCCCATATGACCGTGGCGGAGAACGTCGCCTACGGGCTGAAGCATCGCCACTGGCCCAAGGCCGAGATCGGCGATCGCGTCCGCGAGATGCTGCGGCTGGTGCAGCTGCAGGGTTTCGAGAGCCGGCGTCCCGGACAGATGAGCGGCGGCCAGCAGCAGCGCGTGGCGCTCGCCCGCGTGCTCGCGACGCGACCCCAGCTTGTCCTTCTGGACGAGCCGCTCTCCGCGCTCGATGCCAAGCTGCGCGAGGAGTTGCGCCTCGAGCTGAAGCAAATCCTGACCGCCGTCGGCTCGACGACGATCGTCGTCACCCATGACCAGGACGAAGCGATGAGCCTGGCCGACCGGATCGTCATCATGAATCGTGGCCGCATCGAGCAGCAGGGCACGCCCGACGAGATCTATGCGGCGCCGCGCTCCGCCTTCGTCGCCGGCTTCATCGGTCGGACCAACTGGTTCCACGGCCGCATCTCCGGCGGGCCGGGCGATGGCAGCGTCCGGATCACGACAGAAGCCGGCACGACGCTCGCGATCCGCGATCCCGGCGCGGGCGGCGGGGAGATGCAGAGCATCTGCATCCGGCCGGAACGGATGACGGTGACGGGAGCCGAGGCCGCCGGCAAATCCGGCGACAACGTGCTGCCTGGCCAGGTGGTGGATGTCGTCAACATGGGCGCGGAACTCCACTACATCATCGATGCCGCCGACGGGCGCATCATGGTCGTGGAACCCAATCGCGAGGGTGCGCGCGTGCACAAGGGCGACCGGGTCGCCATTCAGTTCCGCACCGAGGACTGCGTGGTCTTGCCGCGAGACGCCAGTTGAACATGCGGGTCCCGCTGCTGGCCGAACCAGGCGACAGCATGCGGCTTGCATCGTCCGCGATTGAACTGAGCTTCGGACAACCGCTATTGCACGCGCGTCGCCCCCTGCGGCAGAGTCGGTCATCGCTGCGGCACTCTATGGCTCCCGTGCAGGCGACAGAGAGATCGCCG
>Ga0335069_10008780_pt1 | contig 14423 bp, 8 predicted proteins | sample Lox_Sample_11_FD_206714 | JGI IMG/M metagenome (GOLD analysis project Ga0335069, IMG submission 206714) | Soil microbial communities from Loxahatchee National Wildlife Refuge, Florida, United States - Lox_Sample_1.1 | ecosystem: Environmental > Terrestrial > Soil > Wetlands | place: USA: Florida... | reverse complement strand
CCGCGCGCTGGCGCAGGCGCTGCGCGCGAGCGGCTCGTTCGAGACGGTGGCAAACGGCGACTCCGCGGCGTGGACCGACGCCGGCCGGCTGCTGTTCGAGCATCGCTACCTGCTGAGCCCGGCCGTGGACGCGAAGCGCTTCACTGCTGACGGCCTGCGCGCCGCGATCGACGAGTCGCTCGCGTTGCTCGGCACGCCGGCCGGTGAGCTGCTCAAACCCGTGCTGCTGCGCGATCCCACGGGCGAGACCGCACGACTCGCCGAAACGATGCTGCCCGCGCAGTCGCCGCGCGTCGAGGAAGGCGTGTGGGTCTCGCGGCGCGTGCCGCGCGCCGTGCTCGTGGCGACCACGAAGGCGGCGGGCTCCGACCTCGATGCGCAGGAGGGCGCCCTGCAGACGGTCCGCGACGCGTTCGCGCGCCACGCGGCGCCCGTGCTGCGCCTCGAGATCGCCGGGGCGCCCGCCTTCGCCGTCGCGTCGCGCGAGCAGATCCACCGTGAGGTCGCGCGCCTCGCGCTGGCCGGCAGCGTGCTCGTCGCCGCGCTGCTCGGGATCGCCTTCCGCCGCGTCGGCGCGGTGGCGATGGCGGCGCTGCCGGTCGCAACGGGCGTGCTCGCCGGCATCGCCGCCGTCGCACTGTCGTTCGGCCACGTGCATGCGATGACGCTCGGCTTCGGCACGACGCTCATCGGCGAGGCGGTGGACTACGCGATCTACTACCTCGTGCAGGCCCGCGATGCCGGCGCGCGCGCGAACGGCGCGCGCCACTGGATCGAGTCGCGCTGGCCGACGGTGCGCCTCGGTCTGCTGACGTCGGTGTGCGGCTTCGGCGCGCTCGTGTTCTCGGGATTTCCGGGGCTTGCGCAACTCGGCGTCTATTCGATCGCGGGCCTCGTCGCCGCCGCGCTGGCGACACGCTACGGCCTGACGGCGCTCGCACCGTCCGGTGCGACGTCGACACCGCACGCGGCCAGCGTCACGTGGCTGCGCGCGGCCCGAGCCGTCACGCGTGCCCGCTGGCCGATGCTCGGACTGACCGCCGCGGCAGCGGTGATCCTCGCCGTGCATCCCACCGCGTGGCGCGGCGACATCTCGAACCTGAGCCCCGTCGATCCCTCGCTCGTGCAGCTCGACGCCGACCTGCGCGCGGATGTCGGCGCGCCCGACTCCGGCACGCTCGTCGCCGTATCCGCGCCCACGCTCGAGGAGGCACTGCAGCGCGCGGAAGCGGTCGGTCCGCGCCTCGACGGGCTCGTCGACGAGGGCCGCCTGGCAGGCTACGAGTCGCCGACACGCCTGCTCCCGAGCGCACGCACGCAGCTCGCGCGGCGCGCAGCGCTGCCCGATGCGGCGACGTTGACCGCACGCCTCGCCGAAGCGACCCGCGACGGGCCTCTGCCGGCCGCACGGCTCGCGCCCTTCATCGGTGATGTCGAGGCGGCACGAACGCAACCGCCGCTCGAGCGCAGCGCGCTGCAGGGCACGCCGCTCGGTTCGGCGGCCGATGCGCTGCTCGCGCGCGACGCGCACGGATGGCGGGCGTTCCTGAGCCTTCAGCCGACGCCCTCGGGCATCGACGCGGCGGCGCTGCGAGCGCGCATCGCGGACGTGGCCGGCGCCGAGCTCGTGCAGGTCAAGCCTGAACTCGACGCGCTCTACGCGCACTACCTGCACGAGGCGCTCGTGCAGGCGACGGTCGGGGGCGCCGCGATCGTGGCGCTGCTTGCCTGGCGCCTGCGCTCGGCCTGGCGTCTCGCGCGCGTGCTGGCGCCCCTCGCGGGAGCCATCGTGCTCGTGCTCGCGGGGCTCACGCTGGCGGGGACCGTGCTCGGCATCCTGCACCTCGTCGGGCTGCTGCTCGTCGTCGCGGTGGGCTCCAACTACGCGCTGTTCTTCGACCACGCCCGACGGGACGACGAGCCGCAGGCCACGCTCGCCTCGCTGGTGCTCGCCAACCTCACGACATGCGTCTCCTTCGGCCTGCTCGCGCTTTCGGGCATACCCGTCCTGCAGGCGATCGGCCGCGTGGTGGCGCCGGCCGCCCTCCTGTGCCTGCTGCTGTCCGCAGCCTGGGTCGGAGCCCCGGAAGGACCGCATGGGAAAATGCCCGCGTCCTGAAGACGTCCATGCACGCCGAAGCCTCGACTGCCTCCGAACCTGCCGCGCCGCGCTGGCGTCCGCCGCTCATGGTGAAGGCGAGCGTGGCCTGGCACGCGGGCGCCTGCGTGGCCGTGGCCGCCGCTCCGGCCGAGTGGCCCTGGGCACTTGCCGCCGTGGCGCTGAACCACGCCCTCCTCGTCGGCACGGCGGCGTGGCCACGCTCGACCTGGCTCGACGGCAACCTCGTGCGGCTGCCGGAAGCGTCGGCCGAACGGCGCGAGGTCGCGCTGACGTTCGACGACGGCCCGGATCCCGAGGTCACGCCGCGCGTGCTCGACCTGCTCGATGCCGCGCACGCGCGCGCGACGTTCTTTCCCATCGCCGAGCGCGCGCAGCGCCAACCGGCGCTCATGCGCGAGATCGTGCGGCGGGGGCACAGCGTGCAAAACCACAGCCAGCGGCACGCGCACACGTTCTCGCTGCTCGGGCCGCGCGGGCTCGCCGCGGAGATCGGCGCCGCCCAGCAGGCGCTGGCGGACCTCACGGGACAGGTGCCCCGTTTCTTCCGCGCGCCGGCCGGCGTGCGCAACCCATTGCTCGGTCCGGTTCTGCAACGCCTGGAGCTGCGCCTCGTGAGCTGGACGCGGCGCGGCTACGACACGGTGCAGCGCCGGCCCGCGCGCGTCCTCCATCGCCTCGTGCGCGGGCTCGCACCCGGCGACATCCTGCTGCTGCACGACGGCCATGCGGCACGTGCCGCCGATGGCTCGCCGGTGTCGTTGGCGGTGCTGCCCGAGGTGCTCGCCGAGCTGGCGAAGCGCGGGCTGCACGCGGTCACGTTGCCGCAGGCGATCGCCGATCCATCGCGCGCATGACGGCGGAGCACCGGATCTTCCGCGCACGCGCGCGGCACGCACCGCATGCCGCGCCGCGGAGCGCCTGCGCATGAAGCCGCTCGCCATCACCGCGACCACGCTCACCACGGCCCTCGGCGCCGGCTGCGCCGCGACGCTCGCGGCGCTGCGCGCCGAGCGCACCGGCCTCGCGCCCGCTCGCTTCCTCGACGTCGACTTGCCGACCTGGCTCGGTGCGGTGCCAGGGCTCGACGGTGCGCCGCTGCCCGCGCCGTGGAACGAGCATGACTGCCGCAACAACCGCCTCGCATGGGCGGGCCTGCAGGCGGACGGTTTCCTCGACGCGGTGGCAGCCGCGCGTGCGCGCTGGGGGCCCTCGCGCATCGCGGTGCTCCTGGGCACCAGCACCGCCGGCCTGCTGGAGACGGAGCTCGGGTACCGGCGGCGAGGACCAGCGGGCGAGCTGCCCGACGACATCCGCTACGAAACGCGCCAGAACACGTTCTCGGTCGGCGCCTTCGTCGCGCGCGCGCTCGACCTGCACGGGCCGACCTTCGTCGTCTCCACCGCCTGTTCCTCGAGCGCGAAGGTCTACGCGAGCGCCGCCCGCATGATCGCGGTGGGGCTCGTCGATGCGGCCGTCGTCGGCGGCGTGGACAGCCTGTGCCTCACGACGCTGTACGGCTTCAACTCGCTCGAGCTGCTCTCGCCCGATGCCTGCCGCCCGTGGGATGCACACCGCCGCGGGCTCTCGATCGGCGAAGGCGCCGCCTTCGCCCTGCTCGATCGCGATCCGCGCCATCCCCCGCAGGCGTGGCTGCTCGGCACCGGCGAGAGCAACGACGGCTACCACATGAGCACGCCGCATCCGGAGGGCGCGGGCGCCATCGCCGCGATGCGTGCCGCGCTGGCGGATGCCGGTCTTTCGACGGACGACATCGACTACGTGAACCTGCACGGCACCGCCACGCCGAGCAACGATGCATCGGAGGATCGCGCCGTGGCGGCGGTGCTGGGCACCGACGTGCCGTGCAGCTCGACGAAGGGTGCGACGGGCCACACGCTCGGAGCCGCCGGCGCGGTCGAGGCGAGCATCTGCGTGCTCGCGCTCGCCCACCGCTTCGTGCCCGCGGGCCTGAACGTCACGGAGCCGGATGCCGCGCTCGCGCTGCACTATGTGCGAGCGAACCGCGAGTCGCGCCTGCGCGCCGTGCTCAGCAACTCCTTCGGCTTCGGTGGCACGAACGCGAGCCTCGTCGTCGGAGCGGCCGCGTGAACACGGCCCGGATCGAGGTCGCCGTGCTGGGCGTCGGGCTCGTCGGGCCGGGCCTCGCCTCGTGGCGCGATGCGCGCGCGATCCTGCGTGCGCCCGAGGCGTGGCGCGAAGCGCCCACGGTGCTCGCGCCGCCGTCGAGGCTGCCCGCGGCCGAGCGACGGCGCGCCGGGCCTTCCATCCGGCTCGCAATGGCCGTGGCCGACGAAGCGGTCGCGGCTTCGGGACTCGATCCCTCGCGGCTCTCGACGGTGTTCGCGGCCTCCGGTGGCGAAGGCAGCAATTGCCACGCGCTGTGCGAATCGCTCGCGAGCCCCGACCGCCCGGTCTCGCCCACCCGCTTCACGAATTCGGTGCAGAACGCGCCCGCCGGCTATTGGCACATCGCAGTGGCATCGCACGCATCGTCCACCAATCTGAGCGCATACGACGCGAGCTTCGCGGCCGGGTTGCTCGAAGCCGCCGCGCAGGTCGCGACGAGTGCGGAGCCGGTGCTGCTCGTCGCCGGCGACGTGCCTTATCCACCGCCGCTGCATCACCTGCGGTCACTGCCGCACGCGGTGGGAGTGGCGCTGGTTCTCGCACGGGGCGATGCCGGCCCGGCCGAGGCCGTGCGCCTGCGCATCGCGCTCGACGCGGCCGATGCGGTCGGCGCCAGCCGCTGCCGCGATCCGGGCCTCGAATGGCTGCGCACGACGGTGCCGGCGGCACGCGCGCTTCCGTTGCTCGAGGCGATGGCACGCGCCGAATGCACGACGCTCTGCCTGGAGAGCGCTCGCACGGCCCTCCGGGTGGAGGTCGAAAGCGCATGAGCAACGCGTCACGGCTGCCGGCTCTGGATCACGCCGGGATCGCGCGACTCGTGCCGCACGCAGGCTCCATGTGCCTGCTGGACCGCGTCCTCGAGGGCGACGACGAGCGGCTCGCGTGCAGCGCGCGCAGCCATCGCGATGCCTCCAATCCCCTTCGGAGCGCACGCGGCCTGCTCGCCACGGCGGCGATCGAGTACGCCGCGCAGGCGATGGCTCTGCACGGAGCGCTGGTCGGTGCGGCCGCGGGCACGCCCCGTCACCCGGGCTTCCTCGCCAGCGCCCGCGGCGTGCGCCTGCATCGCCTGCGGCTCGACGACCTGCCCGGCGACTTGCGCATCGAGGTCGAGCGCCGCGCCGGCGATGCACGCCAGGTGCTGTATGCCTTCCGCGTCGCGCACGAGGGCCTGTGCGTCGCCGAAGGCCGCGCCGCGGTCGTGCTGGAGGCGGCGTGAACGCACTCGCCGGCCGGCGCGCACTGGTCACCGGCGCGAGCGGCGGCCTCGGCCGCGCCATCGCGGAACGCCTCGCGCGCGAAGGCGCCGACGTCGTGCTGCACGCGCACCGCCGCATCGACGAGGCCGAGGCCATGGCCGCGCGTCTTCGCGAAGCCGGCCTGAGTGCGAGCGCCTGCGCCTTCGATCTCACCGATCGCGCGGCCTGCACCGCGGGATGCGAAGCGCTCCTCGCCGCCGGCCCGATCCAGGTGCTCGTCAACAATGCGGGCACGCACGCCGACGCGGCGTTCCCGGCGCTGCGCGCCGAGCAGTGGCACGACGTGATCGACGTGTCGGTGCACGGCTTCTTCCACGTCACCCAGCCGCTGCTGATGCCGATGATCCGCACTCGCTGGGGGCGCATCGTCAACATCTCGTCGGTCGCCGCGCTGGCCGGCAATCGCGGCCAGGTGAACTACGCCGCCGCCAAGGCGGCGCTGCACGGAGCGACGAAGGCGCTCGCGCTCGAGGTCGCGAGCCGCGGCATCACGGTCAACGCGGTGGCACCGGGCATCGTCGATGCGGGCATGGCCAGCGGCGCCTTCGACGCGGAGACGCTCGGCCGACTCGTGCCGATGAAGCGCGCCGCGCGACCCGAGGAAATCGCCGCCGTCGTCGCGTTCCTCGCCTCGCCGGACGCGAGCTACCTGAGCGGACAGGTGATCTCGGTGAACGGCGCGCTCTACTGACCGCATGCACGATGTCGTCATCCTCGGCGGCGGCCTCGCCGGCCTGACGCTGGCGCTGCAACTGAAGCAGCGCGTGCCCGATCTCGACGTGCTCGTCCTCGAGCGCCGCGCGCATCCGGTGCCGGTGGCGGCGCACAAGGTGGGCGAGTCATCGGTCGAGATCGGCGCCAACTACCTCGGCGAAGTGCTCGGGCTCGCATCGCATCTCGAGCGCACGCAGTTGAAGAAGTTCGGGTTCCGCTTCTTCTTCAGCGACGGGGCGGCCGCGATCGACCGCGTCACCGAGCTCGGCGCGAGCCGGTACCTGTCGACCCCGAGCTACCAGATCGACCGCGGCATCCTCGAGAACGACCTCGCGCGGATGGCGCATGAGCGCGGCGTGCGCTTCCTCGACGGCGCCACCGTGCGCACGTTCGACGTCGGCGACGCGGGGACGCCGCATGCGATCCGCTACGCGAACGCCGACGGCGCGCACGAGGTGCGTGCACGCTGGCTCGTGGATGCGAGCGGCCGTGCGGGGCTGCTCAAGCGCAAGCTCGGCCTCGCCGACGGAAATTCGCACGACGCGAACGCGGTGTGGTTTCGCATCGGCGCGCGCATCGACGTGAACGCATGGTCGAACGACGACGCGTGGCGCTCGAGATGCGACCCGCCCGACCGCTGGCTGTCGACGAACCACCTCGTCGGCGAGGGCTACTGGGTCTGGCTGATCCCGCTCGCGTCGGGTTCGCACTCGGTGGGCATCGTGGCCGACGAGGCGCACCATCCGCTCGAGACGCTGAACACGTTCGAGAAGTCCATGGCGTGGCTCGCGATCCACCAGCCGCAGCTGCACGCCGAGCTCGAACGCCATCGCGAGCGCCTGCAGGACTTCGCATTCTTCCGCCGCTTCTCTTACGGCTGCCAGCAGGTCTACGACGGCGCACGGCGCTGGGCGCTGACCGGCGAGGCAGGACTCTTCCTCGATCCGTTCTACTCGCCGGGCGGCGACTTCATCGCGATCTCGAACACCTACGTCACCGATCTCGTCGCGCGCGACCGCACCGGCTCCGCGGTCGCGTCCCGCGCGGACGTGTACCAGCGCATCTATTTCTCGTTCTACGACGCAATGCTGCCCATCTACACCGGGCAGTACGGGCTGTTCGGCGATCCCGAGGTCCTGCCCGCGAAGGTGCTCTGGGACTACACGTATTACTGGGGCGTGCTGTGCCAGCTGTTCTTTCAGCGCCGCCTCACCGACCTCGCGGCGATCGGCCGCCTGCAGAAGCCGCTGGTGAGCGCACGCGACCTGAACGTCGGAATGCAGGCGTTCTTTCGCGCCTGGAGCGCGCGCAGCGACAGGCGCAACCCCGCTCGCCTGCTCGACCAGGCGAGCCTGCCCTGGTTCGCCGAGTTGAATCGAGGGCTCACCGACCGGCTCGACGACGGCGCGTTCGATCGCCGGATGGCCGAGAACTTCGCGCGCCTCGAAGCGCTTGCGGTGCAGATCGTCGCGCGCGCGCGTGCCGACCATCGCGAGCTCGCATCCCCCGCTGCCGACGGGCGGCAGGTGCCAGACCCGACGACCGGGGAAGGTCCGTCGCTGCTGTTTGAGGACGCCTAGCCCCGCACGCACAGGCGGCGCGCGCGCCTGCGCGCCGCGACGCTAGACTGCGGCGGTCCTGCCGGGCCCACCGGCACCGGAGCACCGCGGATGGACGCACGTTTGGCCGAGGCGGATGATCGGCTCGAAGCGCTCGACGACGGGCCAGCGCTGCACGCCTTCATCGTCGGGCACGCCGCCGCGCTGGTGGGTGCGAGTCGCGTGCTGCTGGTGCTGGAAGGCGGATTGGGGCGAGACGATGGCAGGGGCCGCCGCATCGTCGCCAGCCACCTGCCGCGCGGGCAGCGGCCTCCGGGCGTGGAAGGCATGCGCACCTGGCTCGACGCGGCGCGTCGCTCTCGCCGCGCAAGCCTCCGGCAGATCCCGGCGCGCAGCTCCTGGCAGCCCCGGTTCAGCTGCCTTGTCGCTCCCCTCGTGAGCCGCGACGAGGTGCGGGGCTACCTGTACGCCGACGTGTGCGGCGAAGCGCGGCGGTTCGATCCGCACGACCGCGCGAGCATCGCCGCGTTCGCGTGCCGTGCGGCGACCGCGCTGCGCCGGGTGGATCGCATCGCCACGCTCGAGCATGCGCTGCGCGCGCAACGGCGGCAGCAGTCGGCAACCGCCGGCATCCTGCGGGTGATCCACGGATCGAAGGGCGATGTCCAGCCGACGCTCGATGCGATCGTGCAAAGCGCGGCCAAGCTGTGCGACGGCATGTTCTCGAACGTCCTGCTGTACGACGGGGAGCAGCTGACGTTCGCCGCCACGACAAATGCCACGCGCGACTTCCTCGAGCTGATGAGGCAGCGCTATCCGATGCGGCCGGGCATGGCGACCGTGGCCGGTCGCGTCGTGATGCGACGCGCGGTCGCCGGCATGGAGGACGTGCTGACCGACCCGCACTACGACCGCTCGCTGGCGGTTGCCGGCGGCTGGCGGCGCATGCTGGGGGTACCGCTGCTCCATCGCGAAGACCTGCTCGGCGTGCTGGTAGTCGGTTGGCGCGATCCGGGTCCGATCGCAAAGGCGCACGAGGATCTGCTGACGAGCTTTGCCGACCAGGCCGTGATCGCGATCGAGAACGCGCGCCTGTTCGGGGAGACGCGCGAGGCGCTGGACCGACAAACCGCGACCGCCAACATCCTGCGGGTCATCAGCCGTTCACCCGGTCACGTGGAACCGGTGTTCGAGGCGATCGCATCGTCGGCCTTCCAACTGCTCGGCCGCTGCTTCACCGGCGTGCTCGGCCGGGTGGGCGAGGGCTTCCGTCTCGTGGCGCTGTTTCGCGGCGACAAGGCGATCACCGTCCCGGATGCGGACTTCGTGCCGATGGACCCGCGAGCGAACTTTCCCTCCCGTGTATTCGCGAGCGGGGAGCCGCTGCACATCCCCGACTGGTCGGCGATCGAGCTGCCGCCGCACGAGCAGCGCGTGCACGCGGGCCTCGGCGTCGAGGCGAGCCTCATGCTGCCGCTCTTGCGCGGCGCCGAGGTCGTCGCGGTGCTGTTCATCGGGCGCGAGCAGCCCCGCGCGTTCACCGAAAAGGAGCTCGCGCTCGCGAACTCCTTCGTCGACCAGGCGTCGATCGCCATCGAGAATACGCGCCTGTTCAACGACACCCAGCGGGCGCTCGAGCGCCAGACGGCAACCGCAGACGTGCTGCACGTGATCAGCAGCTCGGTCGCCGACGCACAGCCGGTGTTCGACATCATCGCGCAGCGTGCGGCGAACCTCACGCACGCGGATTCGGGCTGGGTGTTCCACTTCGACGGCGAGCTGATCCAAGTGGCGAGCAGCTGGGGCGTGGACCCGGAGGGTGTGCGTGCGGCGCGCGACGTGTTCCCAATGGCGCCCGGCGACGGCTCCGTCACGGCGCGCGCGATCCGCGAGGCCGTCGTCGTGAACGTGGGCGACTTGGCGATCCTGCCCGGTGCCGATGCCGCGCGTCAGCTCTCGATCGTCGTCGGCAACCGATCGATCCTCAGCGTGCCGATGATCCACGAGGACCGTGTCATCGGTGCCATCACGGTGACCCGGCGCACGGTCGGGCGCTTCGCCGACGACGAGGTGGCCCTGCTGAACACGTTCGCCAGCCAGGCGCTGATCGCGATCCGCAACGCGCAGATGTTCAACGACACGCGCGAGGCACTGGAGCAGCAGCGGGCATCCGCCGAAATCCTCCGCGTCATCAGCAGCTCGGTGGCGGACACGCGACCGGTCTTCGATGCCATCGTCGATGCATGCCAGCGTCTGTTCGCCGGCCACTTCGTCGGCATCAACCTGCTCGACGCCCAGGGCGCGTTGCGCCTGGAGGCCTCGCGCTCGCCGATCGGCAACCGGCTCGACAACGACGCGATCACGGCGCACTTCACGGGTTCGGCCGGCGGAGGCGCCGGGCCACGGCTGCGCCTGCGAGGTGAGGTCGTCGACTTCGCCGACGTGGAGAGAGGCGCGGACGTGCCGGACGAAGTGCGTGCCGGGTGTCGGGCCGCCGAGATGCGCGCGATCACCTATGCGCCGATGGTCTCGGGCGGCAAGGGCATCGGCTCGTTGTGGGTCGCCCGTCCCGCGCCCGGTGCCATGCCGGCCAAGGACCAGGCGCTCCTCAAGATCTTCGCCGAGCAGGCGGTGATCGCGATCCAGAACGCGCGCATGTTCAAGGAGACGCGCGAAGCCCTCGAGCGCCAGACGGCGACCGCCGAGATCCTCCGGGTGATCGCCGGCTCGCCAAGCGACGTCCGGCCGGTCTTCGCCGCCATCGCCGAGAGCGCACGCCAGCTGCTGGGCGGGCTATACGCGAGCGTCGCCCGGCGCGAGGGCGACATGCTGCACCTCGCCGCCCGCACGGCGATGAGCGAGTCGGCGGCCACGGCGCTGGAGAAGGTCTTCCCGGACGCGATCACCGGTCGCGGCGCCACCGGAAGGGCCGTGCTGACCGGCAAGCCGGCGTGGATCGTCGACATCGAGACCGATCCCCGGTACTCAGAGTCGTTCCGCCAGAACGCCCGCACGCGCGGCTTCCGCAGCCTCCTCGCGGTGCCCATGATGCGCGACGGAAGCGCCGTCGGCGCGATCAACGTGACGAGGGCCGAGCCCGGCCCGTTCCCCGAGAGCCAGGTCCGGTTGCTGCAGACCTTCGCCGACCAGGCCGTGATCGCGATCGAGAACGCCCGGCTCTTCAACGAGACCAAGCAGGCGCTCGATCGCCAGACCGCCACCGCCGAGATCCTCGCCGCGATGAGCGGCGCGAAGACCGACGCGAGCCACGTCTTCGATGCGATCGTGCGCAACACGCTGAGCCTCTTCGACTCGAAGCTGTCCGCGCTGTTCCTGCTGCGCGACGGGCTGCTGCACCTCGTGGCCCTCAAGGGCGACAGCAAGGACTACGAGGAGACCTTCGCGCAACCGTGGCCGCAGCCGGTCGACGAACGCACGCTCGTGGGGCGCGTCGTGCGCACGGGCGCCGTGCAGCAGCTGGCTCCGATCATCGGCAACGCGCTCGCGCCGGAGGGCAGCCGCTCGCTGGCCGAGCGGTATGGCTACAACTCGATGATCATCGCGCCGATGCTGCTGAACGGCGGCACGATCGGCGCCATCGCGACCGCGAATCGCGACGCGACACCGTTCACGGCGGCGCAGATCGAGCTGCTCAGGTCGTTCGCCGACCAGGCCGTCATCGCCGTCGAGAACGTGCGCCTGTTCAACGAGACCAAGGAGGCGCTCGAGCAGCAGACGGCGACGGCGGAGGTGCTGGGTGTGATCAGCAGCTCGGTGGAAGACGCTTCGCCCGTGTTCGAGAAGATCCTCGACAGCTGCCAGCGCCTGTTCGCCACCGAGCAACTTGGCATGTTCCTGGTCGGCGACGACGGTCTGCTGCACACCGGCGCCTTCCGCGGCTCGCTCATCGAAGGCGTACGCGACACGTTCCCGCGTCCGCTCGGCGAGACGGCGACCGGTCGCGCGATCCGCGACCAGCGGCCGGTGTACATCGCCGATGCGCTCGGCTCGCCGGAGACCGAGCCGGCGACCCGCGCGGTCGGGACACGAGCCGGCAACTTCTCGGCGACGTTCGCGCCGATGCTGTGGGAAGGGACCGGCATCGGCTCGATCGGCGTCCTGCGCCAGCCGCCGCGCCCCTTCACGGCAAAGGAGATCGGGCTGCTGAAGACGTTCGCCGACCAGGCCGTGATCGCGATCCAGAATGCGCGCCTCTTCAAGGAGGCCGAGTCGGCGCGGGCCGCAGCCGAGGCCGCGAACGAGGCCAAGAGCGCGTTCCTCGCGACCATGAGCCACGAGATCCGCACGCCGATGAACGCAGTGATCGGCATGAGCGGCCTGCTGCTCGACACGCGGCTCGACGCCGAGCAGCGCGACTACGCCGAGACGATCCGCCAGTCGGGCGACGCCCTCCTCACGATCATCAATGACATCCTCGACTTCTCGAAGATCGAGGCCGGCCGGATGGACATCGAGTCGCATCCGTTCGATCTGCGTGAATGCGTGGAATCCGCGCTCGACCTCGTGAGCGCGCGCGCGACGGAGAAGAATCTCGACATCGCGTACCTGTTCGAGGGCGACGTGCCCGCCGCCGTGAACGGCGACCTCACCCGCCTGCGCCAGATCATCCTCAACCTGCTCAGCAACGCGGTGAAGTTCACCGAGCACGGCGAGGTTGTGCTCACGGTCGGCTGCCTGCCGGGAGATGCCGACGGCCGTGTTCAGCTCGCCTTCGCCGTGCGCGATACCGGCATCGGGCTCACGGCCGACGGCATGAGCCGCCTCTTCCAGTCGTTCTCACAGGCCGATTCGAGCACCACCCGCAAGTACGGCGGCACGGGCCTCGGGCTCGCAATCAGCAAGCGGCTCGCCGAGCTGATGGGCGGCCGCATGTGGGCCGAGAGCGAAGGCACCGGCCGCGGATCGACATTCCGGTTCACGATCGAGGCGACGGTCGCATCGCTTCCGCCGAGCCGGCGCCGCGAGTACGGCGGGGTGCAGCCGGAGCTCGACGGCAAGCGCGTGCTGGTCGTCGACGACAACGACACCAACCGGCGCGTGCTCGCTCTCCAGGCGGGGAAGTGGGGCATGGCCGCACGCGCGTTCGAGTCGCCGCTGGAGGCGCTCAAAGCGCTCGATGCCGGCGAGGCGTTCGACGTCGCGATCCTCGACATGCACATGCCGGAGATGGACGGCGTGGAACTGGCACGCCGCATGCGCGGGTCGCACGAGAAGCTGCCGCTCGTGCTGTTCAGCTCGCTCGGGCGCCGCGAGGGCGGCGAGACGGATGGACTGTTCGACGCCTACCTCGCGAAGCCGGTGCACCAGTCGCACCTGTTCGACACGCTGGTCGGGCTGCTGGCACGCGGCGGCGTCACGGTGGCCGCTGCCGCGCCGACCGGCGCGCCTCAGATCGACGCGACGATGGCGTCGCGCCATCCGCTGCGCATCCTGCTCGCGGAGGACAACGTCGTGAACCAGAAGCTCGCCCTGCGCCTCCTGCAGCAGATGGGCTACCGCGCCGATCTCGCGTCGAACGGCATCGAGGCCGTCGAGTCGGTGCAACGGCAGACCTACGACCTCGTCCTGATGGACGTGCAGATGCCCGAGCTCGACGGCCTGGACGCGACGCGCCAGATCCGCGCAGCGTTCCCGGATGCACGCCGACCACGGATCGTCGCCATGACGGCCAACGCGATGCAGGGCGACAGGGAGATGTGCATGGACGCGGGCATGGACGACTACCTCACCAAGCCGATTCGCGTCGATCGCCTCGTCGAGGCGCTCAGCCACGCGAGCATGCGACGGGAGCCCTGACATGGCCGAACCCACGATCGACGCTGCCGTCTTCGCGGAGCTGCAGGCAACCGCCGGGGAGGACTTCGCGCGGGAACTGGTCGACACCTTCCTCGAGGAGGCACCGCCGATGCTCACCGCGCTTCGCAGCGCATACGCGGCCGGCACGGCCGAGGCTTTCCGCCGCTCGGCGCACTCGCTGAAGTCGAACGCGAGCACGTTCGGTGCGTCGGGCCTCGCCGCGCTCGCGCGCGATCTCGAGCTGCAGGGCCTCGCCGCCACGCGCGCCGAGGCCCTCGACGCGCTCGAGGCCGAGTACGCCCGCGTGGTGCCGGCCCTGAAGGCGTTGCGCGATGGCTGAGAGCGGGCACGCGCCGGCCAGCCTGCTCGTCGTCGACGACAACAAGGTGAACCGGCTGCTGCTGGCCCGCAGCCTCGAGCTGCAGGGCCATCGCGTCACGACCGCGGAGAACGGTCGCGTGGCGCTCGGCCTGCTGCGCGAACGCGGCTTCGACCTGCTGCTGCTCGACATGGAGATGCCGGAGATGGACGGCTTCCAGGTGCTCGAGGCGCTGACCGCGGACCGCGCGCTGCGCGACCTGCCCGTGATCGTGACGTCGTCGCTCGAAGGGCTTGCGAACGTCGTGCGCTGCATCGAGCTCGGCGCCGAGGACTACCTGAGCAAGCCGGTGAATCCGGTGCTGCTCAAGGCGCGCATCGGCGCCAGCCTCGAGAAGAAGCGCCTGCGCGACCAGCAGAAGGAGCTGGTGCGCCGCTTCGCGACGCCCGAGGTCGCCCAGGACCTGCAGCAATCGGGATTCG
>Ga0335069_10008779_pt1 | contig 14424 bp, 18 predicted proteins | sample Lox_Sample_11_FD_206714 | JGI IMG/M metagenome (GOLD analysis project Ga0335069, IMG submission 206714) | Soil microbial communities from Loxahatchee National Wildlife Refuge, Florida, United States - Lox_Sample_1.1 | ecosystem: Environmental > Terrestrial > Soil > Wetlands | place: USA... | reverse complement strand
TCGCATCCGCGTAGAAGACGGAAACGGACCCCGCCCTACACCGAGCCGTTGAAGCATGCCGAAGCTCCCAACCAGGTTTGGTGTGCGGATTTCATGGCTCTAGCGGTGCCGAGGTGACGGCAACATCAAAGCGATACCTGATGCGAATGTCCTCCACGTTTCTGCCAGGTTCGAAACGCCAGGTGCGGAGGTTTTGCGTTGCCTGGTCTGAGAAGATCGAGCCCCAATCGGGCGGGTCCGCCTTCGCGTCAACAGCCGTCACTTCGGAAACACCCCCATTTCGCTCAATGCGGCCCGTTACCGTCACTTCCCCCGATGCGCTCCCCTTGCGGACCTAAGAATAATCTATGTAAGGCTGAAACTCGAGAAGACAGCGGCCCTTCATCGCCAGTCGGCAAGCGGGCATATCCACAACGGGCAGATTTATCCGAGTATTGAACCGTGAATCGACTTCCAGCCTACGCCCGTTGGGAACGATAAGCAGGTAGTCATCGTGGTTTTCTTTGTTGTAGATGTAAAAACCATGCAGCTTGGATGCGTCGTGGATTGTCTGGTGTGTTACTTCTATGGTTTGTGGCGAACACTCCCGCGCGGCGTCATAGGCGCTGAATATCGCAACCCACATATTTCGATTTGGGTATTTCTGTCTCAGCGCCCCCTGCTAGACAGACCAGCCGCTCTGGCGCGAAGTCCTCCAATCGAATGCTGATGTAAAGACTGACGTTTGCCGCAGTGCTATCCACAATTCGAGCCGGGCGGTAGCGGGGCGTGACGCAACCAGCGTTTGCAGGGTACGCCATGACGACCAGAAATACCGATGACAAAAGAGCGATATCGCGTCTCATTGGTGCAAATTTAATCATAGTCAGGACTACTTCAGAGCACAGCCGTACTGAACCAACGCCGTATTGATGGGGGTCGTGGGACCATCGGGCAGGGTGAGCCCGGTTAATGCGAACTACAAATCAGAGTCATCCAATCCAGTTAGGTTGTGAAGCGCTTCGGGCAGAACCGTCGACGGGGTCATCCGGCCTCGCTTCAGGCGCTCCTTCAGCGGGGCGGGAAAGACGACGGCGCAACTGGGAATTTTGCCGCGCGAGGAATGCGCTCTCTCAGCGGTGAACGACGAGAGTTCGCTAGGGCTAGCGTTACGTCTGAAACCGTCCGGGAGCCAGATCCACTGGCTTCGCCGGACTAGCGCTCGTCGAAGGGCAGAAGGGGAGCCGGCAAGCCATGAGCTGACAGTGTCAAAAAAAGCTGATCTATGGCTATCGCGTCTGGGCTGCCGGCGAGTGGGTCGCCAGTTCCTGTTTCGATTTCTCAATCCGTCCGACGGCGTCATTGACGGCGTTCCACAGCTCGTGTGGAACGGTGATCTCGTACTCCTGCCCTTTGAAAAACCTCACCACCCGTCCGATAGCGTCGGGCCACAGCATCGCATCGGCTTCGGTCGAATAGGTTAGGTTGAAAACCGGATATCCCAGTTTGCCGATCTCTTTCAGATCCGCCTTGGAAATACACGAATCCATGAGCGATTTAGGCCCGGCGAAGATCAAACCATCAGGAGGTATGTTTGAGACAAACTCATTCTTAACGAGGTCAGAGAGGAATTCTATGTCTCCGTTTCTATTCTGCAGTTGCTTGACATCAACAAAACCTAGCTTGAGGCTTGCCAGCGCCGCTCCCACGGCCGGGAAATCGATCTGATCGTAGCTGTTCTGCCGGTAAAGGACCTTTCGCTGCTCAATATTGAACGCAACCAGCGAAATCCGTCCGACTCTCGGATCCCTGGCCAAGCTGCGCAATATCGAAGCCAGAACGATCCTGTCCTTCGGATCCAGCGCGGCTGCATGCGGGCGGCTGGGAGCGGCGTTGACCAAAACCTTTACGCGCAACTGAGGCCCCTTCGTTTTGTGTTGCGCCTCCGGCTCGGATTGAAACTGCTCATCCGTGCTGCGGCAAATTGATCCGGGGGGCAGCGCGACGGCTACGTTGCGGTCGTTGGGCGGCAATGCTGCGTCCACGTTCCAATGCGCTGAACAGAATCGTCCTCTCCCGTCGCGCATCATCCAATCCACATGGTAAGAGCCTTCGCCTATATCGAAACTTCCGAACAGGCTAATGTCTCCCGACCTCTCCTTGATTGGGGGAACGACAGCCCGCTGTCTGAAATAGACCGCCTCACGCGTGCCTTTTGCGGCAACGCGGTATAGAGCCGATAGCGTGTTGCCCGAGCCGTAGAGCTCGCGCAGAGGCAACGCCAATTCGTATCCGGCGTGGAACTTTATGTCCCAGCCAAGCACCGCCTTGGCGGGAAATAGCTCACAAGCCATGTCGCTCCGCGACTCAGCCGCTTCGAGCACCCTCGTGTCTTCCTCGCGGCTGCCAAAATCGGAGTCGGCGAATCCGAGCTCCGCAGCCATGGGCAGAAGGACAGCCCAGGCGCTTAGCGGAATGGCGTATTGGAAGAACATGGAAGGTAGCCTATCGAGCCGGAATAACCACGTAGAAATGGTTTCCGGCACGATTGATGAGCAGCAACAAAGATTGATTTCCAACTTGTTGGACGCCCCGGCTAAACTGATCCACGGCAGTTACCGGCTTCCGCCCCAACTCCTGAATCACGTCGCCGCGCTCGATGCCCGCCTCCTCGGCAGGGCTGCCGGGTGAAACTTCGGTAACGACAACGCCCTGCGTGTCCGCAGGAAGGCCGAGTTCTCGCCCGATTTGCGGCGTCAATTGCTCCACCGAAATCCCCAGTCGCGGTCCCGGCGCTGTTTGGGGTACAGGGCTCCTTTTGGCTTCCGGTTCTGCCGCCGACTCGCCAAGCGTAACGTTGACGTCTCTCTCTTGACCATCACGCAAAACCCTCAGACGCACGATGATCCCCGGAGCCATCATTGCGATTTTCAAGCGCAGTTCCTGGCTGTCAGCAATAGGCGATCCGTTGACTTCAAGAATGATGTCCCCCTTGAGTATGTCCGCGCGCTCAGCCGGACTCTTTTCAGACACACTCGTTACCAGCGCGCCGCGAGGTTCGCCGCTTAGCGCGAAAGCTTTCGCGATGTCCGGGGAGACCGATTGAATCGAAACGCCGATCCATCCTCTGGTCACCTTACCGTGCTTGAGGATCTCGTCCATTACCGAACGGGCCATATTTACCGGCACGGCGAAACCGACGCCCTGATTGCCGCCGCTTTCCGTTGCGATCGCAGTGTTGATGCCGATCAACTCGCCTCGCACATTCACTAACGCTCCGCCGGAGTTTCCCGGGTTGACCGCCGCATCGGTCTGTATGAAATCCTCATAGTCCTCAATCCCCAGGTTGCCGCGCCCAGTAGCGCTGATGATGCCCATGGTGACCGTCTGCCCAAGCCCAAACGAGTTCCCCAATGCCAGCACGAACTCGCCCACGTGCGTGCTGGATGAGTCGCCAAACGAAATCACCGGAAGACCCTTGGCATCGATCTTGAGCACGGCTATATCTGTTTTCGGGTCGGTTCCTATCACGCGCCCTTTTAAATCGCGCTTGTCTCCCAATAGGATCTTGATCTCGTCGGCGCCTGCCACCACGTGGTTGTTGGTCAACACGTATCCGTCGGCATTGACGATTACGCCGGAGCCCAGACTCCGCTCCCGCTGCTGATGCGGCATGCGGAGCTGGTTCGAAAACTCATCCCCAAAGAACCGGCGGAAGAGTGGATCTGAGAAGAAGGGCGCCTGCGACCCCGATGCGGGCGGTCGAACGATCCTAGAAGAGGCTATATTGACAACGGCCGGCAAGACTCGCTTTGCGACCGGAGCAAAGCCGCTGACAAAGGAGACCCCGCCGGCGGTGCCAGTTTCTTCGTCAGCGGAAACTATGGTTGGGACCGGCCATCTGCCGCCGTACCACGCGCGATCCCCTGCGATCCAAACCCCGGCCAGGGTTGCGATGACTGTGGCCGTGACCAGAAATGGTACGGTTCTGCTCTTCATTTTGATCTCCCCTCTCAAGCAGGCCGCTTTACGCCTTGGATCTGCACGTTTCCACCCACAGCAGTTGCTTCAAGAAACTAGCTCATTTCTCACGTGCGGAACGTTAGGTGTTGCGCTGAATCGCGCAGTGCCGCTGCGCGCGCGACATATGACAACCTCGAATAAGAACTCGAACGGACCTGGAGAAAATCACCATCCTGTGGAGCCCAGCCAGGGATATACGACGTCTGGCCGCTGCTTTGATTGGAACAGCGAGTGCAACGGTATGAATCGTTCGAGCTTCTTTGAATGGAGAATCACATGCCGAAAACTGCACTTGGATTATTCGAAAAGGATCGCAACATAGAAGGCGTCATTCGTGAAATTGAGGCCGTCGGTATTCCGCGGAAAGAGGTCCGGATCTTAGTGGAACCTAGGACTTTCGAGATCACAGACCAAATGAGCTTCCCTCGACTGGACTTTGAGGTGGATTTGAGACGTGAGCTTATGAGGCTCGGGGCGGCCAAGACAGAGGTAGAGGCGTATGTCGAAGGACTTCGCCGCGGTGCGACGTTGGTCCTAGCAACGGGTTCGGACGAGGACGGAAAGGCGGATGCGGCGGCCGATGTCATGAACCGACATGGCGCTGTTGGAATCGAGGAGACCGAGGGACCGGAACCGGAGTTGCCTCGCGTGCCTCACGAGAGCATGGCTGCCATAGGCCATAATCCAGTTCTAGCCGGACGCGTCCGGCAGACAAACGGCGCCTGCGTTTTCGTTTGGTAGTCACGCGAAAATGGCCCGTCATTCGCATCCTCGTGCGCCAAGAATTCGCGCCCTCGCCGTTACCGCGAGGCGCCGGGCCGGAATCCCACACCGCGCACCGACATGACTTGTCCATCGATTTCCACGGGAGCGCCCAAGAATTCATTGATCAGCCACGCATTGCTCTGAATGTGTTCGGTCACCTGTGGAATCCGGAATCGGCTTTCTCCGCTCGCGAGCGCCGCGAAGGGGATGATCTGATCCGCGGCGAATTGATCCAAGCTTGCACGCGATTCGAGGTCCTTTAGCAGCGACGACGCAACTCGCCTTCCGATGACTTCTGCCGGCCGTCCTGGAGCGCCCGCCCCGTCGGCTCCTAACCGCCAACCTCCAGTTAGGTTGGCGAACAGCGCTAACGCCGCTCCGCGCTGACGGGCTTGTGTGTCCTCCCGGACTTCAATTTGGGCCTCGTAACCCGCAGCCATCAAGGTTCCGTTGGCTGCGTCCGCCATCCTTCGCGCGACAGCGCGTTTTCCAAATGGGATGCAAGGGCAATGCCGGTTATGTTCTCGAGGTTGCCCTGCTCACTGTGGGCCACCGCGCGCAACCAACTCTCGAGCGGTTTCGTCGATAGCTTCAGAATTCCACCGCCTCTTGGAACGTACCCTGGACGGCACATCACCAACTCGGCGTGAACGCCCATCCGCTGAATTAGGGGCAGCATGACCTCATCCAGGTGAAAGAACGACGGCGCGAAGTCTTGAAAGACTCCGCCGCGCAGTTCCGATTCGATGGGGTGGGGCGCGAATGCTATCAGCGGGAGCACGGCCAATGCGAGCAACGTCGCCGAACCGGCCGAGCCTATATCCCATACATAGGTGCTGAGGCCTCCTAACTTGCGCCCGGGCCAGAAACGAAGCTCTTGCGAACCTTGAGAGACTCCCTCGACGCTTCCCTTTACAAGCTCCCGGATCGCTTCCACAACTCGAACGTGTTGGAGCTGGAGGCCGGGCTTGGCGCGGCGCGATCGTGCGTTCGTGATGTGAACGGCCTGCCCGGTCAGCGCGGCGAGGACGACCGCCTGACGGACAATCGTTCCGCTGCCGGAATAACGAGCCCCGTCTATTTCGAGCATTGCCGCCCCGTTTCGGCGTCGTGCAGATCTCGCGAGGAAAGCCGCTGAATGCTTCCTTCCGCCTTGACCCATTCCAACATTTCGCACATGCGCGCATGATGGCTGCCCTCCCAGTAGACGGAGCCACAATTCGTGCATATCCGGAACTCCCTCTTGTGCTGGACCCCAGGAGGTAGCCGGTGAGCAACCGAATCTCGGGCAACGGGATTCAGGACGCCGTTGCACTTCATGCAACGTGCAAATGGCCGCATGTAAGAGAGAAGATGAAATCTCCTTGCGATTTCCAGGAGTTGCTGCTTCGGGTCGGGCGAACGAATCCAGTAGCCCCTCTCCACATCGGCGCGCATCAACAAATTCCGGTCTCGCGTGACCAGAATCCGTCCTTCACGCATGGCGAAAGCCGCCAAGTCGGAATCTGAAGCCGTATTGGAGTAGAGCGTGTCGAAGCCGGCCATCCGCAAGTACGCTGCCAGACGTCCTAGGTGCACGTCCAGGACAAACCGCAACGACTCGAGGGGCGCGGCCCGCACAAGGGATACAGAACCAATATCGACGGACTCGAATGCCGGATAGACGCTCACCCGGTCGCCGCCCCGCACCAAGTGTGAGAACGCTGCCGATTCGCCATTGATCAGAATCAGGTCGACCTCCGTGTGGGGAACGCCGAAGCTCTCGATGAGATCCTTGACCGAACCGATCACGTCGAACTGACGCTTGACCGGCTTGCCTTGGCTTTCCGGCGGCAGGAAATCGTTCAACTCGGCGTAGAACCGGAACCACGCCTCAGGCACACGGTCCTCACGCGACGGGGATGGGCTTGGGTGTAAGGTCCACGCGATTGACCTGAATTCCGTGCGCTCGAGTGTGTCCCAACTCGATCAGCGACTTCACCCTGACCAAATCGTCTTCAAGGTGATGCTTCGCATCGGCACTAAACAACGAGGCGATCTGGTGCCCGATCACGCCCCCTGGCGGCTTGTAAAGTAACCGGATGCTGACCCGCGTTCCTCCCGCCTCATCTTGATCGAATCGGACAACACCTTCGTTGGGAAGCCCGGATCCAGGAACACTCTTCCACGCCAGCATCTTGTTCGGGATATAATTCGTCCGCTCCGCGTCAAAAGAAATAGGAATTCCCGCAGGTCCGTCGACCACCCAATGGGTCTTGCCGTAGCCGAGATCCCGCGCTTCCTTGAGGTGTGTCATGAACTGAGGAAACGCCCGGTAGTTTACCAATACAGCGAACACCTCCTCGATTGGAGCGTGGATGTGGATGGTTTTGTCTATCTCGACCACCCTCGCGCTCTCGCCGATGCCGACTATGTCGCGGAATTCCCGGTTGAACACAGCACGAGCAAGCAGTGCTGTTCCCGCCAGATTGCTCACGGCCTTCGCTGCGCCACTACGACGAGCGCCGTGCCAGAGCAGCACCCCTCCCAACGTACCGGCTGCCATCCGCAGGGCTGGAGTCCAATTCTGCTGCATCAACTCCGAACGGCTTTTGCGTGCGACGCCGCCCTGAAGGCCGGCCAGGTTGCCAGCCTCCGCGCGAATACTGAGCCTGTTCACGACGCCGTCTACGCCGGGCACGGATCGTATTACGCTCAACAGACGGTCAACTTCGTCTTGCAGGATGAGTCCCTTCAATACGACTTTGCCGTCTTCAATCCCAACCTCGATACCGTGGGGATGGCTCACCTCCCGCCCGATTTGCGATCGAACCCGGTCGATCAGAATGTCGGCTTCGGCATGGCGGTCTTCAAACTGTCCTGTGAATTCGGACAACGCTCCCTCCGCGCGGTTGAACAGGTCCCGCTGCGCCTGTTCGGAAAGGGCGGTGGCCTTGTGCCACGTTTTTCCAGCTTGATCGCGAAGCAAGATCCGACGTCGCTTTCCACGGTGGGGATCGCCAAAGTACATGACCGCGGCTCCCAAGGCAAACGCGGATGCGGCAATCTTTCCTTGGTTCATAGATACCTCCATGTGAGGGTCACTCTGGAATGCAGCACGCAACCTGCCAGCGCATCTCGGCTTTCGAAAGGCGCTGGCGGGGTATTACGCAGGAGAGTTATTTGCAAGTAGCCGCGAGGATGGGTAGTGAACTGCCGGAATGCAATAGTTCAGAGCGCCATCTGAAGCCGTGGTGGCTGATAAGCAGAGATAGCTTTCTGATGTTATCTAAACAACTCACGACCGATTCGGCATTGTCTCGGACATGGATGAATACGAAGCTCTGCGGAAGAATCAGCTGAGCTCGATGGACGAGCGAAGTACAACGCATACGGTTGGCCATGCACAAGTTGGTCATGCACAAGTGACCCACCTTCGATGAGATAACGAGAACATTCGCAAACTCGGAGAGCCACTCTTCGCGCCTTTCATTGCCGTCATTGAGTCAATCTGCGCAGCGCAATCGGGCTCCTGAGCCTTTTCACTCGACCTATTCGAGGCGAAGCTCAAGGCGGATATCGGTCTTTATAGGAGGTCCCGTGGTGCCCTCCAAACACTTGAGGGAAACAGCATTAGCCTTCATTCAGGACAGGTCTGCCCGCCTGATCCTCGAATACTACGTCAGCTACACCGTGCTCGCGCCATTTGCCATTGGGCACTTCGTGGCTGGTGGTGTGCGCGGTCGCATCAGATGCCGCTCACGCGAGTTGCGCGGTTTTTGTGCCCACGATGGCACATTGACAGAGCCCGTCGGACGCCTTCGTGCAACCGTTCTGGAACGCTGTCCAAGAGCATGTCTCCAACAAAGTTATGGAAATGCGGCGGCAAGGTTTGTCGGCACCGCTAGGCTGCCAATATCGGCGCTGCAATATACCGGCATTTCGGAGAAGACTCAATGCGCTAGACAAGCGGGTCACAGTTCGCGAGGCTATGCCCGCGCTGACCGCAGCTTAGGGAACTCGCGCTATCTGGCGCCCTTGAGCTTCTCTACGCGATCGCTAACCGCTTTGCGGGTCTGCCCGAGAGAAGCAAGTAGCGCCTTGCGGGAGACATGGCGCACAATCGGATCCACGATGAATCGCAACGCCGCCGGAATGTCGCGGCTCAACTCAATTGCTTCGATCTCATAGTAGACGCCATCGTCTAGTTCCTGGAGACGTGCAATGGTACAGAGTTTCCAGACATACCCATCGCCCTGCCCCTCAGGTCTCCGGTGTTCGCCGGGCTTACCGTACCCCTCGATCTCTTGGACGCGCGTCGACTTTGTGATGCTATAGAAGCGACGTTCGTCGACACGAATGTTTTCGGAGTCGTAATCTGCCTCAAGCGCTGATCTCATGAAAAGCGCCTTGTTCAAGACCAGGACGGAAAATGTATCGTAGCAGCCGTCACGGGCTATTAGGCTCGACTGGATAACCGACGGACGAAAGAACTCCGAGTAGCGATCATAGTCGCGCGTCACTGCCAGAACATCGTCGATATTCGCGCCGCGTAAAAGCAACGCGCCGATCCAGTGATGGATCAAGCCTCCCGGTACTCTCGTCGGAGTTTGTCCACGTGCAGGAGCAATCACGATCTCTCCGTTGCGGATACTGGCAGCTCGGCGGACGTCCTCCAGTGTCCACAGGAAGCTGCCGCCGCGATTAACTCTCATCTGAAGAGATTCGTTCGCACTCTCGATGTAAGCATTCCAGGCGGCGATTGTTTCCGGCTTGAGGTTAGCGCCGATAGCTTGAACGGCAAGCACAGCGGTGATCAGCCACCAACGGCCGAGGAGGGAATGCTGGAGCGTGGAACGTCTCATGGGCTTTCCCAAAGCTACCGGGCAAGTGAATTTCCCTTTCGCCGTGTCGAAATGGCGAACTTGTCGAAATGTCGCGGAAGGATGCGCCTACTGCGGCAGTGATGGCCAAACCATTGCGCTTGCGCCTTGGACGCGTTGAGGATTGAGTTGCGTGAAATGCAGCGTCACTTCCCGGCAATCAACCAACGCGCTCACCTGCCGCAGTGACGATTTTACGGATACAGTGCGCACGAACATGCTCGGAGCACACGGCTTTTCGACGCTGCGGTGGCTCACGACGTTGACCTGTTCAGCGAGGAAGGGCTCGAATTGTTGTTGCAGCTCAACCCACGTTCGCACTCGAGGCCAGTTCTTCGAAAAAGTCCCTCAATAGTCGAGCCGACCCGCCAATGGTATCGAAAGCATGAAACGGCGACTCCATAGAAGGTCAGCCGAAGTTTACGTGGGCATGCTCGCCCACCCGCAATCAGGAAGGTAACCATCGCACCGGAGCACTGATCGCGAGCGGCACCCTTCTGCAGAAGGGTTGCCCGCCTTTCGCGCTGACGCGGCAAACGCTATCGCTTACTTCGACCCGTCCTCGGAGATCAAGTTCATAGACCAGCGGACGTTCACGGCAAGCTCCGTCTCCCACGTACCGTTGGGTCCCGAGAGTTTCTTCAGCGAAACGTAGCCATAGGGTGCGCTCGCTGGCCTTGATCGATAGTCCTTCCCTTCCGAGCCGGCCGGGACTTCGTCGTGCGAAAACACCGTAGAGCCGACTTAGCGGCTTTGCGATCGGCCCAAGGAGGGCGAGACCTAGAAAAGGCCGCGTTTTCCGCAATCGAACTCGGCTTGTGTTGAGGATAACGATTGCTCCGCCTTAAGCCAGTCAACTTCAGGCGAGCCCCAAGGACAGCCTCTCGCTAGCCAGAACTGATAGGCAACCACGGCGATTTGCTCATGCGTAGGAATAGCATTTGGAACGTCGGTGGCCGAAAGGCTCGGAATCTTTTTTTCAGCTTGCGATGCTGCCATAGGCGCCCTTTCCTTGGGATTGTTCGTTCGCGACCTCTTTCACTTTCCGCCCATGCTCGGCGAGGTCTGACGCAAACATGTGAAATTCCTGGTCCTGGGTTCTCACGATAACGAAACGATCATCGTTGGTAACGGGTCCGACAATGTCGATGATTGTCTCAGGTTGGATAGTGACAGCGGCTTGGTGATTGTCCCGGAAGGCAAGCACCATGGTAGGTAGCACAAGGCGATAGCGCATAGTCCGTTTCCCCTTGCGTCAGTCCGGCATCTCGAATGCCGCCTTTGGACAATTGATTTAGAAACAGTTGGTACCGAAGAGGCGTCAGTACTGCTTCATTTCACCCAGGTCCATGGGTGGAATGCCTCAATTTCTGGGCCCGGCTCGCTGGGCGGCATGCATGACGAAGCGGAGATCGGCGGACATCGCCGTACCTACATTGGCGCGCTGCTGGGTCAGATTATCCACGGCCTCCGGTGCGCCGGCGCTAATGATCCGGTGTTCATGCTCGACGAAATCGACAAGCTCGGCCGGGATTTCCAGGGAGATCCGGCCTCTGCATTGCTCGAGGTTCTCGATCCCGAACAGAATTTTTCATTCCGCGACAATTATCTGGACGTTGCGTTCGACCTCTCGAAGGTGCTGTTCATTACTACGGCGAATCAACTTGACACTGTTCCAGATGCGCTTCGCGACAGCATGGAAGTGATCGAGTTGCAAGGTTATACGGAGCAGGAAAAGATCGCGATTGCGGTGCGCTACCTCATTCCGCGCCAAACACGCGAAAACGGGCTCGACCAGGAAACAATGGTTCACTTCTCCGAGGAGAGCCTGTCGGACATTATCCAGCACTACACCCGTGAAGCGGGCGTGCGCAATCTGGAGCGGGCGATCGGCACAGTATGCCGCAAGCAAGCCCGCCGCGTTGCAGCGGGAACTCGTCAGTGCTTAGAAGCCAGCCGTGAGCTGACGGAGTTCCTAGGCCCTCCTAAGTTCCGCATCGAGTCTGAAGTTGAGGAACGGACCCGGCGGCCCGGAGTGGCGATTGGGCTAGCCTGGACGCCGGTCGGAGGGGACGTGTTATTCGTCGAAGCCGGAAGGATACCGGGCGGGAACAAAGGGCTCATGATGACCGGCCAGCTTGGCACAGTCATGCAGGAGTCAGTTCAAGCTGCGCTTACTTGGGTGCGGGCGCAAGCACCGAGCTTCGACCTTGATCCCCAGATTTTCATGCATAGCGACGTTCACGTTCACGTCCCGTCTGGGGCGATTCCAAAGGATGGGCCATCCGCTGGAGTGACCGTCGCCATGGCGCTGGTTTCGGCGCTGACAGGCCGAAGGGTCAATCCGAATTTTGCGATGACTGGAGAAATCACTCTGACAGGCCTGATTCTGCCGGTTGGGGGGATCAAAGAGAAAATCCTAGCGGCCAAACGCAGTGGCATTCGTCATATGGTTGTGCCCACCGGGAACGAAGCGAATGTCAAAGAGGAGTTAAAAAGCGAGCAGCTCGGCGATCTCACAGTTCACTTCGCGCGAACAATGGAAGAGCTTGCACAACTGGTCCTATTGCCTGCAAGCGAATCCACTGCTTAGAGTCATCTCGGTCGCATCCATCCTCATCCTTGGCCGCGCTGCCAATTGAGGACGAGATGATTGCGAGCATCCAGCGCTACTCGGGTCCTGAGCGGACTTCCTTCACGGTTCATCAGATCTCTGAGCCAAGAAGCATCGTCGGTGCTCGCGCGCCTCAACTGGAAGCGCCGAATTTCAAAGGGCGCCATTTCCAGGTGCAGCAGAGTTCCAGCGTTGCGATCCATAGTGAGGGAATATGCCAGGACGAGATTGCCCCGAAACTCCTCACGCCCAAGTATGCCTTCGTAGTCATTTAAGAAGTCACCGCAGCCGAATAGAATCGGCTTATCCTTGTAAACCTCGATTCCCTTCGGATGGTGCGATGAATGTCCATGGACCACGTCGATTCCGGCATGCTCGATCAAGCTGTGAGCGAAGGCCCGCTGCCGTGCCGGAATCTCATACCCCCAATTCCCGCCCCAGTGGATCGAAAAAACGGCGATATCGCCCGGTATTTTCACGTTGGCTACTTGCTCACTGATCTGCGTTACTGTTTCCTCCGAGAGATCGGGTAACAGAAACACGCCAGGGGTCGATTCCGTTGCCGCCCAGTGAGGCTCGATCCCGCTATCTCCCGTTCCCGCGGAAAACACCACCAGCCTCGACTGCCCGACGTTTATGATGGCCGGAGCCATCGCTTCTTTGACATTAGTCCCCGCTCCCGCAGTTTTAATTCGGACCTTTTGTAGGGTGCAGATTGTATCGGCAAGTCCGGACTTTCCCCAATCTAGAACGTGATTGTTTGCCAGCACGCAGCAATCAACTCTTGCGGCCGACAGGCAAGGCGTGTTCGCCGGATGCATGCGGTAGTTAATGCCCTTTGGTTCGAAATCCTGACTCGTAGTAATGCTCGTTTCGAGATTGATGATTCGCGCGGACGGGACTGCTCGATGGAGCTCTTCAAGCGCGTCACCCCAGATATACGAGAAGCTCACCGGCTTCCGAACCGGGCCATTGATTCGCTCAGCCATGGCCACATATTCAAGCGCAGATTCCCCGTAAGGCTCGTGGAGCGAAGGATCGGAGGGACAGGGAAGAATCTGATCTACGCCGCGGCCTGTCATCACGTCGCCGCAGAGAAACAACGAGATCTCTGTCGCGCCAGAGTGATCGTGGGTGCTCATTGTTTCAAAGATCCGCTCGATTTCAACTCTCGAAACGACTCCAGGGTCCACTCGCCTTCGGGCCTCGTTTGACGATTTCGCAAGATGTAAAGGTTGGCGTCGTCGGCAAGGACTTTGAAGTACAGATCGTTAGGGCCGTACCATTGATCGAGCACTTCGACAATGAATAACATTCGCTCACCGAGGTAAAAGCGGACGGGGCGCTCATCCGCTCTGGCTCCGGAATAGCATTCGACTCGGAGTTTCATACGGGCCAGCTAAGTTACTGGATCTCCTCTAGCAGTCACTTTGCGATCTATCGAAGCAAGTATGCGACCAGTAAGGTTCCTGCCGGGTGCCGACGGCTTCGAACGTTGTGCGCGCCTTCACCCTATTCTGCGCGCTTTGACCATAAGGGCTCGGTGTCGCTAATCCGTTTGGGCGTGGCAGGAGACATGCTCTCGGCATGACTGTGAGTTTCTTTGTCTTATACGCGCTCCGTTCGATGATCACCGCGCTGAATAACTCAGTATGGCGTCAGGACGGTACTGCACGATGGGGCTCTCTCTTGCTGGCTCATGCGCTAAAGATAGCGGGCGCCCGCCGGGTCACAGCGATACTTCCATATCTCGCCTACGCCCAGGACAACAAGAACAAACTTGGGCAAAGCATCGCGACGAAGTGGACCAGGGCGCTGGTGCGAGGTTCCGGAGTCGACGAGGTAGTTGCCCTCGACATCTACAGCGATCGAGCCGAGGGACTCTTCAGCCGTTGCCAGGATGTCCGGACCGCTGCGGGAATGCGGCCCTCCGAGATTCCCTATTTCGAGAAACAGCGAATGGCGACGGAGATAAGGCCCGGCGGGTTTATCGCCACATTCGCAATCCCAGCGGTAATCGTGGATGACATCCTGGATACCAGCGCCACACCTCTTTCCGCGTGTAAAAAGCTCCGCAAAGCGGGAGTCGATATCAACATCATGATTACCCACGGATTGTCCGCGGGCGACCGCTGCAAGGAGTTATCGCAGTTCGCCCTGAAGTGGATCGTCTGTACAGAT
>Ga0335069_10008778_pt1 | contig 14424 bp, 13 predicted proteins | sample Lox_Sample_11_FD_206714 | JGI IMG/M metagenome (GOLD analysis project Ga0335069, IMG submission 206714) | Soil microbial communities from Loxahatchee National Wildlife Refuge, Florida, United States - Lox_Sample_1.1 | ecosystem: Environmental > Terrestrial > Soil > Wetlands | place: USA... | reverse complement strand
CTGTTCTGGTGCCAACGCGTGGCAAAGCAATTGTAGCAGGCTATAACGTGGTCGAGCAGCCGGATAAAGTGCGTGCTTCTGTGGGTGTTTTGACGGAGCATCACGGCCTTTACAACCGCATGAGTGCGGAAGAATACCTCGATTTTTACGCCCAGCTCTATGGCTTGAAGGGCGAAGTGAAAAAACGACGGGTTGACCGACTGTTGGAAGAATTTGGTCTATTCGATGACCGCCAACGTCGATTGGGCGAGTATTCTAAAGGGATGCGCCAGAAATTGGCCCTGGTGCGTGCTTTGATGCATGAGCCGCCAGTTCTATTGCTGGATGAGCCCACTTCTGCCATGGATCCTGAAAGCGCCCGTATGGTGCGCGATGCCATCCGCCAGCTCCGCTCCAACGATCGCACTATTATTCTGTGCACCCATAATTTGACCGAAGCAGAGGAACTGGCCGATCAGATCGCCATCATCCGCCACGGACATATTTTGATGAATGATACTGCCGAGAACTTGAAATTGACTCTGCTAGGTCCGGCAGAATATGAAGCCAGGCTGGCGAACCGGGTGAATGGATGGAAGGCCGATTTGCCTTCGGGAGTGCAATTGACCGAGCAGGGGGATGATTGGTTGCGTTTCCGCATCGATTCACCGGACATTACCAATCCGGTTCTATTGCAGTTATTGATTTCAAGCCAATTGCAGGTCATTTCGTTCCAGCCGGTACATCGCAGCCTGGAGGCTGCCTATTTGGAAGCGGTCGGCCGGGCGGCTGCGGAGGAAGATCATGTTCGCACAAATTGAGCCCGCCCTGGTGATTGCCCGCCGCGAAGTGCGCGATCAATTACGCGATTGGCGCATTATTCTACCGGTGGTAGCGCTGACCATTTTCTTCCCATTCTTGATGAATTTTACGGCACAACAGATGCTGGATTTCGTCAACCAATATGGCGCTTCGTTGATCGGCCAGCGGTTGGTGCCTTTCCTGATGATGATCGTCGGATTCTTTCCTATTTCTGTCTCATTGGTCATCGCCCTGGAAACGTTCGTCGGTGAAAAAGAGCGCGGCAGCATCGAACCACTGTTGAACACCCCTTTGAAGGATTGGCAGCTTTATTTGGGCAAGCTGCTTTCTGCCACGGTCCCGCCGTTGTTCGCCAGTTTCCTGGGCATGGTGGTTTATTTGAGTGGCTTATTGATTGGTCATATCCCGCTTCCCGATCCCCGGGTGATGGTCTTGATCTTTGTCCTGACGATCACGCAAGCCGTGGTGATGGTCAGTGGTGCCGTGGTGGTTTCCACCCAGGCCACGTCCATCCGCTCGGCAAACTTGTTAGCCAGCTTTATCATCATCCCGGTCGCGCTGCTCATCCAAGGCGAGAGCGTCATCATGTTCTGGGGCACTTACCAGACCTTGTGGTGGGGGGTGCTGGGATTGCTGGTGCTGGCATTCTTGCTGGTGCGAGTGGGATTGGCCCATTTCCAACGTGAAGAATTACTGGGACACGAGATCGATGTGCTCAATGTTGCCTGGGGATGGGGCGTCTTCAAACGTGCATTTGCCGGTGGAGCTCGTTCAGTCGGCGATTGGTTCCGGCATGAATTGCCAAAGACTGTGGCATCCTTAAAGCTGCCAATTTTGATCGCGGCTATTTTGGCATTGATTGCTGTGTTTGTGGGAGCCCAAGAGTTTAATTCGATAAAGTTTCCATTGGATCGCACCAATTTTGCCAGGATCGATCAAGGGCTGCAATCTCTCATCCAGGTGTGGCCGGTATTTTCCTTTGGACCGGTGGTTGCCATTTGGTGGCAAAACCTGCGGGTGCTGCTGTTGGCTTTGGTGTTGGGGTGTTTTTCCTTTGGCATCTTCGGTGTCATCCCCATGTTTGCGACCATGGGCATCACAGGTTATCTCATGGCGTTGTTAGGCGCACATGGTGTTTCTGCCACACAATACCTGGTCGGATTCATTGTGCCGCACGGGATCTTCGAGATCCCGGCAGTGTTGATCTCGGTGGCAGCCGTGTTGAAAGCCGGCGCTGTTTTGGCCACGCCGGATACACGCCATACGGTGGGAGAGGTATGGATCTCGGCGTTGGCCGATTGGTGCAAAGTGATGGTGGGGATTGTCATTCCCTTGTTGTTCATTGCCGCCTGTGTGGAAGCTTGGGTAACTCCTCGACTGGCATTGTGGTTGATTCCTCTGCTAAAATAATATAAATGGTTCGCCAGAGGAGGGTATCAATGGGACAGATCACGATTCTGGGTTCGTCCAATGCATTGCCTGGACCACAAATGGAAAACACGTATCTGGTGGTCGAGGAAGGGGCAAGGGTTGTGCTGGTGGATTGTGTGGGTAACCCCATCGTGCGGCTACAACAGGCGGGCATCGACCCTTTGCAGATTACGGAGATGATACTGACCCATTTTCACCCTGACCATGTCAGCGGCGTGCCATTGCTGTTAATGGATTTGTGGTTAATGGGGCGGAAGACGTTGCTAAGAATCTACGGCTTAAAAGAAACCATTCGCAAGACGAATACCATGATGGATCTCTATGAATGGCGACGTTGGCCGGACTTTTTCCCCGTCGAGTTCCACGGCTTTCCTGAAAAGGAATCGCTCCTTTTGTTCGACACGCCTGAACTGAAGGTGACTGGCTCGCCGGTAAAACACCTGGTGCCAACGCTGGGATTGCGTTTTGATTTCAAAGCCTCGGGAAAATCCGCAGCTTATTCATGCGACACGGAACCCTGTCCCGAAGTGATTAGGCTGGCGGAAAATACCGATGTGTTGTTGCACGAAGCAAGTGGGGTTTCCAAGGGGCATACCACCCCTCAACAGGCCGGGGATATCGCTTCCAAGGCTGGCGCTGGAAAACTATATTTGATCCACTATCCGCCTGAAGCCAGACAGGAGAGCATGCTTGCAGAGGCGAAGAGCGCCTTCTCCGGGCCGGTGGAAGTTGCCAGAGATCTTGAAAGGATTGTGGTGGAATAGTTTACCAGTTCTGCAGGAATGGTTCCCATTCCTTGTTTTCATCCAAATGATGGCCGAATATGTAAACGGCGGTAGCCGGCGGTACCTTGACCGGGTGAAGCAAGCGCATGCCTGCCTCCTCTAATGTTCTTCCCCCTTTGCGGTGATTGCAGGATGAACAAGCCGTAACAACGTTGAGCCAGGTGTGCTGCCCACCCATGTGGCGCGGGACGATGTGATCAATGGTCAAATCGCTGGTGTGCCTGCCACAATATTGACAGGTGTAATTATCACGCCGGAAGACTTCGCGGCGTGTCAGACGGACAGTGGGGCGGGGGCGATGCACCATCTTTTCCAGACGGATGATGGAAGGGCGCGGGAAAGACTGGCTCGCGGTGCGAATTTCTCCGCGTCCATTCAAAACAAGGCTGGCCTTATCTGCCAGCATCATTCCGATAGCACGATGCATGTTGCATACGTTGATCGGCTCGAAGTTTGCATTGAGGACGAGAACGGTTTCCATGCCAAAATCCTTCCCAAGATTATAGCACCATTCAAAAAAGGACTTTAAGCGCCATTCTTTATGCAAATCCGTTGCTTGCCAAGCCATTTTCGGCGTTGGTTTCTCTTTTTCACTTTAATGTTGGCTGGTATAATGTGAGACACTTCACACGTGAGTCGTCTTGCAAAATGCTGACTGCGTGGTGCTAAATCAGGAGGTCATGATGAACATAGACGAGCAAGTAGCCCTTTTGATGCAAGGTACGGAATACGGAGATGATGAGCTGAAACAGGCTATGACGGTCGAGCTCAGAGAGCGCCTGTTGGAAGCTCAAAAAGAAGGCCGCCCGCTACGCGTCTATTGTGGCTATGACCCCACCAAGCCCGATCTGCATCTGGGGCACACCATCACCATGCGCAAATTGCGTCAGTTCCAGGATTTGGGGCACCAGGTGTTCTTTGTCGTTGGCACCTACACGTCGCTGATCGGCGATCCGTCGGATAAGGATAAACTCAGGCCACAATTGTCACCGGCCGAAGTGGAGGCCAATGCGCATACGTATGCCGAGCAGGTGTTCAAATGCCATATTCTGGATCCGCAGAAGACCCAGGTGCGCTATAACGCCGAATGGCTATCCAAATTATCTTTCGCTGAATTGATCAAACTGGCCTCCAACTTTACCCTACAGCAGTTTTTGACGCGTGAGAACTTCAAAAAACGCTGGGATAACGGTGATGCGGTCTACCTGCATGAGTGCTTTTATCCTCTCATGCAAGGCTACGACGCGTATGAGCTGCGGGCCGACGTGCAGGTGGGTGGCACAGAGCAATTATTCAACATTGCCACGGCGGCGCGCAAGATCATGACGTTCATGGGTGAAAAGCCCAATATTGCCATTTTGATGAATATTTTGCCAGGTACGGATGGCGTGGTGAAGATGAGCAAGTCCCTAGGCAATCACATTCCCATCAACACCAACGCGGAAGACATGTACGGCAAAGTGATGAGCATCCCGGATTCAGCCATGCCAATCTATTTTCGATTGACGACGCGCTGGATGCCAGCGGATATCGAAAAGATCGAACGCGATATGAAATCAGGTGTGTTGCATCCGCGGGATGCCAAGATGAAGCTGGCCTGGGAGATCGCCAGCTCGTTTTATGGTGATGAAGAAGCCGGCAAAGCCCAGGAGACTTTCATCCGCATGTTCCAAAAGCACGACGCACCGGAAGAGATGTCTGAATTCAAGGCGGTCGACTCGCAAACGGTATTGGACGTGTTGTTGGCAGCCAACCTGGTTGTCAGTAAGAGTGAAGGCCGGCGTTTGATCGATCAAAAGGGGGTGCGCCTGGATGGCGAAGTGCTGGAGAATTCCACGGCTATTTTCCCGCATCCCGGCGTGTTGCAGGTAGGAAAACGAAAATTTATCAAGATCATTCGCTAATAGCAAAAAGAAGCTGTCAGAAAGACAGCTTCTTTTTGTCACCCAAAATGCTTATGATTTCAGATACGTCGAGCATGTGATTGCAATGTGCGCCACGCCAAAAATGGCACATGACATGAGTGCGATGTAGTTTTCCAGCCAAATTTCGGCAAAGAAAAAATACAAAGGCGGCATGGCGGCAATTCCGATAATGAGCAACCAGGGCGATACCATACCTCTATAGTAGAAAATCCACGCGACGTAATACCCGGCCAGGAAAAGAATTGCCAATCCAATATAAATGTTGCTGTTTCTTTCACCACTTTTGTTGATGAGCAGGATCAATAGAGCAACTGTTGCTATCCCAAAAACTTGCTCGATGATATTCATCAAGGGATTGGGGGAACTGTTTTTCGTTAGCACGTTGTTCGCGGGTGGTGCAAGCATCCATATGATATTGGGCGATAATTGCAACACGTATAAGATAAGGCCAATCAACGAAAATCCGATGACGTAATTTCCCATTTATTTGCACCCCATATTTTCGTCAATACTTTATTTTACGAAAAATTCCTGTAAATAGTTTCTTGTATTTACAGGAATTTTGAAATCGAAGCTAATTTGAAATTTTATTTGTACGTTTGTGCCAGGTAATTGATCAGGAAGTTACGTTCATCGGTAGTCAATTGGGCGCCGTTGCCGATCATCTGATCGATAACTTGAGTCCATTGTGCTGTGGTAAAGTGGGAATTCGTGACGCGATCCAGCGAATGGCAGCTAGTGCATTTCTGCTGCAGTAGTGTCGGACCATCGAAACTGGCTTGCACCTGGGTAGGGGAAGTGCCGGAGCCAGAGGATGACGTTGGGTTGGCAGGCGCAGCCGCGGTGTTGCTGATGGGGGCTGAACTGGAGGAAGTGGGTGTTGTGGCATTACCACCACACTGGACGGTGACCACAAGCACCAAGAGGCAAACCAGAAATAAGAAAACCAGTTTCTTTTTCATAAACGTCTCCTGCGAGTTTACTCCATTATAGTAAAGCTCGCCAAAATTACAATTCGGTATCTCACTAGTTCAGGGGTTTTCCGCGGCTTGCAGCACAGCCTCGCCAATAGAACGGGCCAGGTAGGGGCTATTTTCTTCCAACACGAGCGCCAGTGCCAAGGGCGTGCCGTTCCAATTGGGCAAGGTTCCACCCAGGTACCAGGTCAGGTTACCCTGGTCGGTGCTGGATGTTCCCAGGCTTTCCCAGCCGGGGAAGTTGGAGCTGGCAAGCATATTCGCTGCATCTGCCAGGTGAGAGATGGCCACGTTAGTCGGCTGTTGAGCTGGGAAGAGAACCCATCCCTGTTTGGGGATTTGGACCGAAAGAGCCAATTGAGGTGATACAAGCTTGCCGTTGTTGCTCAATGTCGCCGCGGCGAGTGCCATTTGTAGTGGGGTGACCCTGATCTGCGAGGCGCCCAAAACGGCTTCGCTTGGGCTGGTATAGGATTGTTGTTGGTCAGGTTCAGCTACCGGCAATGGCAATTGCGGGGCACGATAGAATCCCAACTGACTGAGCAAGTTGTTATATTGTGAAACGCTGAATTGCGATGCCAGGCTCACTGCGGCCCCGGGACAACCATCTGAGATCACCATTCCCCAATCCAGATCTCCAAATGGAAAATCGGGGCAAGCCCAATTCTTGCCTTCATAATTGACGCTCATTTGCTCGGGTAATGCGGGCACGCCTGACTGCAATGAAGCAGCCAACAAGAATGGCGCCAGCGCAGTCCCGGGATGGTAAAGCGCCTGTGTGGCGCGGTTGAGCAACGGCGAATCGGGGTGAGCAACCAGCTCCTGCCATTCACTAGCAAGCTGACTTGGATCGAAGTTGGGTTGTGAAGATATGGCCAGGATTTCGCCGGTGGAGGCGTTGAGCAACACCAGGGCACCGGTATGCCCGGACATCAACTGGTCGGCACGTTCCTGCAGCTCGAGATCCAAGCTCAGTCTTACGTTCAGGCCGGTAGGAGGTACGCCATAGACCAGGTGGTTCCACCAAATGGTCGAAGCGGGATATCCCTTATCGCCGCGCAGGTAGCCGTCCAGGCTGGCTTCTAATCCGGCCTGCCCATAGGTCGGGTCGTTATAGCCCAGGGTAGCGCTAAGGGGCGGATAAAGATAGGTGCGTTCAAAAGTTCCAGACTGGCCGATGGTGATATCCAATGCCTGGTTATTTTGGTCAAGCAATGAGCCGCGCCGGGTGAATTGGTCGGCTATACTCCGCCGTGGGTTATCTTGGCGGGTGAGCAAATCGGCAGATTGGATAGCTCCCCAGTAGCCGTCTACCAGCGCAATTGCCAACAACCCCAGTGCGGCAACTGCCCCGATGAACTGATAAGGAAATGGGTTGGTCAGAACGGCCGGTTCTTCATCTGTGTTATTGCTAATCAAAAGAAGCACCGTGATTGCTAAAAAGGCGGCAAAGAGTGATGAGCCGCCGTAGGAGATAAATGGCAATGTCACGCCTGTCAACGGCAGTACGCGCAAATTACCGGCAATGATCAAAATGGCCTGGGCAGCCAGATAAACCGTCAACCCGCCAGCTAAATAGCGTTGGTAATGGTTGGGAGCATGCAGGGCAATGTGCAAGCCTCGATAAGTTAACAGCGCCAGCAATGCCAGCAAGGCAATGATGCCGACCATGCCCATTTCTTCGGCAATTGCCGAGGCGATAAAATCGGATTGCGCCACCGGCACAACGTTGGGATTGCCCAAGCCGGGGCCGCGGCCGAAGACTCCACCGGCTGCCACGGCTAACAGAGATTGGACGATCTGATAAGATTTGCCGCTGGGATCGAGCCAGGGATTTATCCAGGAATCCACTCGCAGCCGGATGACATCAAACAAACGGTAGCCGACGACGCTGGTGAGAAGCATAAAAATCCCACTGAACAGGAGGATGCGCTTGTGACCGTCGGCAATGTAGACAACCGCGGTGTAAATGACGATGAAGAGAACCGCTGTGCCCAAATCACGTTGAGCCAGCAGAATGAGCAGCGCAATGGCAAACAGGATCAGCGTAGGTGCCAGCAATGATAGCAACGTGGGACGGGTCGGCATGCGATCGGCGAAATAGGCGGCCAGATAGATGATCAGCAAGAGTTTGAGCAGCTCAGAGGGTTGGAGGTAGTTGCCTTCAACTCCCAACCAGAGCTGAGGGCCACCACCCGGGCGGAAAAAGCCCATGACTAACGTCGTGGCCGTCAATAACAAGCCGGCAAGCAGCCAAAGGTATTTGTAACGGCGTAACAAATTGAGCAAGCCCGGGATGCGAATTGCCAGCCATAAAAGCAGCAAGCATAAACCCAGCCAAATGGTTTGGCGTATGCCGAAGTCTGAATTGAGCCGATAAACGGTCAGCAGACCCCAGCCGCTGAGCAAAGCGACAATGGGAAGGATGTAAGGGTCACGATCGGGCAATAGTTTACACAATTGCTGATGCAACAAAAAGAACCCAATCAGCCAAATGGCAAATCCGGCCCAGTGACCCAGGCGGTAAGGGACGGCCCAGGATTGCAACCGAACAGCAGAGGAAAGGCTCAGTGCGGCGCAAAATAAAAATAGAAAGATCGCTGCCAGCGTGAGCAGGCGGCTTTCAATTCGATCTTTGTCGGTCAGTGATGGGGGTAGAAGTAAGTTCACGGATGGATGTATTTATGGACCAGGAGATCAAGTTTCTCGATTGTTTCGGGAGGAATGCATTCGGGCCGGGTGATGATTGCATTCGACAACGCTGAAGCGCAGGAGCAGGTGGCCTTTCTGGGAAGTTTTTTGACCAGGATCTGCACGGCTTGCTGGACAACCTCGATATTCTTTGCCAAGGTGCGCACCACCATGTCGGCACTGACGGCTTCTTCAGTAACGTGCCAGACGTCATAATCGGTCACATGCGCCATGGTGGCATAACACATCTCGGCCTCGCGGGCCAAAAAAGCCTCGGGGCTGGCGGTCATACCAATGATGGACATGCCCCAGGCCCGGTAAAGGTTGGATTCACCCTTGGTGGAGAAACGTGGCCCCTCAATCGTAATGAAAGTTCCACCGTTGTGGCTAACTGCGCCGGCTTCATTGACGGCTTCAAGCAGCAGGGCGGAAAGCTCTTTGCAGAAAGGTTCGGCAACGCCTACATGGATTACCATGCCCTCTCCAAAAAAGGAGCGAGAGCGTTGATGGGTGAAATCGACCAGTTGATCGGGAATGACGACATCGCCGGGCGCAAAGTCATCGCGCAGTGATCCGCAGGCACTAATGCTGACTACTTGCTGAACGCCCAAGGATTTCAGAGCGTAGATATTTGCCCGATAGTTCACTTCGGTAGGGGAAATGAAGTGGCCGATGCCGTGTCGTGCCAGGAAGGCAACACGCTTTCCTGAAAGAGTTCCGATGACAACTGGTGAACTGGGATCCCCGAAAGGAGTTTTGATCTCGACCGTTTTGACATTTTGGAGTGCGGGAAATTGGTATAAGCCGGAACCGCCAATAATACCGAGCACAATATTTTCTTCCATAATTTGCTTGTCCTTTGCTGCGATGGCCATGACGCTTCTGATCTACTTCTGGGAAATTTTGATCGAGAAGGTGGTCTGGCCGCAGCGAATCGAATCACCGCTCATCATGACGGTGGCGGTTTGTACGGGGTCGTCGTTGAGAAATGTGCCGTTGGTGGAATTCAGATCTTCAAGCCACCATTGTTTGTGGTGGAAACTCATCCGGGCGTGTCGGGCTGAAACAGACTCATCATCGATTGGCAGCTCGCAAGCCGGGTCGCGGCCCACGATGATCTCGGCGACGCTAAAATTGTGGCATTGATCGTCAGACGTCTCGCTAAACTGGATGCTCAACGCCGGCACTTCTTGATGGGTCAATAAACGTGACTGGGCACGCAAGTCACGCCACAACGTATAGAATGCCAGCCCCAGAAAAGCGTATAGGCTGATTGCCATCAATGCACGCAAGATGAGAACGACGACACCACTCATTTAAGTTCACTCTTTTTGCTGATAGTTTCGGAAGGTGCCGTTTTGCCCAATGCAGGGTTGTTATGAATGGCACGGTCTTCTCCGTAAATCAATACCACGCCTGCCATCGAGATGACGTCACCCGCCTTAAGAGCTTGCTGGGTGATACGCAGCCCGTTGACGAAGGTTCCACCGCTGGAATTGAGATCGAAGAGGACGAAGCCGTCATGCACTTTTCGCAATTGAGCGTGAGACCGCGATACCCGGACATCTTCGATGACAATATCGTTATCCTGACGGCGACCGATGTTTAGCACTTTCTTTTGCAGCGGCACGGTCTCTGAACCATTGATGATCAAGAAGGCATTTAACGGGCGGGAATTGCCATCAGCAGCTTCATCTGCTTCGTTGGCAGTCAGCAAGACGGCTGTTTCGCCAGAATGGTCTTGTTGAAAATTGGTATAAACCTGCAATTCGTCAGCCTGTAAAGCATCATCGGCCACAAGCTGAATTTGCGGCGTAACCCTGAACTGAACGTTGACCTCGTGGGCTGTTTCCTGTAACACCCGGACGAAATCCGCAAGGATCTCTGCATGAGCGGACCATGCTTCCAAAACTTCCGGGTTGGCATGGATCGTATAAAAATCGGGCGCCACGATTTCTGCATCGGCTGCGGTTAGCAAGTTGGCTTGCATTGCCTTGACCAGCTTTCCAGGCAGCAGGCTGAGTGAATTTTTTCCTTGAAAGAGGATCGAACTGCTTTCGATCATCTTTTGCAGCCGATCCTCTATCTGGTCAAGTTGAGATACCATATCGCATAATTATAACGAACTCTGCCAAAAAATAGGGCGAGGTACTTAAGAGATTTTTAAGCTGACAGATGCAAAAAGGAGCCGTCAGGTTGTGGGCGATGGCTCGGATAGATGCGGTTGAGATATTTTGGCCAGGCGCGCTCGGGCCAGTTCGATCAGCGCGGCAACCGGCAGGCGGATGTTCAAACCGCGTTGTCCACCTGAGATATGGATTTGTGAGTGAGCCTGTGCAGAGTCGTCCAACACTACCTGAAAACCCTTGTTGAGCAACGCCAGGGGTGAAATCCCGCCGGCTTGCAGGCCGGTCAATTGCTCGGCTTCATGTTCGGTCGGCAGATGCAATTTCTTTTCGCCGACAGCGGTTGCTAACAATTTCAGATCGACTTCAGCCGTACCGGGCACAATTGCCAAAATGGCTTTGCCGGTTTTTTCACGCTGCACCACAATCGTCTTATATACCAGCGCCGGGTCAATTTTCAACAACGCGGCCGTCTCGAGTGCTCCAAGTTTTTCGGGCGGCAGCTCGAACGCCGTGTAGGTTATTTTGCGATTGTCCAGCATGCGCGTGACGTTATTGGAGGTCATTGCCTGGCTTTTCTGATGTAAATCGGATTGCTGAAAATCCAGCCTCGGCGGCTACCGAGGAACTGGATGTAAGCTTCCACCCGGTAAACGCCCGGCTCCTTGGTGATGGAGGTCCCGGCTTCTTTTTTATCCCATTCCTGGATCACGGCGCCATCTTTGATGAGCCGGCATTCCGCGGGGTACGGCAGATGAAATTGTAACGTAACACCGTTTTTGTATTCCAGCTCGTCACCCATGATGGCCACGGTATCTTCGGTGGTCGCCGAAAAGCGAAAGCCTTTGGTCGGAGCAGGCAGGTCATAGCCGACGAAGGCATGTCCCTGTTGGAGTGTTTGTAACACCATGCGCCGGTCCGCCGGTAAATCGCCTGACAGCAATGTAGGGGTCAGCAAATGGGTGTTGATGCACTGAAAATGATACTCATAGGGAAAGACGGTACGATGAATGGGCCCAAGGCTCATGGGCAAGGCGTGCGCATCTGCGCCGCCAACCGCTACCACTCTGTTACCCTTCGCAAGAAGTTTATCCCATATTTGCAACACTTCGGGAAAGGGGGCATGGGCAATGGCTTCGGGAAAGAAAACGTACCCTATCGCTTGTGGGTATGAATGGATGACGGTCTTGAGTTCGCTGAAGCTATTCCACAGCTCAATACCGGTAAAACCTGAGACATCCCAATTGACCCACGAAAGGTCGTCTTCATGAAACAGCGGCAAAGCAGGGTCAATGGGATGAGCAATGAATGATAACCCTCCAGCCAGTTTCACCTGGTCGATCAAATTTTGCGGATTAGGTGCGAAAGTGGCAAGCTCACGATTCGCGCCAATGACCAGCATGTGATTTTTTTGCGGCTGGCGAGCCTGGTCGTGCACCTCTTCGCCAACCAACATCAGTATTTTGTGGGGCCCGTCCTGGTAATAACCCTCGAACCCATTGACGAGAACATTATGATCGGTGGTGATGACCACATCCAGACCGGTCTTGAGAGCAGCACGCGCGATGTCGTGATGCGACCCATGGCCATCGGAATAGGGGGTGTGCATGTGCAAGTTGGTGACAAGTTCTTCCATAATAATTGGTTGACGATTTCAGGATAAGGACGGTATAATCGGTTTGTTCGATTACCTAGGAGGAAGCTCGTGGCTACCTATTTGGACATTGCACTGATTATAACGTCAATTGCTTTGATCGCCAGTGTTGTACTGCAGAATAAAGGTGTCGGCTTGGGCGGGTTGACGGGTGCCGATTCCGGCAGTGTTTTCACGGCGCGGCGCGGCGTTGAGAAAGTGCTGTTTTACGTTACCATTGGTTTGAGTGTGGCCTTTTTCTTACTGACCATTGTGGCTGTGATCTTCGGTCAGCAAGGATAGATGGTTTATACACGACCTTTGAGAATCGATCTTTACAGTTTCTGACTGTTTGATTATTCTGGGGCGATTAGCCTTGATCGGGGCAGATCGCCCATTTTCTTTTCTCAAATCCTATGAAAAGATTACGTTGGCAATTGCTCATTATATTTTTGACGGGTTTGGTGATCGGTGTACTGTTGATCACCGAACAGCCCGGAAAACTTCCTTCCGTGGTACAACCGCAGGAGGGCGGCGTTTATACCGAGGCACTGACCGGCTCCCTGGAACGTCTCAATCCGGTGTTGGATTTCTACAATCAGCCGGATAAGGATGTGGATAGCCTGATCTATAGTGGCTTGTTGAAATTCGATTCGCGTGGTTTGCCGGAAGGTGACCTGGCTCAGAGCTGGGGCGTTTCACAAGATGGCACTATCTATAACTTTGTGTTGCGCAGCGATGCGCGTTGGCAAGATGGCCAACCGGTGACAACGCTGGATGTTACCTTTACCATCGATTTGCTCCGCAACGGCGGCTCGGTTGTCCCGGCTGACTTGCAAGCCTTCTGGCAAAAAGTGAAAGTGACCGCGTTAAGCCCAACGGCCATGCAATTCATTCTGCCGGAAGCTTATGCTCCATTCTTGGATTACTTGACGTTTGGGGTTTTGCCTCAACATTTGTTAAATGGCAAAAAGATCGATGATTTAGTGAACGACCCATTCAACCTGGCACCGATCGGTTCCGGTCCTTATCAATTCGACCATCTGATCATCGAAAACGGCCAGATCGCCGGTGTTGCTTTAAAGGCGTCTGCGTACAATAAAACAAGCGATAATGGGCCATTTATCTCTCAGATCGTGTTCCGATATTATCCAACCTCTTCGGAAGCATTTGCTGCCTACCAGCAAGGGGATGTGCAGGGCATTGGTGACGTTACGGCGGATATATTGCCGAATGTGATGAAAACACCTGATCTATCTCTTTATACGGCACGACAACCGGAAATAACAATGATATTGTTCAATCTGAACAATAATGATGTATCTTTCTTGCAGAACAAGGATGTCCGACGCGCTTTGCTGATGGGCCTGGATCGCCAGGCGATCATCGACCATTTATTGCAGGGGCAGGCCACCATCACGGATGGGCCAATATTGCCTGGCACCTGGGCTTACTATGATAACTTGCAGAGCGTGGCTTATGATCCGGATGCAGCCCGAGCCTTGTTGGTCACGGCAGGGTATTCGCTTCCAAAGGATGGCACCGTGCGCCAGGACAAGAACGGCACGGCAATACATTTCTCCCTATCCTATCCGGACGATGATTTGCACAAAGCCATAGCAGAAAAGATTCAGTCTTACTGGCAAGCTCTTAATGTCGAGGTTGATTTGGAAGCTTTGCCTTATGACAAATTGATCTCAGAAAGGTTAAGCCCACACAGTTATCAAGCTGCCCTGGTGGACTTGAGCCTATCCGATTCACCGGATCCTGATCCTTATCCGTTCTGGGACGAAGAACAGATCACCGGCGGCCAGAACTACTCACAGTGGGACAATCATTTGGCCAGCGAATATCTTGAAGAGGCGCGTACAACCACTGATCTGGACACTCGTATCCGCATGTATGATAATTTCCAGGTAGTATTCAGCCAAGAGCTTCCGGCTTTGCCTCTTTATAACTTGGTTTACACGTATGCTGTCGACCAGCAAGTAAAAGGGGTAAGTGTTGGACCGTTGTACGATCCGAGTGACCGCTTTTCTTCAGTGACGGGTTGGT
>Ga0335069_10008777_pt1 | contig 14424 bp, 17 predicted proteins | sample Lox_Sample_11_FD_206714 | JGI IMG/M metagenome (GOLD analysis project Ga0335069, IMG submission 206714) | Soil microbial communities from Loxahatchee National Wildlife Refuge, Florida, United States - Lox_Sample_1.1 | ecosystem: Environmental > Terrestrial > Soil > Wetlands | place: USA... | reverse complement strand
GTGCGGTTGGGCAGAAACGCGCGGGCTTCCTGGGTCTGGCCTTGGCGCGTGATTTTCCGCTCGATGGCAAATCCGCGGCAATCAGGAATCGGCTTGGCAATGCTCCAATACAGCAGGGCATCATCTTCGTTGCAATACAACTTCAGCTTGGCTGGCATGGCAGTATAGGGCGCGATTATGGGATTGCTTCACCGCCAAGTCAATAGCTCTTCGTGCCATTTCCATGGTTTTTGCCAAAGTATTAATACACATTTACACCGTCCACGGACCGCCGATTGCTCACCGCGACCGGTCTGCGGAGCTGCTTCTGGGGAGTACTTTCCGCAAGCTTTCGCCCAGCAACGCTACTGACGCGCCCAACAACACGACATCCTTGATCAGGAACTGCCCCGCTCCGCCAAGCTGGGGAAGTCCGCCGGCCCAATGAATCGCCCCCGGCGTAGAGAACAGGAAACTGAGCGTGGTAAGAAAGGTCAGCGAGCTCATGCCCGCGCCCGCTGCGCTCGCCCCCGCCGACCACATGCCGACCACGAGCAACGCTCCGGCAATCAGCTCCGTCACGCCAATGATATTCGACACGGTTTGCAGCCCCCATATCGCGTACATCCAGCTCATGAACGGACTGTTCGCCACCAGCGGCTGAATCCCTTTCGCCTCTTCCGGCGTGAACTTCGCCAGCCCGATAAACAGAAAGCACAGCACCAGTCCGATGCGTGCCGTCATGATGCCGGCGGCTTCCAACCTTGCTCCCTCATCGTTCCGCGCACGTCCAATGCTCGACACTTGCGTAGCCATCCCACTCTCCCCCGGCGTTCGCCGGCCTTGGAGTTGAGACAGATGCCCACGCGAAAAGTTACAGCCGCACAAGACACTGCCGATCGCGCATGGCCTCTCACACAAGTAGAATTGCAGTCACGCGAGGCCGCATGACTCACAGTCTGGACGACACCGTCTCCCTGCTCTCCCGCACTCCTGCCACCCTCAACGCCCTCTTGCGCGATCAGCCCGACATCTGGACCCACCGCAACGAAGGCGAATCCACCTGGACCCCGGTCGCCATCGTCGGCCACCTCATCAGCGGCGAGCGCACCGACTGGATTCCCCGCGCCCGCACGATTTTGCAACACGGCGAGAGCCCGGCCTTCGTCCCCTTTGACATGAACGGCCATCTTCGCGAGATCGAGGGCAAGTCGCTTAATCAACTGCTCGATGAGTTCGCAAGGCTCCGGACCAGCAATCTATTCGAGCTTCGCGCCTGGAGACTCCAGCCCGCTGTCCTTGACGCACGGGGCACGCACCCCGAACTCGGCAAGGTTACGCTATCGCAGTTGCTGGCAACCTGGGCGGCTCACGACCTCACCCACTTGCACCAGCTTTCGCGCGTCCTTGCCTATCAATATCGCGAAGCCGTCGGCCCGTGGCAGCAGTATTTGGGCGTGCTTCACTGCGCCGGGCACAGTAAGAAGTAGAAAGGCATTGCAAGCCGGCGCCGGGTGTCCCACCTCACCTTTATCGGGCGGGTGGAATGTCCCGACGCCTGACAACTGTTTCACGCAAACGGGCTTTCGTCGGCGCTTCGCCCGTAGATCACCGGCAGAGGAACGTCCAGCAGCCGCAGGTACACCGACAACTGTCCGCGATGGTGATACCAGTGGTTGAGCATGATCGTCCGCACAATCCCCGCCCGGGGCACCGTGAACACGGTCTTTTCGCCGAGTGTCATCGTCCACGGCTGCATCGCCGCCTCGTCCGTCATTGACCGCAGGCGTTTCTCGCCCTCCACGACCGCGGTTTCGAAACCAGTCAGCACCTCGTTCAGCTCCCTCGGCTGTGCCGGAATGAAATTCGCCTGCGACGCATCGAAGCCGTTCCTCTCCGCCAGCGCCGACACCCGGTCCGGAATCTGCGCGATGTGCAGCGCCAGTTGTCCCAGCGTCATCGATTTGTCGTGCGGCTTCCACGTCAGCTTGTCCGCCGGAACCTTCGACAGCAGCTTGCGGGTAATCACTACCTCGGCCTGATACTCGGCGATCGTCGGCTCCAGCATCTTGCGCGACTTCTCCGCCTCGCCCGAACAGCATCCTGATTTCTCCGCACCCGTCTCGTAGCGGTCGTGGTGCCGCACCCATGCCATCGGGTGCGGTTTCATCTCCGCCTCGTCGCGCCCCTTCGGAGTCATATCGAGGTAGTTGTAGGCCGTCAGCAGAATGTCGAGCCCACGCCCGTAGGTCGAGTACGTGTGATAAATCTGGCCGTCCCCGTCCTTGTAGAACACGCTGAGCCCCGGCCCTTCTTCCATCGGGAAGTCCCACGAGCCGTAGTTGTAGTTGCGCGAGCCCGGTGTCATGTCTTCGTTGGTGAACGACACCTTGTAGTCATAGTTGAAGTCTGTCCCGTTCGACGATACCCACGGAAACCGCCATCCCATGCGCCGCTTGAACGCCTCGATCTTCGTCAGCGTGGCGCGCGAAATCGCGGTGAACGCCACGTCCCGCTGCTCCAGATGCACCCGCATGCCGTCAAAGTTGTCCGCGATAAACGAGCAGCTCGGGCAGCCCTGCTCCCAGCCCGGCCCGAACATGAAGTGATACACCACCAGCTGGCTCTTGTCGCGAAACAGCTCCCGCAGCGCCACCTTGCCCGTCGGCCCTTCGAAGACGTAATCCTTCTCCACCTTTTCCCACGGCAGCTCGCGCCGCAGCCTGCTGATTCCGTCACGCAGCTTCGTAAACTCTTTCTCCTTCTTCAGCAGCTCCTTGCGTGCTGCCAGCCACTCGGCCGGTGAAACCACTTTCGCATTCATCGTTGCCGTCGCCATCGTCACTTCTCCTCTTCGTCGAAATTTTTTCCCCGCCCTGAGCGCGAAATGCCTTGGCAGCCAACACTCCCGTTCCGCCGGTCGCAATCGCGCCGCCTATCACCCACAAAGCCATGGCCGCGCATGCCGGACACATCGCGCTACTTCTTTCGCGCCTCGGCCCGCTTGCGCGCGCTTTCCAGAATGTGGTTCCACCCGCCGCTCACTCTTTCGCGATGGTCATCCTGGATCACCCCAAACGCCTTGTGATGGAACTTGATCAGCGTTCCGCCGTTCTCCTCGCTCAGCCGGTATTGCACATTCGAAACCGCGCCGTACGACATGAACAGTGGCCCCCAGATCTCCAACAGCGTCGGCCGCTTGATCGCCTGTACGTGCCCCCAAAAATGTCCGTTGTTGTCGCCCAGGTCGCGAAACCACCGTCCCCCCGGCCACGGCTCAAACTTCATTGGCATCGACGTTCCGTCGGGCGTGCTGTTGCCCTCGCCCATTTGCTCCACCAACGCCTCGAACGTATCCTCCAGGCTCGCCGCCACGTGGACCTCCTGCTGCACCAGCAGCGTCAAGCTTTCTATCCCCGGTACTGTTGCTATCGCGCTCATATACTCTCCTCATTTTTCTGGTTGGATTGCCGTTCCCGTTCTCTGGCCTTCGCCTCCGCCCGCTCCTTGATGCGGCTCAACTGGTGCGACCAGAACTTCTCGAAGAATTGCGCCCACTCGTACAGCGGCCGGATCGCTTCGGCGTTCGTCCGGTACATCATGTGCCTGCCATTCCGCCGCACCCGCACCAGCCCCACATCCCGCAGCACCTTCAAGTGCTTCGACACCGACGGCTGCTCCATGCGCAGCGCCACCACAATGTCGTTCACCGTGTGCTCCTTGCCGGCAAGATGGATCAGGATCTCCCGCCGTCTCGGCTCTGCCACGGCATTGAATGCATCCGAGGTCGTCGAAGCCCGTGCCATGGGAAGAGACTATATATTCCTATATCGGAATATGTCAAGCGGCACATTTGAATTTTTAGGTGAATCCGCCCTGAGAGCGGGACCAACCGCTTGAAAATCTGTGCGGCAGGCTAAACCCGATGGGCAGTGGCGTCACCCAGGTTTCACCCGATCAGCCCCGCACGAGCGACCCGCTTGTGCGAATCTCTTTCGGATCAAGCGTTTCCCCGCTTACCCCCAACTTATGCCCAATTTATCCCCGGCGCATTGCGCCGATTTCCCTTCTGCGCGAAAGTGGGCGCGTTGCACGAGCCCAACCGGGCAAAGGAGATCGGTCATGAAACCCGCAATCTACAAGGTGATGGTTCTGGCGGCGCTGCTGGCAATTCCCGCCGCCCTTTACGCGCAATCCGGCAGTGCCAGGTTCAATGTGCCCTTCGCATTCATTGTTAATGGGGAAACTCTCCCCGCCGGCGGCTACCTCGTCGAAGTCCAGTTCTTGAATGTGATCGGATTTCGTCGCGATGATGGCAAAGCCTCGCTCTTTGCTGTCGCCAGCAGCCAGGAACAGCGAAGGGTAACTCTGTCCTCCAAGCTGGTCTTTCGCCAGTATGGCGATCAATACTTCCTCGCCGAGGCGCAATTTCTCGGAACCGATTCAGCGCGCGCCTTTCGACAGGGTAAACGGGAAATCCAGGTCGCGAGCGCATACGAGCACCCTGCGATTATCGAAACTGCTGGCAAGTGAATCCCGGGACCGATGTATTACCCGCGAAGCCCGAAGCGATTCGGGCTTCCTTCATTTCTGCTCTTCATAATCCAGCGCAAAGATGTCTTTCCGCGAGTCGTCACACTTCAGCAGCATGGTGCCCCCAGGGACAAAGCCCCGCCCACTGCATTCGTCATATCCCGGCGTGACCGGAATAGCACCCAGCTCTTCCACCCGTCCATCGCTTACCCGAACTCGCGACAAACCACTGTCCCCTACATTGGTGAAATAGACCCACGCACCGTCGGGCGACCAAAATGGATAGTTCGTGCCCTGACGAAGCGTCGGAGGCCGCCATTTCGAGGTGACCGTGTCGAACAGGGACATACCCTTAGTGTCCGCCCCATCGTTCTCGCTGAGATGTTTCCGTATTGATCGAGCTTGAGTCATTTGCCGGGAACGACGCAGGAGCCGGAGGCGAGAGTTCTCATCCGTTGCAGAGCCTTCTCGCCGCACTTTCGGGTTGCGCTCCCCGCGCCTCCGAGCGTACGAAGTAATTCGCGCGAAGCCAGGTCGGCCTCGAAGGAACCGAATCGGAGGGTCTTTCGTTCTATGACGGGCACTTGCATGGTCAGTTATCCAGTTCTTCTTGCCGATCGCATCTTGTTTGGGTGACGGGAACTTGTGGTCCTCGTCGCAATTGCGGTTCCGGACGGGCGGACTTTTCTCCCTATTCGGGGAGACCCACGCTGCGCAACAAATCATGAAAGCGCGCATCCGAGCGCACGCAGTCGAACTCAGGAGCAGTCTTGAGAGAGATAATCAGGTGGGAATCTCGATTGTGCAGGGGGCCAGCAACGCCTTGCTTCACCCAATACAACGTCTTGTCTTTGTCGCCGAGAAGGCCATACTGACGAGCAATACCGAAATAGTCACACGGTTCAGGCGCTACCCGGGCATCCGAACCCTGCGAGCAAGCCTTTTTCTTGAGCCGTGCCTCTGTCAGTTGTGCTGCGCGTAACCCGGAACTGGCGTAAGCCTCAGCGACCTGGTCCAGATCGCGCAGCCGCGCCGTAGACTTTGCGAGTTTGGCTGCCTCCCGTTCTTCAGCTATGGCTTCCGGACCTCTGCCCTCGATCCAGTAGATGCGCGCAAGCACCCTGTGAAAATCGCGTGCTTCGGGGTCCATGGCCATCACGGTTTCCAACTCCTCCACTGCCTGATCATATTCGCGCAGTGCGATCATGATGAAATGGCGGAAGTAATTTACTGGCAACGAGAACGGATCCAGCCGGCGCGCCCGGTCGTTCTCTGCCAAGGCCTCGTTTGTACGGCCCAGGACGAGCAGGTGGTAAGCATACCAGTGGTGGGCCATCGCACAGTTCGGATTCAACTCGATGGCTCGTTTCAGCTCCCTCTCCGCCTCCTCATACTTGCCCAGGAGATGAGTGGCCATGCCGAGTGAGGCATGCGCTTCGGCAAGCTCCGGTGCGAGCGCCACGGCCTTACGAGCGTAGCTCTCCGCCAAGGACGCATCAACCCATGGCCCCCATCCGACCGAGTAGTAGTCAGCCAAACCAGAGTAAGCGAGGGCGAAGCTGGGATCCTCGCGCAATGCCTGCTCATAGTAGGCGCCGGCCTCGGAAGCTGCTTTCGTAGTTCTCTCATTCCAGAGATAACGGCCACGCAAATAGGCCTCATAGGCCTTCGGGTTGGCCACTCGCCTGCTTGTCAGGCTCGTTTCTGCTGCGGTGGTTAGCCGGCCAGTCACTTCATGTGCAATCGCCACGGCCAGTCTTTGTTCCAGCTGGATCACCTCTCCGGCATCGCGCTCGTAACTTTCTGCCCACAAATGCTCTTCCGGTGAGGCGCGCAACAGTTGCGCGGTGACGCGAAGCCGGTTGCCGGAACGGAGTACGGTGCCTTCCACGATGGCGTCCACATTCAGCTCGCGCGCAATTTGCGGCAGCGGCTTGGCCGTCTTCTTGTAGGCCAGCGCAGACGTGTGCGAGATCACGCGCAGGCCGACTAACTTGCCCAAGTCTGTGATAAGGGCGTCGGTGAGACCATCGGCGAAGTACTCCTGGTCAGAGTCCTGCGAGATGTTTCGCAGCGGCAGCACCGCCAGCGATTCAATGTTTGTCGGCAGCCCTCGCCCCGCGTTGCTGTGCCGCCATAGCCGGTTGCGCATACCACCAACGTTCAACCCGCCCACGAACACCCCGATCAGCAGGACCGATGCGAGCATGACCTTGTACCACCGGCCAGGTGCCCAGTGTTGTGGTTTTTCCCGTGTCCCTGCGCCCCGATCTTGCGCCTGTGGCACGGTCCATTCCTCTACGGTCCGTGGCTCTGCCAGGGGAGCGATGAAGCGATACCCTCTCCGCGGCAGCGTTTCGATGTACTGTGGCGTCTCCGCCTCATCGCCCAGCGCCTGGCGCAACTTGCGCACAGCCGTGTTCAGCCCGTGCTCGAAATCAACGAAGGTCTCGCTCTCGCTGGGCCACAGCTTTTGTTGAATTTCCTCTCTTGTGATGAGCTCGCCCGGCCGCTCCAGCAGCATGGCGAGTATCTGGATGGGATGCCCCTGCAGCTTCAGCTTCAGGCCATGCTTGTAGAGCTCGCCGGCGTGAGCGTCCAGCTCGAATGGCCCGAAGTGCACTCGATGTTTCGCAATAAGGGGCATCTTCCACCCTCATTGCCCATCACTTTCGCGCAAATTCCGGGCGCTGTCAGTGACCTATACACATCTGCTCGGCTCTCCCGACATCCCTTCCAGTTTTGGAACTGGCCGGTGCCGCGTGCCCACCCAACCATCCTTCGATTCTCTGGCTCCGCCAACTTATCTGGCTTTCACTCCCGCCTTCCCACTCGCCACCCTTCCCGCCACCTTCCGCTGCTCCACCAGCTTCCCCTTCGCCACATCCACGCGATACAGCGTGCCCGGCTCCGGCGTGAACCCTCGTTCGATGTGCAAGGCTTTCAGTTGGCTCGGCCCATTCGGAATCTGCTTCGCATCCTCCATCGTGATGCGTTCCCGCTCCGCCCGCGCCTTGGCGTCGGTTAGCCCCGTGCCATCTCCGATGAAATCGTGTACCAGCACAATCCGCCCGTCCCCGCCGTAAACCACTACCGTCTCCACCACCGGCTGCGCTTCTTTCAACGTCGATTCGAATTCCATTACTCCTCCCCCTCACGACCAGTAATTCACCATCAGCCGCCCGCGTGCAAACGCGCTGATCACCGTCATCTGGATCTTGATTTGCGTGACCTTGTTCCGAAAGATCGCCTGCCGCGGCGGATCGAAAGGTTCCACGCCGTTGGCCGACACCATCTTGATGATTCCAATCTCGCCCCAGAAGTCTTCTCCGTCGTCGATGAAGTTCACCCGGTTCAGCGCCACCTCCGCGAACACGTCGCGGCTCTTGATATCGACTGTCGCCTTGTAGATGTAGGCGCTGTCAGAGTACGCGTACCATCCGTATGCGGTCTGTCCTACCATGGCAGGCTCCCTGCTTCGTGAAATGCCTTTTCAACCGGAAAAGCGTGCTGTGCATCCTATCCTTCCACAGCCGCTCGCGCAACCCGCCAACCCGCGGGTGCCCCACACAACCGTCCTCTGGTTGTGTGAGTCTTTCCCTACTTGGCCGCAGCCCGCCTGCCGTGGTGTAATCTTCTTCTCCTGGGATCAAGTAGCCGCCTCGACGCGCAGCACGCAACAGCGCACCATGCCCACTTTGCTCCCTGTTCGCGACCGCATCTTCATCAGCTACCGCCGTGACGACGCGCGCGGCGCCAGCGGACGCCTCTACGACTGGCTGCGCATCGCTTTCGGCCGCGAACATGTCTTTCGCGACGTCGCCAGCATCGGCGTCGGACGCTGGCGCGACAAAATCGACGCCGCCCTGGCGCAAAGCGCCGTCTGCGTCGCCGTCATCGGCCCGTGCTGCCAGCTTGGCATCTCAATCTGCCCGCTCTTGCTCCGCCGCGCCGACAGCTTCTTCGCCCAACTCTCACTGACCCGAAACCGCTGGGCCAGCTGTTTCAGACTGATTCCGCCGCTGTCATACACCTCGAAGAACTTACGCCGCAGATCATTCGAGTACGGTTCTGCCATCGGGTGGAGCGGACAATCGCCGCTTTCAGATTGCACCCTAACTGCTTCGGTGCATAGTAACTATTGAAATGCTCTAGGTTGAGTTAGTAAGGAGCATCGCCCAGCCCAACTGACGCCACAACTTCTGCTTCCCCTTAGTCTGTGCGGGTGGTGACTGATTGTTTGACCCCCTCGTCCACGTGAAGCTGAAATATGTCAGGACGCGCGTAATGGCCCACGACATCCAGATCGTACTTTCCGCGGACAATCTGCGCGTGGTCAATCTCGGCTACCAGGACGGCTTCACCCTCCAGGTTTGGGCCCGCCAGGAAGTTGCCGAATGGGTCGACGATGCAACTACCTCCACGCGTAACTAGAGCGTCGGGAGCTTTTCCGAGGTCCGCATCATAGTTGTCCGGAAAATCGATTCGCCTGTTGAATTGGTTGCAGGACAGCACGAAGCAGCGTCCCTCCACTGCAATGTGCCGCATCGAAGCAAACCAGGAATCGCGTGGGTCGGCAGTTGGTGCACAGTAGAGTTCGATCCCTTTCGCATACATTGTGGCGCGTAGCAGCGGCATGTAGTTTTCCCAGCAGATCACCGCACCTAACTTACCCAGCGGCGTATCAAAGACCGGCATTGTCGAACCGTCGCCGAAGCCCCAAACGAGGCGTTCGGAAGCGGTCGGCATGACCTTCCGATGCTTGCCGAGGTAGCTGCCGTCGGGCCCAAGAAACAACACCGTGCAATAAAGCGTGCCGCGATCCCGTTCCACAACCCCAACAACCAGAAAAATTTCGTTTTCAAGTGCGGCTTGTCTGAGGCTGTCCACAGTCGGCCCAGGGATATCCACGCTGCTTTCCCAGTAACGCCGAAAGTCTTCGCGTCCTTTCTCTGAGCGGGAGCCAACCACTGCGCCGAAACCGAGTCCCCTGGGATAGCCGGAGACAAACGCCTCAGGGAAAAGGACAAGTTTGGCTCCCTGAGACGCGGCCTCACCCGCAAGCAAGTGCAGCTTTTCGAGCGTCTTGTCCCGGTTGAACACGACCGAAGCCGCCTGCACAACTGCAACTTTGAAGCGATTAGAAGACAGTTCAGTCAGCATGGAGGTCGCGTCCTTTGGTCTCCCGCATGAAGCACATTCCGATAACAAAACTGAGAGATACGACCAGCACTGGAAATCTAAGACCGTAATAGATGTTTCCCGTCGCCACCACAAGGCTATAGGCGATTGCGGGCAGCAATCCTCCAATCCAGCCCACTCCTGCATGGTACGGAACGGACAGGGCAGTGTAGCGTATGCGCGTCGGAAACATTTCCACTAGGGCAGCCGCCAAGGGGCCATAAACCATGCTGACCAGCAGAATCATCGCCGTGAGGCAGACGATAACCATCACGATGTTTATCTGTGCGGGATCGGCACTTGCCGGATAAGACGCCTTTCTGAGTGCATTCTGGACTGCCGGAGCATCGAATCCCGCGATTGTGTTCGTACCGACGCTAATGGAAATCTGAGATCCAGCCCGCAACTTGGCAGTGGTGTACGGCACTCCCATCTTCGCGAACAGGGCCTTTGTCTTGTCGCAATCCGTTGTGTTCTTTCTTTGGCCAAGCGGATCGAACTGGAATCCGCATGTGGCCGGGTCGGCTGCCACGACGACCGGGTTCGCGCGCGCCGCCGCTGCCAGTTGTGGATTCGCAAAGTGGGTTACGGCCTTGAATAGTGGAATCAGAAGAAGGGCCGCAGCCAGCATTCCGGTCATGATGACAGGCTTTCTTCCGACCCGGTCTGACAGTCGTCCGGCGAGAAGGTAAAAGGGGCTGCCCAGCAACAGAGCCGCGCCCAGCAACAGATTTGCCATCATGGCATCTACACGCAGGCTCTGGGTGAGGAAGAACAGGGCATAGAAATGCGAGGTATACCAAACCACGGTCATCCCAGCCACCATGCCGCCAAACGCAATCAGCAGCTTGCGCAGGTTCTCTCTCTTTCCAAAAACTTCCGTCAGAGGTGCGCGCGAGAGCTTACCCTGCTCCTTCGCCCGTAGGAAAGCGCGGGACTCAGCCATGGACGCGCGAATCCACAGGGACACAACCAGTAGGATCGAGGAATAGAGGAATGGAAGTCGCCAACCCCAGATATCAAAGGCAGATTTGGTGGCGAGTCGGCAACACAAGATGACACCCAAAGAGAGCAAAAACCCTAGGGTAGCTGTCGCCTGTATCCAACTCGTGCAGTAACCCCTCCGATTGTCAGGCGCGTGCTCGGCTACGTACACTGCAGCGCCTCCGTACTCCCCGCCCAACGCAAGACCCTGGAGGAGACGGAAGCTAATCAGCAGCACCGGTGCGGCTATGCCGATGCGGGCATATACCGGCAGCAGTCCGACGGCAACGGTGGAGATTCCCATCAGGAACATCGTCATCAAAAACGTGTATTTTCGCCCGATGAGATCGCCGAGTCGCCCAAAAACAGCAGCGCCGAACGGCCTGACGACGAACCCCGCCGCAAACGCCAGAAGCGCAAACAGAAATCCTCTCGTCTCATCGACTCCTGAGAAGAATTGTTTCGAAATCGTCGCCGCAAGCGAACCGTACAAGAAGAAGTCATACCATTCAAAAACGGTTCCTAGTGAGGCACCGAGGATTAGTTTTCGGTCAACGGTGCGGTCTGTAGGTTGGGCTTCAACACTGGCTAACGGAAATGTACGGGTTTCCATGTGCCGTTCCTTTGTCGTACAGGGTCTGCAGTTACAGATCTATTTGGAATCCCAAACTGGTTTGTTGGCCGGTAACTATACACTTAATCCGCTAAAGGTGCCATGAATAGTTGGGAAACTACGAACGAATATGCAACGGACCATAACAGAGCAGGCTTTTGTGACAACTGACCACCACCCGTATCGCCTTCTTCTGCCGATAGGCTGGGACTGGGCGTCAATTTCAGGTCTTTGGAGTTTTTTCCGACAACTGACAACGGACCACTGACAGCTCACTCACTCAAACGGACTCTCGTCCGCACTCCGCCCGTATACCTCCGCGCGGCTGCCCCACACAACCATCCTTTGGTTGTGTGGGTCTTTTCCTGGGGCGCTTTCGGGTGCGGCCCGTTTACATCCCGGTTTGCAAACCCCGCCGATTCGGCTACAAATGGTCCATGCCCGATTCCTGCAGCTTCGATGCCGGCAAGCTTCTCGTTCGGCTGGACATCACCTTCAAAGCCGACGTCAACGCCATTTCCCCCGTCGTCGCATCCGTGCTGGAGACAGCGGGCCGCATGGGTTGCGGCAAGGGTCAGGAAATGGAAATCGAGCTGGCGATACGCGAAGCTCTGGCCAACGCCATCAAGCACGGCGCCCGGGGCGATGCCTCCAAGGACGTCCGCTGCTGCGTCGCCTGCGACGAGTCCCGCGGCATGCTCATCGTCGTCTCTGACCCCGGCCAGGGCTTCGACCCCGCCACCGTCCCCAGTCCCCTGGTAGGTGAGCGCCTCTACGCCGAGCACGGCCGCGGCCTCTACCTCATCAATCAGCTCATGGACCAGGTCTGGTTCAGCAACCGCGGCACCCAGATCCACATGATCAAATCCGCCGCCGAAAACAACTCGGCAGATTAGAGCGGTCACACCCCCCACTCTGCATCCCCGGATGACTCCACCTCTCCCTCCGCCGGCCCCGACAGATGCAGCAGCTTCTCCGGATTCAGGCCCAGCCGCAGAATCATGTCGTACGTGCGCGGCCAGGTTTCGCTCAGGAACTTCTCTCGCTCCGCCGCCACCAGTTTCTTCTTCGCCCCCTCTTTCACGAACATCCCCTGGCCCCTGCGGGTCTCCACCACTCCCTCGCCCACCAGTTCCCGATAGCCTTTCAGTACCGTGAGCGGGCTCAGCTTGAATTCCGCCGCCACGTTGCGCACCACCGGCAACGCCTCCCCTTCCTGCAGCATGCCGTCCAGAATCATGTCTGCCACCATCTCCCGCACCTGCTTGTAAATCGGCTGATCGTCTGTCCAAAGCTGGTCCATCGCTGTCTGCACCTCCATCGCATACCGCTCTTAAACCTGAGTATAGTAACTACTATCAAATACTTAACAGTTTGACTAGTTATATAGTTAACTATATGTTATGTTTAAATGTAACTCCATACTCTACAATGAGTTACGAACGAGCAGATACAATTACTCGAAAGCCCCCATTTTGACTCTCTTGGGACTCAAAGGAAAAATACCTCATCACCCTCCCCTGCGTCCCCAGTCCTCCGTGCCCTAACCCGCCTCTTCAACTCCTAACGAGGACGAGGGGAAAGTTAACTTCCGCAAGTGCCAACGGGGCCAGCACGCGTCGTATCGTCTTCGGGCGCCAGGATTACGAACAAGGGGGTCGAATCTTGCGTTCCGGATGCTCATCGAATACGGGCGCTTTTGCAGCTTTTACCACGCTCATCGCTCTGTTGGCCGCTTCAGCTTCGGCCCAGAACACCATCCAAGCCCAGGTCAGCGGCTCACCCCACACCAACCAGGCCGCTTCCTTCATCATGGTGGTTGGCAATGGCACCGGCCGCGCTGGCAAAGGCAACCAGCGGAACTTCACCTATCATTGCTCCATGCATGCGAATGGGAACGTAGCCGATTCACGCTACAACATCACAGGAGGAACGCCGCAGCCCCGTTAGTTTGCCGCCAATAACAAAAGCGGGCTGCTGTGCAGCCCGTCTAACAATTTAGGTCTTCCTTAACTCAATATCCTGGTCATCAATATCGCTCCGCGACCTTCTGGTGCGGCAGTTTTGGCTCAACGTATCCTTTCGGCTTCTGTCGCGGCGGCAGCTTGGGAGGCTTGTAAGGAATTTCTTCATACGGAATTCGGCTAAGAATATCGGCGATGCAGTTGAGTCGCGCCCGTTTCTTGTCGTCCGACGTAACGATGCGCCAAGGCGCAATGGGAATGTCTGTCGCTGCCAGCATCGCATCGCGCGCCCGCGAGTAATCGTACCAGCGACGATGCGATTCCAGATCCATTGGACTGAGCTTCCACCGTTTGGACGGATCGTCCATGCGCGCAACGAAGCGCCTGTGTTGCTCTTTCTCGCTCACTTCCATCCAGTATTTGAGCAGGATGATTCCGTCGTTCACCAGCGAAGTCTCGAAAGCCGGACAATTCTTGAGGAACTTGGTGTACTGCTCCTTGGTGCAGAAACCCATTACGTGCTCGACTCCAGCGCGGTTGTACCAACTGCGGTCAAAGATGATGATCTCGCCGCCGGCGGGCATCTGCTCTACGTAGCGCTGCATGTAGAGCTGGGACTTCTGTCGCTCGGTCGGAGAAGGCAAGGCCACGACGCGAAATACGCGCGGGCTGGTGCGCTCGGCGATGCGCTTGATCACGCCGCCCTTGCCCGCCGCGTCGCGCCCCTCGAAGAGGATCACAATGCGCGCTCCCGTTGCTTTCGCCCATTCCTGCACTTTGACCAATTCGGTCTGCAGCTTGAACATCTCGCGCTCGTAATCCTTGTTCTTCATCTTCTCGGGAGCCGCAGCTGGCTGCGGAGACGGCGCTGCTTGTATTTTGTCTGGTTCTTTGTGCTTGTCCTTCTTCTTAGATCCCTTGCCCATGAATCCTCCTGATCAAGGTGGAGAGTATGCCGGTCACCTCGGAACGCACGATTGTACGCCCGCGGCCGCCTTACGCACTCGATATGCGCTCGCAATGCAGCAACCCCGCTCCGTTAGGCCGGGACACAGGACTTAGCCTGGAGGCCAACGCAGGTCGCGACCGCCGAGCAAGTGCAGGTGAAGATGGAACACCGATTGTCCCGACCTCGGTCCGACGTTGAATACGGTACGATAACCATCTTCG
>Ga0335069_10008776_pt1 | contig 14425 bp, 11 predicted proteins | sample Lox_Sample_11_FD_206714 | JGI IMG/M metagenome (GOLD analysis project Ga0335069, IMG submission 206714) | Soil microbial communities from Loxahatchee National Wildlife Refuge, Florida, United States - Lox_Sample_1.1 | ecosystem: Environmental > Terrestrial > Soil > Wetlands | place: USA... | reverse complement strand
GCAGGATGATGATGTCGCTCGGTAACGCGATGAACGCGGACGAGATGGTCGAGTTCGACAAGCGCGTGAAGCGGATGCTCCGCAGTGAGGACGATGTCGAATACGTCGCCGAAGTGAAGCTCGACGGTCTCAGCGTCGAGCTGGTGTACGAAAACGGCGTGCTTGCCGTCGCCTCGACGCGCGGCGACGGTATCAACGGCGAGGACGTGACGCAGAACGTTCGCACGGTCAAAAGCGTGCCGCTTAGGCTTCTCAAGACGCCCGGCGCGAAGCTTCCCAAGCTGCTCGAAGTTCGCGGCGAGGTCATCCTTCCCAAGAAAGCGTTCGAGAGACTCAACTCCGAGCGGGAGTCGAAGGGCGAGCCGGTCTTTGCGAATCCGCGCAACGCGGCGGCGGGATCGCTGCGTCAGCTCGATCCAAAAATCACAGCGTTGCGACCGCTCGATATCTTCCTTTACGCGCCGGGGGCGGTGGAAGGCGCGCAGTTCGAATCGCAATGGGACTTCCTCCAGCACATCCGCGGATGGGGGCTTCGCGTAAATCCGGAATCGAAAGTGTGCCGCGGCGTCGATGCGGTCCTGGAATACTGGAATCAGATGACCGAGCGGCGTCACGAACTCGACTACGACGCGGACGGCGTTGTCGCCAAGGTCAATTCGTTCGCGATTCAGGACCGACTTGGCGAGGTGTCGCGGTCGCCGCGATGGGCCATCGCATACAAGTTCAAAGCGCAGCAGGCCGAGACGCGAATCGACAAAATCGAGGTGCAAGTCGGGCGTATCGGATCGCTGACTCCCGTCGCGAAGCTCGATCCCGTCAAGCTGGCCGGCGTGACGATCTCAAACGCCTCGCTGCACAACCTCGACGAGATCCGCCGCAAAGATATCCGCGAGCGCGATACCGTCCTGCTCGAGCGGGCAGGCGACGTGATCCCGTATATCGTCCGCGTTACGAAGAAGGGGCATCCGCGCGCGCCCGAGTTCCAGATGCCGGCGCGATGCCCCGAGTGCGGCGCCAAAATTGTCCACGAAGAGGGCGAAGTCGCCTATCTTTGCGTCAACGCGAATTGTCCGGCGCGGGTGCGCGAATCGATTCGGCACTTTGCATCGAAGAACTGCATGAATATCGACGGACTTGGCGACAAGCTCGTCGCGCAGCTCGTCGAGCGCGGGATGGTGCGCGAGCTGGACGATCTATACCGACTGGATAAGGACAAACTGCTCGAACTCGAGCGGATGGGCGACAAGAGCGCGCAGAACATTCTCGATAATATCGAGCGTTCGCGCAAAGCCGCTTTGGATCGCGTCATTAACGGACTCGGGATTCGCCACGTTGGAGAGCACACGGCCCGTCAGCTTGCGATTCGATTCAAATCGCTCGACGCGCTTTCAAAGGCGAGCGAGGCCGAGCTGTCCTCGGTCCGCGATATCGGAGAAGAGGTCGCGCGCAGTATCCGCGATTACTTCGACGAGCCTCGTAACGCGAAAGCGGTCGCGCGACTAGCCAAAGAACTCGAAATCGAAGCGCCGCACGTCGCTACCACCGACGGACCTCTTCGCGATAAAACATTCGTGCTGACGGGTGCTCTGGAAACGATGACCCGCGAGGAGGCAGAGGAGAAAATCCTCGCCGCAGGGGGGCGCGTGAGCGGCTCGGTCAGCCGAAAAACAGATTTTGTCGTAGTGGGCGCGGAAGCGGGATCGAAACTGCGCCGCGCCCAGGAGCTTGGCGTCAAGACGCTCAGCGAGAGTGAGTTGGCGGCGATGCTGCCGGGCGGCGCAAAATGAGCTATGAAGAGGATCGCGCACGCCTCCATATGATCGTTCGCGGCCGGGTGCAGGGCGTTTTCTTCCGGCATTCGACCATGGAACAGGCCCGCAGTCTGGGCTTGGCGGGATGGGTAGCCAATCTCACGTCGGGCGAGGTCGAGATCGTCGCGGAGGGCGCTCGCGAGAAGCTGGAAGCGCTTTGCCTGTGGGCAAGTCGCGGGCCCAGGCATGCGAATGTCGAAGGTGTCGAATCGCGGTGGGAAGAATTTCGCAATGAATTCGGCGGCTTTCGCGTCAGATAGCGATCACTTGCGTTTAGACGCAATACGGGTTCTTCTAGAAGGGCCAGGCGCGATGCTTAAGCAGCGCGTCGATTGCCAAAATCCACGTATTAGATATACTTTAAAGGGTTGTGGGCGGAACTTCGGCCGCGTAGGGCCGAAACTCTTGGAGCCGCAATCAAGGAGACGGAACGGAAATGGCTGTACCACCTGAGGGGGCTTCGCAAGCCGCCCAAGCTCAGGGCGCATCTGTTGCTGCGCAAAAACCAATCAAGTCACAGGATCACGTTGTAATCCGCTTCGCGGGCGATTCCGGCGACGGAATGCAGCTGACCGGTATGGAGTTCACGGCGGAGTCCGCGATCGCCGGCAACGACATCGCGACGGTGCCCGATTACCCCGCCGAAATCCGCGCTCCCGCAGGTACGCTGGCGGGGGTATCGAGCTTCCAGCTCAATTTCTCCTCCAACGAGATTTTCACCGCCGGCGACGAGCCCACTGTGCTCGTTGCGATGAATCCCGCGGCCCTCAAGGCCAATATCGAAGAGATTCAGGCCAACGCGGTGCTGATTGTAGACAAGGAAGCCTTCACCGAGGCCAATCTCAAGCGCGCCGGCTATGCGTCAAATCCCTTAACCGATCATTCCCTCGACAAGTTTCAGGTCTTCCAGATCGAGGTGACCAAGCTCACGACGATGGCGTTGCAAGGCACCGGGCTGACGAATCGTCAGGTATTCCGATGCCGCAACATGTTCGTCCTCGGGCTTCTCTCGTGGCTCTATCAGCGCCCGCTCGAGCCCTCGATCAATTATCTCGAGAGCCGGTTCAAGAAGACGCCCGACATGCTCGACGCGAACATGCGCGCGCTTAAGGCGGGATGGAATTACGGCGAAACGACGGACGCGTTCGCCTCGAGCTACACGGTTCCGCCGGCGAAAATCACGCCGGGTCTTTATCGCAACATCACGGGCAACACGGCGACGGCTCTTGGATTCGTCGCCGCCGCGACCCGCGCCGGACATCCGCTGTTCCTGGGCTCGTATCCGATCACGCCCGCCAGCGACATCCTGCACGACCTTTCGGGATTCAAGAATTTCAACGTTTATACGTTTCAGGCCGAGGACGAGATCGCCGGCGTATGCTCCGCGATCGGCGCGGCCTTCGGCGGCGCCATCGCAATCACGACGACTTCCGGTCCCGGCATGAATCTCAAGGCTGAGGCAGTGGGGCTTGCCGTCAAGGTTGAGCTTCCGATGGTTATCTGCGACGTGCAGCGGGCGGGGCCCTCGACCGGTATGCCGACCAAGCCCGAGCAGACCGACCTCTTGCAATCGATGTACGGGCGGCACGGCGAATCTCCTCTTCCGATCATCGCGGCTTCATCGCCGGGCGATTGCTTCGCGGCCGCGTACGAGGCGGTGCGTATCGCCGTCAAATACATGACCCCCGTTATCCTGCTGACCGACGGACAGCTCGCCAACGGGGCAGAGCCGTGGCTGGTTCCCGACGTAAGCAAGCTTCCGGAAATCAAGGTCGAGTTCGCGACCAATCCGGAAGGTTTTATGCCGTACGCGCGCGACGAGAAGACGCTTTCGCGTCCGTGGGCGGTTCCGGGAACTCCAGGACTCATGCATCGTATTGGCGGCATCACCGGCGAGCACCTCACCGGCAACATCAGCTATTCGCCGTCGAATCACGAGCTGATGATTCGGACGCGCGCGCGCAAGATCGATGGCATCACGCGCGAGATTCCGCCGACCGAGATTTTCGGCGACGCGAACGGCGGCGACATGATCGTGCTCGGATGGGGTTCGACGTTCGGCCCGATTCGAGAGGCGGTCAAGCAGCTGCGCACGTCGGGCAAGAAGGTTTCGCATATCCATCTGCGTTACCTCAATCCGCTTCCCGCGGACCTCGAGGAGAAGCTGCGCAAGTTCAAGAAAGTGGTGGTTGCCGAGATGAACATGGGGCAACTGCTGAAACTTATTCGCGCCGATTATCTGATCGACGCGGTCGGATGTAACAAAATCCAGGGACGTCCGTTCAAAGTCGGCGAACTGGTTTCGCGGCTCTCACGCGCACTGGAGGGTTGAAAGAAAAGCAATGGCTACCGCGCTTACGCGTAAAGATTTCGTTTCCGATCAGGAAGTACGCTGGTGTCCGGGATGCGGCGACTACGCGATCCTGGCCCAGGTTCAGAAGCAGATGCCCGAGTTCGGGATTCCGCCTGAGAAAGTGGTGTTCTTCTCGGGAATCGGATGCTCGAGCCGCTTCCCGTACTACATGAATACGTACGGCTTCCACACTATCCACGGCCGCGCGCCCGCATTCGCAACCGGGCTCAAAATCTCGCGTCCGGAGCTCGACGTATGGATCGTGACGGGTGACGGCGACGGACTATCGATCGGCGGCAATCACATGATCCACGTCCTGCGCCGCAACGTCGACCTCAAGATTCTGCTCTTCAACAATCGCATTTACGGATTGACCAAGGGGCAGTACTCCCCGACTTCAGAGATGGGCAAGATCACCAAGTCGACACCCGCCGGATCGGTCGATTTTCCGTTCAACCCGATCACCGTCGCGCTCGGCACTCACGCGACGTTCGTGGCGCGTTCTGTCGACGTCGAGCAGCGCCATCTTGGCGAGACGCTCAAGCGCGCTCATGAGCATCGCGGCGGCTCCTTCATCGAGATCCTTCAGAACTGCAACATCTTCAACGACGGCGCGTTCAACGATATCAGCGACAAGGGCATCAAGGCCGAGCATCAGCTGATTCTCGAACACGGCAAGCCGCTCGTCTTCGGCCGAAACCGCGACAAGGGCATCAGGATGAACGGGATGCGCCCCGAGGTCGTCACGCTCGGCAACGGCGTGACCGAGGCCGACCTTGTGGTTCACGACGAGACCAACGCGTCGCTCGCCTTCATGCTCGGACACTTCGAGCATCCGATGCCGACGCCGCTGGGCGTGTTTTATCGCACGGAGCGTCCGTCGTACGACGCTGCGATGAACAAGCAGCTGACAGACGCGGTCGCGAAGCAGGGCAAGGGAGACATCCAGAAGCTGCTGGAGCGCGGAGATACCTGGACCGTGCACTGAGCCGCCAGTTACCGATCGAATGACAAGGCCCGGACGGCGCTGCCGCCCGGGCCTTTGTGTTTTCATCAGATCGCGAAAATCTCTTACTTTCTCCCCCGACGCTTATCCGGGGCGGCTAACCATTCCCACTCCTCTCGATCGAACCGGGTTTCGATGGGTTCGAGCAGAAGCTGATCTTTGTTGGGTTCGTGAGCGCGGCGGGTCGCCTCGCGCCAGCCAGCGCGCACCTTGAGGACGCCCGTGCGTTTTTCCGAACGCGCCACTGCATCTTCTATTCGGCTTTCCAGTTCGGCTTGCGCTTTTCGAGGAACGCCCTGACTCCCTCTTTCGCATCCTTGCTGCGACGCACATCGGTCGCCATCCGCAACACGTCTTCGTGGAACGCGTCGAACGTCCCACTCATGCATCGACGCACCGTCGCCTTCATCGTGCGCAGCGAGAGCGGAGCGTTGCTCGCGATTTTTTCGGCGAGCGCGGTCGCACTCTTGTCGAGTTCCGCCGCCGCGACGACCTGAAACAGCGCGCCCATGTCGTACATGCGCTTCGCGTCATACAAATCCGCGGTGTACAGGATGATTCCCGTATTGGGCGCACCGAGGCACTCGATAAGCTTGCGCACGAAATCGTAGGGGACCATGAGGCCCACCTTGCCCAGCGTCATCCCCCACTTCGAATCGTCAGCAGCGATACGAAGATCGCAATGCAGCGCGAGTTCCATTCCGCCCGCCAGCGCCGCGCCGTTGACGGCCGCGATCGTTATCGCAGGAAGTTGTTCGAGGCGATAGAAGACGCGCTCGATACTCGCGGGATTGTGCCCACCTTCCACGCGATCGAGCTCGGCGAGATCGATACCGGCGCAGAAATGCTTGCCCTCGCCCTTGAGGATGACGGCGCGGACTTCCTTGTCGGACTCTATCTCGACCAGCGCCTTGTCGAGGGCTTCGAGAAGCTCGGAGTTGAGCGAATTGCGCTTGTCGGGGCGATTTAGAGTAAGGGTTACGTAATTCGGATGGCGTGCAACCTTGAGCACCTGCTCGGCCATTGATGGACTCCTTTAATGACTGGCGAAACCGAGGATTTGCGCCGTGAGCATCGCACGAGCGCCTCGCTTTTTTCAATGATTTTCGCGCCCTCTGACGTCTGGGGGCTGACAATAATCCGTCATCCTGAGCGCAACGCGCTGCGCTCAGGATGACGAGAGTGGCTGTTCGCAAGCGCCACGGACAGGCAGGGACGCCTGTCCCACTAAGAAGAAGGAGTGCAGGCCGGTTGACGCGCTTACGCCACGATGCTTAGCAGTTTGTTCGCCACGTAGATGACTTTCTTCACCGGCTTGCTGTCGAGCGAGCGCTTGACCGCTTCACTAGCCAGCGCCATAGCACGGACTTCGTCTTCCGAAGTTCCGACCGCGACCTCGAGACGATCGCGCACCTTGCCGTTGATTTGCACTGGTATGATGACGGTTTCTTCCTTCGTCAGCGCCGGATCGAACTTGGGCCACGTCTCGAGATGAATCGATCGATCGTGGCCCAGCGTGCGCCAGATTTCCTCGCACATATGAGGCGCCATCGGCGCGAGCATCACGATGTACGTTTCCATCGCGAAACGCCCGATCTCCTCGGGCTTGAGCTTGCCGAGATAGTTGAGCTGATCCATCAGCGCGGCGAGCGCGGTGTTGAAGCGCATCCGCTCGATATGGTCGGTCACCGTTGCGATCGTCTTGTGCGCGCGCTTGAGCGTTGCGGCCTCCGGCGTTCCTTCCGGGCAGCCCGCTTGCACATACCGTCTGAAAAACGTCCACACTCGCGCGAGATAGCGCGCCATCGCGCCGACGCCGTCCTCGTTCCAGTTGGTCGCTTCGTCAAACGGGCTCATGAACAGTTCCCAGAGACGGAGCGGATCGGCGCCGTACTTCTCGATCATCGCGTCGGGCGTGACGACGTTGCCCTTGCTCTTGGACATGCGCTGGCCGTCGGGCGCCCATACGACGCCCTGGTTGCGCAGGACGGGGAACGGCTCGACGAAGTTGATCAGCTCCGCGTCGCACATCACCTTGGTCCACATCCGCGCGTACAGCAGATGCATCACGGCGTGCTCCGCGCCGCCGACGTAGAGATCGACGGGCAGCCAGTAATTCACCGCGTCGCGATTGAAGGGCGCGGCGCTTTCATGCGGCGAAGCGAAGCGCAGGAAGTACCACGACGAGCACGCAAACCCGTCGAGCGTGTCCGTCTCGCGCTCCGCCGGACCGCCGCACTTTGGGCACGTCGTGTTGACGAATTCGGGCACGTTGGCGAGAGGCGAGCGCCCGGTTCCCGATGCGCGATATTCCTTCATTGCGGGCAGCATCACGGGCAACTGATCCTCGGGCACCGGCACGATCCCGCATCGCTTGCAATGGATCATCGGGATCGGCGCGCCCCAGTAGCGCTGACGCGATATTCCCCAATCCCGCATCCGGTAGCTGACGGTCGCCTTGCCCCATCCGCGTTCCTCGATATGGTTGCAAACCGCCTTGATCGCGGCGGCGGTTCTGAGTCCGTTGAGGAATCCCGAATTGATGGCGACTCCATGCTCGGGGAAGGCGCGATCGGACGGCCCGGTTCCCTCAAGCGGCGCAGTGACGACGGGGATCGGCAATCCGTATTTCGTGGCGAATTCGAAATCGCGCTGGTCCTCGCCAGGCGCAGCCATGATCGCGCCCGTGCCGTAGCCCATCAGGACGTAATCGGCGATCCAGATGGGAATGTCTTCGTTGGTGAACAGATTGCGCGCGTACGCGCCGGTAAACACTCCCGTCTTTTCCTTGACGGTCGAAAGGCGCTCGATCTCGCTCTGGCGGCGCGCGCTTTCGACGTATGCTCGAATGGCGGCGCGTTGCTCGGGCGTCGTGATATCGGCGACGAGCGGATGCTCAGGGGCGAGCACCATGAACGATACGCCGAAGACGGTGTCAGGACGTGTGGTGAAGAAGCGGACCTCCTTGCCGGGATGGCCGGTGACCGGGAACGCGATTTCTGCGCCCTCTGAACGTCCGATCCAGTTGCGCTGCATCAGCTTGATTGGCTCGGGCCAGTCGATTTTGTCGAGGTCGGCCAGCAGGCGATCGGCGTAAGCGGTGATCTTGATGTACCACTCCTCAAGATCCTTCTTGGTTACCGGATTATCCGTATGCCGCCAGCAGCATCCGTTGACGACCTGCTCGTTGGCTAGGATCGTGCGGCACTTGTCACACCACCATTGCGACCCCATCGCGCGATACGCGAGCCCGCGCCTGTAGAGCAGCAGAAAGAACCATTGCGTCCACTTGTAATACTCAGGATCGGAGGAATTGATCTCCCGCGTCCAGTCGTAGGCGCACCCGGAGATCTTCAACTGACGCTTGAAGTTTGCCGCGTAGCGCGGGACGGTCTCCGTCGGATGCGCTCCGCGCAGCATCGCTTCGTTTTCCGCCGGAAGCCCGAACGCATCCCAGCCCATCGCGTGCAGGACGTTGAATCCCGCCATCCGCTTGTAGCGTCCGATTACGTCGCACGGGACGTAATTGTGGAGATGGCCGACGGAAAGGCCTGCGCCGGAAGGATAGGGGAACATTTCGAGGACGTAGAACTTGGGACGGTCGGGATCCTCGCGCGTCAGATAGAGATCCGAGCGCTCCCATTCGGCCTGCCACTTCGGCTCGATATTTTTCGGTTCGTAGCGTTCTTCCATCGCAGAGTCGCAGTTCCTTCGCTTTGCTCAGGACGGCCGTTCGCGCACGGCTCGCGGCCACCTCGCGCGCCTTTTCGGACGGAGCGGCGTATCGCGTAGCGATGGTAAACGCCGGATCCCCGTCCGACAAAATCAGACGCGCGGGAATGACAAAACAGTATTCAAGATGCCGAGTCTAGCGTGAGCGGCGAATTCGCTCCAATGGGCGCGGGTAGGCAAGGGCGCCTGAGACAGTCGCGGTAGGTGTGGCCATCAAGCCCGACCATATCAACCTGGGCGCTTGCCAAGTAGCGCCAGTATACGTACATAGTCGCCTCTGGCCGCATGACCTGGAGGAAAATCAATTGATGAAACATCTGATGCGCGATGGCGTAAAGCTCTTCTACACTGACGAGGGCAGGGGGAACCCTCCAATCGTTCTGGTCCACGGATGGACCTGCGATCACAGCTACTTCGAGCCGCAGCGCAAGCATCTGTCGAAGCGTCATCGCGTGATAGCTGTCGATCTCCGAGGTCACGGCCGCAGCGATAAGCCGAAGCAGGAATACTCGATTGCGGGATTCGCCGACGACATCGCGTGGCTGTGCGAACAACTCAAAGTGAAGAAGCCGATCGTCATCGGTCACAGCATGGGCGGGATGATCGCGCTCGAGGTTGCGTCGCGCCATCCTGACCTGGCCGCCGCGATCGTCGCATGCGATTCGCCGGTCGTGGCGCCGCGCGGGCTCAAGGCGAACTTCGCGGCGATGCTCGCGCAGTTGGGAACGCCCGATTTCGCCGCGACTCAGCGCGGGCTCATCGAAACGATGTTCATTGCGGGGCACGATCCGAAGCTGAAGGCGAGGATTATCAAGGAGATGACTTCCGCGCCCGAGCACGTCTCACACGAGTGCATGCGTGCGATAATCGCCATGAACAGCGAGAAGGCGGCGCGGCGATGCAAAGTGCCGTTCCTGCATATCTCCGCGACCAATCCGCTTTGCGACGGCGTGCGGCTCAAGAAATTGTGCCCGAGCGCCACGATCGCGCAGACCTACGGGGCGGGACATTTCCATCAGCTCGAGGCGCCCGACCAGATCAACGCGATGATCGATCGGTTTGTGAAGCTCGCGGTGTAAGTCATTTTCGGAGAAGTGGGACAGGCGTCACCGTCCCACTGATCGGAGATGGCTCAGCGCTTGCGTACGATGGTCAGGCCATCCGAGACCGGAAGCATCACTGCGTCGACGCGATCATCAGCAGCGATGAAGTCGTTCAGCGCACGGATCGCCTTCGTGTCATCGGTCTGATCGCTCGCTTGCACAACCGCGCCGTTCCAGAGCACGTTGTCGATAAGAATCAGACCTCCGGTGCGAAGCCGTTTGAGTATCTCGTCGTAGTAGACGCGGTAGTTGGTCTTGTCGGCATCGATGAAAGCGAAGTCAAAGGCGTCTTCGACAGGCATCGCACGCAGCGTATCCGCTGCCGGTCCGAGCTTCAGCGTGATTCGCGAGGCTACGCCGGCGCGATCCCAATAGCGCCGGGCAATCGAGGTCGAATCTTCGCTGACATCCAGGCACAGCATCCTGCCATCCCCGCCCAGCGCACGCGCGACGCAGATGGAGCTGTAGCCGGTGAAGGTTCCGACCTCGACGGCGGAGCGCGCGCCGATCGCGGCGGCGAGGATTCCCATGAAAGTGCCCTGTTCGGGCGCGATCTGCATCCCGGCCCAGGGACCCATCGCACGGCGGGTTTCCTCGGCGAGATCCTCGAGAATCGGATCGCGGTTGTGCCCGCGGGCGATCAGGTAATCGTAAGTTTCCGGTGTCAGCGCGAGAAATTTACCGCCAGGCGACATGGACAGGCCTCCAGACGAGCGTGGATGTTCGAGATTGCGCGGCGCGCATCCGGCGGCGCGCAGCGTATATTAGCGGTTTATCAAGCGCGATGAACGCTTGGAAGCGCGCCTATTTGCCGCCGAGATAGGTGAAATCGCCCTGCGGATTTACGCTCAATGTTCCGGTGAAAATGCTGTGCTCATGCGACGCAGAATACTGTGCACGATAAAGTCCCTCCGGAGAACCGAGTTCGAAAAATCCGCCGTTGCCGTCGAGAACGAAAATCTCCTCACGTCCGTCGGAATCTGTGGCGCCGACGAACATCGACCCCGTTCCGGTCAAGACCGGATCGCCGAACGAATTAAGTACCGCTCCGAGAGGAGTGAGCTGACCTCGCTCAAGACTTGGATTGAGATGGCCATGATCGAGTCGGAAGATGACGGGCTCGCGAGCGCATCCCGCCAGGACCGCCATCGTGCCGTCGTCCATCAAGCCGGGGCGTCCGGGCGAAAGATAGGAAACAGGTCCCAACGCGGTGTTGGCCCCCGTTGCCAGAACTCTCGCGACTCCCGTGCCGTCGTATTGAAACAGTGCTGTTCCGCTCGGAATCTTCGCCGTGAATGCCACGAGCGTGCCCTGCGGCGATGCGATCGCTGCCGGAATTCCAAACGGGCTTTGGTATTCGGCGCCATTCGGTCCCGTCCGTCCCTCAACTGCAATTTCGCTGACACCGCCGGTGGACGCGATCAGCAAAACCTGAGCGTGCTTTCGCTCGGGCTGGTCGGGATTGTTCAAGTAAGCGTTGAAAACGACCTCGCCCTGTGCGCCGATCTGGATGCTGCCGAAGCTGAGCACTGCGATTCGATCGCCCTCGAGCGTGCGCGTTCCGGTCTCTGCGACACACTTGAGCGAGCCGTGCGAATAGAGCATCACGCCGTCGCGTCCGCGTCCGAGCGCAGACATGAAAGCGATGCGTCCGTCGGCGTCGGCGACGGGATACGGATCGCCGTGAAAAACCGGATCGCACGCCATCGACTTGTTCTTGATTTCGAGCGCGGACAGCCGCTTTTCCGGTAGGGCTTCCGGGTCTCCGATGAAGATCGCCCACGGATGGCGCGAGCTCTTTTGATCCTTGCCTTTCGAGGTTACTTCTGCGCCAAAAATCACCCGTCCGTCCGGCATCATCGAAGGCACGCCAAGCTCGGTGATCTCTCCGTCGCCGAGAACTTTCGCCCCGACCGCAGTTATGACGACAGGATCACCGGCGCTGTTGCTTGCGTATACGACCTGCGAGCTCGAGCCTTCGAAACTCGCGCCCGTGCCATTGAGGCTGAACGATACGGCATGTGCTTTGGCGCTCGCGACGAACATAAGAGCGAACGCGATCGCAGCGATTCTGAATTTCATCGAAACACCCCGAAGCCTGTATTAGACAGACAGTCCGGTGGCCCCACCAGAACTTATAGACATCGGCCAAGAGAAAAACAAATGAAAAAAAGAAAAGCCGAGGACGAAACCTACACTTTAAGGGCTTCGATTTGCTTGAAGATCCGCTCGGGATGCGTCGACCTCCAATAAATTCGACCGCATCCGGGGCATTCGGAAAAATGATCGTTGCTGGCGTAGACGAACGGGGGAACCCGAAGCGCGAGCACCTCGCGCGCAACGGCGACGAGCTCGGCGTTGCATCGCGAGCATCGCGTCAGAGCGTTCTGACGGACATTGAACGGGACTCGCGATATGACGGCGCGAAGCTGATCGCCAATGTCATTCTCGGTCAGGAACACGACACCCGGCGCAAGACGCATCCGCTTGTCGCGCGTGATCATCACGCGACCTTCCTCCCGCGCGCGTTTGAGCATGGCGGCGGAATCGAGCTTTCGATCCCATAACGTATCCGCGCCGAGCAACCTGAGCCATCGCGCCAGTCGCGCGAGCATCCGATCGCACGCGAACTTCGGAATTCCGTCCATCGTCGCGTCCATAGTATACCAGCCTGAACAAACGGCCGGCCCGTGGGCGGGTCGGTTTTCATAATGGAGAGACGAGATGAACGAGCGGCCAGTTACGATTGCGTCGGGCGCCATCACCCTGGAAGGGTTGTTCACGCCGGGAAAGCCGGACGGAGCGAGGGCGGCGGTCGTGTGCCACCCACATCCGCTGTACGGCGGCTCGATGCATAACAACGTGGTCGAGGCAGCCCTCGAAGCGCTGTGGAAGCTCGGGTTCGCGACGCTGCGCTTCAACTTTCGCGGGGTGGGACGAAGCGGGGGAGATCATTCGGGCGGGGAGGGTGAGGTCGACGACGCGAGGGCTGCGATGGCGTTCGTCCTGGCGCAGCCGGTCATCGCGGGGCACGGCGCTGTGATGGCAGGCTACTCGTTCGGCGCCGCGATCGCGATGCGCGCCGGGGCGGAGATTGCGCAAGTCGAGACGATAGCTGCGATCGCACTGCCGGTCGGTATGGAAGAGTTCTCTGCGTCCGCACCGGGAAACAAGCGGGTCATTCTCGTCGCCGGCGATTCCGATCCGTATTGCCCATCATCGGAAATCACGCGGCTGGCCGAAAGTATCGGCGCTCGCGCGAGACTTCGGATCATCGAAGGCGCGGATCACTTCTTCGGCGGAGATGAAGAAGCGGTCACGTCGGCGCTCGTCGAGATGATTGGCGGGTGAACTATCGCGCGGACGCGCTCTGGGCGGGCTGCGTCGCCTGCCAGATAGCGTAGAACGGATCCGCAGGATTTGCCCTGGCGATTTCGATTATCCGCTCGATCGTCGCGCGAGTATTCGCGCCGTTCTGATGCTCCAGTGCCTCGAAGTTGTCGAGATCGTGGAAATAGATCAGATAGTTCACCAGCACCGCGTTGTTGAGCGGCTCGCGATCGAGGTCGAATCGTTCCAGGCCTGACAGCGAAGGTTTAATTTGCGCATAGTCGCGCTTGATCTCGGCGAACAGTTCCTCTCGCTGCTTCATCATCCGATCGTGCTCGATACCGCTTCCGTAGAGCTTCAGCAGCCTGGCTTCGACACCGAGCAGAAAGCGCGCGAAAGCGAGGTCGCTCCCATAAACCGCGCGCGCGGCTTTGGCCGATTCGGAATTCGCGCCGTCGCGCGAGGCGAAGAAATCGATCGCCGCTCGGCTTCCCACCCATGTCGCCGCCGATTCATCGAACATCGCATCGCCGGCGAGGAAGAAGGTGCGATGGAACAGTTCGTGAAGAATCACGCCCGCAAGAACGACCGGATCGAGCTTGAGAAGGTTCGAGAGCAGCGGATCGTCAAAGAATCCCAGGCTTGAAAACGCCGCCGCCGGACGCACCAGCGTGTCGTAACCCGCTTCCTCCATGCGGGCGGCCTCGGCGCGCGCGTCGGCTTCATTGAAATAACCGCGATACGGGACCGATCCGACGATCGGATACCACCATTCGTAAGGCGTCAGCGAATCGCGCGGCGCGGCCATCACGACGTAAACGACCGCGTGCTGATCGATTTCCGTGATCGTCGAGTACGCGCGGCCGACTTTCATCCCAAGTCGGTCGGCGGCGAATTCGCGCACGGCGAGAACGGTTTCAAGACGGTTGCGTGTTTCCTGCGACAAATCCCCATTCGACAGCTCCGCCGAAATAGGCCGCCGATTCCATAGCAGCCTGCCTTCCTCGTAGGCCGCGCGCGCATAGTAGGAGAGATTGCATCCGGCCAGTGTGGCGATAGCAGCCGTTAGCAGAATGACGACGGCGAAGCG
>Ga0335069_10008775_pt1 | contig 14427 bp, 11 predicted proteins | sample Lox_Sample_11_FD_206714 | JGI IMG/M metagenome (GOLD analysis project Ga0335069, IMG submission 206714) | Soil microbial communities from Loxahatchee National Wildlife Refuge, Florida, United States - Lox_Sample_1.1 | ecosystem: Environmental > Terrestrial > Soil > Wetlands | place: USA... | reverse complement strand
ATTTGATATCAGCTTTCCTGCACTCTTAAATCGTTTCATATACAGCCTCGCGTTTTCGATAGTGTATATTACCTCGACCACATTTTACCATAAGCAACGAAGTAGAAATCAATGTTGTGTCTAGTCGATGTAGTCCTATGTGGACGTAGTGATATAGATGTAATGTAAAAGAGGCTTCTTTAGTTTTACGGGCCAATATGGCTGTCCTGGGGTCGGGTAAGAGAGCACCATTGCTGGCGCTCCCTCCCCTCAGAACCGTGCTTGCGAGTCTCCCCGCACACGGCTCAAGCGCATCACGAACAACACGGCTCCTTTTTCTCTTTCAGCTTTGACCGGCGGGTGATTGATGATTCGTCTGCCAGAACTTCTCGGTCATTGTCCTTCTGACACTCATCCATTGCCCATTCGGCCTTGGCATGAATTTGCTGGTGACAGAGCAGGTGAACCAATATCAGATTACTGTAACTGTTGTTGCCTCCAAGGGACCGGGGAATTCTGTGGTGAATCTGTATTTCTTCATCGTTGAAGAGTGATTCAAAGCATTCCAGGCAACGACCTTCTTGCCTCTTGGCTATCTTCTGCTTGGAAATCGTCAGGTCTTTGACTGATTTAGCCTGTCGTTGCTTCCAATAGTCCGAGAGATTTGGATCATCCGGTGATGCCGTTCCTTTGACCAGTACGTGTCGTTCTATCGGGAACCAGTCAAACTTGAGTAAATAGCCTCCTGTTTGTTTGTCGCCAAATGTCCAGGAGTCCAGTCGGTCAAGCTGAAAACGGCCCCAATATTTCTGATGTTGCCAGTCTCTGGATTTTTTCGGGTGTGTACGTTTAATATAGCTGTCTGCCTTGTGGTACATCCAGCTATCGAGTTTTTTGAAGATTTCCTTGGAAACGACTGTGCGGAAGTAGGTGGCCCATCCCCGGATAACCGGGTTGAGTTTGCGAAGAACGGCTTGCACGTTGGTGCCCTGTGCCTCAGCCCATAGTTCTTTTAACTTTTCCTGCACTTTTTGTATTGATTCTTTGCTCGGTTTAATCAAGAGTTTCCATCCCGAACGCGTCGTCTGCGGTGCTGGGTAGTGCCTGATGTCAAAGCCCAAGAAACGAAAGCCTTCTGTCAAATGAACGATGTGAGTCTTTTCTTCCGACAGGGCTAAGCCCCGTTCCTTGAGCCAGTCCACTAGGATGCTTTGCACTTGTTCTGCATCTTCCTTGGTTTCACAGAAGCAAACAAAATCGTCTGCATATCTCACTACTGCGCGTTTTCCAGATATTATGCCCTTAGAGTTATATGTGACTCCAATAGCTTCCTCCATACCATGCAGTGCAATATTCGCTAATAATGGTGAAATCACACCACCTTGAGGTGTTCCCTGTTCTGTCGCATTGAACATCTCTTCCTCAACATATCCCGCTTTAAGCCATTGTTTAATCAGTTCTCGTCCAGGAACGGGACCTATGGCTTTCAGGAGATATTCATGTGAGATGTTGTCAAATGCTCCTTTTATATCTGCATCGAGTATCCACTTTTTGGTCCCATTTGGTCGGGCCAAGCGGTAAATTTTCTCGATGGCGTCATGGCAACTTCGACCTGGTCGAAATCCATAGCTAATTCCCTCAAACTTGGCCTCCCAGGCAGGTTCAAGAGCGTTTTTGACCATTGCTTGAAGACAACGATCTATCACTACGGGTATTCCGAGCGGCCTGCGTTTATTGTTCTTTTTAGGGATGTATACTCTTCTTGCTGGTTTGGCTTTCCAGAGGGTATAGTTCACGAGAGCATCGACCATTTTTCCTCTCGCTGCTGGTGTTTTGATCACCAACTTGTCCACCCCAGGCGTGTTTTTCCCTGCATTCACTTGGGTGACACGCCGGACACTGACGAGCCTATTTGAATAACTTTTCAACATGAGTTTTTGGAGCGAGCGTACCTTTTTCAAGTTACCCTCTTGTGTTGCCCGAAAGATCCGGTGTCTCAGGTTACGAACAGTCCGATGGGCGCTTTTCCAGTTGATAGCGTTCCAGTCAGTCTGCTTCTCGGTTCCATTTGCTGAGATTGATTCTCGCATCTAACTTTTCCCTTGATAAGTTCCGTTACACTCGTTCTTTGGGTGATGTACCAGGATCACGTCAGCCGCCTTTCAGCGTGGGTATCTCCATCACTGGCCCTATCTGCCCAGTTATCTTTTCCTGTTGCCTTTCGGCGGGCAGCCTTTGCTTTTTGATCCTTCCCACTCCCACTGAGGGCTTCCGCCTTCCTTACGGTTGGCCTACTCAGGGTATCGACCAGCCCTGAGACCTCATTGGGGTTATCACGTTTCGCATGCGTGAGATACGGTCGGTGAGGATGCCTTCTCTACTGCGGGGATTGGGTATCCGTTCTCGCAATTCCTTGCTTGCGAGGTCCATTATCCCATCATCATCGTGTTAGCCATTCCGATGACCCAAGGTGACGCAGCCTGATCAAAGGTTCATTTGCATTCATCCTTCCGACCTTCCCCTAACCCAGTCGCCTCTTTCGGCTAGAAGTTTCTTTAGGCATTACCTCTCGCTTTCCACCCCACTGTTACCAGTGACGCAGAGAGAGATTGGGGACAGTCTTGGATACTAGACTGAGAGCTTACGCTCCACTCAACACAAGCGACTTCGTGTCGCACAAGGAATCCTTGCCATATACCACCATTGGTCCAGGTCATCTTCCCCCATGCGTACCTGGTCACTGATTCCTATAGCCAACACAGACACTGCCCTGATGAATTTGGATTGGTGGACGGAGGGACAGGGAGCTGCGTCGAAGCCTTAGGGGAGACTCAAACTATACTTTTGGTTCTGGCAGGCGAAATTCTCTCTGTGAGTTCAGCGAATGGTCTGGGTGCCAGAACCGCAAGTCCCAGAGAGAGCGCCTGGGAGGCGTAATCTGATGGCGTGGAAAGGGCGGAGTATGGTAAAATAGGTACGGATTAGTTGGGAAAAACCAACGCAAACGGAAGATTGTTAACCCAATACCATAGTAGATATCCCAACCCATTCGTCACTGCACCTGGTAATAGGTGCCAATAGTGAGCCAAAATCGGCGCGAAATGTGGGAATTCAGCGCCAATCATGAGCAGCACAGCTATTGACAGCGGATCAACCCGCTCTACAAGCGAACGTTTGCGTGTCATTTTTGTCAATTCGAGAGGCCACGGATTAGTGTATTTCGAGCTTTCCCAGCATCAGTTCATATGAGAGAGGGGCGAAGGTTCGTATAATGCGTCTTCCCTGCTAGTTAGCTTGCTCACATCTCGCTTCAAGTCACGCTCAAAGAAGCGAATATGAGATAACCACGTTGTCGTGAATTGACAAAAACGATGCACCGTGAATGGCTCCAGAGGCGCATTCTCAAGCAACCAATGGTTGTGCTGCTCACCATTCGCACCGATTTCCCACATTTGACGCTGAAAAGTGCTGAACATTCACGCTATTTACCAGCACCCAACATGTCGAATTAGCTCCGCACCTAATATTTCCGGTCTAGGTGGGGTACACTCTTCCACCGACAGATCAGGCACACATAGTAACTTCCCCCAAGACCAGACTCAACTTTGACACAGTGAGCTTCACAAACCGCACGTTGACAGAGGTAGCAACGCAAGCGGGCTGGTCTCTCGCATTGTTTCCTTGCTGGTCTTGCTGTACAGATTATTGCATCCAAAAGGAGCTTTGCCTCTTCCCTGATGCGGTCAACTGGATAATGGTCTGCCACCCACTGGAGCTTTCGACGCTCCTCAGCTGTGGTTGGAATACGCAGAGTAAACCGCACACCTTGCAACTTAATGACACTCATACCCTCTCCCTATAAACCAAGATTGCCGACATGACTATTCAATGCAGTCAGTGCCCAGAGCCATGCATTACGATAGTTCGTCACATTGCCTGCAACAAGTATCTTATCTCCTATCATAACAATATACCTGTAGAGAAATTTCTCATCATAAGTAGCAAAACAGCCCACATTCCACAAAGGAGCGACGAGAGAAGAAGCTGCCAGAGTAGGTAGTTCATCCCTAAGCGATTCCTTCCATTTTAACTCTTCGTATTATATAATCATACACAGTATTCTACCATCAAAGCCGCATCGAGAAGCAAACAGTAAGTTACATGTAAGAAGAAGAGGAAAGCGAGTTTTTGGATAAGGTCTAGCTGCTGTGAAGGTAGATAGATGAGGAAAGTATATGAAGATTGAGCGTGAATTATGGCCTTACATTCTTGCTTACAAGGACGCAGGGGATAGGCTAGTTAGAGATCTCTCGGGAGACCGATATCTCCATCAGGTGCTACATCTGCCGATTTCTTCGCTATATAGACAATTTATAGAACTAAGTTTGAAAGACCTGATCTTCATAGGGAATAAGCTTCTTGATAAACCGCTTCAGTGGTCTAATGATCAATCAGCACAAGCAGGTTTTCCAATAACCCATGATTTAAAGTATCTTCTAGATGCATGGCAACAGATTTGGTATAGTCTAGATGGACCCGGTAATAATATTGAGGGTATAGATCTTCCATTTCATGAGCTTGAAATATGTATTGAAAGCTTTGGCGTTACAGTCGACCCATTCCGATATCCGAATGATACCAATGGGAAGGTATTTTTCACTGAAAGCCCTGAAGAGCGGCATATAGATGTTCAAGAACTTAGGAAAACAGTGAATCGTATGAATGATGATTTCTTCCGCGAAGCAGTTAATACGTTAATTAGGATTAATTTGATCAGAAAAGGAGATAATCCTCCTTTATAGCTTTGTAACAGATGATAACATGCACGACACTACTACAATAAATTTTAGATGCACAACACAATTGGCACAAACACGAGCAGTCTGGAGCACAGGCGTATAGGCGTAGGGACAGGACAATCCCTTCCGGCTCGTCTGCCACGACATTTTTCGCTCTATCGTCTTGTGACTGTCCCACGAAATTCTCTCTGTGAGTTCAGCGAATGCGCTCGACGTGTGAACCAGAAGTCCTGGGAGATCCGCCTCTCGACTCCTATGACCCCGCTGAGAGCTGGCCGCATGTGGTAAAATAGGTACGAACTATTCAACTAAGTTGGAAGCAAGCCAAAGGACGCGATAAGCCTATGTCAAACGAATTGACCAGACTGAACCCTGAACCCGTCTCCATCGGAGCCATCGCCAACGCCTATGCAGAGGCCCAGACCTTTCCGACGTATCAAGAGCGTTTGGCCCGCTATACTGTCCGTCGGCAAAAATCCGAACTCTCCACCTTTGCCAGATACCTGACGGCTGCAGGACTCCCCCGATCAACAGAGGAATTGCACACCAGTCCCGCTGCCTGGTCCGACATGACGCACGGCTTGGTGGATGGTTTTGTGCGCTACCTACTCCAACAGGGGTATGCGATCGGGTCGGTGAACTTGCACCTTTCGACTGTCAAGGTCTACTGTACTCTGGCCGCACGTGCCGGGTGTCTTTCCGTCCAGGAAGTGGCCTTAATCCGTATGCAGCAGGGCTTTAGCCACAGACAGGGCCTCAATGTGGATGAGAAACGCGAAAAGAGTCGGCGCGGTCATAAGAAAGCGGAGCCTATCCTCGTGAGTCTTGAGCAGGCGGATCAACTGAAAGGTCAGCCAGACACCCCACAAGGCAGGCGTGATGCGTTTCTCATGTGCCTGCTCCTTGATCACGGTCTTCGGTGCAGTGAGCTGGCCACTCTCCTGATCACCGATGTGAGTGCGGATACCGGCCTGTTGCACTTCTATAGGAAGAAGGTCGACAAGCAACAAATCCACGAACTGACCCCTGACACGCGGCTATCCCTGCAGCGGTATCTGGAGGTAGCAGAACCCTCGCATCATCTGTTCATGGGAAGTCGAAAAGGGGGACAGCTCGTCGGGCGCATGTCAGAGCGGGCCATCACGGCTCGTGTCGGGTGTCTCTGCGAGCGAGTTGGGGTAGAAGGTGCCAGTGCTCACGATGGGCGTCACGCCTGGGCCACGTTCGCCGTGGCTGCTGGGACAGATATCAAAGCTCTGCAAGATGCCGGGGGTTGGAATAGTCCGGTCATGCCCCTCCGTTACGCAGCCTCAGCCAGCATTGCCAATCGCGGCGTGAAGTTAAGATAAGTACGATCATGTCCCTGTTTCACGAAGAATAGGAAAACACTTCTTTTGTTGGCTATAGGAATCAAATAGCGTTTAGAGCAGAGGGAGTTCTATACTTTTGGGAGAGGTCCTTATTTCTAGGGAAACACAAGTTTCCTCAAAAACTTAGGACTTTGAGAGAGCATCCAAACAGGCTTGTGTTGTTTGTGTGTCTGGGTGTGCTGCGCCCAAGCATTGGAGACGTGCCAAGAGTGCCTGCTGATAAAATGAGAGAGCCGAGGCTTTCCTGCCCTGATGCTGACAGACTGATGCTAAGTTGTGCAAGGTCATGGCCGTGTCAGGATGGTTCTCTCCTAACTGGGCGAACCTTATAGTCAGTGCGCGTTGCAGGAGCGAGGAGGCCTGAGCATAGTTGTGCTGCATATCAGCGAGCACACCCAAATTGTTCAGACTACTGGCCGTATCAGGATGTGACTCTCCCAAAGACTGTTCACGGATGGAGAGTGCCTGCTGATAAAGCGAGAATGCCATCGCATACGCGCCAATGCCTCGAAAGAAGTAGCCCATATTGTTGAGACTTGTGGCCGTTCGCGGATGTTCAAGCCCTAGCTGCTGTTCACGAATGATGAGTGCCCGCTGCAGAAGCGGCTGCGATTCTACCCACCTGCCTAATCGTGTCTGGAGCAATGCCAGATTGGAGAGGCTTGTTGCTGTGGAGGGATGTGTTTCTCCCAACAGTTGTTCACGGATAGCGAGGGCCTGCTGATAGAGTGGTTCTGCCTCTTCATACTTTCCTTGCTGTTCATAGAGATAGGCAAGAATGTTCAGGCTTGTCGCCGTGTTAGGATGCATTTCTCCCAGTTCACGCAAGGCCGTTGCGCAGGCCTGTTTCAGAATTGGCTCAGCCTCAAGGTATCTGGCACGTACTGTCAGGTAGTATCCTAAACGATTCAGTAAATGTACAGCCTCTTGGGAAACAATCTGTTCCTCCTCTATCCATTGCACACACTGAAAAGCATGTGCTAACGCACGTTCGCACAACGTCCATGTTTCAAAGCGTACTTGGGGAAAACCTGCATTGAGGATCTGGATAGCCCGCTGCTTCCATTCTTGTTGTGCTGCATCAGACAAAGTGTCACGTATCACTACTTGCACCAAACGATGGAGAGAGAGGGTTTGCTGTACAGGATCGCGGGTGATGAGGGATTGTGCCTGCAGTGCTTCTAAGGCTCGTTCAAACTGACACCGATCTGCAATGACTGGAGAAAGGATGGGGCCAAGGAGGTCTTTTCCTTGCAAGAGCAGTTCTTCGCCGATTGCGTCAGGAGCCAGGAAGGCTAATAAACGCAGCAGTTCGACAGCCGCTGCATTGCGTGCTGCTACTTGTTGGAAAGAGAGTAGCCAAGTGGCTGCGACCGGATCTGGATGATCTGGTGCGAAGGCATAGCGCTCACCGAGCAACTCTCTTCGGTTGCCTTGATAAAGCGATAAGTATTCAGATAGGCTTCCTCCGCAGGCTTCCAGGAATGCCCCGGCTTGATCCAGTGCGAGTGGCAGACCACCAAGTTCTCTGCTGATCTTTTGTGCCTGGGTCTGATCATCGGGTAAGGCTTGGGAAAATGGTGCATCAAATTCAAGCAGGCCTGCTCGCCACAACAAGAACAATGCACCTGTTTCGTCTGGCAGCGTTTCCACTTCAAAGCATACCAGATGGGGATCTCCGACGCGTGTTGTGATCAGGATATGACCAGTCGAGGAGACTGGAAGAAAGTCTTGAAGTCTAGCGAGGTCCTGCACATTATCAAGGATCAAAAGCCACGCGCTGTGAGTTTGGAGCCAGTGTATGATTCCCTCTTTGATTGGATCATCCAGTTTGAGCAGAGAGGCGATGGTGGTATAGGAAGCCGTAAGCGTCTCCATTGTGTCGGCTCTTGCCCAGAGAACAGCTTCATATTCTTGCTTGTAGCGATAGGCATATTCAATGGCCACAGAGGTCTTGCCTATACCACCCAGGCCGGTCAAAACTTGTGGGATAGCCTGTGCGGTTTGCCATTGGGCATGGAGGTGCGCAAGCAGTTCATCACGACCAATGAAGAAAGGGTTGCGTTGATAGGGGACATTCCAGCGAATGTCAGGCGAAAGATGTTCTTCCATAATTGCTCCTCACTAATGTGTATTGAAATGATACCCAATTTGGGAACTAGTTTGGAGGATCGGCGCTCCCAATTTTTGCGATGGAGTGGCCGCTTTTGTGGTGCGATTCTGGGGCATCGCTACACACAACACCTGACGCTCGGCAAGTAGTTGGGGTAAGGCTCATAACACCTGGCAGGGAGCCAACCGAATTTCTAACTGGAGCATTGCCAGGTGTTATGAGCCTTACGTAAGCTGTCATCGGCACTTGTGTAGGCTTCAGAGTAAGCGCTAACGCGAACTAGGCTTGAATCGACCATTGATCTGATGCGTAAGCGCGAAATATTTCAATGTAATCGCGTACAAAGTACAGATTTTCAAAGTAAACGCGAACAAAGTACACAGTGCAAGTTCGGTCTTCCATCTTGCCATTTGTAAAACCAGGAATGTACGGCAAAAGCAAGGAGCGCTTTACCTCTTGCACGGCTTCGTAGGCCAATTCAAGACGTTCCGCTAATCGAGAGATCGTAGTGAAACTCTCGTTGGGCAAACGGCAAACTTTATCAAGTTGGATTCACCAGCTTCGTGTAAATTGCGTCTGGTCGGCCAAGTTGCATCATCTCAAAGAGTCAATTACTCTTCCTGTATGGTCATATGATATCTCTTGTTCGCGCTTACTCTGAAAAGTTTTAGCAGTCACGGTGTACTTTATTCGCGCTTGCTCTGAAAACTTTGCCGAATTCGCGTTTACATTGAAGCCTACAACTTGTCCAGCAAAAACGCGTCCCCGTAGCAATTCGGGAAAAACCGAAGCTTCGGATCTCGTGCTGAGAAACTGTGCCCAAACGACTACTCTAAGGCTCCCCATTGGCCTGTCTATCTTTTTCTGTTACGAGTTTTCTGACTTCATTTTGAGACCCGACAGCCCCAAATCGTACTCATTAGCGTTATGAAAGCATATTTCCTGCAAGCACTCGTAAGCGAAAGTCCATTCTGTTACATCTTTTCTGTTACGAGTTTCCATACTCTCTCGAAGATAACAGATCGCCCTTCCTGCAACGAGATTCCCATAAGTGCAAGAAGGGCATTTCAATTCCTAACGGAAGCCTCAAGCCATTCAGACTGTGGATCAGTTTGTTTGTGTTGTCAATCCAACGCTGTTTCAATTCCTGACGGAAGCCTCAAGCCATTCAGACGAGAAGCTCCTTAATACGGCTCTCGATGAGATACAGCGTTTCAATTCCTGACGGAAGCCTCAAGCCATTCAGACGCCACCGGCTGCCGAACTCGATCAAGTTGATCGAGGTTTCAATTCCTGACGGAAGCCTCAAGCCATTCAGACAGCCACCCCCGTAGTATAGCACTACAGGCCGTTCTGCACAACACTTTCCGAGAGCCTCCCCACAGTAGAGCTTTTTGAGCCTTGATAAGCACATCTGTATGGGGTTGAATTCGTGTCAAGCCCCTTGTGGAGACTTCCGAGAGCCTACGCTCAGAGTTATACTCGCCGAGGCTCTCGGAAATGGTTTAGTTTAGATCTTAGTCATATCTCCAAATGAAATGGGGACCCTCCCCGTTAGCGTAGGTTTTTCCCGTCTCGCTACGGGGAGGCGCTCTCTAACTGTTCAGGTTCTCTGTGAGATCAACATCATCGACATGCACCCATGCCACAGCGTGTCCTGGCAAGTCGGAGTCTTGAGCATACACTTCTTTGGTAATCTCAAGCTGCTCAACCCCGTTGCTATAGTAGAGTACTACTGTGACTGTCCCCCTGATCACACGCCCATAATTGTTGGTGAGTGATACGGCCTGCATCCCAATGCGTGCATCACCCTTCTTGATCTTCTGTGGAACCTCACCAGGATACTCTGCAGGTCCACGTCCAAATTCCTGGTCACGTTCAGCTTCTGCCTGTTGCTCAATCGCTGTGCGGTAACGTTCGAGTGTGCGCAAGAGGGCCATGCCTTGGCGTCCGGTAAGGCGGACAGGTGTGGGGCTTCCTTCTGCAGCGCTGATCGGGATCTGGCCAATCCCTTCGAGGTGGAGTGTCTGTCTCATGCATTGGCTCCTGCTCTACCACTCATTGTCATCTGGGTCGACCTCTAACAGGAGAGAACGGTTCAGATCGACGCAAACGCTGTTCACCACATCCTCGGCATCTTTCCCAAATCGCTTATGCTCCACGGCATCTTGATAGTACTGCTGATCTTGGACGGAGAGCGTGTCAATGACTGGTTCGAGTAAAAGGTCTTCTGTAATGTCACGAACGCGAGAGGCATCTCTCACAGTTTCATATCCAACCTCAAATGCAGCATCCTCAAGGACACGCTTTCTGATCAACTCATCGAGCAAGTAGCGGTATTGGTGATGCAAAAGTGCACGCATGAGGCTCCGCTGAGCAGCGAGTTGACGCTTTTCCTTTGTTGATAGCTCGTCTTCATCGCTGTAGGTGCCGAGGATCTCGGTATTGATTGAGACATCAAACTCAAGTGTCAGTCGGTAACGCGTTCTGATTTCAGGTATTTCTTCTGCCATAGTCTTGTCCCTTTCGACCTGTTTGTGTCAGTGTAGCATGCGAGTGGGATGCCTTGCGAGGGCAATGGGACTCTTCTCTCTCTGCAGGCAGGCGGAATAGTTCAGCATTTGTGCGTAGCGCGGTCATGCACTGATCCTTTATCATGTCCCTTGGACGCTGGTCTCCCTTCCCAATGGATTGGGGATTCTTGTCAATACTCTTCTACCAGCGTCACCCTTTAAAGAGAACAAAAAAAGAGGGGTTACCGCAAAAGTGCGTGGGAATTCCAGAAATCTTCACACCCCATGAATTGAAGAGGTTACGTGGGATGGCGTGAAATTCTCACATTCAAATTGCCCTACTATTCTTCTATCTAAAACCTCTTGATAAATTGGGTACAAATTGGGTACAATACAACTAGACCAAGTACACAGTGAAAGAGGCAAGCAAATGGTTGAATATTTTATCCGATATGCAGACAATGAGTCATGGTTGAGAAATGATCTCCAGCGCGGTTATAGCTTTAAATTTTATCAGTTTGCAACCTCTCCAGAAGAATTGCTAGAGGAGTATTTGCCAGAGCATTTAGAAGATGGGAGCGTTGACGATCTAGTAGAAGAGTTTGATATTCGAGAGCATAGCGATGGCTCTTATGGTTTTGCCAAGACGGACTGTGCGGGTTTGGCCCATTTGAGTCAGTGGAAGAGGCTGAGGAGTTCGCTCATTCCCGCTCCTATGGGGCCTATATCGGATACGGTATTTTTGAGGGACGTGAAGGTGGCCCTGATCCAGATGAGTGTAATGCCACGCTCTTTCATCCTATGGTTCTGGTCAAAGTTGTTGGGTTGGAGGTGATAGCAGCATGAAAACGCCAAATGATTACGCTCAAGTGAAGTTCCGCCCTGGTAGCAATCTTGAGCGAAAAATCGCTACCCGTATCGAGAAGGAGTCCAATCTCTCCCTGACAACAAAGCAACTTGTGGATGAGCATTGTACCTTGCTTGACCTCTGCCTCCCTGGATTCTCGCGTGGTGAACGCGAGGTGCTGTGGCACGCGCTTAATGGGAGGCTTACCACACCTGAAAATGTCGATCAACTCTGGGTTGAGGTGGATGCTCTGATCGGTATCTATGAGCCTAATGGGGTTGATATGCCCATGTTGGTTTCACGCGTGCATTCCCTCTCTCGTTTTGAATGTTGGGCTGTCTATGATGCTTTCAGGCGAGGCGCGTTATGTCCCGACCGATAGAGCGTCTGTTTGCGATGGATGAGATGATCCGCAAGGGAGATTATCCATCTATCCAGACGTTTATGGATCGCTTCGAGATTGAGGAACGTACTGCCTATGGCGATGTCCAATATCTCAAAAAGCAGTTTCGTGCTCCCCTTCAATATAGCAGAAAGCACGGAGGCTACTTCTACACTCTAACCGGATGGAATATAGCAAAGGCAGACGCTTTTACCGAAGAAGAATTAGATCTCACACCGACCCAGTGGCTCTGGAATGAGATTGCTCGTCGGTTCGGAGCAGATGAGGCACTGGCACTCCGTCGTGATTTTGTCCAGCATTTATTGCCAGCTTCTCCCCGACTATGCCAGGGTTGTGGTCAGCCTTTACCACCTCGCAAATTCAAGTGGTGCAATGAATGTTTTGCGTTACAAAAACCCAACAAGGGACAACGTCTGGAGAATGAAAAGGGTTTAATATCTACGCGTCTCTGTCAGGGATGCCAGCAGCCACTTCCTCCTCGTAAGCACAAATGGTGCGATGAATGCTTCAAGGGGCAACAGAAAGAATGGAATCGAAAGTGGTACCAGAGGTTATCTCCTGAGCAAAAGAGAGAGGTAATCGAGCGACATAGCACAAGCGAACGCCTGCTGCGTTGGAATGATGATGAGTGGCGGGAAGAATACAATGCCAAACGGAGAAAGAGGTGGGCCGATCAGAGGGAAGAAGAATCTTAATCTAGTATCCTGTATCAATCCCACGCACTTTTACGTTTTTGCCCTACCCTGTACCCATGTGAAAATTTAGCCCCAACCCACGCACTTTTGCGGTTACCCGTAATGTTATGATAGACAGCGGAATAACCGCACTACTTGAGGGAACTTGCGGATAACGGAATAGTAGGAATTAGAGTACTTTTGTTCTAATGCAGTTTCACTGCCCGACAAAAGGTATCGAAAACACTTCTTTGTACAGTTACAGCCTCATGAAAAGGTATATATGGCTAGACAGCGAGAGTTGAGAAAAAACGACCCTTTCTTTTAGTCCATCTCCCCTAAGAGAAGTGTGCAAATTATCCTCATTCCTTTCGCGCCGCTCTTCTAGATCTACCGGCAGGTGTACGGTTTGATATGTACCGATGATTTTGCAGAGATCGAGCACGACGACGGAACAAGAGAGACGCTGAGCCTCGGTGCATCAGCCTTTCAGTGGATTTCTTAAACAAGAAAGCCCAGGCCAGGGAGTGAGATCACTCCTTGGCTTTTCTGTCTCTCTGCCTATCCAGCGTTCTGCATCCCTAGATACAAATCATATCCTTCCGCACAGATACTTTTGTTTTTATGTCCACAATGACTTCCAGCCTCGGCCCATCAGCACCCTCCCTAGTGACTTTCTTACTCTGGGGGTGAAGCCATAGCAGGGTTAGGTCTCTATTGTAGCTATGATAGCAGATGTTATTGTTATAACAATTCAAAATCTCTCCTTTCATCTAGACAATAAGTAAGCTTTATTGTATACTTCAGCATGACTTAAATTGCCTCATAAAAAGAGTATTTACACGTAGGCTTGTACAAGAGAAATCACCCTGATTAACGGAAAGGGAATGGCATGAGTCACCAATCACTTAGGGCTGCAAAACCACAACCACAACCTTCCTCAAAAATGCGACTCCCTAGAACCACAGGGCGAGTCATATTCAAAATAACAATCTATTTCATTGGTGCTATAATTGCCGAGTTCTTTGGGCTCGAAACGATTGAAGCAATTAGTTCAAGTCCTCTTATTGGCTGGATCGCGCTCCTTATTGGTGTTGTCGCGCTCATCGGAAGTATCGTCATTTTCTTTCGCAAAGAGTACTATCTGCACTGCTTACCAAGGTTACAATACGTTTATTGGATGTTTGGGGTAACAGGTGTCTTTTTCTCACTTTATGTAATAGTTTATAATGTGGCGGTTTCTGAAATCTCTAATTCTAATATAGCCAATGATAGTGCATTAGGGATAATTGCACTCTATGGTATCGCTTTCATGTGGATCGCTCATCTAAAACCTCCAGTAGCTCAACAAGCAGGTCACCTTAATGATCCTACCAACCTAAAACTAGCAGACACCCAGAGAACCGGAGCAGATTTGGAAACGCTCCCAGAACCAATAAAGATAATCTACTGCTATGCACGTAAGGACGAAGCACTGCGTTCTCAGCTTGAGAAACATCTAGAAACGTTGAGACGCGCAGGATCGATTACTACATGGTATGATCAAAATATCAGTGCAGGTACCCCTTGGAAGCGTGAAATTGTTGCACATCTCAACACCTCCGATATTATTTTACTGCTAATTAGCCCCGATTTTGTGCGTTCTGACTACTGCCACGGCATCGAAATGCAACAAGCTCTTAAGAGGCAAGAAAGAGGAGATGCAAGGGTTGTTCCAATCCTTTTACGC
>Ga0335069_10008774_pt1 | contig 14427 bp, 11 predicted proteins | sample Lox_Sample_11_FD_206714 | JGI IMG/M metagenome (GOLD analysis project Ga0335069, IMG submission 206714) | Soil microbial communities from Loxahatchee National Wildlife Refuge, Florida, United States - Lox_Sample_1.1 | ecosystem: Environmental > Terrestrial > Soil > Wetlands | place: USA... | reverse complement strand
TACTCTCACCCCGGCAACTGACCACTCCCCACGGCCCACTACTCGATCGACTGCAGCTCCTTGCCGGGCTTGAAGCGGACCGCCTTGCCGGGCGGAATGTTGACCTCGGCGCCGGTGCGGGGATTGCGCCCGATGCCGGTCTTGCGCGGCCGCACGGTGAAGACGCCGAAGCCGCGCAGCTCGATACGATCGCCACGCGCCAGCGATTTCTTCATGCTCTCGAAGACGGTTTCCACCGCCATCTCGGCCTTGGTCTTGGTGACTCCGGTTTTAGCGACGACTTCGTTGATCAGGTCCAGTTTGATCACAAGTGTGCTCCGCAGGGAATGCTCGCCGGTACCGCACCTGCCCTTGGATTCTATCCGAGTCGCCAGGCCGTGCGGTAAGTCTCAATCTCACGCTGACTTGCGAGCTGATGGGCGAATCCTAGTGAAGCGGGCGGGTATTGTCAACCAGAAGTCGTGGCATGCGGTTTCGGCGCGCGCTTCTGCTCGTGCATGCAGTACTCGCCAAGCGGCTCTTCCTGAGAGGAATCCGCCCCCAGCCGGTAAATGTCTACGTTCGCACAGTTGGGGTAGGAGCCTTCACCTTCGAGCAGCCGCTCGATATTGTATTGGCCCGGCGGCAGCTCCTTGCAAAAATTGTGTGACAACACGCATTGCAGGACGACCGGTTGGCCGTCAAGTTCAGCGTGCAGCAACGCGAGTTCTCCCGGCGGGTTCTTGCCTGCTCGCGAGTGGCTTTTGATGTTGATGGTGTCGGACTGCGCCGAAAGCGAGGCCGTCACCGCCAGCCATGTCAGCAGTACGATGCCGATCTTGCGTAATACGTGAGCCGTCGCGCACACGCGTCTAGCATAAGGCTTTGTCAATTTGTGCGCTATTCCGTAAGATGACGTTTCCCTGAAATCGCAAGAAGTGCGTAGTGGCTCAGTTTCAAATTCGTCAATTGACCTTGGGTGGAGCACGCCTTCAGGCGTGCATGACAGTCAGGGTTGTTTATCGGGGCTTTAGCCGCTGAGGTCAGCTCTTGTGATCGCGGTTTACCTCAGCGGCTGAAGCCGGATTTTGGGCCGCAGTTTAATGCACGCCTAAGAAGGCGTGCTCCACCCGAAAGGGTAGGCGATCAAATTTCAAACTGAGCCACTACCAAGGAGCCCTATGTCCATCAAGAGCGACCGCTGGATCCGCAAAATGGCCACCGAATACGACATGATCAATCCGTTCTCGGAAAAACAGATTCGCGAGGGCGTCATCTCCTTCGGCCTCTCCTCCTACGGATACGACCTGCGCGTCGCTGACGAGTTCAAGATCTTCACCAACGTCAACAGCACCATCGTCGACCCAAAGAAGTTCGACGAGCGCTCCTTCGTCAGCGTCGAGTCCGATGTCTGCATCGTGCCACCAAACTCGTTCGCGCTGGCGCGGTCGGTGGAATACTTCAAGATCCCGCGCGACGTGTTGACCATCTGTGTCGGCAAGTCCACTTATGCGCGCTGCGGCATCATCGTCAACGTCACCCCGTTTGAGCCCGAGTGGGAGGGCTTCGTCACCCTCGAGATCTCCAACACGACGCCCCTCCCCGCCCGCATCTACGCCAACGAAGGCCTCTGCCAGATCCTCTTCTTCCAGTCCGACGAGATCTGCGAAACCAGCTACAAAGACCGCGGCGGAAAATACCAGGCGCAGAAAGGGATCGTTTTGCCGAAGCTCTAGTTTCTAGCCGATGCTGCTCGAACAAGAAGATTGTCATCCCGACCGGAGCGTCCGCAGGGTTTTCCGACCCGCAGGGTCGGGCGGACGCGGAGTGGAGGGACCTGTTTTTCGTTCACGCAGCTATCCTGTTCGGGCAAACAGCAGGTCCCTCCACTCGCCCGCCGTGGCGGGCTCGGTCGGGATGACACCCATTAACTACTGACCACCGCCTTCCGAACCAACATCGCCAACCCCCAACCCTCGATTCCTCCCACGCCTTTCTGGGATAATCGTCTAGCTCTGGCGTATCGGCAGGCCAAGAGGCGGCTTTCACTGGCCACTGATTACTGGCCACTGGCCACTGCCTTTTGGGCGAATCCGCATCGGTCGTTCTTCCCGGCAAATCCTGCTTCCGACTTGCTGGGGCGTCGTGTCGTCTCGCGCGGCACACGCAGGTGATTCGTGTCTGCTTGCAAAGGTGTTTGGGGATGGGTTCTCGCAAGCGGCGCAATCCAAAACGGCCGAACGTGAAAATGATCGCTGCTCATCCGTTTACTCCCACGGCCAACCGTCGGCTCAATGAGCTGATCGGCTTTCTGGCTTTTGTCTTCGCGGTCCTCCTTGCCCTCGCGCTGGTTTCCTATTCGCCGCTCGATCCGTCGTTCAACACCGCAGCGTCTCCCATTGCCGGCCGCCCGGCGCACAACTGGATCGGCATCGCCGGCTCGTATGGCGCCGATCTCGCGCTGCAACTGTTTGGCGTTTCCGCCTTCCTGCTGCCCGCGTTTCTGGGAATGTACGCGCTGAGCTGGTTCCGCTCGCGTCAGGTCGGCTCGCCCTACGCGAAGACCATCGGCGCAACCGCGCTGATCGCGTTTCTTGCCGGCTTCGTCGGGCTGCTGCCGCACTCCATTCGCTGGAAGGGCGTGATCCCCTCTGAGGGCCTGCTCGGCCGCATCGTCGCCGACGCGCTGATTCACTACTTCAACGTGGTCGGCGCATATCTCATCTGCATTGCTCTGATCGCCGTAGGCCTGTACCTTTCGACGGCGTTCTCCTTCGGCGCGCTACGCGTCTGGTCGCAGACGCGCTTCGGCTTCCTCTACGCGCTGCGCGATCGCTTCACGGATTGGCGCATTGAGCGCGCCCGCAAGAAGGCCGCCAAGGAGCTGGAGAAGAAGCGCGCCGCCGCTGCCAATGCGAAGCCGATTGTGACCGCACAACTCGTGCCCAAGCGCACGGCGCCGCTGGAAGATCCCGCGCCCGCAGAGGCCGCAGCGCCGCCGATTCCCGTGCCGAACGCGACGGCCGCGAGATCAGGTATCGAGCGCACGTTTGATATAGAAGACAAGCCCGCTGCGCAAGCGGAACCGGCGACTGCGCCGCCTGCCGACGACATTGCGATGGGCTCGCGCGCCGACGCGACGCCGCGCGGCAAGACCACCATGCCTCGCCTCGCGGGCAGTTTCAAATTGCCGTCAACCGCGCTCTTGCATCGGCCGGATGAGCACAGCGCGATCAACGAAATCGAGCTGAAGAACCTGGCGCAGATTCTGGCGGAAAAATGCGGCGAATTCGACGTTCGCGGCCAGGTCGTGCAGATCAATCCCGGCCCGGTGGTCACAACGTTCGAGTTCAAGCCAGAGGCGGGCATCAAGTACAGCCGTGTCACCGGCCTCTCCGACGACCTCTGCCTCGCCCTGCGCGCCGAGAGCATTCTGATCGAGCGCATGTCCGGCAAATCGACGGTGGGCATCCAGGTGCCCAATCACGAGCGCGAAACCATCTGGCTGCGCGAGGTGGTCGAGGCGCAGGAGTTCCTCGCGTCGAAATCCAAGCTCACGCTCGCGCTCGGCAAAGACATCAACGGCCGCATCGTTACCGCCGATCTCAACGCCATGCCGCACCTGCTGATCGCCGGCTCGACCGGCTCGGGCAAGAGCGTGGCCATCAACGCCTTCATCATGTCGATCCTCTACAAGGCGACGCCCGAAGAGGTGCGGCTGATCCTGGTCGATCCCAAGCGGCTGGAGCTGGGCAACTACGAAGGCGTGCCGCATCTGCACACGCCGATCATCACCGAGCCCAAGCTGGCGTCGAACGCGCTGCGCAACGCGGTGCGCGAGATGGAGCGCCGTCTGAAAGTGCTCGCCGAGAAAGGCGTGCGCAATATCGACCAGTACAACAAGCTCTTCGACGGCTCGAGCGGCAGCCTCTTCGACGACGACAGCGAGGAGCGCCCGCTGCCGTACATCGTCATCATCATCGACGAGCTCGCCGACCTGATGATGCTCGACGGGCAGAACGTCGAGGCCTCGATAACGCGCCTGGCACAGATGGCGCGCGCGGTCGGCATTCACCTCGTGCTGGCGACGCAGCGGCCGTCGGTCGACGTCATCACCGGCCTGATCAAGGCGAACTTTCCGGCGCGAATTTCCTTCCGCGTCGCCACCAAGGTTGACTCGCGCACCATTCTCGACGCCAACGGCGCCGAGGCGCTGCTCGGCCGCGGCGACATGCTTTACCTGCCCAATGGCTCGGCGCGCGTGCATCGCGTGCACGCGCCGTTCGTCACCGAGAAAGAAATTGCCGCGGTCGTGGAGTTCTGGCGCTCGCAGGGACAGGCGCAGTATCAGGAGAACTTCTTGGAAGCGCCGCGCGAAGATGGCGACTCCGCAAATGGCGGTGGGGATGGCGGCTCAGGCGAGGACGAGCACGACGAGCTCTATCAGGATGCGGTGCGCATTGTGCTGGAGTACGGCAAGGCGTCCACGTCGCTGCTGCAACGGCGCCTGCGTATCGGCTACGGCCGCGCCGCGCATTTGATCGACTTGATGGAGAGGGACGGCATTGTAGGCGCCGCCGATGGTCCCAAACCGCGCGAACTGCTGAAGCGTCCCGACTGGCTCAGCGAAGTGGAAGACGCGATGCGGTAAACCCGAGTTCACCACGGAGACACAGAGAGCACAGAGGAAAAATCCCGGGTCAAGAACGTGCTTCCTCAGTGTCTCGTGTCAGGGCACGGCTTGAGCCGTGCCGCGCGCCTTTTTTGCTTGTCATCCCGAGCGAAGCCCGCTTGAGCGGGCGAAGTCGAGGGACCTGCTTCTCTCTGGACTTGAAGCCCCCCGCGCGAACAGCAGGTCCCTCCACTCCGCGCCCGCAAAGGCACGCGGACGCTCCGGTCGGGATGACAAAATGAATTCTTAATTGGCACGCGAGCCTGAAAGCTCGCTCTACTGACCTTCACGCGAAACCTGCTCTGCTCCTCCCGGCGAGATCAACTGCCCTCCCGTGATCACCTGTCCCGGCGGAGTCTGCCGCGGAACTTGCGGCTGCATGCGCGCCCGGTTGTACGCCCGATAGGCGAAGATCACCGCCAGCAGAGGCGCTGCCAGCAGCAGTCCCCAGAAGCCAAAGATCAGGCTTAGCAGGATCGGCACCGTCAGCGACGCCCAGATGGGCACGCGCGCCGTGCGCCGCATGATGATCGGCTGCAGCACCAGGCCATCGGTCACGATGATCACGCCATACAGGATGAGGACGTAGAGAAATCCGTCGAAGCCGCTGTCGATGAGCCCGGCCAACGCCGGCCCGACGAACGCCAGCACTGGGCCGAAGTGCGGGATGAATTGAAAGACGGCAGCCAGCAGCGCCCAGAACGGCGCGAACGGCACATGCAAGTACCACAGTCCGGCCCACCACAGCGCGCCAATCGCCAGCGAGTTGTAGCACTGCGCAACGAACCATCGCCGCAGCGCGTCTGCCGTGATGTTGACGTGGCGTGTGAACCGCATTGCTCTGTTGGATGCCAAGCCGCAAGGCCGGGCTCAACAACATGCTACACTCCGGAAAGCAGCACTTAGCAATTGGCACTTAGCAGTTAGTAAAAACAAACGTGCGAAGCTTTTGGCTAAATGCTAATTGCTAACGGCTGCCTTATGAAATTCGGCGTCATCATCTTCCCCGGCTCCAACTGCGATCACGATGCCTACTGGGTCATCGAGCAGGTCGCGCATCAGCCCGTGACTTTCCTCTGGCACGATTCGCCGGAGCTTCAGGGCTGCGACGCCATCATCGTTCCCGGCGGCTTCGCCTATGGCGATTATCTCCGCACAGGCGCCATCGCTAAGTTCTCGCCGGTGATGGAGTCGGTGCGCAAGTTCGCCGCCGATGGCGGACTGGTGCTTGGCCTCTGCAACGGCTTCCAGATCTTGTGCGAGGCCGGACTGCTGCCCGGAGCGCTCATGCGCAATGCCGGGCTGAAGTACGTCTGCAAGCCGGTACATCTCCGCGTCGAAAGCACCAACACGCCATACACGCAGCAGCTCAGCAAAGGCGAAGTGCTGGAAATCCCCATCGGCCACATGGAAGGCAACTACTTCTGCGACGAGCGCACTCTGGCCGAGCTGAAGGACGAGGACCGCGTCGTCTTCCGCTACAGCACGACCGCCGGTGAGATCACGCCCGAAGCCAATCCCAATGGCTCGCTCGAGAACATCGCCGGAATCTGCAGCGCAGGACGGAACGTCTTGGGCATGATGCCGCACCCGGAGCGCGCCAGTGAACCGGAACTTGGCATGACCGACGGCGCGAAGGTGTTCCAGTCGCTGGTGGCGAGTGCGGTGCTCGCGAAGTAGGACGGTAGAGCACGCCTTCAGGCCTGCGTTCCCCGTACTTAGTTTGTTTGTCATCCCGACCGAGCCCGCTTCAGCGGGCGAGTGGAGGGACCTGCTTTTCGCCCGCAGCATGAATGTCGTTGGGGCGAGAAGCAGGTCCCTCCACTACGCGTCCGCCCGACCCTGCGGGTCGGAAAAGAACGCGGACGCTCCGGTCGGGATGACAATCATCAACAAGGTTGTCGCGTAACGCGGCGCTGAAGCGCCGCTCTACCTACTGGCACGCCGGCATCGCCGGCGTCAGGCTCACCTCGTTCAGCGCCGGCTGCTTCTCGCCCGTGAGCTGCGTATTCACTGCCGGCAGATCCTGCTTCATCAGCTCCGACCACTGCTGCGTCACCTTCGTCAGGTCCTGGCAGTAGTTCTGATAGGCGTTGCGCATCGCCTCGGTCGGCGCCTGGTCCGCCTGGTTGAGGTATTCCGATAAACTCGCCAGATTCCCATTGGTATTGGCGAACGTTGGCTTTGGCTTGCCGGGCATGGGGAATCCGCGCTGCGCCTCGCCCTGAAGCTTCTTGGCTTTGGCATCGAAGTCGCTCACCGCCTTCAGCGCCGCTGTTGCCTCGGTATTCTTCTGCAACGCTGACTGCCTCTCGCCGAGGGCATCCAGCAGCTTCTGTGCCTGCTCGTGATAGCCGTAACTGAGCGAGACGAGGCTGGCGATCTGCCGGCCCATCGCCAGTTGCTGATCGAGCGCCTCCGGCGTGATGTGAACGCGCGGGTCCATGACCACCGTCAGCGGCTGAGTGTAAGTGACCCCGGAGACCGTGAGCCGCACTTCATACTTGCCGGGCACGACGAATGGCCCTTGCGGCTCGGCGTGCGTGGCTTCGTACAACGCCGAAATCGGATACGTGTGGCGAATCGCGTCCGGCGCGGCGTAGCGCAGGTCCCACACATAGCGATTCAAGCCGGCGTTCTTGGGCAGCGGCGTCGCGTGATACAGCCAGTAATTCGGTACCGGTGGCGGCTCTTCCGGGCGCACCTGCTCCGGCTTGCTCGAGAGCTGGCGTACCAGCTCTCCCTTTTGGTCATAGATTGCGACCGTCACATCGCCAGACGGCGGCGCCTTGAGGTAGTAGTCGATCACCGCGCCCGTCGGCGGATTCTGCCCGGCAGGCATCTCCGGCGGCAACGGCGTGTCCTGGTTCATGTCGTTGCGCACGCGAATCGCATTCGCCGGGCGATAAAGATGCACGTCCGAGTTGGCAACCTTCTCGTCGAGCTGCCGCAGCGGGCTCAGGTCGTCGAGGATCCAGAATGCGCGGCCGTAGGTCGCCGCCACCAGGTCGTCGTCGTGTACTACCATGTCGCGCACAGAAACGGTCGGCATATTCAGCTGCAACGAACTCCAATGCGCTCCGTTGTCGAACGAGACGAACGGGCCCGTTTCCGTCCCGGCATACAGCAGGCCCATGCGCTTGGGATCTTCGCGCACGACTTTGACGAAGCTGAAATCCGGGATGCCGGTTACCATTTCTTTCCAGTGCTGGCCGTAGCTGTTGGTGTAGAAGATGTGCGGCCGGAAGTCGTTGCCGAGATGGCTGTCCACCGAGACATAGGCGACGCCGGGGTTGTAACGCGACGCCTCAATCATGGTGATCTCGGAAAACTTCTGGAGCCCGGGAGGCGTGACGTTGAACCACTTGAGTCCGCTGTCGGTGGTGAGCTGCACCACGCCATTGTTGGTGCCAACCCAAATCACTCCCCCGCGCAAGCTCGAGGGCGCAATCGTCGTGATGGCGTTGCGATTGGGGAGACGCAGCGTCTCCTGCTCTTCCTGCGATTTCGGTTTCTTCTCTTCGGCTTCTTTGGCCTTGCCTTCTTCGCTCTTCTTCGCCTCGGGCTGGTTCTCCGGCTCGCCGGAAGGCGGCGTGGGCTCGCCCGGACGTACCGTCAAATCTGGACTGATCGTCTTCCACGTCTTGCCTTGATCATCGGTCTGCAGCAGGAACTGTGTGCCCTCGTAGAGCACATTCGGATTCTGCGGCGAGAACGCCAGCGGAACATTGGTCGCGACGCGGTAATCGCCGTCGCGGCTTACATTGGGCGAGATGACTTTTACCTGCCGGTTGCTGCGATCGATCTGCCACAGGCCGCGCGCCTCACCGCCGCAATAGACCAGCTCGGGATTCACTGGGCTGGGCACGATGTAACCGAATTCGTAGCCGCCAATCGGGTCCCAATCGAACATGGTGATCGCGCCGTAATCGCCGCGGCTGAGCGTGGCCACCGCGCCGCTGTCCTGCTGCGTCGCGTAGATCCAATACGGCCAGCGATTGTCGGTTGAAAGGTGGTAGAACTGCCCGGTCGGCTGGTTGTACCACGAGCTCCAGCTCTTGCCGCCGTCGATGCTCACGGTCGCGCCCTGGTCGCTGCCCATGATCATGTAATCGGAGTTGCTGGGATCGATCCACAGTGCGTGATTGTCGTCGCCTCCCGGAGCGCCTTTGTAGGACTCGAACGTCACGCCGCCGTCGGTCGAGCGATAGAGCGAAGTCTGCGCCACAAACACAGTGTCGGAGTTGTGCGGATCGAGAAACACGCGGCTGAAATAGCCGTTGCCTTGAATGCGCGGGTCCTGCGTAATCTTCTTCCACGTCGCGCCGCCGTCATCGGATCGGTACAGCCCGCCTTCTTTTCTCTCCGACACAATGGCAAAAACGCGTTTACCGCCGGGAGCGACCACCACGCCCATGCGCCCGAGGTGCGCGTGCTCAAACTGCGGAATCATGAGCTTCGTCCAGGTCTCGCCGCCGTCGGTGGTCTTGTAGATTCCCGCGCCGCCGGTGCCCAGCAGCCCACCGAATGGCATATCCGGTGTCACATAGTGGTACCACGTTGTGGCAAAGCCGATCTGGGGATTGTCCGGGGCAAAGGCCACATCGATGGCGCCGGTCTTGTCGTCCACGTAGAGCACCTTGCGCCAAGTCTTGCCGCCATCGGTAGTCTTGAAGATGCCGCGCTCAGGGTTAGGCGAGAATGTGTGTCCCAGTGCGGCGACAAAAACTACGTCGGGGTTCCTGGGATCGACCCAGAGCGCGCCAATGTGACGCGAATCGTCAAGCCCGATGTGCTGCCACGTCGCGCCCGCGTCGGTCGACTTCCACATGCCGTTGCCCTGATTCACCGCGCCGCCAACATTGCTTACGTCACCGGTACCAATGTAGACGATATTCGGATTCGACTGCGCAACCGCGATCGCACCGATGGAAGCGACATTCGCCTTATCGAAGATTGGCTTCCAAACCATGCCGCCATCGGTGGTTTTCCACGCGCCTCCGCCGGCCGTGCCCATGTAGTAGATCGCCGGCTGTCCGGGAACACCGCTGACATCGCTGATGCGTCCCGCGCGGAACGGCCCGACCTGCCGCCACTGCATTCCGGCATACAGCGACGGATCGTATTGCGCCGAGAGGGATGGAGCGAATGTGACGAGTGCGAGGAGTGTGATGAAATAGCAGATCAGCAAAGCGAATTTGCTGCGCGAAGCAGATGAATCGGGCAGCGCGCGGCCGCCCAAGGCAAGCGTCATTCCTGATACCCCCAAAAGAAAAAGCTTACACCAACGCGCTGGGCCAAGGGGGATCTGCCCGTGACTCAATCAGGGATGTTGCGCCAGGAGCTGCGTGACATGGCGCTCAATCTCATTGTAGAGAGGCACAACTTGCTTCTCGATTTTCGGTTTGCTGAAGGTGATTAGCCGATAACGCGCATCTTCGCTGCGGTCTTTCAGGTCCTTGTACTCCGCGCTGATCCCTGTCAGGTACCATTTTCGGAGATAGGTTCGTCTCGCAGAATGGTCTTCCGGGTCAGCCTTCTCGATATGCCAGATCAGCGCATCTACAAGGTGCAGAGCAGCGTAAAAGTATGCCGCGACAACCCAATCCAGATACGGCGTACTGTCAAGATCGAAGCTCCTGGCAAACTCCAGGTTTTGCCTGGCCCGGGCGAGATGCTCGTCAGTGGTGGGCACTCAGGCCGCGCGCCGATAAATGGGCATGACCGTGGACACGTAGCGCCGTAAATCCTCGCCATGTTCCAAGGTAACGAGATGGAATTCGAATGGAATTGAGTATCGGTTTGCGAGCTCATCCTCGACTTGATAGATAGACTTGCGAACCAGGTGTTCGCATTCGGGCACGCCAATCCATAGCGACATCAGGCCGTCTTCAATACGATAGGCCACTTCCAGAACCGCGGGGATTCTCTCCATCTCGGACCGTATATCCGACAAGAGTTCGTCAACACCGATAATGGCAGTTGCCATACGCTTCCTCTGTGCTAATCCCACAATTGTACCTTCCTGTATCAAGCGCAACCGCACAAAAAGAGTTCCGCATTATGCAAGTAATTTGGATTCGTTACGCTTGCCAACAGCTGCTCGTTCCTGGAAGCAGAATGGGGCTGCCCCCTCACTCATGGCTCTGCGGCGCATTCCCGTGCAGCCGATACACCGCTCCCGTCTTCGTCGTTCCCAGCGAGATCCACTCCTGCACATCGCGCTGCAGGCTGATGAAGAACTGCTCCGACAGCTTCTTCGGTTTTTCGTGCGCCTCTTCCTTCCGCGTGAGCTTCAACTGATAAGCAAACTCGCCGACCAGCGGCTGGTGTTCGCCGCGCGTACGCCACAGCGCCACATTGCAATGTCCTTCTACACCCTTGCCGAAATCCAGATCACCCAGCTCCAGCAGCACTTCTTCGATGATGGCTTCGTTCACCAGCTTCACTTCCTCGTCCTTCGATTTCTTCAGCACGCCGAGCGCGGGGAAGAGGTGCGCCAGCGTCCAGGTTCCGAGGCGGTCGCCTTCATGCATCTGGCTCAGCCCAAACTGGCAGTTGTGCGAATAGAGCACGCGGAAGCCGCCGATCTCGTCCTTCAGCGGCAGCACCTCGGCCTTGAACTTGATCAGGTACTTGCCTTCGATGTTCGGGCGCACGTCGAGCTGCGCCGCCGTCATCTCGTCGGGATGACGAAACTTGAACACGATTTCCGGATCGCCGACGGGAAAGCCATCGACGTACGTGATGCGGCGCCGCAGGATGAAGGCGTTGTTATACAGACGAAAATCCGGCGTATCCATGAAGACGATTTCCCGGATGTCGGGACGGCGCCCGATCTTGGGATCGGTAACAAAACCTACGCCTACATTCTTCGCGGTGCGCTGCACCAGTCTGCCGAACTCGCGAAAGCACTCGACCGAGATAAAGCGGTCGGGCTTGAGGATGAGCTTCACTTCCAGATACTGGACCGTGTCGAACGGATGTCCATCACCGTACGCGCCGGTGGGTTTCACCTCTTCGCCAGGCCATGCTCCCTGGGGGGCTGTACTGCTGCTTTCCTCAGGCTTACCGCTTGCGTCGTTCTTGTGCTTTTTGTCCTTCGTATCCTTGGGCACAGTCTCTCACCTTGGTTGCGCCAGGCAATCACTATTGATTTTGCACGCCGTTCGTTCCCCGCGCCGCTTCCTGGCATTCGCGCGCGGCGGTGAGCAGCTTGTCGATATCGGGATCGGAGCGGAGCTTCTCCAGCAACGGATCGGTCAGCAGGTTGGAATACGAGCAGTAATTGTTTTCGATGGCGCTTTCCAGCAGATGCAGCGCCGCCTGCTTCTTGCCGCAGTAGGCGAACAGCGCGGCTTCGTTGTACCAGGTTTCGGGATCGGGGTCCGCCGGGAAGCTGGTCACGGCATCCTGCGCCAGACGGTCCAACTCCGCTGCCGGTTTCATTTGCAGGCACGACTCCAGCAGATCGCGATGATACCGCTCCGCCGTCGGCATGCGCTTCACCGCCTCACGCGCCTCGGCCACCTTTCCCGCGCGCAGCAGCAGCGACGGCGTGACGTATGCCGCCCACTCCGAGCCCGCATCCAGCCGCAGGAATTCGCCGGCGCGATCCGTCTTGCCCAGCTCCATGAACGGCCACGCGCAGGAGCGGAAGATGTAGTTGCCGGGATCGAGCGCGAGCGCCGTGTTGCACTCGGTGGTCGCCTCCTGCAACATGCCCGCATAGCGATAAACGTAGCTCATGGTGAAGTGCGCCCGCGCGCTCTCCGGATGCCGCTTCACCAGTTCCTGCGCCGCCTGATACGCCTTGCCCAGCTCGCCACGCTCGACGCGATTGGTGATCAGCTGGCTCGCCGCAACCGTGAGGTTCGGATCCAGCTGCAGCGCCTTCTCGCACGCCTGGTTAGAAAGCTGGAACATCGCCTCGCCGCCGTCGGAATACTGCGAGTCGTAGTAGGCGCGCAGGCCCAGCTCTTCCCAGGCAGGCGCGTAATCGGGATCCATTTGCACCACGTGCTGCAGCACCGCAATCGCATCTTTATTTGGCGCGGGATCGTGCGACAGCGCCAGCGCGTGCAGATAGAGATCATAGGCCTCGGGATTCTTCGGCCGCGAGCCGGCGTTGATCGCTCCGCCGCTGACGCCCAGCATCGGGAGCAGCCCGTTGCGCAGCTTTGCCGCCATGTCCGACTGCAGCGCGATCAGATCCTGTGCCGGCGCGGTGAACGTCGTCTGCCACAGCAAACGATTGTCGCGCACATCGATCGCCTCCAGCGTCACCAGCAGATTATTTCCCTGCTGGACGAAGTGACCGGTCAGCACCGTCGCCACATGCAGCTCGCGTCCCACCTTCTGCGGATCGACATCGTTTCCCGAGTACTTTCGCGTCAGCGATACGGGCCTCACATCCAGCGCGCGAGTGTAAGTGAGCACGTTGGCGATCTCGTCGGCCAGCGCATAGCGCAGAAAATCGACGCCCACGTCATTGTTGACGTTCTGCAACGGCAGCACCGCGATCGTGTTTCTCGGCCCGCCTGCGCCGCGCCCGTGCTTGTACCACCACATGCCCGCCAGTGTCAGCACCATGATCAGCACCCCGCTCACCGCCAGCAAAAGATACGTCTGCCAGCGGCTGGTGGTTTGGAAGGTGGTGGTGCCGATGCGATAAGGGAATGGCGAACGGATGCGGCCGCTGCTGGTGATCGACGGATCGGTCTCCCGCTTCAGCGCCTGCAGATCGGCCTTCAGCGCCAGCGCGCTGGGATAGCGGTTCTCGCGACTCTTCTCCATCGCCCGCCCGATGATGCCTTGCAGGTCGGGCGGCAGCTTGGGGTTCAGCTTCAGCGGCGGAATTGGCTTGCGATTCAGCACCGCTTCCAGCGTCGTGACCGTGTTGTTGCCGGCGAAGGGCTTGTTGCCGGTCGCCATCTGGTAGAGAACGGTGCCCAGGGAAAACAGGTCGGAGCGCGGATCGAGCTCCTCGCCGCGCGCCTGCTCGGGCGACATATAAACCGCGGTACCGAAGATGTCCCCCGCGATCGATAGCGGATCTTCAACGCTAGCGTAGTCGCCGCTGGCGTACGCCGGCGCCATCTTCGCCAGGCCGAAGTCCAGGATCTTGACCTGCCCACTTCGTGTAATAAAGATGTTCGCCGGCTTGATGTCGCGATGGATGATGCCTTTCTCGTGGCAGGCGGCGAGCGCGTCGGCGACCTGGATGCCGATGTCGAGGATCTCCTCCAGGTCCATGGGCTCGCCCCTCAGCCGCTCTTTCAGGCTGACCCCCTCCAGCTTCTCCATCACGATGAAGGGCTGGCCGTTGGAGTCTTCGATGTCGTAGATGGTGCAGATGCCGGGGTGGTTGAGCTGCGAGGCGGCGCGCGCTTCCCGCACGAAACGCTCCAGCGCCTTGCGGTCGTTGACCAGATCTTCAGGGATGAATTTGAGCGCGACGTGCCGGCCGAGGCGCGTGTCTTCCGCGTCGTAGACCAAACCCATTCCACCGCCGCCGAGTTTGCCCACAACGTGATAGTGGGAAACTGTCTCGCCGACCAGCATCTGCGAACCTCGTCCCCGCTCGCGGTTATGTTAGGCTGCGCCAAAGATGGGGTCAACTTCCGCGCGCAAGGCGCCGGTTCGTATGACATTTCGTGATGCCCCGGTACTGACGCACGAGGCGCGAAAATCGGAGCGCCGCAGGCGCGTGCATGATAGCCCAGCACGGAGGCGAAGCCGGAGTGCTGGGTAAACTGAGGAACAGCATCTGAGTC
>Ga0335069_10008773_pt1 | contig 14427 bp, 5 predicted proteins | sample Lox_Sample_11_FD_206714 | JGI IMG/M metagenome (GOLD analysis project Ga0335069, IMG submission 206714) | Soil microbial communities from Loxahatchee National Wildlife Refuge, Florida, United States - Lox_Sample_1.1 | ecosystem: Environmental > Terrestrial > Soil > Wetlands | place: USA: Florida... | reverse complement strand
GACATGACCCCGCAGCAGGCGGCGGCCGCCGATCGCGAGCCGCTGCGGGTCGCTCAGAACACGGCGGGCGGGCGCGGCACCCGCTACTTCACCGACTGGCTTGCGGATTCGGTTCCGGGATTCGCCGGCTTCGTCGATCGCGACCTGACGGTGGTGACGACGTTGGATTCGCGGCTGCAGAAGGTCGCCGAGGAGGACGTCACCCACGCCCTGGAGCGCGAGGGTCCGCGCCTCCATGCGAGCCAGGCCGCCTTCCTCGTGATGTCGCCGGACGGGGCGGTCCGCGCCATGGTCGGCGGCCGCGATTACGCGTCGAGCCAGTTCAACCACGTGACCGAGGCGCACCGCCAGCCGGGCTCGTCGTTCAAGGCGTTCGACTACCTGGCCGCGATGGAGTACGGCATCCGCCCCGACGACCGTTTCTCCGACGCGCCCATCACCATCGGCCAGTGGAGCCCGCGCAATTTCGAGCGCGAGCAGCAATACGGCATGATCACGGTCCGCGATGCCTTTGCGCGCTCGGTTAACACGACTGCGGTGCGCATCGCCCAGAAGATCGGCATCGACCGGATCATTGCGGTGGCGCAGCGCCTCGGCATCGGCTCGCCGCTGCGTCGCGATCTCTCGACCTCCCTCGGTGCCTCCGAAGTGACGTTGTACGAGCTGACGGCGGCCTTCGCGCCCTTTGCCAACGGCGGCACTGGCGTCCTGCCCTATGCGATCAGCGAAATCCATGACGCGGCGGGCCACGTGATCTACCGCCGCGAGGGCTCGGGGCCGGGGCAGGTGATCCAGCGCCAGCCCTTGGTCGCCATGACCGATCTCATGCAGGCGGTGGTGCAGGAGGGGACCGGGCGGGCCGCGATGCTCGACCGGCCGACCGCCGGCAAGACCGGGACGAGCGAGGACTACCGCGATGCGTGGTTCGTCGGCTTCACCGCCGATTACGTGGCCGGCGTGTGGGTCGGCAACGACAACAACGACCCGATGCTGCGCGTCACCGGCGGCAGCCTGCCGGCGCATCTCTGGCACGACGTGATGGCCGAGGCCGAGCGCGGCAAGCCGGCGAAGCCGCTGCCGGGTGCGGGGGGCTTCATGGACACGCTCACCTCGCTGCTGTCGCGCGGCACGTCATCGCCGCCGCCGCCGTCCTCGGCCGCAGCCACCTACAAGCCGCTGCTGAACCTCGATCCCTATAACCGCCCGGGTGCCACGCCGCCGCCATGAGGGGTCAGCCGTGCCTGAGCAGGCGCGGGCCGTGGCGGTTGAGCCAGGCGCGCGGGCCGTCGATGTCGCCGACGAGAGTCGCCACCAGCCGCCAGAACCGCGCGCCATGATTCAGGTGCACGAGGTGTGCGACTTCGTGCGCGACCACGTAGTCGAGCACGAACGGCGGCGCGAAGATCAGGCGCCAGGAATAGGCGAGGCGCCCGTCCGGCGAGCAGCTGCCCCAGCGGCTGCGCGGATCGCCCAGGCGCACCGCGCGGACCTGGCGGTCGATCTTCTCGGCCAGCTCGCGCGAGCGGCGGGTGAGCGTGTCGCGCGCCTGCACTTTGATCCAGTCGCGCACGCGGCGCGGGAGATGCTCCGGAGCACCGCCGACCTTGAGGAGCGGACCGTCGCGATGGGTGGAGGCACTGCCGCCGACATGGCGGATGACGAGAGCCTCGCCGTGCAGATCGAACGTGGACCCGTCGGCGAACGGGACCAGCGGCGGCAGGGCCGCGAGGCGGCGCGCCACCCAATGGCTCTTGTCGCGCGCAAACCGCAGGCCCTCGGCTAGGCCGACGCCGCGCGGCAGGATCAGCTCGACGGGGAGGTCGGCGGGCGCCGACGGATCGACGCGCAGGTAGAGGCGGCGCGCGCGCCGCGATCGCCGCACGGCAAGAGGGACGTTGCGGCCGTCGATCTCCAACACGGTCGCGGCCGATTCGACCGACTCGGAACGCAAGCGCACACGACTTGATACAGCGGACCCGGCGTGACCGGCAAGACGCCGGGATTTTTCAGTCTTTGCGGCAGGTTGAGCGATCCGCCGCCCGCCTCTCCGCATGTCAGGACTCCGCGATCAGGACCGCGGCCGGGATGGCGCGGAACAGGTCCGCCGCGAGCAAGCGGCCGCGCACGGGCGGCGGCGCCACGGCGCCGGTCAGCAGGTTGCGGAACAGGCCGGCCTCTGTCCGCCCGGGCGCTGCAATGCTCGTGGCCCCCCAGGCCTCCACTGCCGGCGCCAGGCGGTCGGCGGCGGGAGCGAGCCGCGCGAACAACCGCCCCACCGCGACGATCATCGTCTGGCGGCGGCTGCGGCGGGCAAAGGCGAGCACGTGGGCTGCGGCCGGCCCGCGCACCGTAAGCGGCTCGTAGGTGCCGTCGCCAAAGAGCTCGGATGCCGCGCGGCGCGCCGCCAGCAGCGCTGCGGTCACGTGCAGCTTGATCTTGCCGGATGGCCATGACGCCGCGAGCTCGTGGACGAGCCCTGGCTCGGAATCGCGCGCCGCCATCATGAGCTCGTCCAGGACTCGTTGCCGTGCGCCGAAATCGACCGGCCGCCGGTTGTCCGGGTCGACCAGGCTCAGATCCCAGAGATCGCAGCCCTGGTAGATGTCCGGGATACCCGGAACCGTGAGCTTCAGCACCGTCTGGCACAGGCTGTTGAGCGCGCCCAGGCGCGACACCAGCGCGTGGAAAGCGACGAAATCCTGGCGGAACGGCTCCGCCTCGGCGGCGGCCAGCAGCTGCGTGATGAAGCGCTGGCATGCGTCCTCGTAGCCGCGGTTGGGCTCCTGCCAGCTCGTGCGCCACTTGGCCTCGCGCGTTGCCTTCACGATATAGGCGCCCAGGCGCACGCCGAGCTCCTTCTGCCCTCCCTCGACCAGAACGTTCGGCCAGGCACCCAGAAGCGTCTGATAGATCAGGTATTCGTCGTTCGGCGACGGCGCCGTCTCCCCGCCGACACGCGAGCAGAGCTTGCGGTTGAGCCGCCGCCAGCTTGCCACGCGCCGTGCCCAGAGTCCGGGGATCTCGGACAACACGTTGAGGCGCGCGCGCGCATCCTCGCCGCGCTTGGTGTCGTGCGTGGCGGTCGCCAGCAGCGAGTGCCGCCATTGCTCCTGCCGTACGGCCATATGGCGGTGGAACTCGGAAACATCGGTGCCGAACACGCGCGGATCGCCGCCGACCTCGTTCAGCGAGATCAGTCGGGCATAGCGATAGAACGACGTGTCCTCGAGCGACTTCGCCATCACCGGGGCGGTGAACTGCTGGAAACGCTGGGCGAAGCGCAACACGTCGCTTCGCGGCCCGGCGATCTCCGCCAGAAGCGCCTTGTGCACGAAGGCGAACAGTGCCACATCCTGCCGGCCGCGCCGGCGGGCGGCGGAGACCGCGCGCGCGATGATGCGCCGGTCCTCCGCCGAGGCGCCGCGCGCGCTGACATAGGTGCGATAGACCGGGAACTGCGCCGCGACCGCGCGCAGCACCGGTTGCAGCAGCTCGGCCGTCCAGCCGCGCGTGCGGCGTGCGCCCTGGGCGATGCGAGCCAGCAGTGCCGCGAGCGATTTGAGCTCGCCCGCGAACAGGCTGTCGATCACCTGCAGCTTCGAGTCGTGCAGGAGCCGGTCGAATCGCACCTCGTGGCCGACGAACTTGGCGTAGATCCGGTCGAGCGGGCGGGCGCCCGCCGGATCGACGAACAAGCCGTTCACCAGGTTCGTGAACTCGTAGCCGGTCGTGCCGTCCACGCCCCAGTCGCGGGGCAGCTCTTCGCCGGCGGCGAGGATCTTCTCGACCACGATCGGAAACGCGGCGCGCGAGGGCGGACGTTGCTGCTCGACGAAGCGGCGCAGCCGCCGGCCATACGCGGCCGGGTCGGCGAGGCCGTCGACGTGGTCGAGCCGCAGGCCGTGCACCTTGTCCTCGCCGATGAGCCGGCCGATCAGCGCGTGGCAGCGCGCGAAGACCTCAGGGTCCTCGATGCGCACGGCGGCCAGCTGGTTGATGTCGAAGAAGCGCCGGTAGTTGATGCCGCTGCCGGCGCGCCGCCAGGATGCGAGGCGGTAGAACTGCCGGTCGAGCAAGGCTGCCAGTGCTCCGGGCTGGCGCGCGAATTCGTCCGGGGCGGCCTGCAGCGCCTGCGCATCCAGCCCGGACAGGCGGCGCTTGAGCGCGTCGGCCCCAGCCCGCGTGTCGAGCGCCTCGCCGTCCGCTTGCGCGCCGAGGATCGCCGGGTAGTCGGCGGGGCGGATCGGAAACCGGCTGCCGTAATACCAGACCGAGACGCTTCCCGAGCCTGCGTCGAAGCGCAAGGCGAGCTCCCCCTTCGCCAGGACCGTGTCGTAATCGTCGCCCAGCAGCGGCACCAGCAGCTTGCCCGCGAGCTCGGGCATCGTAAGCGGCTGCCAGTCGATGTCGAAGCTGCGGGCGTACGGCGATTGCGGTCCCCATTCCAGGACGTCGAGCCACCAGGTGTTCGTAGCGCCGCCGATCCCCATGTGGTTCGGCACGAAGTCCACCAAGGTCTTGAGCCCAAGCTCGCTCAGGCGCCGTGCGAGCGCCTCGAAGCCGTCGGTGCCGCCGAGCTCGGGGTTGAGGCGCTCGAAGCTCGTCGTGTCGTAGCCGTGCGTGCTGCCCGGCTGCGCCTCGAGGATGGGCGAGAGGTAGAGGTGGCTGACGCCCAGCTCCTGCAGATACGGCAGGACCGCCTCGGCCTCGCGGAACGTGAAGCCCTTGTGCAGCTGCAGCCGGTAGGTGGCACGTGGTGCGAGCGCTGCCCCAGCACGGCTGGCCGGGCGCTCCTCGCGGAGGACGGAGAGCCGGCGCAGGATGTCGGGATCGTCGAAGATCTGCTCGAGCGGGCGGGCGAGCTTGCGCCGCCAGTTGGGATGCTGGTCCAAGGTACCCGGCACGTTGACCGGCTCCACCTGGCCGATCATGTCCTCGATCTGTGCCATGACCAGCCGCGAGGCGCTGCGCGCGAGGAAGCGGTGGACGGCTTCGACGGGAACGTCGGTACCCTTCACTTGCAGGCCTTCGCGGCGCAGGGCCACGGCCAGCTCCTGGCGCATCGCCTTACGGTCGGCGCGATCGCGCGCGACCAGCGCCTTGTCGGGAAAGAGGGACAGGCTGTCGCGCAGATCGATATCGGCGCCGGACCAGTACCCGGCGAGCGGCGGCAGATCGTGCGTCGATACGGTCCCCAGCGCGTCCTTCGGCCATTGCCGCGGCGTACGGAACCCGCCGCGGCCGCGGGTGAAATAGAGCACCTCGTACGAAAAGATGCCGCGGTCGTTCAGCGCCTTGCGGAATCCCCTGGGCACCGTGCCGAGATCTTCGCCGACGACCAGGCAGCGGTTGCGCACGCTTTCGAGCGCCACCAGACCCAGCAGATCGTCGAACGGATAGCGGATATACGCGCCGGCACTCGGGCGCGTGCCGTGCGGCACCCAGAACAGGCGCTTGAGGCCCAGCACGTGGTCGATGCGCAGCGCGCCGGCGTGGCGCATATTGGCGCGCAGCATCTCGACGAACGGCCGGTACGCCAGGTTCCGCAGCCGGCCCGGATCGGGCGGCAGCAGCCCCCAGTCCTGGCCGTTGAGGTTGTAGGAATCGGGCGGAGCGCCGATGCTCCAGCCCGGCACCAGGACGTCCTGCATCGCCCACGCGTCCGCGCCGTCCGGATCGAAGCCGACCGCAAGGTCCTGGTACAAGCCGATGCCGAGCCCGGCGGCTTGGCCGCGCTCGGCCGCCGCGGCGAGCTGCAGGTCTGCCTGCCATTGCAGATACTCGTGGAATTCGACGCGCTCGAGATGCGCCTCGGCGAATTCGCCGACGGCGCGCGACTGCGGATCGTGCAGCTCGGCGGGCCAGCTGCGCCAGGACCGCTGGCCAGGGTCGTTCGCCGACTGCACCTCGCGCAGGGCCTGATAGACGGCGAAGCGGCGTAACGACGCGCCGGTGCCGAGCTGATACTCGCGGAACGCGCGGCCGCGGCCATCCTCGGGATTCGCCCGGTGGCGTGTCCGGAAGGATCGATAGAGAAGCTCCAGAACGCGCTGCTTGCACGCGGCGACACCCGGATAGTCGACCAGCGGAGCCGCGCGCAGCTCGGAGAGCGAGTGCTGGAATTCCGGCGTGCCCGCCAGCGCCCGCGCCTCGTCGCACTCGGCGAAGTCGGCGATGGCCTCGACGTCGAGATAGAGCGTGTTGAGGAACAGGCGGCTGCTCGGCGAATACGGACTCGCTTTCTGCGGCTCGTCGGGGAACAGCGCGTGCAGCGGATTGAGGCCGATGGCCGCCGCTCCCAGCGGGGCTGCGCGGTCGACGAGGCGCGCGAGATCGCCGAAGTCGCCGATCCCCCAGTTACGTCCGGAGCGCAGCGCATAAAGCTGGACCGCAAGGCCCCAGGCCCCGCGGCCCTCGCGCAGCATGGGCGGCTGGAAGGCGCGGCCGGGCGCTACGATGAGCTCGGACGCGGTGACCCGTCGGCCGTCATCGACGCCGAGCCGATGGTAGCCGAGCGGCAGCGCGATCGGCACGACGAACTGCCGGCGGCCGCTCGGCCCTCGCGCCGGCGCTGTCCCGCGGTGCTTCGTGCCGTCTTCCTCGGTGATCTCCCAGCGCACGGATCGCGCAGTGGCAGATCCGTGCAGCGGAATTGCCAAGGGCCGATCGGCGCGCACCACGATCGCCGGATCGAGGATGGCGGCGGCCGGCCGATCTTGTGGCGGTGCCAGGACCGCACGCAACGCCTCCAGCGTCTCCGCCGGCACGGCTTGCGGATGGCCCGCCTGGTCGAGATAGCGCCGCTCGATGCCGAGCGCCTCGTCCCGCAAGTCCGCCTCGGTGCGCATCAGCGGCGGCCGTCGACGAACCAGCCGACGAACCATGGTGGCAGCGAGCCCAAAGGCTGGTGTCGCGCTATCTCCGGGTGCGTGCTCCAGATGCAACGCCCGCGGACGGCCAGATCGCTGGCCTGGCTTGGCGACCCGGCAAGCTGGGCCACGAGCTGCAGGGTCGCATCGTCGTGGGCCCAGCGCACCGAGAGAAGCGCGGGCTCAGCCAAGTCTGCGTGCGCGGCACCGCCATACATGCGCGCGAAGCGGGGTGCGATCTCGCGGCGCCGCACGTCCAGGATGGCTCGCGTGCGCGCGGCCCAGTCGCGATGGCGGGCCTCGGCCCGTTTGTCCCAGTCGAGCTTGGACGCCCGGTAGGTCGACTCCGCGGTCGGGTCGGGGATGCGCTCGCGCGCGGCGGGATCGGCGAAGTCGGCGAAGCGGGCGAACTCGTTGCGCCGGCCGTTGCGCACCGCATCGGCGAGCGGCCCGGTGAAATCGGCGAAGAAGCAGAACGGCTCGGTGGCGCCGTATTCTTCGCCCATGAACAGCAGCGGCACGGCGGGGGCGAGGAGAAAGACCGCCTGGAGGGCCGCCACGGCCTCGGGCGGCGCCAGCGCCGTCAGGCGGTCGCCGAATGCGCGGTTGCCGACCTGATCATGGTTTTGGATGAAGTCGACGAACGCGGCCGGCGGCAGGTTCCGGCTCGCCTCGCCGCGCGGGCGATCCCGGTACTCCGAGCGCTCGCCCTGGTAGATGAACCCCTCGGCCAGCGCCCGGCCGAGCCGCCGCACCGGCGCATCCGCATAGTCGGCGTAGTAGCCGCTGGATTCGCCGGTCGCGACGGCGTGCGCGGCGTGATGGAAATCGTCGTTCCATTGCGCCGTGTAGTAGCGCGGCACCGAGACCGCGTTGCGCACCAACAGCGAGGCGGCGTTGTCGTCGTTCTCCAGCACGAGGTGGACGTGGCGTCCTGAGTCGAGCGAACTCCGCACCGTCTCGGCGAGCTCCTGCAGGACCGTCGGCGTGCTGTCGTCGACGATCTCATGCACCGCATCGAAGCGTAGCCCGTCGAAGCGATACTCGTTGAGCCAGTAGAGGGCGTTGTGGATGAAGAAGTCGCGCACGGGGCGCTGCGCGTAGTCGATGGCGGCACCCCACGGGGTGCGGCGCCGTTCGGTGAAGAACTGCGGCGCATAGGCATGCAGGTAATTTCCGTCCGGCCCGAAATGGTTGTAGACCACGTCGAGGAAGATCATCAGCCCCAGATCGTGCGCGGCTTCGATCAGCGCCTTGAGATCGTCCGGCGTGCCGTAGCTGGCATCGGGCGCATAGGGCAGGACGCCGTCATAGCCCCAGTTCCAGCGCCCGGGGAAATCGGCGATCGGCATCAGCTCGACCGCGGTGATGCCCTGCTCCGCCAGCACCTTCAACTTGTCGCGGACGCCGGCGAAGTCGCCGGAAGGCGAGAAGGTGCCGACGTGCAGCTCGTACAGGACCGCCTCGTGCCATGGCCGGCCGCGCCAGTCGCCCTGGCGCCACTCGTACGCGCGCGGATCGACGACGACGCTCGCGCCGTGCACGTCGTGGTGTTGCCGCCGCGAGGCGGGATCGGGTACCCGCTGTCCGCCGGCGAGCTCGTAACGATAGAGGTCGCCGGGAGCCGTCCGGTCGGTCGTGAGCTCGAACCAGCCATTCCCGGCGGCCTGCATGGGCAGGACCGAGCTTGCGGAGTCCAGCACCAGGCCGACGTTCTTCTGCGAGGGCGCCCACAGACGGAAGCGGACCCGGCCGTCGCCAAGGCATGTCGCCCCGAAGGGCAGCTCGTGGGCGTAGCGCACGTGCTACCCCGCCTCGACCATCTGGAACAGGACGAGCGAGCGTCCGGGCAGCGCATAGGCCTCGCCCATCGGGTGCGGCATGCCGGGATCGGCCAGGGCCGGCTCGCCGGTATCGAGCCGCCGCGTCCAGCCGGCGCCCGTGGGCAGCACGGGAAGCGTGAAGTCGACGGTGTCGTGGAAGGCGTTCATCAGGATCAGGAACGCCGCGTCGGTGGCGGGCGTTCCATCGCTTCCGATGTCCGGCCGGGCGCGGCCGTTGAGGAACAGGCCGACCGAGCGGGCATGCGGGTCCTGCCATTGGGCCGGCTTCATCTCTTCGCCGGTCGGCGCATACCAGGCGATGTCGGCGATGCCGTCGGGCGAGGCGTCGCGGCCATGGAGGAAATGGCGGCGGTGCAGAACCGGATGGGCGCGGCGCAGCGCGATCAGGCGGCGCAGGAACTGCGTCAGCTCGCGGTTGTCCGGGCGTTCCGCCGCCTCCCAGTCGAGCCAGCCGAGCGGGGTGTCGTGACAATAGGCGTTGTTGTTTCCCTGCTGGGTGCGGCCGGATTCGTCACCGGCCAGCAGCATCGCGACACCCTGGGCGAGCAGAAGCGTCGACAAGAAATTGCGCTTCTGTCGCGCGCGCAGGGCTGCGACCTCCGGATCGGCCGTCGGTCCCTCGACCCCGCAGTTCCAGCTCAGGTTTTCGGTTTGGCCGTCCTGATTGTTCTCGAGATTCGCCTCGTTGTGTTTCGCGTTGTAGGAGACCAGATCGTGCAGGGTGAACCCGTCGTGCGACGTCACGTAGTTGACGCTGGCCCACGGCCGGCGGCCGTGGCGGTCGAACAGGTCCGCCGAGCCCGCCAGGCGTGCGGCAAGCTCGGGCAACGCACCCTCGTCGCCGCGCCAGAAGCGCCGGAGCGTGTCGCGGAAGCGGTCGTTCCATTCCGACCAGCCGGGCGGAAAGCCGCCGAGCCGGTAGCCGTCCGGACCGATGTCCCACGGTTCGGCGATCAGCTTCACGTTCTGCAGGGCCGGAGCCTGCCGGATCGCGTCGAAGAACCCGGCCCCGGGAGTGAACCCGTCGGGGTCGCGGCCCAAGGTCGCGGCAAGATCGAAGCGGAATCCGTCGACGTGCATCTCCTGTACCCAGTAGTGCAGCGAATCGAGCACCATCTGCAGCACGCGCGGATGGGCGAGGTTCAGCGTGTTTCCCGTGCCGGTGTAGTTGACGTAGTAGCGGCGGTCCTCGGGCACGAGGCGGTAGTAGGAGAGATTGTCGATGCCGCGGAAGCTCAACGTCGGCCCGAGGTGATTGCCCTCGGCGGTGTGGTTGTAGACCACGTCGAGGATCACCTCGATCCCGGCATCGTGCAGACGTGCCACCATCGTCTTGAACTCGGCGATGACCCCGGTCGAGAGGTAGCGCGCTTCCGGGGCGAAGAAGCCCAGCGTGTTGTAGCCCCAGTAGTTGCGCAGGCCCTTGGTCAGGAGGTGCCGGTCGTCGACGAACGCGTGCACCGGCAGGAGCTCGATTGCCGTGACGCCGAGGCTCTTCAGATAGTCGATGACCGGCTGGGCGGCGAGGCCGGCAAGGGTGCCGCGCAAGGGCGGCGGCAGGCGCGGGTGCTGCATCGTGAATCCGCGCACATGCGCTTCATACACGATCGTCTCGGCCCAGGCGGTCGCCGGGCGCGTGTCCTGGCTCCAGGCGTAGGACGGGTCCACCACCTGGCATTTCGGCATGACGCGCGCGCTGTCGCGCCGGTCGAACGCGAGATCCTCGCGCGCCGCCCCCAGCCGGTACCCGAAGATCGCATCGGAGTGCCGGATGGTGCCGACCAGCGCTTTCGCGTAGGGGTCGACGAGGAGCTTGTGCGGATTGAACCGGTGTCCGCGCCGCGGATCGTACGGCCCGTACACGCGGTAGCCATAGAGCGTGCCCGGCGTGGCATCGGGCAGATAGCCGTGCCACACCTCGTCCGTGTACTCGGGAAGCGGCACGCGGTCGATCTCGCGCGCCCCGCTCGTGTCGAACAGGCACAGCTCGACCTTTTCCGCATGCGAGGAGAAGAGCGCGAAATTGACGCCCTTGCCGTCCCACGTGGCGCCCAGCGGATAGGGCCGCCCGGGCCAGATCCGCGCGTGCGAGGCTCGGGTCATCAAGGTGCCCAGGCTGGCGAGTGAGCGCAGCGTGGCCATGCGCGCGAATTCCCCTGCTGTGCGCCGAGCGGCCGGAGGCGGCGCTTACGGACACCACTCGAAGATCACGGTCGCCAGCGGCGGCAGCGTGATCTCGATCGAATACGGTCGGCCATGGGACGGGGTGGAGGCCGCGGCAACCCCGCCCGCATTGCCGACATTGCTGCCGCCGTAGAGCGATGAATCGGTGTTGATGCGCTCGAGATACCGGCCGGGCTTCGGCACGCCGAGGCGATAGGCCGGGTGGACCACAGGCGTGAAATTGCAGACGGCGATGACGATGCGCTCCCCGGTGCGGTCGCGGCGCAGGAACGACAGCACGCAATTGTCGCTGTCGCTGGCCTCGATCCACTCGAAGCCCTGCGGCTCGCAGTCGAGCTCGTACATGGCCGGGCTGCCGCGGTAGAGGTGGTTGAGATCGCGCACGAGGTCCTGGACCCCATGGTGGAACGGATCGTTCAGCAGATGCCAATCGAGGCTGCTGTCGTGGTTCCACTCCCGCTCCTGGCCGAACTCGCCCCCCATGAAGAGGAGCTTCTTGCCGGGGTGCGCGAACATGAAGCCGAAATACGCCCGCAAGTTGGCGAATTTCTGCCAGCGGTCGCCCGGCATGCGGCCGATCAGCGATCCTTTGCCGTGCACGACCTCGTCGTGGCTGAGCGGCAGGACGAAGTTCTCGCTGAACGCGTAGAGCAGGCCGAAGGTGAGGTCGTGGTGGTGGAAGCGCCGATAGATCGGGTCGCGCGACATGTAGCGCAGGGTGTCGTGCATCCACCCCATGTTCCATTTGTAGCCGAAGCCCAGTCCGCCGACATAGGTCGGCCGCGACACCGCAGGCCATGCGGTCGATTCCTCGGCCACCGTGGTCGCCCCCTCGTGCTCGGCGAACACGAGCTCGTTCATCCGCCGCAGGAACGCCGTCGCCTCGATGTTCTCGTTGCCGCCGTAGCGGTTCGGGACCCACTCTCCCGCCTTGCGGCTGTAATCGAGATAGAGCATGGATGCGACCGCATCCACCCGCAACCCATCGATGTGGTAGCGGTCGAGCCAGAACAAGGCGCTCGCCGTCAGGAAGTTCGCGACCTCGTTGCGGCCGTAATTGTAGATGAGGGTGTTCCAGTCGTGGTGGAAGCCCTGGCGGGGGTCGGCATGCTCGTAGAGAGCGGTGCCGTCGAAATGCGCGAGCCCATGCGCGTCGGTCGGGAAGTGGCCCGGCACCCAGTCGAGCAGCATCCCGATGCCTGCCTCGTGGAACCGGTCGAGCAAGGCCCGGCACTCGTCGGGGGTGCCGAACCGGCTGGTCGGTGCGAAGAGGCCGATGGGCTGGTAGCCCCACGAGCCGTCAAACGGGTATTCGCTGATCGGCAGCAGCTCGACATGGGTGAAGCCCATGTCTTTCACGTAGGCGACGAGCCGCTCGGCGAGCTCGGCGTAGCGCAGCGGCCGGTTGCCCTCCTCCGGGACGCGCGCCCATGAGCCGAGATGGCACTCGTAGATCGAGATGGGAGCGGAGCGGGCGTTCGCCCGCGCGCGCGAGCTCATCCAGGCCTCGTCGCGCCAGCGATAGCCGTCGCCCAGCTGGCCCACGATCGAGGCGGTGTTGGGCGGGTGTTCGCACCGGAGCGCGAACGGGTCGGCCTTGAGCGGCAGCAGCTCGCCGCCGGCACCTTTGATCTCGTATTTGTACAGCTCGCCGGGGGCCAGGCCGGGAATGAAGATCTCCCACACCCCGCCCTCGACCCGCCGGCGCATCGGGTGGCACCGGCCGTCCCAGTTGTTGAAGGGCCCGACCACACTGACCCGGCGCGCGTTGGGCGCCCACACCGCGAAGGCCACACCGGCCACGCCTTCGATCTCGCGGGCGTGCGCGCCCAGCTTTTCGTAAGCGCGTAAATGCCGTCCTTCGGCCCACAGATAGAGGTCGAGCTCGCCGAGCACGGGCGGAAAGCGATAAGGGTCTTCGAACTCCACGGTCCGTCCGGCGGCATCGCGGCGCAGCCGGTAGCGGAAGCGCTCGCTGCGGCCGGTGCGCCCGGCGAAGAATCCCGCGGGATGGACGCGCTCGAGTTCCGCCACGACCTCTCCCGAAGCCGCATCGACGACCCGCACATGGGCGGCTTGCGGCTGGAAGGTGCGGACCACCACCTCCTCGCCGGGCGGCTCGCGATGCATGCCCAGCAGGTAGAACGGGTTGTCGTGCTCGCCCCGCAGCAGCGCCTCGATCTGCATGCGGACGTCTCCGCCGGCCGGCTCCGTCGCCGGCGCAGCAGCCTCGCGGGCGGCCCGGAATTCGTTACGCTGCGGCAAGGATACCCTCCTTCGGCCGGCGGAGCGCATCCAGGATGTCGGTCAGACCCGCGGCCGGGATGCGCAGCCAGGTTGGCCGGTTCGCGGCCTCGTAACCGATCTCGTACAAAACCTTGTGGAGCAGGAAGAGCGACAGGCCGCGCTTCAGCTCCGCAGGCTCCGACGGCCAGCTCGAGCAATCGCCGATCGTGGCCACGTAGCCGTCCAGGAACGCGTCCTGAGCCAGCCGCTTCCATTCCATAGCCACCGGCAGCAGCTTGTCAAAGCCGTCCGGATCGCGGTCGCCGAGCTTGAACAGGGCCGACCACGCGGCGTACTGGATCGAGCGGATCATGCCGGCGACGTCGCGCAGCGGGCTCGACTTCTCGCGCCGCTCGGCGACCGAGCGCGCCGGCTCGCCCTCGAAATCGATGATCTGGAAATCGTCCTTCACCACCAGCACCTGCCCGAGATGAAGGTCGCCGTGGATGCGCGTCTTCATCGTGTGCAGCGGCGCTTCGGTGAGCGCGCGGATACGCTCCAGGCATTCGCGCTGGCGCTCGACCAGCACCCGCGCATGTGCAGCCGCCGGGCCCTCGGCGTCGGCATCGAGCTTGCGGAGCGCCTTGAACGCGTTGTCGGCCATCGCCAGAGTCGCCCGCCGCCACTCTGCCATGTCGGTTCCGGTGATCGGCTCGGGCGCGAAGGCTGCATCGTCGGTCGGCGCCGCAAGAGCCCGGTGCAGCTCGGCGATCCGGCGCGCGAGCACGCGAATCTGGCTCAGATAGATCGCGTGGCGCTCGGCGGGCGGCACGGCCTCGGGCTGGCTCTGGCGCAGCGCGTCGAACACGCGATCGAGATAGCTCTGGGCGTGCATCCAGCCATCGCCTTGCGAGCGGACGAATTCCTGAAGCACGCCAAGCGCCAGCTTGCTGCCCTCGCGCTCCACGTACTCAACCCAGCCATAGAGCTTGGGCGTGTTGGCGTAGCCGGCCGCCTCGGTGAGATACCGACACATCTCGACCTCGGGATGCTCGCCGTCGGCAAGGCGCCGGTAGGCTTTGAAGATCATCGCATCGCCGATGTTGAGAGAGCTGTTGCTTTGCTCGCCACCCAGGCGCCGGACCGCGTTGTCCGCTGTCGGCTGCACCGAGTCCAACGCCGAGGTCGCGTGGCACACGATGGCGGCCGAGCCGTTCTCGATCCGCTGGTTGCGCCGGATGGCGTCGACCACGGCGAGCGCGAACTGGTCGGTCGCCGTCGCCTCGTAGATCGCCCCCATCTTG
>Ga0335069_10008772_pt1 | contig 14428 bp, 10 predicted proteins | sample Lox_Sample_11_FD_206714 | JGI IMG/M metagenome (GOLD analysis project Ga0335069, IMG submission 206714) | Soil microbial communities from Loxahatchee National Wildlife Refuge, Florida, United States - Lox_Sample_1.1 | ecosystem: Environmental > Terrestrial > Soil > Wetlands | place: USA... | reverse complement strand
CCTTGATCTTGATCTTGCCGGTCATGTAGGCGCTGGTCGCGTTCTGCTCGCCGTTGACGATCTTCAGGAACGTGTCCGCCGACGCGGCGACGATGCAGTCGGCGTCGCCGTCGCCCTCGCTGACGTGAAGGTGGCCCTCGTGGATCGACACGAGCCAGTCGCCCGCACCGTCGATCTCGAACAGGTATGTCGTGTCGATACCGGCCAGCTTGCCCGGATCGGACTTGGCCTCGAGGCCCTCGAAGAACTCGTTCACGCTCTCTGCCATGTCGCCTCCCGTGTCGCTGTCGTGGTCGAGCCTACCGTACGCCCGGGCGGGAGCAGCAGGGCAAGGAGGAGCCCCGGGATGGGCGCCAGCGCACAGACGTACAGCGCGGTCTGGAGGCTGACCGAGTCGGCGATCACGCCCAGCGCGACGGCCGCGATGCCCCCGAGGCCGATCGCGAAGCCGACCGAGAGGCCGGATGCGAGGCCGATCTGCGTCGGCAGGTAATCCTGCGCCAGCACGATCGTCACGCCGAAGGTGCCGACCGTGCAGGCTCCGACCAGGGCGAGCGCGATCGCCCCGGGGACGCCGCCGACGGTGATGAAGACGAGGATCAGCGGCGGCATCGCAGCGACGCTGCAGCGCAGCACGAGCCGGCGCCCGTAGCGGTCGGCGAGCGGGCCGAGCACGAGCGTTCCGATCCCGCCCGAGAGGAGCATGAGCGCGAGCAGCCGCCCTCCCGAGGCCTTCGAGTGGCCGAGCGAGACCTCCCAGAGCGGCACGAACACGAGCAGGCCGAACCAGGCGGTCGTCCGGAACGCGACCACGCCGAGCAGGTTCGCCATCGCCCAGGGGCGGTCGACTCCCTCGTGCCTGCTCCCGACGACCCGCTCCGGGATGAACCGGCGCAGGTAGGACGTGAGCCCGACCAGGATCACCGCCGCCACGATCCCCGGGATCATGAGCAGGAGGCCGCCCTCGAGGCCGAGCCAGAGCACGATCGCCGTGGCGACGAGCGGCCCGAGCGCGTAGCCCATGTTGCCGCCGATGTTGAAGTAGGACATCCCACTGGCCCGCTTCTCACCGCTCACGTACGACGCGAACTTCGAGCCCTCAGGGTGGAAGGCCGCGACCCCGATGCCGGAGATCACGACGAGGCCGAACACGAGCGGATAGCTGGGAGCGTCGGCGGCGAGGGCGATCCCGATCCCTGCGAGTGCGGCACCCGCCGGCAGCAGCCACATCGCGCCGTGGCGGTCGGACCAGACGCCGAAGAGCGGCTGGATGATCGACGAGGCGAACGTCGAGCCGAGCACGAGCGCGGCCGCGAGCGTGTACGAGAGCGAGAACTTGTCGCGGAAGAACGGCAGCAGCGCAGGCAGCGCGCCGCCGGCGAAGTCGGTGGCCATGTGGCCGCCCGAGAGGGCGACCATCGCGCGCCTGTCGACTCCTTCCCGCATCGGCTCAGACTATCCTCCCGCCGTGGATTACGACCTGACCGAGGAGCAGGAGCTCGTCCGGCAGACCGTACGCGAATTCGCGCGCGACCGCGTCGCGCCGGCCGCCGAGGAGCTCGACCGCGAATCGCGCTTCCCCTACGAGCTGGTCGCGGAGCTGGCGGAGCTCGGGTTGATGGGAATGCCGTTCCCGGAGGAGCTCGGCGGAGCGGGCACCGACACCGTCTCCTACGCGATCGCCGTCGAGGAGCTGACCCGGGTCGACTCGTCGCTCGCGATCACCCTCGCCGCCCACATCTCGCTCGGCTCGATGCCGATCTACCTGTTCGGAACCGAGGAGCAGAAGCGGCGCTGGCTGCCGGACCTCGCCTCCGGGCGGCGGCTGGCCGCGTTCGGGCTGACCGAGCCGGAGGCCGGCTCCGACGCGGGCGCGACGCGCACGCGTGCCGAGCTGCGCGACGGCAGCTGGGTGATCGACGGCGCGAAGCAGTTCATCACCAACGCGGGCACCGACATCACGGCCTGCGTGACGATCACCGCGCTGACCGGCGAGAACGAGATCTCGAACCTCGTCGTCGAGAACGGCACGCCCGGCTACGAGCTCTCTCCCCCGCTCCGCAAGCTCGGCTGGAAGGCATCCGACACCCGCGAGCTGTCGTTCCGCGGCTGCGCCGTCCCGGAGGAGAACCTGCTCGGGACGCGCGGCCAGGGACTCCAGCAGTTCCTCGAGATCCTCGACGGCGGCCGGATCTCCGTCGCGGCAATGGGCGTCGGCCTCGCGCAGGGCGCCTATGACCTCGCGTCGCAGTACGCACTGGAGCGCCGCCAGTTCGGCAGGCCGATCTCGTCGTTCCAGGCGATCCAGTTCAAGCTCGCGGACATGGCCGTCGAGATCGAGGCGGCCCGGAACCTCGTCTACAAGGCCGCCTGGCTCAAGGACCAGGACCGCGACTTCGCGCTCGCGGCGGCGATGGCGAAGCTCTACACCGGGGAGCTGTCGAACCGCGCCGTCAACGCGGCGCTCCAGATCCACGGCGGCTACGGCTACATGGACGAGTATCCGATCTCGCGCCTCTACCGCGACCAGAAGATCCTCGAGATCGGCGAGGGGACGAACGAGGTGCAGCGGATGGTGATCGCGAAGCAGCTCGGTTTCTAGACCGGGACCTCGTACAACGCCGAGGCCGACGGCACCGCCGCGGGCGGGGTCGGGAGCCGTCCATCCCTCGCGAAGCCGAAGAGCGCGCTCACGACGGCGGGGTCGTACGACCGGCCCGAGCGGCGCCAGATGTCGGTGAGGGCGCCGGTGACCGACATCGCGGGCCGGTAGGGCCGCTGGGCGGTCATCGAGACGAGGCTGTCGGCGACGGCGATGATGCGCGCCTCGACGGGGATCCGGCGGCCGGAGAGACCGCCGGGGTAGCCGTGCCCGTCCCAGCGCTCGTGGTGGTTGGCGACGACCGACGCGGCGTCGCGCAGCTCGTCGACGCGCGCCAGGAGCGCCGCGCCCTTGAGCGGGTGCCGCGCGACGGTGGCCCACTCGTCGGGCGTGAGCCCGCTCGGCTTGCGCAGCACCCACTCGGGGACCGAGACCTTGCCGACATCGTGCAGCAGCCCGGCGAAGTACGTGCGACCCACCGCCTCCCCGTCGAGGCCGAGCGCCATGGCGAGATCGCGGGACAGCGAGGCGATCGTGCGCGAATGGTCCGGATCGTCGCCCTCGCGGGCGTCCACCTCGCCGACGAGCGCGACGAGCTGGTCGAAGGCCGTATCGGAGCCGGGGCGGGCCGCCCAGACCTGGTTTCCGCCGAGCCGGTGCGCGGTCTCGAGCGCGTTCTCGGCTGCCTCGAGCAGCGCCTCGATCCCGCGCGTCCGCTCCCAAGTCGCCACGCCCACGCTCACGGTGACGGGCCGCGCGTCGACGGGATGGCCCGCGACGCGCCCGCGCAGCAGCTCCGCCCTCGCGAGCGCCTCGGCCGCCTCGGCGCTCGGCAGGAGCACCGCGAGCCGCGCGTCGCTGAGCTTGGCGACCGCGCCGTCGGCGCCGGTCTGGTCGACGAGCCGCCGTGCCACCTCGACGCCCGCGCGGCGGTCGCCGTCGAGCTCCACGAGCGCGACGGCGAAGGGATCGCCGAAGGCGCGTGCACCGCCCGCGAGGTGCCGCAGGCGCTGCTGGAACCACTCGGGGCGGAAGGCACCGGTCTCCGGGTCGGTCGCGGACGCCCTGCGGTTAGGGGCGGCCGCGACCCAGACCCGGAGCACGACGAGCACGGTGAGCGCGGCTGCGACTGCGATCAGGCCGGCGGAAATCCGGTCGCTCGAGCGGGCGGCGACGAGCACGGCGGCCAGGATCGAGAAGACGCCCGCGACCAGGGCGCCTGCTCCGGCGCGCGCCGGAGTGCGGGAGCGTGACCAGTCGGAGCGGCGGTCGAGCCCGCGGGCCGCGATGTAGGCGGCGAGCGCCATCAGCACCGCCTGGGCCTGCCAGCCGAGGTCGAGCCAGTCACCAGAGAAATAGCCTCCGGCGACGATCGAGTGGGCGTAGATCGCGTCCGTGACGGTCGCCACGGCGAGACCGGCCCCGAAGATCTTCAGCGCGACGGTTCCCTGGCGCGCCGGCAGCAGCCTGGTCGAGACGAGGATCCCGAGCGCGAAGAGGCCGACCGCCGGAGGGGCGATCGCGGCGAGGGCGTCGAGCTCGGTGGTGACCGGGAGCGGCCGCAGCACCGCCCACCACCAAAGCAGCGCGAGCCCCCCGGTGAGCAGGAGCGCGTCGAGGAGCGTCGCCGCGCCGACGAGCCGCAAGGACGGGCGGAAGGCGACCAGGATCGCGATCGGCATCACGGCGTAGGACGCGAGGTAGAGCACGTCGGTCCACCAGGGGAACGGCACCGAGCCCGTGGACAGCTCGCGGATCGACCAAAGCATCTCCGCGGCGAGCCAGATCGCGACGCTGAGCGAGACGAGCGCCCAGAAGAGCCTGAGGCCGCGGGCCGCGTGCGTCGCGGCGACGGCGGCGAGCACGACCGCGAGCGCGATCGGGACGAGGTAGACGGTGTCGGAGAAGACGAGCAGGCCGTGCTCGCCGCCGGGCCGCAGCGCGATCACCGTCGCATAGAGGGCAAGCCAAGCCGCGCCGACGGCCGAGGCCGTGACGACGCGCCGCAGCTGGAGCGCCTTCTCCACCGCGTCTGACAATTGTCGGCCGGAGGCGGGCGCGAATCCTCCGTCCGGGGGATTCGGACCCGCTCAGTGCGGCGGCCGGATCACGACCTTGCTGTCGTAGGCGAGGTACTCGTCGGCCATGAAGTGCGCGGCCGCGATCATCGAGAACGACAGGAGCCGGCCGGTGCGGCGGTCGATCCGCGCCCTGAACCAGGCAGGCGTCGAGCGGTCGAGGAAGGCGACCGTCCAGGTCGTCCGGTCGGCCGCGATCACCTGGAAGTTCGTGACCTGCCGGGTCCAGGGCACCGCCGGGAGGCTGAGCGGTAGCTGGGGCGACGCGATCCAGCGCGCGCCCGGCGCGTCGCGGTCCCAGCGGCGCGCGCCGATCACGATTCCGGCCGCGCCACCGTCGATCACGTAGCTGAGCCGGTCCGGCGCCTGCTCCTTCCAGAGCGTGTGCAGCGTGCGGCCGGCACCCGACGAGAGGCGGTCGCGGTAGATGGTGCTCGACGACGCGCGGAGCAGCCGGCCCGCGCGGGCGACGAGCGCTGCGCCCGGGGCAGGCAGTGTGCGGAGCGGGAACACCACGGTTCCCGCTCCCGTGTCGACGCGGGCGGCGGCGGGACGGCCGGGGATCCGCGCGGTGTAGCAGCCCTGGCCGCAGGGGGTCCCGGTCACGCCGTTGACCCGAACGGGGAGCCCGTTCGCGCCGAAGCCGTCGGGGCCCATCACGGCCACGGTCACCTCGCTCTGGTCTCCGGCGGGCTGCACGGAGATCGTCACCGCGTCGCGGACGTTCTGCGCCGCGAGCGTGAGCACGCCGGGCGCAGGAAGCGCGATCGGCCCCGCCGGTGGCGCCACGGCCGCGACGGGCGGCCTCACGCCCGGCCGCGAGCCCGTCAGCACGCCGACCGCGAGCAGGAGCACGGCGAGCACCGCGATCTCGGCGAGGACGACGGGCCTGCGGAGGCGCCTCCGGTTCCGGTAGCCGAGCGCGACGAGCACGGCCAGGAGGGCTCCCTTCGCGAGCAGCGCGCGGCCGTAGGTCGTCGTCCAGAGCTGTTCGACCGACGAGAGCTCCGTCAGGGCGCGGACGAGCCCGGTCGCGGCCACGATCAGCACCGCGGCCAGGGCAATCGTCGAGAACCGCTCGCCGGCGCGCTCGGAGGCGCGGCCGGGCACGAACCGCAGGAAGGCCGCGAGCGCGAGCAGCCCACCGAGCCAGATCGCGGCGGCGAGGACGTGGAGAACGTCCGCCACGGGCGCGTAGAACGGCTGGCCGGGGTCGAGGGCGTGCCCCGAGAGCGACGGCAGTGGCAGCAGCGCGATCGCGACGACGGCGGCCGCCGGGAGCAGGCGCGGTGCGCGGAGAGCCGCGGCGGCGAGCACCATGCCGACCGCGGCGAGCGCCGCGGCGATCTCCAGCACGAGCCCGAAGCGGGTCGCCGACCCGTTCGCGGTGCGGCTCAGGAGCACCGCGCCGGCGACGCAGGCTGCGAAGGAAGCACCGAGGAGCACGGCGGTGACCCTGGAGCCGGAGCGCGATGCCCTCTCGTCCGCCTCGGGGCCGAAGGCCGCAAAGCGGAAGACCGCGGCGCCGCCCGCGGCGAGCACGCCGAGCAGGAAGAGCCAACGCTCGAGCGAGTCCGGCGTCCGGCTTCGGGACACGGGCCGCAGCGACGACTCCGGCGCCGGGCTGCCCTTCCCGACCGCGAACGCGAACACCCCCTGGACGATGTGCCCATCGTTCGAGATCACGCTCCAGCGCACGCTGTAGTCGCCGTCGGGGAGAGCCGCCCTGAGCGGCAGCACGAGCAGCCGTCCGGCGGCCTTCGGGCGGCCGGCGAGCGCCGAGCCGCCGCCGTTTCGCACGACCTCGTTCCCCGGCCCAACGGACACGTCGTCGTCGTAGAAGAGCACGACCGAGGCCGGCGCACGGGCCAGGACGGCACCGCTCGCGGGCGCGCTGTGGACGAGGCGCGCATGGGCGTGCGCGAGCGGCGGGAAGACCGCGGCGAGCAGGCAGACGACGACGAGGGTGCGCCTCATGGGAGGCACGGTATCCGCACCGGCCAACGCTTCAAGAAAGCAAGCGAGACGTGCTGGTACCCTCGACCATCGTGCTCTTCACGCAGTTCGTCGACCCGGATCTCGGCTGCGCCTCCTACCTGATCGGAGACGAGGAGGCAGGCGTCGCCGTCGTCGTCGACCCCTCGTACGCGGTCGAGCAGTACCTCGACGAGGCCGCGCGGAGCGGTGTGCGTCTGGTCGCCGTGCTCGAGACGCACACCCACGCCGACCATCTCTCCGGGCACGGGCGCCTCGCGCTCGAGCACGGCCTTCCGGTCCACATCCACCCGATCGCCGAGGTCGCCTACCCGAACGAGCCGGTCGCCGACGGCCAGGTGCTCGAGTTCGGCGCGGTCCGGGTCCGTGTGCTCCACACGCCCGGCCACCGGCCCGAGCACTGCTGCTTCCTCGTCGACGAGCGGCTCCTGCTCACCGGCGACTCGCTGTTCGTCGGCGACGCGGCGCGCCCCGACCTCGCCGTGGCGGCCCGCGAGGGCGCGCGCGACCTCTTCTACAGCCTCCACCGGCTCGCGGAGCTGCCGGACGCCGTCTCGGTGTACCCGGGGCACGTCGCCGGCTCGCTCTGCGGCGGCCACATGAGCGCCGACCCGAGCTCGACGATCGGCGCGGAGCGGGCCGGGAACCATGCGCTCGCGATCCTCGACGTGGAGGGGTTCGTGAACGAGTCGGCCTCGATCTCGACGCCCCGGCCGCCCAACCTCGAGCGGATCGTCGCGTTCAACGCGGGCCCGTTCGTCGGCGCGGCGCCGCCGCTCCGCCCGGCGGCTGCCGAGGGCGCGACGGTGCTGGACGTCAGGCCCGCGGCGGCGTACGCGGCCGGCCACGTCCCCGGCGCGATCAACGTGCCGGTCTCCGGCTCGAGCTTCGGCACCCGCGCGGCCTTCCTCATCTCACCGGAGGAGCGCATCGTGCTCCACGGCGCGCCGGAGGAGGTCGAGCTCGCCGCGCAGCGGCTCCACGCGGTCGGCTTCCTCGAGCTCGGCGGCTACCTCGAGCACCCGGATACGCCCGAGCGGATGACGCCCGTCGGCATCGCCGAGCTCGAGGCGATGCTGGCCGGCGGAGACGTCGAGGTGATCGACGTGCGAGAGAAGGACGAGCGCGACGCGGGCTACATCGCCGGCAGCCGCCACATCCCCTACCGCCTCCTGCGCGCGCTCGCCGACGAGCTGCCCGACGACCGGCCGCTCGTGACGATCTGCGAGAGCGGCCCGCGCGCGGCGATCGGCGCGAGCGTCCTCGTCGCGGCGGGGCTCGACGCGCATCCCGTGGTGGACGGCGGGATCGAGACCTGGCAGGCCCGTGGCGGCCGCACGATCGAGTTCCGCCGCTGCGGCTCCTGATGCTCATGAGCACAAGGCCGGCTCAGCGCAGCCGCTCGGGGCTGTAGCCGGCGCGGCGCATCGACCCGAGCAGGTCGGCGCAGTGGTCCTCGTCGCGCGTGACGAGGGTCAGGGCGACCTCCGTCTCCGCGAGCGAGAGCGACATCCCCTCGCGGTGGTGCTCCACGGAGACGACGCTGACGCGCTCCTCGGCGATCAGGTCGAGCAGCTTCGCGAGCGAGCCGGGCCTGTCCGAGATGCGGGTCCGAACCACCAGATAGCGCCCGGCGACTGTGAGACCGTGGCGCATCACGGTGATCAGCAGCGTCGCATCGATGTTCCCGCCAGAGAGGATCACCGTCACCGGCCCCTCTCCGCCCCCGACCCTGCCGGCGAGCAGCGCCGCCGCGCCCGCTGCTCCCGCACCCTCGACGAGCAGCTTCGTCCGCTCGACGAGGAGCACGATCGCCGCCGAGATCTCCTCGTCGGAAACGGTGACGATGTCGTCGAGCCGCTCGCGGAGGATCGACGAGGTCAGCTCGCCCGGGCTCTTGACCGCGATCCCCTCGGCGATCGTGTAGCCGTACTCGGTTCCACCCGCGAGCGGCGCGCACGCGTCGGCCTGGACGCCGACGAGCCGTAGCTCGGGCCTCAGCGCGCGGAGCGCGATCGCGATGCCCGATGCGAGCCCGCCGCCTCCCACGGGGATCACGACGGTGCCCGTCTCGGGGACCTGGTCGGCCAGCTCGAGCCCGATCGTCCCCTGCCCCGCGATCACGTGCTCGTCCTCGAAGCCGTGGAGGAAGATGGCGCCGGTCGCCTCGGCGAACTCGAGCGCCGCCGCGAACGCCGCGTCGAGCGTCTCGGCGTCGGACTCGATCCGCGCGCCGTACGTGCGCGTCGCCTCGACCTTGGCCATCGGCGTGTCGCGCGGCATGAAGATCGTGGCCGCGATCCGTGCCTCGCGCGCCGCCCAGGCGACGGCCTGGCCGTGGTTGCCGGCGGTCGCGGCGACGACGCCGGCGGCGCGCTCGGCCCCGGAGAGCGAGTGGATCTTGTTGACGGCGCCCCGCACCTTGAAGGAGCCCGTGCGCTGGAGGTTCTCGGCCTTGAGCAGCACCGAGCGGCCCGTCATCCGGGAGAGCGTCTCCGACCCGAAGACGGGCGTGACGCGCGCGATCCCGTCGATCCGGGCGCGCGCCGCCTCGATGTCAGCGAGTGTGGGTGCGGTTCTCGTCGCCAACCTTGAACACCTTCTCCATGATCTCGCGAACCGCCGTCAGCGGGTCGAGCTCGCGGCGGCGCACCTCGTCGAGCAGCCGCCGCAGCTCCGGGTCGTCGGCAACCGCCTGCTCGAGCAGCGCCTTCGCGCGCAGGGACGCGACCGCGAACACCTCGCCCGCGAGATGCTCCCCGCGGCGCTCCTCGAGCAGCCCCTCGGCCTCGAGGTGGGCGCGGTGCGCCTCGACGTGCTCCCAGAGCTGGGCGACGTTCTCGCCGCGCAGCGCCTCGATCAGCACGATCGGCGGCTTCCAGGCCCGGTCGCCGTCCAGCGCGAGGATCGAGCGCACCTCGTTCAGCATCGTCTTCGCCGTCGGCAGGTCCATCCGGTTGATCGCGATCACGTCCGGGATCTCCATGATCCCCGCCTTCAGCGCCTGCACGGAGTCGCCCGAGCCCGGCATCAGCACGAGCACGACGGTGTCGGCGATCCCGATCACCTCGACCTCGCTCTGCCCCGCACCGACGGTCTCGAGGAACACGAGGTCCTTCCCGGACGCGTCGAGCACGAGCAGGGCCTGGAGCGCGGCCTCGGCGAGCCCGCCGAGGTGACCGCGCGTCCCCATCGAGCGGATGAACACCCCCGGGTCGAGGAAGTGGTCGGAGAGCCGGATCCGGTCGCCGAGCAGCGCGCCCTGGGTGAACGGGCTGGACGGATCGACCGAGATCACGCCGACGGTCCGCTCCTGCCCGCGCACGTGCCGCACCAGGCCGCTCACCAGCGTGGACTTCCCGACCCCCGGCGGGCCCGTGACCCCGACCGCGTACGCGTTGCCCGTGTCCGGGTAGAGGTCGCGCACGAGCTCGTAGGAGAGCGGATCGCGGTTCTCGACGAGGCTGATCGCGCGGGCGAGCGCCCGCGTGTCGCCGGCGCGGACTCCGGCGACGAGCTCGTCCCGCGTCCACTCCTTCCTCGCGCTCACTCGCCGTCGATTCCCCTCGCCCTGCGCACGAGGAGATAGCCGACGACCGCTGCGACCACGTAGACCAGCGCCGCCAGCGCCCAGACCCAGCGCGCGCCGTGGATGTTCGTGAGCGGGCCGGCGACGACCATCCCGACGCCGAGGAAGACGTAGTTGATGCTCATGATCAGCGTGAAGACGCGGCCGCGGACGAGATCCGGCGCACCGCGCTGCACGAGCAGCGCGTTACAGACGCCGCTGACCCCGTTGCCGGTCCCCATCACGAGCACGAACACCGAGGCTACCCAGACGTTCGGCGAGAGCGCGGCCCCGAGCACGCCGATCGCCATCAGGCCGATCGCCGCGGCGTAGACGACCGCCATCCGGAACCGCTCCACCTGCCCTGGGGCGCCGAGGCTCCCGGCCGTGAGCCCGATCCCGCCCGCGGCCGCCATGAAGCCGAAGCCGAACGCGCCCGCGCTGAAGGTGACGGTCGCGAGCACGACCTCCGAGACGTTGACCGCCGCGTTCCCGAACATTGCGAGGCTCCAGGCGACCAGCACGGCGAGCAGCGCCGGCGAGCGAATGACCGCGCGGAACCCGGCCTCGAGGTCGTGGAAATGGCCGCGCGAGAGCGCCTGTGCCGACTGGAGCGCCCGCCTCGGGATCCGCGACACGAGCAGCGCCGAGATCCCGAAGGTGACGGCGTTCACCCAGTAGGCGAGGTGCGGGCCGGAGATCGCGACGAGCGCGCCGCCGATCAGCGGGCCGATCCCCCAGGTGACGTTGTCGGCCGTCTGGAAGAGCGAGGTCCCGTACGAGAGGTCGGCGTCGTCCACGAGGTTCGGCAGCCCGGCGTAGACCGCCGGGCGGAAGAAGCCGTTGGCGATGCCGGTGATGCCCGCGAGCACGACGATCGCGGTCGGGCTCGAGGTGAACGGGAGTGCCGCGAACACGGCCAGGCGCGTGAGGTCGGCGCCGATCATCAGGCGCTTTCGCTCCAGCCGGTCGACGAGCGAGCCGAGGAAGAGCCCGATCGCGACGGTCGGCAGGAAGTCCACGATCAGGAGCGCGCTCACCCACGACGCCGACCCGGTGAGGTCGTAGACGTTGATCGTGAGCGCGATCGCGGCGAGCCAGGTGCCGATCCCGGAGGCGAGCGTCGCGAAGAAGAGCAGGCGAAAGCTCGCTGCACGGTGCAGCAGGCCGAACTGCCGCCGGATCGAGGAGGTCGCCACGCGCCGCGAGGACGCTAACACTTGTCCGCTAGCCGGGCGTAAAGTGCGACAGAACTAGGACGCAGGCACGAGACGGCCCAGCGCCTGCGCGAGAAATGCGTTCTCGTCCGGGTCTCCGACCGTGACACGAATCGCCTCCGGCGCGCCGAAGCCGGCGAGCGGACGGACGATCACGCCGAGGCGCATCAGCTCCTGGAAGACCTCGCCGGAGTCCCGGCCCGTGTCCACGAAGACGAAGTTCGCAACCGCCGGGAGCACCGGCTCGAGCCCGTGCTCGGCGAGGGTCCGCACCACGGTCTCGCGCTGCTCGGCATTCACGCGGCGGCGGCGCTCCAGCTCGGCCGTCTCGCCGAGGCTCGCGAGCGCGGCCTCCTGCCCGGGCGTCGTCACGTCGAAGGCGCGCTTGAGCTTGTTCACGGCGGTCACGACCTCGCTCGGGCCGACGCCGTAGCCGACGCGCAGGCCGGCGAGGCCGTAGATCTTCGAGAACGTGCGCAGGACGAGCACGCGACGGCCGGCCTTGACGTGCTCCTCGATCCCGTCCGGGTAGTCCGGCTCGTCGATGTACTCGAAGTAGGCCTCGTCGAGGACGGTGAGCACGTGCTCGGGCACGCGCTCGAAGTACGCGTCGAGCTCGGCGCGGCCGACCATCGTCCCGGTCGGGTTGTTCGGGTTGCAGATCGCCACGATCCGCGTCCGCGGGGTGACGGCGGCGAGGAGCGCCGGGAGGTCGTAGCGGTGATCCGAGAGTGGGACGCGCACCGGCGTCGCACCCATCTTGAGCGCGTCGATCACGTAGCTCGGGAACGACGGCCAGCCGATCACGAGCTCGTCGCCGGGCCCGAGCGCGGCCTGGACGAGGGAGTCGATCACCCCGTCGGCGCCGGCGCCGACCGCGACCTGCTCGAACGGGACGTCGTGGTACTCGGCGAGCGCGGCGCGGAGCCGGTAGGTGCCGCCGTCCGGATAGCGGTTGAGCTCGCCGGTGCAGCGCGCGATCGCCTCGAGCGCGGGCGCGACCGGCCCGAAGGGGCCTTCGTTGGAGGCGAGCTTGACGACGCGCTCGAGCCCGAGCTCGCGCTGGACCTCCTCGATCGGCTTCCCCGGCTCGTACGGGACGAGCGCCTCGACCGGCGGGCGGAACGAGAAGGACGGGCTCACTCCTCGGTGCCCGCGCCCTGGTCGCCCTTGTGGCGGCGAAGCGCCACGACACCGCCGACCGCAACGGCTGCTCCCGTCGCCGCCGCGAGCGCCTTGCCGACGCGGTGCCGCCTCGGCTCCTTCTCGGCCTTGGCCGCCTCCGCCGCGGCCCTGCGGCGGCCGGCGGCGATGCGCGCGGCCTCCATCACGGCCCAGCCGATGATCGCGTTCTTCTTGTTGAAGACTCCCATGCAGCTCCTTTCCTTGAGCCGAGGCTACCACGCGTCGGACCAGAGAAATGCAGCCCCTGCGGCAGAGCTGCATTTCTCGGGAGAAAGATCCGCCGGGGCCTGCGGGCGGCATGGCCCCGGCGTGGGACGAGGGCACGTCCTGGTACCTGAGACGCCGCCCCGGAGAAAAACTTGCGCGGCGGATTCCGGCTACGCCTGGGCCGCTGCCTTCCGCTTCCGCATGATGTGGATCGGGCGGCCGAGCGCGACGAGCCCGGCCTCCTTGACCGCCTCCGAGAGCGTCGGATGGGCTGCGATCCCGTCGGCCACCGTCTCCACGGTCGCCTCCGCGTCGATCGCGACGACACCCGCCTCGATCAGGTCGGTCACGTGCGGGCCGACCATGACCAGGCCGAGCAGCTCCCCGTAGCGCGTCTCGTGGATCGACTTCACCCAGCCGACCGTCTCGTTCTGCATCACGGCGCGCGCGTTCGCGATCCACGGGAAGACCCCGACCGCGACGTCGTCGCCGTACTGCTCGCGCGCCTGCGCCTCGGTGAGGCCGACGCCGGCGATCTCGGGGTCCGTGTAGATCGGCCGCGGCACGGCGCGCGCGTCGACGACGGCATCGTGTCCCATCGCGTTCTCCGCAGCGACCTCGCCCTCGCGGAACGCCGTGTGCGCGAGCTGCCAGTAGCCGGCGCAGTCGCCGACCGCGTAGATGTGGGGCACGGCGGTGCGGCGGTGGTCGTCGGTCGCGATCCCGGCGCGCCGGTCGACCGCGACGCCGATCGCCTCCAGCCCGAGCCCCTCGACGAGGGGCGCGCGGCCGACCGAGACGAGCATCAGGTCGGCCTGGACGATCTCGCCCTCGCCGAAGTGGACGGTGAGCTGCGAGCCGTCGTCCTCGACCCTCGTGCACTGCTTGCCGAGGTTGAGCGCGATCCCGCGCCTGCCGAACTGCTTCGCGAGCTCCTTGGCGGCGTCGGCGTCCTCCTGCGGGATCAGCGTGTCGAGCATCTCGATGATCGTCACCTCGCTGCCGAAGCGGCTCATGATCGAGGCGAACTCGCAGCCGATGATCCCGCCGCCGAGCACCACGAGCCGCCGCGGTACCTCGGTCTGCGCGAGCAGGCCGGTCGAGTCGACGCAGCGAGGCGAGTCGAGCCCGTCGATCGGCGGCCGCATCGGGAACGAGCCGGTGGCGACGATCGCGCTCCGGAAGGTGACGTCCTCGCCGCCCTCGACGGCGATCGTGCCCGCGTCCTTGAACGTGCCCGTGCCCTTGACCCACTCGACGCCGTTCGCCTTGAAGAGCGAGGCGACGCCTCCCGTCATCTGCTTGCTGACCTTCGCCTTCCACTCGTTGGCGACGGCGAAGTCGAGCTTCGGCCGGCCGACCTCGACCCCGAGCAGGGGGAAGGTCTCCTCCGCCTCCTTGATCGAGAAGGCCGTCTGCACCCACGCCTTGGTCGGAATGCACCCGACCCGCAGGCAGGTGCCGCCGAGCTCGGGCTCGCGCTCGATGCAGGCCACCTTGCCGCCGAGCTGCGCGGCGCGGATCGCGGCGGTGTATCCGCCCGGCCCGCCGCCGAGCACGGCTACGTCGAAATCCA
>Ga0335069_10008771_pt1 | contig 14429 bp, 13 predicted proteins | sample Lox_Sample_11_FD_206714 | JGI IMG/M metagenome (GOLD analysis project Ga0335069, IMG submission 206714) | Soil microbial communities from Loxahatchee National Wildlife Refuge, Florida, United States - Lox_Sample_1.1 | ecosystem: Environmental > Terrestrial > Soil > Wetlands | place: USA... | reverse complement strand
ATCGCGCGCGCCGGTGGCTTTTTCTTCCTGCTGGCGCAGGGAGTCCTGTTCCTCCTTGAGCTGCCGCACGCGCTGGATGGCGTTCTTCTCCCGCGCCCAGCGTTCCTTCAGACCGGCGGCTTCTCCCCGCAAGCGCTCCAGTTCGCTTTCCACGAACCGCAGGCGCTCCCGGGACGCGGCGTCGTTCTCCTTGCTCAGCGCCTGCCGCTCGATCTCCAGGTGCGACACGCTCCGGTCCAGATCCTCAACCTCGATGGGCATCGAGCCGATCTGCAGCCGCAGCGCCGAACCGGCTTCGTCAATCAGATCGATAGCCTTATCCGGCAAAAAGCGGTCCGTGATGTAGCGCTGCGAGAGCGTAGCCGCGGCGATGATGGCGGAGTCTTTGATGCGCACTCCGTGATGGATTTCGAATTTCTCCTTCAGGCCGCGCAGAATGGCGATGGTATCGTCCACCGAGGGCTCGCCCACAAACACCGTCTGGAAGCGCCGCGCCAGGGCCGCGTCCTTTTCCACCCGCTTCTTGTATTCGTTCAGCGTCGTGGCGCCGATGCAGCGCAGCTCTCCCCGAGCCAGCGCCGGCTTGAGCAGGTTGGCCGCGTCGATGGCGCCCTCGGCCGACCCGGCGCCCACCAGGGTATGCAGCTCGTCGATGAAGCAGATGATTTCGCCGTTGGAGTCGATAATCTCCCGCACCACGGCCTTCAGCCGGTCCTCGAACTCGCCGCGGAATTTCGTTCCCGCGATCATCGAGCCCAGGTCGATCGCCACCAGCTTCTTGTTCTTCAGTTGATCCGGCACGTCGCCGCGCACAATGCGCTGCGCCAGTCCCTCGGCGATCGCGGTCTTACCGACGCCCGGTTCGCCAATCAGCACCGGGTTGTTCTTCGTCCGCCGGCTCAGCACCTGCATGACGCGGCGGATTTCCTCCTCGCGGCCGATCACCGGGTCCAATTTGCCCTTCCGCGCGGAATCCGTCAGGTCGTGCGCGTAGCGCTCCAACGCCTGATATTTCGACTCGGGATTCTGGTCCGTCACCCGCTGCCCGCCGCGCACCGCCACCAGCGCCTTCAGAATGGCGTCATGCGTGGCCCCGGCCTTGTCCAAGAGCTGCCCGGCCGGGTCGCTGCGCTGTTCCGAAATGGATAGAAGCAGGTGCTCGGTGGAGACGAATTCATCCTTGAAGCGGATGGCCTCATCGAAGGCGCGCTCCAGAATCTCGTTGAGCGGCTGCGCCAGATACATGCCGGGCTGCATGCCGCTCGTCTTCGGCAGATTGGCGTCCAGTCTCTTGGCCTCGGCGGCCACTGCATCCGGGTGCGCCCCGCATTTCTCCAGCACCGGACGGACAATACCCTCCTGTTCGTCGAGGAGGGCTTCCAACAGGTGCAGCGGGTAGATGACCTGGCTCCCCCCTTTCTCGGCGTGGGACTGCGCTAACTGCAAAGCCTCCTGGGCCTTTTGAGTCAATTTATCCAGTCGGAACATGGTCTCCCCTTAATTCTTAGACAAAAAGGGGCAGCCCGGCGTTTCAAGCGCCGGACTGCCCCGCGGTATCAACGGCCATGGGGCCGTCTTACTGTTTGACTTCCACTTTGATCTGGCGCGGCTTGGCGGCCTCCTTCTTCGGCAGGCTCACCGTCAGCACCCCGTTCTTATAGTCGGCGTTGATGTTGCCCGTATCGAACGAATCCGGCAGTTCGAAGCTGCGGACAAAGCGCCCGTAACTCCGCTCGATGCGGTGGAACCCCTCGCTCGAATCCTTGTGCTCGAACTTGCGCTCGCCGGCGATGGTCAGCGTCTGATTCTCCACCCGGACTTCGATGTCCTTAAGGGGGACGTCCGGAAGGTCGGCCTTGACAACCAGCTCATTGCTGGTTTCGTAGATGTCCACCGAGGGGCTCCAGGGCCGGTTGTTTTGCGGCTCGGAGAGCAGACGCGTGAACGCGTCCTCGAAGACGCGAAGATTGGCAAATGGGTCCAAACGGCTGAGAGACGTCATGGGTTTTGATCTCCTCATAATCGAAATTTTTGGGAGGCCTTATGACCTCAACCGATTACGATCATAAAATATGCGTGCTTTATTGTCAAGTAATTTTAGTCACAAATACGGAAAAAAGATGACGGCCCGTGAAGTGTATTTTGCAGCAAAACGAATGCGGCTGTATCATGTTGATATACCAACACTTCAGTCCGCAGCCTCCCCGCCAGGATCTACCGCCAGCTCGCCGATCAGGCCCAGCGGAAATGGCGCAGCCTATCCCGACAGCCGCCGCGCTGGCGCACGCTCTTGAGGTGGATCTGGATCCCAGAGCCCGACGCCGGAGCCCGATCGAGTCCCGGCGGGACAATCCGATCGCCCCGGGCGTTGGGTTTCGCCCGGCCGGCAAGTTGATTGGCGAGCTGATTAAGAAAGAGGACCGCGCACGGTGAGGGTCGTACGCGCGCTGGGGACCGTTCTCGGCCTTGCGGGTGGCTTCACCGCCAGCCGCGGCCTGCATTCCGAGACCTTTCTCCTGGCCGAAACGGCTCCGCGCGTTCCCCGAAGAAAACCGGTCAGAACTCCTGCGTCACCCGCATGACTTCGTGGACCGTCGTGATCCCGTCGGCGATCTTCAGCCAGCCGTCTTCCCTCAGGTTCCGCATGCCGTGCCGCCGGGCCGCTTCCGTCAGCACGCTGGCGTCGGCGTTCTGCATGATGAGGCGGCGCATCTCGTCGTTCAGGTCCATCATCTCGAAGATGCCCACGCGTGACGTGTAGCCCCTTCCGTTGCAGGCCGGGCAACCCGCGCCGCGGAACGTTCGCACGGTTTCGCCCGTAGGCGCGAGCGCCGTCCCGTCCGGAACCTTGCAATGCCGGCAGATCACCCGCACCAGCCGCTGCGCCAGCACGGCCACCAGGGACGACGTAATCAGGTAGTTCTCCACGCCCATGTCCGTCAGCCGCGTGATGGCGCTGGGCGCGTCGTTGGTGTGCAGCGTGGAAAACACCAGGTGGCCGGTGAGCGCCGCGCGGATGGCCACGTCGGCGGTTTCGCGGTCGCGAATTTCGCCCACCATGATCACGTCCGGGTCCTGGCGCACAATGTGCCGCAGCCCCGCCGCGAACGTCAGCCCGATCTGCGGATTCACATGGATCTGGTTGATGCCGTCCATCTGGTACTCCACCGGGTCTTCAATGGTGATGATCTTCTTGTCCGGCAGGTTGATGCGCTTCAGCGCCGAGTAGAGCGTGGTGGATTTGCCGCTGCCGGTGGGGCCCGTTACCAGAAAGATCCCGTGCGGCAGGCCGGTGAAATGCTCCATCCGCGCCAGCATCTTGTCGTCGAAACCCAGTTTGCGCAGGTCGTAGAAATCCCCGGCCGAGCGGTCCAGGATGCGCATGACGACGCTTTCGCCGTAGAGCGTCGGCAGCGTGGAAACGCGCAGGTCCACTTCCCGGCCCAGAATCTTGATCTTGATGCGGCCGTCCTGCGGCAGCCGCCGCTCGGCGATGTTCAGCTTGGCCATCAGTTTCAGGCGTGACGTGATAGCGGCCTTCAGCTCGCGCGGCGGCGGGTCCTGGTTAAACAGCACGCCGTCGACACGGAAGCGCACCAGGAAGTCTTTCTCGAACGGCTCGATGTGGATGTCGCTCGCCCGCTTTTCCAGCGCGTCGGCGATCATGGCGTTCACCAGCCGGATCACCGGCGCCTCGCTGGCCATGTCGCGCAGGTGCTCCAGATCCGCGGCCGCCTGCTCGTCCTCGCCCTCCGCCGTCACGGCCTGGCTCCCGGCCTCCGCGTAGTATTTATCGATGGCGTCGCAAATTTCCTGCTCGGACGCCAGCGCCGCGCGAACCTCCAGGCCTGAGTAGGCCCGCAGCGCTTCCAGGGTTTCGAAATCCAGCGGATCCGCCATCGCCACGGTCAGCGTGGAATCGGCCAGGGCCAACGGAAACGCGCGGCACTGCCGCAAAAAGCGGTGCGTCAGCCCCTCGATTTCCGGCGCGGCGGGTGGCGGCTGCTCGGTGGCCGCCAGCGGAACGCCGAGCTGCTCGGAAAGCGCCGCCAGCAAATCGCGTTGCGCAATCACGCCCATATCCACCAGGATCTTGCCGAGCTTATCCCCGCGCTCGCGCTGCAATTCCAGGGCGCGCTCCAGATCCTCGGCGGATATCCGCCCGCGCTCGATGAGCATCTCCCCCAGACGGGGAATGCGCAGCGCACTCGGCGCAAACTCGGGGGTGGGTTCGGTGGGAGTCACTTACCGCGCTTCCAACGCGACGTTGCCGGCCAGGGCCGAATCCCGGTCCGCCGACGCCACGAGTTCCTTGGGCAGCCCCGTCGTGTCCTCATAGTCCAGGTAGAAGAAGCGGATGGCCAGGGCGATCTTCTCCCCCGGAGCGATGTCCGGGGACGCCTTGGCCGCCTGCGTCAGCAACTCGCTGGCCGCCTTTTTCACTAGGGGATAGTTGGCGAGCTTGCGCTTACGCACGCCTTCGGCTTTCTGCGGGGTGTAATTTCCGGTGAACGGGCCGAAAATCGGAGGCGAGGAAATCAGGCTGATCGGCACCGTGAACACCAACCCGTAGCCTTGCAGATAAACGCCCGTGCACGCCCCCAGCAGGTCGATCGGGTCCGACGGGCTAACCGTCTTCAGCTTCTGCTCCACGGTGGACTCGATCTTGGTGATTCCCGCGAAATCCATCCGCCGCCCCGCCGCCGCCGGCGCTTCCGCCTGCCGCGCCGGCTCCTGCCCGGAACAGACCAGGGTCAGAGCCGCCAGCGATGCCACTGCCAGCGGTCTCATTGCGCGCCTCCTTGGTAGGACGACTGCCGGTATTGCTGGGAGGCCGCCGCCGCCAGCCGCAGATCCTGATAATGAACGTAGTCCTGAGCCGAGGCCAGCATCTTGCTCTCCGCCTTCTCGCGGTTCAGCAGGTCCGCCACCAGCTTTTCCGTGCGGTCCGATTCCCGCGCCTCGCTTTCATGCACCGCCTGGTCCACCGCCGCCTTGATCTGCGCCTGAACCTCCGCGGGCGTGATGCCCGCCGTGGTTACCCGCGCCGGCGCCCGGTAGAGCGCCGCGAACAGAATCGCCGCGGAGAGCATGGCAGCCGAAGCGAAGCCCAGCCGCGCCGCCGAGCCCCAGAACGCCGCCAGCGCCCGCCGCCACGGGGCCGGCTCGAAGACCTTGTCAGACACGAACGCGATGCGCTGTGGAATTTCCTCCTCGCGCAGGGCGAAGAGCGTCGCTTCCGTCAGCCGCAGCCGCTCCAACTCCTCCCGGCAGCCGCCGCACTCCCGCAAGTGCGCCTCCACCTGGCGGCGCCCCGCTTCGGGCAACTCCTTCAGAAAGTAATCGTTCAAATCGAATGGCGAGCAAGTCATGATACGCCTCTCGTTCCCAAGGGGGCGAGCTCCGCTTTGAGCAGTTCCAGCGCCGAATACAAACGCGACTTGACCGTGGAGACCGGGCAGGAGAGAATCTCCGCCATCTCCTCAAACTTGAAGCCCTGGTAGATCTTCAATACGACGGCCTCGCGCTGGTCATCCGATAGCCTCCCTAGCGCCCCGGCCACCGTGAGACTCAGCTCGGCTGGAAAAACCGAGCTTCCACCCACGGTGACCCCGGCGCCGGTGGTCTCCGGCGGGATTTCATCCACGCCGACCTCCGGCTTGCGCTTGCGGAAGAGCGTATAGGCCTCGTTATGCGCAATGCGGTACAGCCAGGGGCCGAACCGCTGCGCATCCTCCAGCTTTCGAAGGTTCTGATAGGCTTTCAAAAACACATCCTGGGCCAAGTCCAAAGCGTCTTCACGGTTGCCGACAATCCGCAGCAGGTAATTGTAGACGCGCTTCTCCCACCGCGAGACGAGAAGGTTGTACGATTCGACCCCGCCTCGCGCGGCTTGCCGGATCAGGTCGGCATCTTCTACCGCCCGAAAAATCAAAACTCTGGCTCCATGGAAGTAGACGTTGGCGGTGCTCAAAAAGACGATGCGGCCCGCCGATCCAATCATACTAGCCCTCTTCCCCGGGCGACATCCCCGCCCCGGCGGCCCTGCCGCAAGCAGCGCGTCGGCCGCCGCCCAACATGCGCCGCGCCGCCAACCTCCCGGCCGCCGCCGGAAACGCGCGCAAGGCGGCATGCTTGGCGCTTTTGCCCTTTTTCATCAGCCGGTTAGGCGCGTGCGGCGGCCGCCTCCTGACGCCGGTCTCCCAAGGAACCCCGCCGCCCCGCGTAGAATGGAATTTCATGCAAAAACGCATCCTCCCGGCCCGTGCCGTCTCCGGCGAAATCGGACTGCCCGGCGACAAGTCCATTTCCCACCGTTACGCCATGATCGCCGCCCTGGCGGACGGCCCCTCCCGCATCCGCAACTATTCCACCGGCGCGGACTGCCATTCCACTCTTGGCTGCGTCCGCGCCCTGGGCATCCAAGTGGAAGGGTCCGGAACCGAGTTCACCATCCACGGCCGCGGCCTCAACGGCCTGCGCGCTCCCGCCGCGGATCTGGACGCCGGAAACTCCGGTTCCACCATCCGCATGCTCTCCGGCATCCTGGCCGCCCAGCCTTTCCGCACCCGCATCTTCGGCGACGAGTCCCTCTCCCGCCGCCCCATGCGCCGCATCATGACGCCGCTCGAACAAATGGGCGCGCGCCTCTCCGCCCGCGACGGCCAATATCCGCCGATTGAGATCGAGGGCGGCCGTCTAAAGCCCATCGATTACGTCCTGCCCGTGGCCAGCGCGCAGGTGAAGACCTGCGTGCTCTTCGCCGGGATGTTCGCCGAAGGCGTCACCTCCGTCACCGAACCCGAGCGCTCCCGCGACCATACCGAAATCGCCCTGCGCGAGTTCGGAGCGGAGGTGGTGACGGCCGGCCGCAGGATCTCCATCGCCGGCCAGCCCAAGCTGGAAGCGCGCGACCTCGTTGTGCCCTCCGACCTTTCTTCCGCCGCCTTCTTCATCGCGGCCGCGCTCCTCGTGCCGGGCTCTAAACTCACGATTCGCGGCGTGGGCCTCAACCCGACCCGCTCCGCGCTGCTCGATTTCCTCACGGGCATGGGCGCGAATATCCGCATCCCCAAGCTCGAATCGGCCAACGGAGAGCTGGTCGGCGAAATCGTCGTCGAGCATTCCGCGCTGAAAGGCGGCGTGATCGAGGGCGGTCTCACCGCCGCGCTGATTGACGAAATCCCCGTCATGGCGGTTCTCGGCGCCGCCACCGAGGAAGGCCTAATCGTGAAGAATGCCGGGGAACTGCGCCTCAAGGAGACCGACCGCATCAAGACCGTGGTCGAGAATTTCCGCCGCATGGGCGTGGCCGCGGAAGAGACGCCCGACGGCCTTATCGTGCCCGGCCGCCAGACCTTCCGCGCCGCCAGCTTCGATTCCTTCGGAGACCACCGCATCGCGATGGCCTTCGCCGTGGGAGCGCTCAGAGCCGGCGGAGAGTCCGTAATTGAAGGCGCCGAATCCGCCTCCATCTCCTTCCCGGAATTCTGGAACACGCTGAGCGGCATCACGCGCTAGGAAGACCGCGAAGGGGTATGGGAAGCCCTGCCCGTCTTGTTCCCGGCGTCTCCGCGGTGAAGAGCTAGATTCCGCGCAATTCCACGATCAGCGCATCGAGGGCGATGCCCTTCTGGATGTTGCGCCGCACCAGTTGCGCAATCTCGTCCACCTTCTCGGTGGCCTTGCGCAGCCACGCGAACCGGACCTTGCGCGCCAGCGTCTCCAGCTCGCCGCGGATGTCGCGGTTGCGAATTTCCGCGCCGCCTTCGTGCAGCAGAAGAAGATCGCGCAGCAGATCGTAGAGCAGCTTCAAATAAAGGTCCAGCTTCTCACCGCGGCTGCGCCCGAAGGCCTCCGAAATGGGAATCCAGGAGGCGAACGGCGTCACGCCCGCGGCGGTTTTCAGGAGCGCCAGCATCACCGTGCGGCGCTTGTCGTAGGTTTCCAGATCGAGCGAAACGGCCAGCCCCGGACTCCCGCCGGCCAGCGCCACGCGCCGCTCCGGCTCATCCAAACCGCGAGCCCGCACGAACTCCCGCATTTCTTCTTCCGCCAGCGGCGTGAAATGCACCGGCACGGCGCGCGAACGGATCGTGGGCAGCAGGTCGTAGGCGTTTTCCGCCGTCATGATCAGAACCAGGTGGTCCGGCGGCTCTTCCAGCGTCTTCAACAGCGAATTGGCGGCCTGCTCGTTGGCCCGGTCCACGTGGTCGATCACGAAGATCCGGCGGCTGCCGTGGTACGGCAGAAACTGGGCGCGCTCCTTGAGCAGGCGCGTCTGCTGGATGCTGATCTGCCGCAGAGGCCCGTCCGGTGGGAAGGTGACGAAGTCCGGATGCGAGGCGAACAGCAGCGGATCGTCATTGCGCTTGTCCGCCGCCCACTTCTCCCGCCCGGAAACGATCTCCAGGTTCTCCGCCAGGCTCAGGTCGTCGCGCTCAATCAGCTCGCCATGGCCCAGAAGCCGCGCCCCCAGCCGGCGCGCCAGCGTGGCTTTGCCCACGCCCTCGGGCCCGGCAAAAAGCAGCGTCTGCGCCAGGCGCTCCTGCGCCAGCATCTGCTCCAGCGCCTCAACCGCCCTCGGATTGCCCCAGAAGTTATCGAACAAGTTCCAGGATAACGCTGAAAATGCAGCTTCGCCGCGCCCCGATTGCGCATGTCGAGCGGATTCCTGGCAAGGTCGGCAGGTTCAATCCGTTCTCGATTTTGCCGCGAGAAGCGCCCAGCCTCCTTTTGAAGCGTCGCCCGCCGGATGCCCGCACCTTGCGCGTCATACAGCGCCGCGAGCCGCAAGCTAGAGAAGCCCAGCCGCCACGCGCCACACTTCACCCTCTATCTCATCCATCCCCGCCCGCCCGTTCACAATCTTCACGCGCTCGGGTTCGGCCGCCGCCAGCGCGTGGTAGGCCGCATATACCTTCTTGTGAAACTCGATGGATTGATCGTCCATGCGCGTCTCGCAGTGCGGCTCGGCGGCGTTGCGGGCCCGCGCGCGCGCCAGGCTTGACTCCGCGTCTACATCCACCAGAACGGTCAGGTCCGGCTTCACGCCGCGGCAGGCAATCGCCTCCAGGGCCTTGATCACATCCGCGCCGAGCCCGCGCCCATACCCCTGGTACACCAGCGACGAATCCGTGAAGCGGTCACTCAGCACGATCTCGCCGCGCTCCAGCGCCGGCCCGATCCACTCATCCACGTTCTGCGCGCGCGACGCGAAGTACAGGAGAACTTCGGTCACCGCGCTGAGCTCCTGGTTGGCGGCGTCCAGCAGAATGCGCCGGATCTTCATCGCCACCGGCGGCCCTCCCGGCTCCACCGTCTCCACCACCGTCCGCCCCATGCCCCGCAGCCGCTCGGCCAGCCGGTGCATCTGCGTGGTTTTGCCGGAACCGTCCATGCCCTCGAACGTGATGAAGAGACCTCGCTTAGCCATGAGACTCTCTATTGTACGGCGGCGCGCCGCAAACGCTGCTGTCGAGGACGCTGCAACCGCCCCTCAGCGGCATGATTTGACAGGGATGCGCTTCGACCGAATCACAGTCGATCCCGCGGTTGCCGCCGGCAAGCCGTGCATCCGCCATCTGCGCTTTCCAGTTTCGCGCCTGCTTGGCCTGCTCGCCGCTCGCGAGAGCAGGGAATCGATTCTGCGCGCCTACCCCTACCTGAAAGAAGCCGATATCGACGAAGCGCTGCGCTCCCGGCGCCCTCTTCCTCTCTAGTCCTCTTACGGCTCTAGTCCTCTTACGGCTCGCCGCCCGCCGCGTTCGGGCGTCGGGTCGCCCATCCGCTACCGCCAAGGCATCCCCGTCCGGCTTCAGGCGGATATAATCGTCCTGATGCTGCGCCGCTCTTTCCTCGCCCTCGCCCCGCTCGGCTTAGCGCTGCGAGCGCAGGAACCCGATCAATCGCCCAATCGAGCCTCCAACCGGAATCGCAACGATCCGGCCCTGGTCGAAACCTTCCGCGACCGCGGCTTCGGCCTCTTCATCCACTGGGGCGTCGACGGTCCCCTCGCCGGAGTCATCTCCCATTCGCTGGTCGGCGCCTCGAAGGACTTCACCGACCGCTTCTTTTCCACCCTGCCCGGCTACTTCAATCCCGATCGCTTCGAACCGGCCAAGTACGCCTCCCTGGCCAAACTCGCGGGCTTCGAGTACGTCATGTTCACCACCAAGCACCACGCCGGCTTTTGCATGTGGGACACCGCCACCACCGATTTCAGCGTGATGCATACGCCCTACGGCAAGGATGTCACCCGGCAGATCGTAGATGCGTTCCGCAAAGAGGGCATCGCCATCGGCTTGTACTTCTCCCCGGACGATTTCCACTGGCTCTACCAGCACGGCATCACCATCAATCGCAGCGTGCGGGGCGTCACGCCGGCGGAGCACCCGGACTTCCTCGATTACTCACGCCGCCAGTTGAAAGAGCTCCTGACCAACTACGGTCCCATCGACTACTTCTTCTTCGACGGCTCCGTCACCGGCTTGAGCGACTACGTCTGGCAGACCTCGCCCAGGACCGTCATCACGCGCGGCGTCATGGAAACGCCCGAGCAGTACACGCCCGGCACAGCGCTCCCGGGCGCCTGGGAAGGCAACCTGACCATGGGCACCGAGTGGCCCTGGAAAGCCACCAACGAGCGCTATAAGTCGGGCACGCAGTTAATCGATACGCTGATTGAGACACGCGCCAAGGGCGGCAACCTGCTGCTCAACATCGGCCCCAAGCCGGACGGCGAGATCCCCATCGAGGAGGAGTCCCTCCTGCGCGAAATCGCCTTGTGGAACTTCGTGAACGGCGAATCCATCAAGGGCGTCCGGCCGTGGGTCGTGCCCAACGAAGGCAACATCTGGTTCGCCAAGAGCGCCAAGGAGAACGTGGTGTACGCCTTCCTGACGCACATGGACCCCTGGGCCTTCGGAACCGCCAAGACCGTCACGCTCCGCTCCATGAAGTCCACAGCGTCCACGCAGATCTCCGTGCTGGGCCAGTCCGGCGAGATCGTGGAATACCAGCCCACCACGCATCCCAAGACCACCTGGACACAGGACGACGCCGGTCTGCACATCACGGCCTACCGCGCCCAACGCCTCTACACCAACCGGGAGTGGCCGGACCCCCTGGTCCTGAAGATCGCCAACGCCGAAGCGAACCCGGCGCATTAAGCGGGCAGTCGATTGCGGCGCTTGCCGCCTCTTGGGCCGGCCAACGCCCGGCGCCCGCAGCCTCCCCGAAGACCTTCACCCTTCCCCCTATTGGGTGAAATCACCCTGTGCGGAATCCGATTTCCAGACCCGGTGAGGCAAAACTCCCCATGTTTTCAGCGGTCCGGTTATGGCAACTCAGTTGCACCTAGGTTTGCCTAGTCTGGAGACGCCATGAACTTCGATCAATGCCCGATGCTGGTGATCTGGGAAGTCACGCAGGCGTGCGATTTGGCCTGCGTCCATTGCCGTGCTTCCGCCCAACCGGAGCGCAACGCCGGCGAGTTGACCACTGAGCAAGGCTACCGCCTGCTCGATGAGATCCGCTCCTTCGGCGAACCGCTGATGGTCTTCACGGGCGGCGACCCGCTCAAGCGTCCGGACCTTTACGAACTGATCCGCCACGCCGTCAAGATCGGCCTCCGCACCAACGTCACCCCCAGCGCCACACCGCTGCTCACGGCCGAAGCTATCGATAGGTTCAAGGAAGCCGGCGTCAGTCGCATGGCCATCAGCCTGGACGGTCCGGACGCCGCCTCGCATGACGATTTCCGCGGCATCCCCGGCACCTTTGACCGCGCCATGTTCGCCCTGCGCTATGCCCGCGACATCGGCCTGGAAACCCAGTACCAGAGCACCATCACCCGGCGCAACATGCACCGGCTCCCGGAAATGGCGGAGATCGCGCGCGAAGTGAAGACCAAGATGTGGAGCCTGTTCTTCCTCATCGTCACCGGCCGCGCGGCGGAAGCTGACGACCTGCGCGCCGAAGAATATGAGCAGGTCTTCGAGTTCATGTACAACCTCTCCAAGACCGCGCCTTTCGCCATCAAGACCACCGAGGCCATGCACTACCGACGCTACGTGGCGCAGCGAGCCCGGGCCGAAGGCGGCATGGCGGCCAACGAAGCCGCCAAGGGCGTGGCCTGGCGCACCGCGGGCGTGAGCGACGGCAAGGGGTTCGTTTTCGTTTCTCACACCGGCGAGATTTTCCCCAGCGGCTTCCTGCCCGTGAGCGGAGGCAACGTGTTGCAGGATTCCCTCACCGCCGTCTATCGCGAATCCGGGCTCTTCAAGACGCTGCGCGACACCACCCAGCGCGGCGGCAAGTGCGGCGTTTGCGAATACGTGAAGGTGTGCGGCGGTTCCCGCTCCCGAGCCTATGCCCTCACCGGCGATTACCTGGCCGAAGATCCCCGCTGCGTCTACCAGCCCCACCTGGCCGAAGCCATCGCGGGATAAGGCAAGCGGTGTGGCGGATGCGCTGGGCGCGCAGCGCTAAGTAGAGCGGTTGGCGGAGCGCGGGGCCGCGGCTATACTAGCGCTATGCTCCGGCGAATGGCCGCCCTGCTCCTAGTCGCCGCATCCGTGCGGCTTCTGAGCGCAGCCGATGTACTCATCGACAACGACGGCGACGTGGACGACCTGATTGCGGTCTCGCTCTTACTGCGGTCCCCTAGCGTTCGCGTGCGCGGAATTGGGATCTGCCCGGGGGATTCCTACCTGGAGCCCGCCACGCGAGCGACGCAGCTTTTCCTGGAGCGGCTGGGAGCGCGAGGCATTCCCATTGCGCAAGGCCATTCCGCGGGGCTGAACCCTTTCCCAGCGCAATGGCGTAGCGATGCCGCCCGCGTTCTTGGCGTGCCGCAGTTGGCGTCTGTTTCCACGAAGTCTAATCCGGTTGTCTCCGACGATGCGCCGCACTTTCTGGCGAAGGCGCTGGCCGGCGGCGGAGAATACACGATTCTGGAGACCGGACCGCTGACGAACGTCGCCGACGCGTTGCGCCTGGACCCTTCCATCAAGAAGCACATCAGCCGCATTTTCGTGATGGGAGGAGCGGTCCGGGTGAGAGGCAATGTGAAACAGAAGGGATTTGACGGTTCGGCCGAATGGAACTTCTTCAACCAGCCCCAAGCCGCCGCCGACGTGATTCGCTCCGGAATCCCGATCACGCTCGTCTCGCTCGACGCGACGAACCGGACGCCATTGACGCGAGCCTTTCTCAACCGCCTGGAGAGACAGCCGTCGGCGGCCTCTCAGTTGGCGGCCCAATCGTGGCGGCTGGTGGTAGGGCAGATGGGAAACGAGCCATACTACTTTTGGGATACGCTGACCGCGGCGACGCTCCTGGACTCCAGCGTTGTGAGGACGGAGCGCGTGAGGCTCCGCGTGGTCACGGCGGGCGCCTCGCAGGGGCGCAGCGTCGAAGATCCAGGCGGCGGCGCGCCCGTCGATGTGGCGGTTGACGCGAATCGCGAGCGAGTGGAACAGATGTTCCTGACGCTGCTGGGCAAATAGCGAACGCTCTCAATCAGAAGACCAGAAACCCACGGGAAAAAGCTATCCGGTTGAAACGCAGGCGAGACCGCCGCGCCACCACACCGAGCCCGCATTGGCATCCTGGGAAAGCGCCGCGATGGCGCCGATATCCCGTAGCCGGCCACCTCCGGGCAGTTCCCGAAAGCGCGCCAGGAACATCTTCGCGCCGTCCCTTACAACATCGCGCGCGGCGGAATGCGGGAGGTTCTTAATCCGAGGCAGGCACTTGCTGCGTGCGCAACTCCAGCACCAACTGCATCACCAGTCCCTCAATCTCATCCCGGACCTTGCAGTGGTCCTTGTAGCTCATCCCCACGGGGTCCGGCACCTTCCACTCGCGCAGCGGCGCTTCGATGGGCTTGGGAAGGGGGAAGCCCGCCATGTTCACCACCAGGTCAAACCGCGCGCGGCCCAGTTGCGGAATGCTCTTGGGAAAGTGGTCGCGCAGGTCCAGGTTCTTCTCGTCCATCGCTTCAATGGTCTGCGACGCCACGCGAATGGCCGGCGCCAGGCCCGCGCTGGCCGGAATGATCACGTCGCCGCCGTACGCGCGCGCGAACGCCTCCGCCATCTGGCTGCGGCACGCATTGCCGATGCACACGAACAGCACGCGCTTGCGCTCCGGGTTCACAGTTTCTCCAGAAACAGCTTGTGGACGCGCCCATCCCGGGTGAGCTCCGGGTGGAATGTGGCTGCCAAATGCGCGCCGCCTTCCACCAGCACCGGGTCGCCGGCGTAGCGCGCCAGCACGTTCAACTTCGGCCCCAGGTTGCGGATGATTGGGGCGCGGATAAACACCGCCTCCAGATTCCCCGCCCCGGCGCGCCCTGTGAACTCCGCCTCCGGCTCGATCTGCGCCACGCGGCTGTCCAGTTGCCTCCCGTAAGCGTTCCGTTC
>Ga0335069_10008770_pt1 | contig 14430 bp, 12 predicted proteins | sample Lox_Sample_11_FD_206714 | JGI IMG/M metagenome (GOLD analysis project Ga0335069, IMG submission 206714) | Soil microbial communities from Loxahatchee National Wildlife Refuge, Florida, United States - Lox_Sample_1.1 | ecosystem: Environmental > Terrestrial > Soil > Wetlands | place: USA... | reverse complement strand
AAACGGCTGCGCCGGTGCCGACACACTTGTCAGCGGCGAGGCAAGCGTGCTCAGCGCAAGGACGATGCTTTGCCCCTCCCAGGCCTTCGGCGAGAAGCTATTCAGGGTGACCGCCACTCCAGGCCCGCTGGGAGACGAAGGCGCAGTCTGCGCGGCAGGCAACGACGGCGCAACGGCCAGAGGGAGCGTGTTGGTCGATGCAGTCGGGAACGTGTTCGTCGGATCCATGAACTGCACGGAAAGGTCATACACTCCTGACGGATATGGCTGCGGCAACTCCGGTGGCAACTTGAAGGTGAGGGAACTGCTGGTAGGGTTGACGGAGGCAAACAGTTGAATTCCGTAGCGGGCGTTCGCGATGGAAACACGCGACGCTCCTGCAAGCGACTCGCCGATGACCGTGACCAGATCGCCGGGGCTGGCGCCAGGTTGGCCGCTCGGAGTTTGAATCGCGGAAATATTGGGCGGCTGCATGGGAGCGGGCGCAAACACCCTCGCCAGCACCGGCAGCGCAAACGAACGAGACCGTGCCGGCTGCATCAGCACCACCGAGACCTGGAACGGAAACGTGGGCCGATAATCCGCCTTGAGCGCGGTCCAGAGCCATGCCATCTCTTCGCGGCTGAGGCCTTCGGGCGTGATCTTGATCATCTCCACCTGGTCCGCCAGCCCTGATGTCTGCAGAAATCCGGAAAGCTTGTTGCTCGGGTAGGGCAGGGGATTCGTGGTGAGCACGCTGATCGCGTTTGCGATATCGGCGCGCGTAAGCACCGGAGCTTCGTGCAGCATCATCAGCGCGTATCCGAGCAGCGCCTCGGCCTGCCAGTAGTCCGACCCGTACGCCGTCAGCAGGTAATGAAGATCGAGTGCAAGCGGAGGGTTGCCAATTCGCTGCGCGCCGTCTCTGCTCATGGAGGCGTATTCAACGTTGCGCAAAGCGCCATTGAATGAAACCTGGTGGAGGAACAGGTTTACCTGGTTCTCCACGTCGTCCTTGCCGTTTGCAGTCAGATCGTGTTGCACCTGGTCCGGCGCCAGGCACGACACCGTCACCGTCGACGGAAAATGATCTGCAACGCCGACGTATAGATTGGTCATGTAATACTGCAGCACCGCTGTGACACCGGCGATGGCCAGCTCGTTGCTCATTCTGCCCGCCCATTCCGCCTCTTCAGGTAGTCAGAAAGGCTGGTGAAGCGGCTGGGCGCCGCGTGTGCCGGGCGCGCCGCTGCCGGTGGCGTGGCAATCACCTCGATTCGGCCGATGTGGATTTGCACCTGTTCGCTGCGATCCGCGTTCACAGGCTGACCAGTGGCGCGGCGAATCAACGAATCCCGCTGGGAACGAGCCTGGTCCGGAGTCAGGGAAGATGGCCGTTCGTCCAAATCTCCGCGGACGGGCGATTTGAACTGGCTGCCCGCAGTGTCTCTTTCGATCAATTCTTCCGCAGATTCTGCATCTGGCTGCGAGGTAAATTCCGGATGCGGCGGACGGATCACCACTGCCTCAGTTCGCGGCATGACCCGTTCGCGTCGCACAGCGGCAGGCGTCTCGTTTGAGAATGGGTCGCGCGCCGCACGAGCCGCGGCCGGCGCTTCGGCATTCGGCGTTAACGTATCCAGACGTTGCCCCTCAACCTTCGTGGAAACCAGAACACCGGAGACTGCCGGCAACCGTTGGCCCGCCTCATTCCGGACCACAGGTTCTTCGCGGTCGCTCTGCTTCGGGCGAACCAACGCCTCCACGCCCTCAGGCGATGCATCGCTGTTCGCATGCATCTCGAGGAGCGGCTGCGACATATCCACATCCTCGTCGCGCACTGGATCAGTGAAGATCGAGCCCGCCATGGGAAACACCCGCGGCTCGTCGCGCGCGGCCGTGTCCACAAGCCTTTGCAGGTAGCCCTTCATGCGCGCACCATCTCCACATACATCTGGCGCCGGGCAGGAGTCAGCGACAGGATCTCGCCTTCGCTCCATCCGTATGCCGCCGCCAGAACATGCACGTCGCGCAGCGTGCGCATTGCACGCGTCTCCAACTCCGCCCACAGGAAGGCTGCGAGTTCCAGCGACTCATCGAACGATGCTCCGCAGTCCGGGCAATCGAAGTGAAGAAGGATTTCAGCAAGCGGATCGGCCGCGGCAAAGCGCTCCTCAACCTCTTCGATCTCCTCTTCAGTCCACTTGCCACCCTCGCCCTGATCGGCGCAGCGGTCGAGAAGCTGTTCGATCGCGTGTGCAGGATCGTTGGCGATGGCTGCCAGGTCGCGGCTCGTTGGAAGTCGAAGACGGCGCCCGCCAACCGCGATCCGCTCTTCGCCCGGATCATCTGCGGTCTTCAACAGGGAAATCAAATCCAGCTGAAACTCGAGTTGCGCGCTGCACTGCCGGCATTGCGTCCAGCCGTTGAGCCGGGCGCCGAACATCGAAGCGTGCAATTCCGAGAGGGCGCGATTGCGCCGGCCCAGCGGCCAGTCGGCCACCGCGTCGCGCTGCTCGGGAAAGGCCGTCGCCACCGCCAGCACACCCTTGTCCAGGGCGTGCTGGTTGTAGCCCTTTTCCCACAGCGCCAGAGTCTCGGCCTGATTCAGCTTGCGCATAGACTAGGTCGCAAATACGCTCAACGTGGGCTCGGTGGGTTCGGTCACGCCGGTGTCGCGCTCCCATCCTTCGTTTTCGATCTTGATGTGCTCGATGGCAATCGCATTTGCGTTGGCGTCAAGATCCGGCATCGCCTGGTACTCCGAAACCCAGCACCGATAGATCTTGTACGCCATCACCAGCTGCCCGGCCTCGTTGTAGAACTCCAGGTACATGTCCTTCCGGAAATTGGCCAGCGAAACCTCGGAGCCCAGCCCCGAACCGTAGTTCCACACCAGGCCCGCCCAGTCATGGAAGGCTTTGTCCTGGGTGAGTCCGCGCTCGCACGTAATGGCCTCATACTTCTGCCGCCCGGGAGACTTGTGCGCCGTGGAGGGATCGCCTCCGCTGCGGTGCTCGATCACCTCGGTGGTGCGCTTGAGGCTGCTCACCTTGCTCACGGCCGCCACATAATTGCCATCCCATTTCAGCCGGAACTTGAAATTCTTGTAGGGATCGAGCCGCGTTGGATTTGCGGGAAACATCGCCATGATTGTTCTCCTCGTTGCGCTGTTGCGCGCAGCAAAAACCAGGATCAGACCTGCTTCGGAGAGAGTCCCGCCGCGGCGACTCGCTCCGCCGTTCTCGTTCGGAATCGGGGGGTTGCGTTGGCTCAGCTCTGACTCATGAACTGCTGAATCTGGATGACCACGAATTCGGCCGGATAGAGCGGTGCGAACCCGACTGAGATATTCAGGATTCCCTGGGACGTGGTGGCCACCGGATTGTTCTCGCCATCGCACTTCACAAAATAAGCCTGCTGCGGAGTTGTACCGGCGAAGGCGCCTTTGAGAAAGAGCTGCTGCATGAAGCTGCCGATGCTCAGCCGCACCTGGCTCCACAGCGGTTCGTCATTGGGCTCAAACACCACCCACTGCGTTCCCTGGTACAAACTCGACTCGAGAAAGAGGGCGAGCCGCCGGATGTTGATGTACTTCCACTCCGAACCCATCGCATCCGCACCGGCGACGGTGCGTGCTCCCCACACCACGTTGCCGTAAACAGGGAACTGGCGCAGGCAATTCACGCCCAGCGGATTCAGGCTTCCGTTCTGCAAATCGGTCAGCACCGTGTGCAAACCCAGTGCGCCGTTCACGTTGGCGTTGATTCCCGCCGGCGCCTTCCACACTCCGCGGCTGGCGTCGGTCGAGGCGTACACTCCGGCGACGAATCCGCAAGGAGGGAAGTAGGCGGGGCGGAATCCGGCCATAGGATCGGGCGCCTGGACCCACGGGAAGTAGAATGCCGAGTTGCTCGCGAACGTGCCGGTCAATGCGTTCCCGGATGCGTCTGCCGGTCCGGTGTGGCTCAGCCCGCTGCTCCCCGTCCCCACCACGTCGTTAAGAGCGCAATCCACGATAAGGAATGCGCGGTTGGTCGCGCAATACTGCTGCAGGGCATTCACGATGCTGGAATCGTTCTCGCCGGGCACGCACAGCAGGTTGAAGATGGGTACCTTGTCCAGCACCACGTAGCCCTTGGTCGCATCGGTAAGCTGGGTCTCGAAATCGGCGGTATTCGGCTGGAGTTGGGTGCCGTCCTGGCCGGTCACCGCGCCCGTTCCGCTGACGAGTGGCGCCACAGTTCCAACCACCGGCACGGCCGAGGGCGTGAACTTGGCGCCGCTGGTCTGGCCCACCCAGTCGTGCGTGGCATCGGCGGCGCCTGTAATCGCGCCCACGATCAATGGCCCGGCGCCGGGACCCCCGCCAAGAAGTGTAGCCGACGCGCCCGAAGTATCCTGCTTGACATCTTCACCCGCCGTGAAGGTTCCGCTGGTGACGGCGCCGGCAACGGAATTTGAGACCACGCCAGGCATGGCGATCGCCGACGGCGAGCCCGATGGCGTCGCATTCAGATCGATGTAATTCGAATCGTTGTTGATGGCCGTGACCGCATACTGCGGATTGGCCTGGAAGGCCGACAACCCGGTGTAGCTCTCCACCACGCTTGTTGACCCCGAAGCGTTCTTCATCTGCACCTGCAGATTGAAGGTTTTGTTCGCGGTGTTGACGTTGGTGATATTCAGGAAGACGTTGTTGCCCCAGGCGCCGGGGTTCTTCGCCGAGAAGGCCAGGCCGCCGATGGTGCCCGACGCCGTTTTAGCGTCGATGTGCGTCAGGCGCACAATGTACGCCTGCGACCCGCCATTGAGAAAGAACTGATAAACCGCGTAGCCGAGGTAGATGCCGGGGATCATGCCGCCGAACGCGGCCTGATAGTCCGCCCAGCTTTCTACCATGACGGGTTCGTTCGCGGGACCTTGGTTGGACCATCCGATGAATGCTGCGATGGAGGTCGCGACTCCAGTGATGGTGTGTTGTCCGCTCGAGATCTCCTCGATGTAGACACCTGGATAGGTATAGGCAGACATATCCTCATCCTCCGTTGGGGGGGGTGCCGAAGGGTCCGGTGAACGCGCAAACCTGCTGTGCCCTGTCTGACGCTAGACAGGGATTGGGAGAAAGCCTGGGCCTTTGTGGTGAACTGCACGACCCGTGGGAAAAGCCGGCAACGGAAAGAGTGAAGCAGGGAAGCGGGTGCGATACGTCACCCACATGTAAGCGGAGTGTCATTCCTGCTGTCAAGTGAATTTCGGTCCCGGGTCAGAAATTGATCGAACCAGATTCGCCGAGGGATCGGCCGGTACTTCTGCCAGTTCTATTGGTTGCGGGTTCCCGATACCCTCATCAGGGCAGTATGGGTTCAGACTCCCGCTCCGTCTCTGAACCGATTCGTCCGGGATGGAGTAGCAGAAATGGAACAGCTCATGAACTTTCCAGTGTTGCTTTGTATTTGCTCATTACTGTGCTTGTGGGCGTCGGCACAACTCGGGGCTTTTGTGCGGGGAAGAATGCTCGCGGCTGACGAGCGCGAACGCGAGGAGTTCGGAACTCTTCTCGGTGCGACCCTGACGCTGCTTGGGCTCCTGATCGGCTTCAGCTTTTCGATGGCCGTTAGTCGTTACGATTTGCGCAAGGCTTACGAAGAAGAAGAAGCGAATGCAATCGGGACAGAGTACGTCCGCGCCGGCCTTTTACCGGAACCGGCACGAACGAGAGTACAAGCGTTGCTCGTGAGTTATCTCAACCTGCGAATCCAGCGCTACGAGTCACATGCTGTAGAGGACACCTCCACGCTCGCGGCCAACACGGCACGGCTACAGAACGAAATGTGGAATGAGATTGAGAACGCAGCTGCGATCAACCCTAACCCTGTCATGGCGACTGTCGTCGTGGGCATGAATGACGTTTTGAATCGTCAGGGCTATACTCAGGCCGCTCGGTGGAATCGGATCCCACTTCCGGCTTGGGCACTGATGGCAGCAATCGCTCTCTTCTGCAACTTCCTGATAGGTTTTGGGGCTAGACTTTCGGGCCGATTGAAGCTCCTTATCGTTCCGCTTGCGGTCTCGATATCCTTTCTTCTCATTGCAGATATCGATAGCCCGCAAGGCGGACTGATACGGATTTTCCCGCAGAATCTGCAGGCTCTGGCGGATTCGTTGAAAACTCAATAGTTCCTAAGCTTCACCATGCGATTTCCGCGGGCACCCCCGGCTCAACAGGATGAAGGAGCGGTATGACCGCCCGCTTGCAATGTCCGATAACGGATATTCTGTAATGTCCGCGCAAGGGAGGACAATGCTTGGCCTTTGAGTCAGCGGGCGTGGGAATCGCGGGGGTTCCCTGCCCAGAGTTACATCTTGTACCGGCCCAGGTCCTCGTCGTTCAGGCCTTCCAGATAATTGCGCAACTGTTCGCCGGTCTGTCCCTCGCCAGCCCCCGCGCTCCCGAGTTTGGCCGACTGCAGGACCTGCTGCGCGACGTAGATCGGACAATCGAAACGCAGTGCCAGCGCGATGGCATCGGACGGGCGCGCATCCACCACCATGGGCTCGGCGCCCTGGCGCAACCATAGGACAGCGAAGAAAGTGTCTTCTCTAATCTCTGTTATAACAACACGTTCCAATTCAGCGTTCAAGTGATGGATGAGATTCCGGGTCAGATCGTGCGTCATGGGTCGCGGCGCGGTCATCTTCTCCAGCTCGATGGCGATGGCGTTGGCCTCGAAGATGCCGACCCAGATAGGCATCACGGCATCCGATGCCGGGTCCTTGAGGACGACGATCGGCATGTTGGTGGCCGGGTCCATCATCAGTCCGCGGATTCGAACTTCGATGTCCATGAAATCTCCCTTCCTCTTGGACGCCCGGCCTGCCTAGACGGCCTCGCCTACCAGGCTGTTGGGATGTGTTGCCGTGATGCGTACCTGCACGTAACTCCCGGGGGCCGGTGCGATCGGACCGGGCCAGGTAAAATTGACCGGCTTGTTCTGGCTGCTGCGGCCCGAGATCTGGCCGCGCGCCGGGTTCTGGCCCTCGACCATCACTTCCATAATCTGCCCTAAATGCCTGGCATAATTAGATCTCTGAATCTCCCGCTGGCGATCAAGCAGTACTTGAAGCCGGTGCGCTTTCTCGGCATCGGGAATGGAATCGATCATCACCAGGGCCGGCGTGTTGGGCCGCGGCGAATACTTGAATCCGAAGACGCAATCGTACTGCACTTCGGCCAGGAGGTCCATGGTCTCGATGAAGTCCTCGGGGGTTTCGCCCGGGAAGCCCACGATGATGTCGGTGGAGAGCGAGATCGCCCGCTGCGCGGACTTGATCCAGGAGATGCGCTCGAGGTACCAGTCGCGGGTGTACTCCCGCGCCATGGCCTTGAGGATGCGCGAACAGCCGGACTGGACGGGCAGGTGCACATGGTCGCAGAGAGCCGGGACGGCGTCGATGGCTTCGACGATGTCCCGGGTGAAGTCGCGTGGGTGGCTGGTGGTAAAGCGGACCCGCCGGATCCCAGGCACCTGTCCCACGGCGGCCAGCAGTTCGGCGAAGGACAACTTCCCTTCCGGGTCGAGATAGCTGTTCACGTTCTGGCCGAGGAGCTGAATCTCGGTGTAACCGAGATCGGCGATGCGGCGGGCTTCCTCGAGGACCGAAGCCGACCTGCGGCTGCGCTCCTTGCCCCGCGTGTACGGCACCACGCAGTAGGCGCAGAACTTGTCGCAGCCTTCGATGATCGTGATGTAGCCGCGGTAGGGATTCTGGCGGGATGTGTACTCGGTCTCGAAAGTCTCGTCGGTCTGGCGATCATCGAGGCCGGTGATGCGGGTCTCCCCGGCTTCCAGGCGGGCGACCATCTCCGGCAGCTTGCGATAGGAGGCCGAGCCGGAGACCAGCGAGACGTAAGGAGCGCGCTCGAAGATCTTTTCGCCTTCCTGCTGGGCAACGCAGCCCAGGACGCCAAACCGCTTGCCGGCCTTGTGCAGCTTTTTGTAATCGTTGAGACGGTTGAAGACCTTTTGTTCCGCTTTGTCGCGGATGGAGCAGGTGTTGTAGAGGATGAGCGCGGCTTCCTCCTCCGAGTCGACCTGGGCGTAGCCCTCACGCAGGAGCGTGCCAATCACCTTCTCGGAGTCATGGGCGTTCATCTGGCAACCGAAGGTCTCAAGGTAGAAGGTTTTTTCGGATGCCATAGCACTGTTGAGTATATCGTGTTTGCTTTTCCTTGCCGGACACCCCATGGCGAGAAAAGGGGGGGTGGGGTATTTTTCTTCTCCCTCTGTTCGCTGCGTTGAGCGAGCCTGTGTTGCCTGCTGTTCCGAATCCCATTCCGACTGCCGGCGGACATTCCGGGCCGTGAGCTACGGCCGGACAAGCGAGTACTCACGCGGAGTCTGTGGCCCGCGTGTCCGATTCCGGACGATGAGGGGCCGCGGTGGACAATGCTCTCGCAGGTTCGACCCGCTTCCGCGTTTCAGAATGTGGTACTTAGGAGCTGCGTTATTTGGCGGATGGCGTGCTTTCCCTCGGAGTGTCGTGGTTCTTGCGCGGAGGAGTTCCCTTCCCATGCAATCGGGAACCCCGGAGAGCGGAATCCGTTTTCAATGAGCAGTCTGATCCGGTGAGTCGATAGGTCGATGGAGGTCGGTATGCAGATCCTGTGGCAGGACATTCGCTTTTCGATCCGGCAACTGATCAAGATGCCGGGGTTCACCCTCACCTCGGTGGTTTCGCTGGCGCTGGGCATCGGCGCAACCACGGCGGTGTTCAGCGTGGTGTACGCGATCCTTTTCGATCCCTATCCCTACAGCGCGTCGGATCGAATGATCCACATGCGGCTGGTGCAGAAGAACGGGGACCAGCGCGGGTTCGGCGTATCGGGCGGGCAGTGGCAGGAACTGCGCAAGAACGCGGTGGTGGAAGACACGTTTCTGGAGGACGACTGGAACCTGACGGTGACGGGGGCGGATTTTCCGGAGGATGTGGCCGGTGTCTATCTGACCTCGAATGCGTTCAACTTTCTTGGCGTGCCCACGGCGCTGGGGCGGGGACTGCAGCCGAGCGACGCCATCGACGGGCAGGATCCGCAACCGGTGGCGGTACTGGGGCACAAGTTCTGGGAGCGGCACTTCAACGCCGACCCGTCGGTTGTGGGCAGGACGATGCAACTGGTGCGCAAGAACTACAGGATCGTCGGGGTTGCGGCTTCGCGGTTTACATGGGGAGACGGCGATGTGTACCTGCCGCTGAAGGTCACCAACGATCCGGTGCGGGCGTACTATGCGGGGGTTCGCCTGAAGCCGGGCGTGACGCATGCGCAGGCAGACGCGGCCCTGGGGACGCTGATCGAGCAATTCGCCAGGGAGACCCCGAAGCACTTCCCTCCCGATCACCTGAAATTCCACGTGGTGGGTTTGAACGAGGATTTCGTGAAGCAACTGGGAGGGACGCTGTATCTGCTGTTTGGCGCGGTGGCGCTGCTGCTGCTGATCGGGTGCGGCAACGTGTCGATTCTTCTGCTGGCGCGGGCCACGGCGCGGCAGCAGGAGTTCGCGGTGCGCTCGGCCATCGGGGCCAGCGGCCGGCGCATCATCCGCCAGTTGCTCACCGAGGCGCTGATCCTGTCGTTTACGGGCGCGTTGCTGGGTCTGTTGCTGGCCTACCGGCTGCTGGGGGCCATCGTCGCCAACCTGCCGGAGTTCTCGTTCCCCCATGAAGCGGCGATCCAGATCAACGTGCCGGTGCTTTGCTTCAGCATGTTTGTGGCGATTGCGACGGGCGTGCTGTTCGGGCTATGGCCGGCGCTGGAGCTTTCGCGCCCGGAGGTAAGCAAGGTGATGCAGTCGGGCTCGCGCAAGACCACGGCCGACACGAGGGGACGAAAGGTGTACGGCGCGCTGATCGCGGGGCAGATTGCGCTGACGCTGCTGATGATGGCCGGAGCGGGCGCGGCGATTGAAGGATTTCTGAAGGTGGCTCACACAAAGCTTGGCTACGACCCGCACAACGTGATGTCTGTGGGCATCCCGGTGCATGACGGAACCTACAAGACGTGGCCGGAGCGGGCGGCGTTTTTCGAGCGCCTGTATGCGGTCGTGGGCGAAGTGCCGGGGGCGAGGATGGTGGCCGTCTCAAGCAATGCGACGCCGCCCGAGAATGGATACAGCACGAAGTTCGAGATCGAGGGGCAGCCGGCGGCGCACGACCAGACGCTGCGGATCAGCTTGGTGAGCCGCGAATATTTTCCCGTGCTTCAGATTCCGCTGCTACGGGGCCGGATGTGGGAGGCCGCCGACGAGCATCGCGGAGCGCCCATGATGGTGATCAATGAGACCATGGCGCGCACCTACTTTCCGCAGGGCGATGCGGTGGGGCATTCGGTCAAGTTGCCGGAGATCGTGGCGCAGCCTCCGTACCTGCTGACCTCCCCGGGCGGCGAGGGATGGATTCTGATTGTGGGCGTAGTGGCCGACAAACTGAACGATGGTCTCGCCAAGCCGGTCGCGCCCGAGGGCTACATACCCTATACCATGGCCATGACCATGTACACGCAGTTGCTGGTGCGCAGTGGAGTTTCGCCGCTTACGCTGCTGCGGACGGTGCGCATGAAGGTGAGCACCGTGGATGCCGACCAGCAAACCGGAGGCGATGTGCGCGACCTGGAGCACTGGATCACGCGGCTGCCGGAGTGGGCGCGGGGACAATTCGTGTCGTGGCTGTTTGGCGCGTTTGCTTTTCTGGCGCTGGCGCTTGCGGCTGTGGGGTTGTACAGCGTGGTCTCATATACGGTGGCGCAGCGCACCAACGAGTTTGGCATTCGCATAGCACTGGGCGCGCGACGCGGTCACGTGCTGAGGATCGTGTTCAACTCGACGGCAGTGAGTGTGGGCGGAGGCATTGTGGCGGGAGTTGTGCTGACCCTGGCACTGAATCGGGTGCTGGCGAGCTGGGCGTCGGAAAGCTCGCGCGACCCGCTGCTGCTGCTGGCGGCCACCTTTGTTCTTTCGCTCGTGGCCACGTGCGCCTGCGTTTTGCCGGCGTGGCGCGCCGCGCGCGTCAATCCGATGACCGCCATTCGCTACCAGTGAACGGCACAAATGTGCTGGAGCTGACTCATCGCAGGCCGGTGTGGATGTAGGCGAGCAGCGCGTCCATCTGCTCCTGGGTGAAGCGGCCGGTGAAGGCCGGCATCATTCCCTTCCCGTTGACGATGACCGTTTCGACCTGGGCATCAGTGGCGGGAGCGCCGCTGGGGAGCGTGGAGCGGCGCAAGAGGTTGTGCAGGTCGGGCGGGACCTTCTTGAGGGCGAGGTCATTGTCGCGGTGGCAATGGGCGCAGCGGCCTTCGTAGAGATGCCGGCCTTCGGCCTGCTGCGGTGTGAGGCTGGGTTGGGAACGGCATCCGGTGAACAGCAGAACGGCCGGGAGAGCGAGTTTGTTCAGGCGCACTGGTTCATTATCATGTGCGGCGGGAGCCTGGGGGCGAGAAGCAGGTCCCCTGCGGGGAGAACAGAAGGATTGCTCCGGCCCCCGGCTTCCTATGCCTTTTGCGCGAACTGGCCGCTGACGTAGTCCCAGTTGAGCACGTTGAAGTAGGCCTTGACGTAGTCGGCGCGGCGGTTCTGGTACTTCAGGTAATAGGCGTGCTCCCAGACGTCGATGCCGAGCACGGGCTTGTCGCCGAGGGCCAGGACGGAATCCTGGTTGGGCGTGGTGGTGAGGTCGACGGTGCCGTCCTGCCGTTTGACCAGCCAGGCCCAGCCGCTGCCGAAGACGCTCATCGCGGACTTGGTGAGCTGCTCCTGGAACGCGGACTGCGATCCGAACTTTGCATTGATGGCCTTGGCCAGCTCACCCGTGGGCGCTGCGCCGCCCTTGCCCAGCGTGGGCCACCAGAAGGAATGGTTGGCGTGGCCGCCGCCGTTGTTGCGAACGGCGGTGCGGATGGATTCGGGAACGCCGCCGAGATTGGCAACCAGCTCCTCGACGGACTTGGAGGAGAGCTCGGGATGCGTGGCGACGGCGGTGTTGAGATTGTTCACGTAGGCCTGGTGGTGCTTGTCATGATGCAGGTGCATGGTTTCGGCGTCGAAGCTGGGTTCGAGCGCGTCATAGGCGTACGGCAGGGCGGGCAGCTTGAATGGGCCGGAGGGCGGTGCGGCCGGCGCCGCAGTCTGCTGGGCCGCGAGGGCAGCCGGCGGGAGAGCTTCAGAGACGAGCAGCGCGCCGGCCGCGGTGCCAAGCTGCTTCAGGGCAGTTCTGCGATCGATCATGGTGCGGGACCTCCATTGAATTTCCAGTGCGGGGACAGAGGCAAGTTTGGCGCTGATCACCGGCTGTGGTCAAGAATACCGGAGGGGTGCGATTCCACGCGCCGCATTGATTATGCTGAATCCATGATGCTTCCCACCCTGGAGGAGATTCAGCAGGCACAGCAGGTCGTATACCGGCACATGCCGCCGACACCGCAGTATACGTGGCCGCTGCTGAACGAGAGGCTGCGCGCGGAGGCGTGGATCAAACACGAGAACCACTCCCCGGTGGGGGCTTTCAAGCTGCGCGGCGCGCTGGTGTACATGGACTGGCTCAAGCAGACCGACCCGGCGCTCAGGGGCGTGGTTGCGGCGACGCGCGGCAATCACGGGCAGGGCGTGGCAACGGCAGCGCAAAAGATGGGCGTCAAGGCGGTGATCGTGGTGCCGCACGGCAACAGCGCGGAGAAGAATCGAGCCATGCGGGCGCAGGGCGCGGAACTCGTGGAGCACGGGCACGACTTCCAGGAGTCCCTGGAGTTTGCGAAGAGGCTGGCGGCTGAACGCGGGCTGATGATGGTGGACTCCTTTCACGAGCGGCTGGTGATGGGCACGGCGACGTATGCGGTGGAGGTCTTCCGCTCGACGCCGGCGCTGGAGCGGGTGTATGTGCCGATCGGGCTGGGCTCGTCGATCTGCGGGGTGGCGGCGGCGCGGAATGCTCTGGGGCTCAAGACGGAGATCGTGGGCGTGGTATCGGCCGCATCGCTTTCGTACGCGTTGAGCTTTGCGCAGCACAAGGTGGTGGAAGCGCCTTCGCAGACGCGCATTGCTGACGGGCTGGCGTGCCGCGTGCCGAACGCGCGGGCCATGGAGGCGATCTGGGCGAACGTGGCGCGGATCGTCGAGGTGACGGACGCGCAGGTGGCCGAGGCGATGCGCATCTACTTCGAGGACACGCACAACGTGGCCGAGGGCGCGGGCGCAGCATCGCTGGCCGGGGCGCTGAGCGAGGAAAATCAGGGCCGGCGCATCGGGATCGTGCTCACGGGCGGCAACGTGGACCGCGAGCTCTATGAGAGCGTGTTGGCGGAAAGGTTCTGATCGAGATGACGAAGCCGATTCACAAGGAAAACCTGACGCCGTTTGCGAGCACTGCGCAAAACCGGTGCTTTGGATGCGGGAGTGCGAATCCAGGCGGGCTGCACCTGGAGTTCTTTCTCACCGAGGACCGGCGCGTGGTGTGCTTTGTCACGATGGGCGACAGGTTTGAGGGGCCGAAGGGATACGTGCACGGCGGCATCATTGCCACGCTGCTGGACGAGACGATGAGCAAGGCGGTGCGCTCGCACGGACTGGTGGCGATGACGCGGCACATGGAGGTGGATTATCAGAGGCCGGTGCCGTCCACGGAGCAAGTCCGGCTGGAGGGCCGCGTGACGCGCAACGAAGGACGCAAGCACTGGACTGAAGCCAGCATCCTGAATGCGGAGGGTAAGGTGCTGGCGCATGGGAAGGGGCTGTTTATCGAGGTGCGGCCGGCGCCCGATCCCGATCCGGTTAAAGATGGATCCACCCCGCACGGATGAGGGCCAGCGATCCGCCGGCGACGACGATCCAGAGGATGATTCCCTGCAGCATGGGGCGGATGCCGACGTGGCGAATCGTCTTGAGGGACAGCCCCGTTCCGATGAGGAAGAGCGTGACGGTGAGGCCGATGAGGCCGAGGTGCTTGAACGCCGGGTAGAGTGCCTGGCCGGCGGGCAGATAGGTGTTGGCCACGGCGGCGAGGCAGAAGAGCAGGATGAACCAGGGCCACTGGATGCGCGCGTGGCTGCGGCGCGCTGCGGCGGCGCCGATGGAGACGGGGACGATCCAAAGGGCGCGGGCCAGCTTGACGGTGGTGCCGACGGCGAGAGCAACGGCGCCGTATTTTGCCGTCGCGCCAACTACGGAACTGGTGTCGTGGATGGCCAGCGCGGCCCAGAGGCCGAACTGGGTCTGGCTCAGGTGAAGCATTGCGCCGATGGTGGGAAAGGTGAGCAGCGCGACGGAATTGAGAGTGAAGACGGTGCCGAGGGATACGGCCATCTCTTCCTCCGTGGCGTTGGTCACGGGGCCGACTGCGGCAATGGCGCTGCCTCCGCAGATGGCGGTGCCGGCGGAGATGAGAAAGGCGACGCGCCGCTGG
>Ga0335069_10008768_pt1 | contig 14431 bp, 12 predicted proteins | sample Lox_Sample_11_FD_206714 | JGI IMG/M metagenome (GOLD analysis project Ga0335069, IMG submission 206714) | Soil microbial communities from Loxahatchee National Wildlife Refuge, Florida, United States - Lox_Sample_1.1 | ecosystem: Environmental > Terrestrial > Soil > Wetlands | place: USA... | reverse complement strand
AATCCTCGACCAGCGCGGTGCAGCTTTCGACCCAGTCGCCGTCGTTGCAGTAAAGGATGCCGTCGATGGTGCGGATCTCGGCGTGATGGATATGGCCGCATACCACGCCGTCGACGCCGCGCCGGCGTGCCTCGCTCGCCACGGCGTGCTCGTAGTTGTCGATGAACTGCACGGCGTTCTTGACCTTGTGCTTCAAATAGGCCGACAGCGACCAGTAATTGAAGCCGAGGCGACGGCCGACCCAATTGAGCCAGTGATTGATCGTCAGCGCCAAGGTGTAGGCATGGTCGCCGAGATGCGCCAGCCATTTGGCGTATTTCAGCACGCCGTCGAACTGGTCGCCATGGATCACCAGCAGTTTCTTGCCGTCGGCGGTTTCGTGAATGGCTTCCGCCACCACCGGAACGTCGCCGAAATTGAAGCCGGTATAGCCGCGGGCGAATTCGTCGTGATTGCCCGGCACATAGATGACCTTGGTGCCCTTGCGCGCCTTGCGCAGCAGCTTCTGCACCACGTCGTTATGTTCCTGCGGCCAGTACCAGCCGCGGCGCAGGCGCCAGCCATCGATGATGTCGCCGACGAGATAGAGATATTCGGATTCGGTGTGTTTGAGGAAGTCGAGCAGAAACTCGGCCTTGCAGCCGCGCGTTCCCAAATGAACGTCTGAAATCCAGATGGTGCGGTAGGTATGGTTGCCACCCATCATCGTCATTGCCGCTCACCGCTGTAAAACCACCGCCGGCCCATTGATAGTATAGACATCTCATTTCTGTACATATATTTTGTATTCACCCTCGATCATTTCATTTATTTGAAATTTTACTGTAATAAAAGCGTCACATGAACCTGAGCAAAGATGAAATGCCGATGCGCGGCACCGGAAAAACCGGCAAGGCGCGGCGTGTTCTGGTGATCTACAACCCTGCCGCCGGCCAATGGCGCAAGCGGCGGCTACGCACCACTTTGGCGGCGATGAAGGGTTTGGGCTGCCATGTCAGCCTGTTCGCCACCGGCAAGCCGGGCGACGCCGAACAGTGCGCCGCCTCCCTTTCGGCCGAGCAATTCGACGTGGTCGTGGCGGCCGGAGGCGACGGCACCATCAATGAGGTGGCGAACGGCCTCGCCGCCGCCGAAGGAACGCCGCCACCGCTCGCGATCATACCTTTAGGCACCGCCAATGTGCTGGCGCAGGAAATCGGATTGCGCGGCAATCCGCGCGCCATCGCTCGCGCCATCGCGCATGGCGCCCACATTACCGTGCATCTCGGCCGCGCCAATGGACGCTATTTCCTGATGATGGCGGGGGTGGGCTTCGATGCCCATGTGGTGGCCAATGTCGATCTGGCGCTGAAGCGCCGAACCGGCAAGGTCGCCTATGTGTTCGAGACCCTGGTGCAGGGGCTGCGCTACGGATTTCCGCCCTGCCACGTCACCCTTGACGGAAAGCGCCACAAGGCCCGCTCGGTGGTGGTGTGCAACGGCCGCCATTATGGCGGCCCGTTCGTTGCCGCGCCCAAGGCCAGCCTGACCGAACCCGCCTTCGAAGTTTGCCTGTTGAAGCGCGGCGGCTGGCGCCACGTCATCCGCTACGGCATCGCGCTGGTGCTGGGCCGGCTGGCCGCTTTGCCCGACGTGCAGATCGTGACCGCCCAAAGGCTGCATATCGACGGCGAACCCGGCCTGCCGGTGCAGGGCGACGGCGACATCATCGCCCATCTGCCGGTGGACATCAGCGTCGCCGATCGAACGCTGAAATTGGTGGTGCCTTAGCCGCTTCTTTGGACCTGCAAAGGGTTGATTGCGAGAACCGCCGCGGAGCCCTCCGAAGTGTCGTTAGACACGAAGGAGGGGCGAGCAGCGGAAGCGCAGCAATCAACCCTTTGCAGGTTTGCCCGGACTTGTCCGGGCAGTAACGACCTCAATGCCTGCAAATCTGCCTGATTGGGCGCTGCGCGCCCAGCCAGCGAATACGAGACGCTCTAATTCCCCGCGATCGTCATCCCGTCGATCCGCACCGTGGGGGCGTCGATCCCGGTACGGAATTCGAGGTCGTTGGCGGCGCTGAGATTGAGGAACATATCCTTGAGATTGCCCGCCACCGTCATTTCGTTGACGGGATGGACGATCTCGCCATTTTCGATCCAGAAACCGGCAGCGCCGCGCGAATAGTCGCCGGTGACGCCGTTCACCCCCATGCCGATCAGTTCGGTGACGTAGAAGCCCTGCTTGATGTCGGCGATCAACTCGGCCACGGACGGCGCCCCCGCTTCCAGATAGAAATTGCTCACCGACGGCGAAGGCGGGGAAGACGTACCGCGCGCGGCATGACCGGTGCTGTCGAGCCCCAATTGCCGGGCCGAACGCAAATCGAGGATCCAGCTGGTCAGCACGCCGTCTTCGATGATGGCGCGGCGGCGATTGGCCACGCCCTCGCCGTCGCATGGCTTCGAACGCAGCCCACGGCGGCGGTGCGGATCGTCGATGACGTTGATGCCCTTGGCGAAGAGTTGTTTGCCGAGGCTGTCCTTGAGGAAACTGGTGCCGCGGGTGATGGCGCCGCCGTTGATCGCGCCGGCGAGATGTCCGAAAAGCCCGCCCGAGACGCGCGGATCGAAGATCACCGGCCCCTTGCAGGTCTTCATCTTGCGCGCGCCGAGACGGCGCACGGCGCGGTAGCCGGCGCTGTGCCCGATGTCCTCCGGGCGCTTCAGATCGGCGGCATAGACCGCCGAGTGATAATCGTAATCGCGCTCCATGCCCGCGGCCCCATCCCCGGCCAGGACCGAGGCGACGATCTGGCTGTGGCTGGTGCGGTAGAAGCGGGAAAAGCCGTTGCTGGCCGCCAGCGCGACCATGCCGCTGCCCCAGGCGGCCTCGGCGCCCTCGGAATTGGTGACGCCGGGCACGGCGCGGGCGGAATCCTCGGCCCGGCGGGCCCAGTCGACCAGCAGCGACGGCGCCGGCTCGAAGGAATCATAATTGTCGAGTTCCGGCAGGTCGCGCGCCAGCTGCGAAGGTTCGGCCAAGCCGCAATAGGGATCCTCCGGCACTTCCCGCGCCATGGCGACGGCGCGCTCGACCAGGGCCGCCAGCGCCGCCCGGCTGCGGTCGGCCGAAGAAACGATGGCCTGGCGCCGGCCGACGAACACCCTGAGACCGATATCGGCCGACTCGGCGCGTTCGACTTTTTCCGGCTGACCGAGGCGGAAGGCGACGGAAAGCGAAACGCCGTCGACCGCCACCGCGTCGGCGGCGTCGGCGCCCGCCTTCTTCGCGTCGGCGAGGAGATCGCCGAGAAGGGACAGAAGCTGTTGCTCGGCCATGAGATCCTTCCTATTTCCAGATCGGCTTGCCGCTGCCGGGCAGTCCGTAATCCGCCCACTGGCTGGTCACCTTGTCGATGACGTCCTGATCCATGCGGATCTGCCGCCCCCATTCGCGATGCGTTTCCGGCGGCATCTTGTTGGTGGCGTCCATGCCGAGCTTGCCGCCCAGACCGGATTCGGGCGAGGCGAAATCGAGATAATCGATCGGCGTGCGTTCGGTCACCATGATGTCGCGGGCGGGGTCCATGCGGGTCGAGATCGCCCACATGACGTCTTTCCAATCGCGCGCGTCGATGTCGTCGTCCACCACGATCACCAGCTTGGTGTACACGAATTGGCGCAGGAACGACCACACTCCCATCATGATCCGCCGCGCATGTCCGGGATAGGCCTTCTTGATCGAGACCACGGCGATACGGTAGGAGCAACCCTCCGGCGGCAGCCAGAAATCCTTGATTTCCGGGAATTGCTGGGTGAGCAGCGGAATGAATACTTCGTTCAGCGCCTCGCCCAGCACGGAGGGTTCATCCGGCGGCCGGCCGGTGAATGTGGAGAGATAGATCGGGTTCTTGCGCATGGTGATGGCGGAGACGGTGAAGACCGGGAAGCGCTCGACCGAATTGTAATAGCCGGTATGGTCGCCATAGGGGCCCTCATCGCCGTAATCGGTGAGCGAGACATGGCCTTCGAGCACGATCTCGGCCTGGGCCGGCACCTTGAGCGGCACGGTCTTGCAATCGACCAGCTCGACCTTGCGGCCGCGCAGGAGACCGGCGAATTGATATTCCGAAAGCGAATCCGGCACCGGCGTCACCGCCGCCAGGATCGTGCCGGGATCGGCGCCGATCACCACCGCCGCCGGCAAGGGCTCGGGCTTTTTCTCGGCCCAGCGCTGATGGTGCTGGGCGCCGCCGCGATGGCGCAGCCAGCGCATCAGCGTGGTGTTGCGCCCGGTCACCTGCATGCGATAGATGCCGAGATTGAAGTCGTCGCGGCGGTCCGATCCGGCGTCGGGCCCCTTGGTCACCACCAAAGGCCAGGTGATGAGGGGCGCCGGTTCGCCCGGCCAGCAGGTCTGAATCGGCAGAAGCCCGAGATCGACCTCGTCGCCGGTAAGAACCAATTCCTGGCACGGGGCGCTGCCCACGCTTTTCGGCCGCATCGCCATCACCGTCTTCAGCAGCGGCAGCATCTCGAACGCCTCGCGCCAACCGCCCGGCGGCTCCGGCTGCTTGAGAAAGGCCAGGGTCTCGCCGACGGCGCGCAGATCCTTCGGTTCGCGGTCCATGCCCCAGGCGACGCGTTCGACCGTGCCGAACAGATTGACCAGCACCGGCATCTTATGTCGCGACCCGTCAGGGGCGAGCACATGTTCGAACAGCACCGCCGGACCGCCTTCGGCCAGAAGGCGGGTCTGGATTTCGGTCATTTCGAGAGCGGGCGAAACCGGCTTGGCAACACGAACCAGGCGGCCCGTGGATTCCAGCTTGTCGATGAAGTCGCGCAGGGAGGCGTAAGGCATGCGGCATTGGAAGATGAAGGCGCCGCTTCGTCAAGCTCTACTCGCGGCAGTTAAAACGTGTTCTAATGAAACTAATTCCTTTCGCTTGGCACGATTGTTGCGGCTCGGGTGGGAGACTCGAATGGAAGGACAATCCAACGATCCGACGGCGGACCATCGCGAGATCCGCTATCGCCGGCTGATCGAGCTCGGCATCGCCCTATCCGCGGAACGCCATCACCAGCGCCTGATGGAATTGATTCTTTCCGGCGCGAAGGAACTCACCCGCGCCGATGGCGGCACGCTCTATCTCCTCGACGCGGAAAAAGGCTGCCTGGAATTCGCCATCGTCCTCAACGACACTCTCGGCATTGCGCTGGGCGGCACCACGGGCAAGCCGATCGGTTTCCAGCCGCTCGCGCTCCATGACGCCGACGGCAAGCCCAACCGCAAGAATGTCTGCACCCACGCCGCGCTCACCGGCAAGACCGTGGTCGTCGACGACGCCTATGATTCCACCAATTTCGATTTCTCCGGCACCAAGGCGTTCGACGCCAATACCGGCTATCGCTCGAAGAGCTTCTTGACCTGTCCGCTCAAGAATCATGACGGCGACGTCGTCGGCGTGCTGCAGCTGATCAATGCGCGCGACCGCCGCGGCGAGGTGATTCCCTTCACTCCGGAAAATGCCAGCCTGGTCGAGGCTCTGGCCAGCCAGGCGGCGGTGGCGCTCGACAATCAGATGCTGTTGGACGCGCAAAAGCGGCTGTTCACCTCTTTCATCGAGATGATCGCCAACGCCATCGACGCCAAATCGCCCTATACCGGCGGCCATTGCCGCCGCGTGCCGGCGCTGACCAACATGCTGATCCGCGCCGCCACCGAGGCGAAGGACGGAATTTTCGCCAATTTCGCCCTTTCCGAAGACGAATGGTATGAGCTCGAGGTCGCCGGCGGGCTGCATGATTGCGGCAAGGTAACGACCCCGGAATATGTGGTCGACAAGGCCACCAAGCTGGAAACCATCTATAACCGCATTCACGAGATTCGCACCCGCTTCGAAGTGGTCAAGCGCGATGCCGAGATCGACTATTGGCGCGGCGTCGCCGAGGGCGGCGACAGGGCGGCGCTGGGGGCCGCGCGCGATGCCCGGCTCGAACAGCTCGACGAGGATTTCGCCTTCGTCGCCGAATGCAATGTCGGCAGCGAATTCATGGCGCCGGAAAAGGCCGAAAGGCTGAAGCGCATCGCCGCCGTGACCTGGTTGCGCACGCTTGACGACACTATCGGCCTGTCCTGGGAAGAAGCCCAGCGCAAGCCCAAGCAAAAGCCCGCCCTTCCGGTGGTGGAACAATTGCTGGCGGACCGCCCGGAACATCTGGTGCCGCACGGAAAGCCGGCAATGACCTTGGGCAATCCGTGGGGCTTCAGGGTCAAACCGCCCGAGCAGAAATTCAATCTGGGCGAGGTCTACAACCTGTCGGTCAGCCGCGGCACCCTGACCGAAGAGGATCGTTTCCATATCAACGACCACATCGTCCAGACCATCATCATGCTCGAGTCCCTGCCCTTCCCCAAGACGCTGAAGCGGGTGCCGGAATGGGCGGGAGGACATCACGAGAAGCTGGACGGCACCGGCTATCCCAGAGGGCTGGTGAAAGAGCAGATGAGCATTCCCGCCCGCGCCATGGCCATCGCCGATATTTTCGAGGCGCTGACCGCGCGCGACCGCCCCTACAAGACCCCGAAAAAACTGTCGGAATGCATCAAGATATTGTCGTTCATGAAGCGGGATCGTCATATCGATCCCGATCTGTTCGATCTGTTCCTGTCCTCCGGCGTCTATCGCGACTATGCCGAAGCCTTCCTCCTGCCGGAACAGATCGACGCGGTCGATATCAGCAAGTATCTGAGTTAACGCGACGGCGGCAGAGATTCCACCTTGATCTCGTCTCGCGGCGCGGCCACCGGCGGCGGCGGCGGATTGTGATCGGCGGGCGCGGCCGGCGCCGGCGCGGCGGCGGCGGAATCGTTGCCCGAACCCGAGGTCTTCTTGCTGGTCCATTTGACGGCTTGCGCGATACCGTCGCCGACGGCGCAGCCGCCGAGCAGAAGCGGGAACAGCAAAAGTGCGAAAAGCACGGTACGAGGCATGGTCGGATCCAGGGCGATGTCGGGAACTTTTATCCTGGAATTACGGCATTTTGACGTCAAAGCCGCAAGCCAATTCTACAGTCCTCGCAAGCCTCGGAGTTTGCCGCTAAATGAGTGAACCGGATCGATTGCCGCCTCCGCCATTCTGGCGCACGCACTATTTTGCGTTGACGGTCATGGCTCGGCCCGACCGTCGCATGATCGATCCGATCATGATAAAGTTCGTCCTGAACAGGCCGCAGCGGAAGGAGACTGAGCCGAACGGCCGAATCCGCCATTGGGGCTGGATTGCTGAATTGGGGCATTGGTTACGCGTCATTACACTGGCAGACGGCGAAACCGTCCACAACGCCATGTTAGATCGGGATTTCGAGCCATGACGACATCGCCCATCATCTACGACCCGACGACAGACAGCATGTATGTCACGCTGCGCGAAGGTCGCGTAGTCCATACCGTGGCCCATGATGATAAAGAGTATGCCGTTGATATTGGCGAGGATGGCCAGCCGATGGGCTATGACATCCAATTTGCGAGCCAGCACCCAGATGTCATTGCGGAAGCGCTACGGCTTCTTCGAGGTGATGCGCGCAACGCTGCCTGACTGGCCACCGCCAAGTTATGGTGCCCGCTGCCGGACTTGAACCGGCACGGCCCTTGCGAGCCTACGGATTTTAAGTCCGTTATGTCTACCATTCCATCAAGCGGGCAGATCGAAGCCGTGCAAGTTAGCGTCAGTTCAGGGGGCCTGCAACCCTTCGTCCTCGACCTCGGCGCCGGCCTCCTTGGCCATGCTCACCACCTGCGCCGAAACGGCGCGCACCCGCTCGGGATCGGTGCCGCGGGTGACGATGATGGCTCCGAAACGTCCCTGACGCGCGAACGGATAGGAACCGATTTCGGTATCGGGTGCCGCCGTTTGGATGGCGGCGAGCTGAGAAGCGATCGACCCCTCGGGAGCATGGATCACCACGGAGGCCGAAACGACCTTGGCCCCGCCCTTCAGCGTCTGTTTGATGCCGTCGAACATCGCCTGCATGATGCGCGGCACGCCCGCCATCACATAGACGTTCTTGATTCGAAATCCGGGGGCATGGCTGACCGGATTATAGATCAGCTCGGCGCCCTCGGGAATGTTGGCCATGCGCAGCCTGGCTTCGTTCAAATCCTCGGGCCGCATTTGTTTCAATAGCTGATCGACCGCGCGCTGGTCTCGGCGCAAGGGCACATTGAATGCCTTGGCGATGCACTCGGCGGTGATGTCGTCATGGGTCGGGCCGATGCCGCCGGTGGTGAAGACATAGTCATAGGCGCCGGACAGCGCCCGTACCGCGTCGATGATGGCGGCTTCATCGTCCGCGACCACCCGTACTTCCTTGAGGCGCACGCCCGCCTGGTTGAGGCCGAGCGCGACATAATTGAGATTGACGTCCTGGGTGCGGCCCGAAAGGATTTCATTGCCGATAATCAACAGGGCGGCGGTCACCTCGTCAGCCACTTATCTCTCCCTCGGTCTTCGTTACAGCCAGTCGCGCAGCTGCGCGATGAGCGGAATGTCGGCGGGCGGCATCGGATAGTCGGCGAGCCGGTCCTTGGCGACCCATGCCAGGGCCTGCCCCTCCTGCGCCCGAACCTCACCCCGCCATTGGCGCAACGCATAAAGCGGCATTAACAGATGGAAATGATCATAGTCATGCGACGCGAATGCAAGTGGCGCGAGACAGGAGGCGGTGACGTCGATGCCGAGCTCCTCGTGCAATTCGCGCACCAGAGCCTGCTCGGGGGTTTCCCCTTGCGCCAGCTTGCCGCCGGGAAATTCCCACTGCCCCGCCATCGTCTTGCCGTCCGGACGCCGCGCCAACAGAACACGTCCGTCGACATCGATCAGCGCCGCCGCCGCCACCAGCAGAATTGGGCGCCCGGCGCGGAAGCCCAGCCAGTCCCGACGGGTTAGGGCGAGGACGCCGTCGGCTCCAGGCTTGAACAGCTGCTGGCAAAAAATCGGCGTAAGATTTTGGTTTTCCGCGGAAAATTCGGCCCTGACCAATCCGATGCCGAAATCATCGAACAACATACGTAGGCAGCGACGCAAGGATTCGCCGGCATGGCCCGAAGAAATCGCCGATTCGGCAAAGGCGGCGTGCAAGTGCGCCACCTCGGATGACGGGAAATCGATCCGGAATACACCCCTCTCGGCCCCGCCAAGCCGTTCAATAACCTTGATTTTTGGAGCTTCGGCGCAAAGGCGCAGATGCGCCGTGTCGAGGGGCTGGCCCGGCCAGCCTCGGCCCGCCGCCGCGCATCCCTCAGGTGCGGTAGGATCCATTGATGTCGATATAGGCGTGGGTCAGATCGCAGGTCCAGACCGTGGCCTTGCCGCGTCCCACCCCGACATCCACGGAAAAGACGATGTCGGTGCCCTTCATATGCCGGGTCACCGGAGCCTCGTCATAGCCCGGCACCACCTGCCCGTTCCTGGCCACGTCGATACCGCCGATGGCGATGGAAAGCCGATCGCGGTCGGCCTTTTCGCCCGATTTGCCTACCGCCATGACGATACGGCCCCAATTGGCGTCCTCGCCGGCGACGGCGGTCTTGACCAGGGGCGAATTGGCGATGGCGAACCCGATCCGCTTGGCGGCGCGGGCCGAGGCGGCGCCAAAGACGTCGATGCGCACGAATTTGCCGGCGCCCTCGCCATCCTTCACCACCTGCAGCGCGAGATCGAGCAGCAGATCGTCGAGCGCCCGGCGGAACGCGCCGAGATCCTTGAGGCTGGTGACTTCGGGGTGTTGGGCGCAGCCGGTGGCGAACAGCATCAGGGTGTCGCTGGTCGAGGTGTCGCTGTCCACCGTGATGGAGTTGAAGCTCTTGTCGCAGCCCTGGCGCAGAAGCTCTTGCAACAAAGGCGCCGGAATCTTGGCGTCCGTGAAGACATAGGCCAGCATCGTCGCCATGTCGGGTGCGATCATCCCGGCGCCCTTGCAGAAGCCGTTGATGCGGACCTCGACGCCGCCGATCTTGGCGGTCCGGGTCGCGGTCTTGCGATAGGTATCGGTGGTGAGGATGGCCCCCGCCGCCTGCTTCCATTGGTCCGGCGCCAAGCGCTTGACGCCGTCAAAGAGCACAGACGTGATCTTGGAATCATCGAGCGGCACGCCGATCGTGCCGGTGGAGGCGATGAACACCTCCTCCTTTTTGCAGCCGATGACACGGGCGGCGGCCTCGACCGTGCGCGCCACCGAAGCGACGCCGGCCTTGCCGGTGAAGGCGTTGGAATTGCCCGAATTCACCACCAAAAAGCGGGCGTGGCCGCCCTTCAGCGCCTCGCGGCACCACAGAACCGGAGCCGAGGCCGTGAGCGAGCGTGTGAACACGCCCGCCGCGGTGGTGCCCTCGGCCAGTTCCACCAACATCAAATCGTCCCGCCCCTTGTAGCGCAGCCCGCAGGCGAGGCCCGCCAAGCGGACCCCCGCGAGCGGCGCCAGCTCAACGATGGTTTTGGGCGCCAGGGGCGAGACGGTTTCCGCCATGATCAGTTCTTGGCCGGAGCCTTCGGCGCCGCCGACGCGTCGGCGGGGGTGCCGTCGAGCTTGAAGCGCTTCACCGTGGCGGCCTTCTTCAGGCCGTCGATGACCTTGGCGATGTCTTCCTGCGCCAGCTGCTGGCGAACCTGGCCCTTGGCCTCGTCATAGGTCGGGGGCGGCGCCATGCGGCGGTCCTCGACCTTGATGACGTGCCAGCCGAACTGGGTCTTGACGGGGGTCTGAGTGATCTCGCCGGGCTTCAGTTTGAAGGCGACCTCCGAGAACTCCTTCACGGTCTCGCCTTCGGTGATGTAGCCGAGGTCGCCGCCATTGGTCTTGGCCGACGGATCCTTGCTCTTGGCCTTGGCTTCGTCCTCGAAGCTGACGCCCGACTTCAGATCGGCCAGCACCGCCTTGGCGGCGTCTTCGCTGTCGACCAGAATATGGCGGGCATGCACCTGCTCCTGCGGCTGCACGGTCTTGACCAGCTCGTCGAAGCGGGCCTTGATCTGCGGCTCGGTGATGTCGCTGTCGACGCGCTTGGCCACCCAGGCGCGGCGCAGAATGGCGCTCTGAGCGTCCTTGAAGGCCGCCTTGACCTGCGGGTCGTCTTCCAGCTTGGCCTTCTTGGCCTGATCGAGCACCAGTTCATTGGTGATCACCTGGTCGAGCAATTGATCATAGATCTGCTCGAGGGGCATTTGCCGCGCCTGAGGAATGCTCTGCTGCGCATCGATCACTTCGGAGCGGTGGATTTCCTTGCCATTGACCACCGCCACGACCGGATCGGCGCTGGCGGGAGCGGCGGCGAGCGCCGGCAAAGACAGGGAGGAGAGGACCGCGGCGAGCAGCAGGCTGCGCGGAGAACGGATGGTCATTGTGGAGAATTCCTTTCCGAGCACTGGGGAGGGCATCACCCAGGTCTCAATTGCATGTGAGCGACACCAGCACGTGCATAAAGCACAACCCGGCGCGGGTGACAAGAGAATGAGATGTAACGTTCGGTAACGTTGACAGTAGGACCATCGAGCTCTATCTGTGTCAACGTTCCGCCAGATGGTCGCGTTTTCGGGACCGAGACAACCGTCCGGCTAATTTTCACGAGAGCTCCGAGGTTTCCATCCATGTTCGGCGCCATCGCGCGACGCCTGTTCGGTACCGCCAATGAACGCATGCTCAAAACCGTGGCGCCCATGGTGGCTGCCATCAATGCGTTGGAGCCCAGTCTCGTTTCTCTCAGCGACGAGGAATTGCGCGGCCGCACCGCCTGGCTGAGACAGCGCCTCGCCGAGGGCGAGGACGAAGACGACATTCTCGTCGACGCCTTCGCCACCGTGCGCGAAGCGGCGAAGCGCACTCTCGGGCAACGCCATTTCGACGTGCAGCTGATGGGCGGCATCGTACTGCACCGGGGCATGATCGCCGAGATGCGCACCGGCGAAGGCAAGACCCTGGTGTCCACTCTTGCCGTCTATCTCAATGCCCTTGCCGGCAAGGGCGTGCATGTCGTCACCGTGAACGATTATCTGGCGCGGCGCGACAGCGAGTGGATGGGACAGATCTATCGCTTCCTCGGCCTCTCGGTCGGCGTGATCGTGCACGACATGAACGATGTCGAGCGGCAGGAAGCCTATCGTTGCGACATCACCTACGGCACCAATAACGAGTTCGGCTTCGATTACCTGCGCGACAATATGAAGTTCCGCCTGGACGAGATGGTGCAGCGGCCCTTCAATCACGCCATCATCGACGAGGTCGACTCGATCCTGATCGACGAGGCGCGCACGCCGCTCATCATCTCCGGCCCGACCGAGGACAATAGCGAGCTCTACGTCGCCATCGACCGGCTGATGCCGCAACTCGCCGAAACCGATTATGAAAAGGACGAGAAGAGCCGCGCGGTCACGCTCACCGAACAGGGCGTCGAGACGGTCGAGGCCCTTTTGGCGCAGAACGGGTTGCTGAAAAGCGGCTCGCTCTACGACATCCACAACATCAATCTGGTGCACCATACCAATCAGGCGCTCCGGGCGCACAAGCTGTTCACCCGCGACGTCGACTACATCGTCAAGGACGACAAGGTCGTCATCATCGACGAGTTCACCGGCCGCATGATGGAGGGACGGCGCTACTCCGAGGGGCTGCATCAGGCCCTGGAAGCCAAGGAGAAGGTGCGGATCCAGAACGAGAACCAGACTCTCGCCTCGATCACCTTCCAGAATTATTTCCGTCTCTATCCCAAGCTTTCCGGCATGACCGGCACCGCCATGACCGAAGCGGCGGAGTTCGGCGAGATCTATTCGCTCGAGGTGGTCGACATTCCCACCAACAGGCCGGTGCAGCGCACCGATCAGGACGACGAGGTCTACCGCACCGCGCGGGAGAAATTCGAGGCGATCTGCACCCTGATCGAAACCTGCCGCAGCAAGAACCAGCCGGTCCTGGTCGGCACCGTCAGCATCGAGAAGTCGGAAATGCTGGCGGCGCTCCTCGCCAAGAAGAAGATTCCGCACCAGGTGCTGAATGCGCGCCATCACGAGCGCGAGGCCGCGATCATCGCCCAGGCCGGCGTGCCGGGCGCGGTGACCATCGCCACCAACATGGCCGGCCGCGGCACCGACATTCAGCTTGGCGGCAATGTCGAAATGCGGCTCAAGGCCGAACTCAAGGACATCGCCGACGAGAACCAACGAGCCGCGCGGGAAGAGGCGATCCGCAAGGAAATCGAGGCGCTGAAGCAGGTGGCGCTGGCGGCCGGCGGTCTCTATGTCATCGGCACCGAGCGGCATGAGAGCCGGCGCATCGACAATCAGCTGCGCGGCCGTTCCGGCCGCCAAGGCGATCCCGGCGCCTCGAAATTCTTCCTCTCGCTCGAAGACGATCTGATGCGCATCTTCGGATCGCAGCGGATGGACGGCATGTTGCAGCGCCTCGGGCTCAAGGAGGGCGAAGCCATCGTCCATCCCTGGATCAACAAGGCGCTGGAAAAGGCGCAGCAGAAGGTGGAAGCGCGCAATTTCGACATTCGCAAGAATCTGCTGCGCTATGACGACGTCATGAACGACCAGCGCAAGGTCATCTATGAGCAGCGCCGCGAGCTGATGAGCGCGGCCGACGTGCTGCAGGAAGTGACCGAAATGCGCCACGAAGTGGTCACGGATCTGGTGGCGCGCTGCATTCCCGAGCGCGCCTATCCGGAACAGTGGGACGTCGCCGGGCTGCATGAGGAAACCTTGCGCATCTTCAATCTCGACGCGCCGATTTCCGAATGGGCCAAGGAAGAGGGCATCGGGCACGAGGCGTTCTTGCACCGGCTGCTCGACGTGACCGACCGCAAGATGGCGGAAAAGGCCGCGAATTACGGTCCCGAACTGATGCGCATGGTGGAGAAAAGCCTGCTTCTGCAGATCCTCGACCAGAGCTGGAAGGACCATCTGCTGACGCTTGATCATCTGCGCCAGGGCATCGGGCTGCGCGCCTACGGCCAGCGCGATCCGCTCAATGAATATAAGCGCGAAGCCTTCAACCTGTTCGAAGAGATGCTGGGGCAGCTGCGCGAGAAGATCACCGCGCTCCTCGGCCATCTCGAGCTCCGCGTCGGAACCGACACAGAGCCGATGCTGCGCCCGGAGCCGCGGCCCATGGTGGAAACGCGCGAAGATCCCGCCCTGGTCGCCGACGCCGCGGTGACGACGCCGACGGCGGTCATGCAGCCGACCCGCACCGCGGCGGTCGATGCAAGCGATCCCTCGACCTGGAGCGCCACCTCGCGCAATGCGCCCTGCCCGTGCGGATCGGGCAAGAAGTACAAGCATTGCCATGGGTCGATAGCGTAGAGCGGAGTAGCGCTCCGCTCTGAAACGCGTCGGCCAATTAATCGCCTTGCGGCGAGCGAGGGCCAGCCCTCGCTCGCCGCAAGGCGA
>Ga0335069_10008767_pt1 | contig 14433 bp, 11 predicted proteins | sample Lox_Sample_11_FD_206714 | JGI IMG/M metagenome (GOLD analysis project Ga0335069, IMG submission 206714) | Soil microbial communities from Loxahatchee National Wildlife Refuge, Florida, United States - Lox_Sample_1.1 | ecosystem: Environmental > Terrestrial > Soil > Wetlands | place: USA... | reverse complement strand
GTTCGATCGCCCTCAACAGAATGTAGAGCAATTGGTTCATGCCACACTGGCCCAGCTCGATCCCAATATCCCGGTGATACACGTTATCGCCTACCCCGACATGGTTGCGGGGAACTTCAATCAGGACAGACTGCTCGCTCGTCTCACTGAGGCATTTGGAATTCTCGCGTTGCTGCTTGCCTCAGTCGGTCTTTACGGAGTGATGTCGTATCGTGCGGCGCGTCGCACAACTGAGATCGGCATCCGCATGGCATTAGGGGCCTCGCGCTCGACCATTGTCTCCCTCATGCTCCGAAGCGCGTTCGCTCAATTTTGTGCTGGCGTGGCAATCGGAATCCCCGCAGCAGTGTCGGTCTCTCGAATGATGAAGCATCTGCTCTATGAGACCGGCAGCAGCGCCCCGTGGACGTTCGTTTTGGCAACAGCGGCTCTGGGTGTTTGTGCGGCGGCTGCTGCGCTGATTCCTGCCATCCGGGCTGCCTCCGCCGACCCCATGCGAGCCCTGAGAGCAGAATGATGGATCGCTGGTGCATGCGAAGACCTCAGAATTCGATCCTCAACGCTGGATTCTTGTGCTAAAGTCACCCTCATTCACTGCTTCTCCTCGTAGTGGAGGTCCATCGCGATGGGCATCTCCGGCTCGCGCCAATCTTGCATCCCATTTGAAGCGAGCTGCGCCACCCGATTCACTGTTTCTGCAAGGGGCAGCAGGCGCGCCCGGAAGCCGCTCGCGCCGGCCACACTTGTAGTCTCGGCGATCTTGATCCCGGCGATCTTGACCCTCCCCGTCATGGGCCGCGCGCAGGAGGTATTCGCCGGCGGGGCGCCCCCGGCACAGACCACGAGCGACTCGTTCTCATCGAGTTGCGAAGCGAGCGAGCAGCCGAATATCTGGAAGCAACTCAACGTGAATCCACTCACCTGTCATCCGCAGACGATGGGACAGGACGCGACGGGACAATGCACGCTGAAGGGCGCCACGCTGGTGGCGCATCAGAACGGAGTCTGCTACTACTGCGAGCCACAGGTGCCGCAAGGCACTCTCTACATTCCCATCGATATGGTAGGGAATGTGTCGCCGCAGGGGTATTCATGCGGGGCTTCCCCCGTAGACCCGAATTGCATGGCGGTGTGCTGGCGGCAGAGCAACGCAACTACTGTAAATGTCCCGCCGCCGGCGCAGCCGAACAAAGGCGGCACCGGCGAGCCGCCCAATGGATCGCCGACCGGCGACCCCTGCCATCCCTACTACGACCTGAGTACAGCGGCGGGCCGGGCGGCCATGCAGGCCAATGCGCAGCGCGATGCCCAGGCCTGCAACGAATCCCGCTGTCAGCACAACCCCGAGCTTGACGTTTGCAAGACCGTCGCCCAGGACGGCGGCACACCCGATGGCGGACCGGGAAGCAAGGGAATCAACCACGGTCCCGAGCCAGTTGAAACCGGGCCCGTCGCAACAGGCGAAGATCCGGAGGGACCGTGGCCGGTGAATCCCGCCAGTCTCGACGCGGCGATGAACGCCTGCCTAAGCAAGGTCGTGCCTTACTGGCATCCGGTCACGATCAGTCCATCAGACTTGACTCCTGCACGCCTCTGGTATGGCGGAAAGAAGACGGCGACCCCCTCGCCCTATGCGGCTCTCTTTCAGGAAGCGCAGGCCATGGCCGTGAAGGGGCTCGGGCAGCGCGATTCGACTTACAAAGTTACATCGATTCTGCCTTATGCGGACCAGCCGGTCGATGAAACCACGGGCTGGCTCTATCGCTGCTTGCAGGATGCGGGTCTTGCGCCTGCTTCCTCGAATAATGCGCCGACGGATCCACGCAAGCTCTACCAGGAATTCCTCGGATTGAATGCGTCTGACATCAATGACCCTCGAGTAACAACCTTTTTCTATGGGTATGGGTCAGTCCCAGGTATTCAGCCGCCATATAACATGTTGCCTCCGGGGCAACTGAACTTTGGTGCGCCCGCGAATCCGGCGGCTCCGAATCCGAAATAACACTCGAATTCCGACGCTGGTTTTTAGGCACACAATCGGCGATCGCCTTGGACCAGAATTCAGGTTTCAAATCGGTGCGGAATGGAGAGACTATGGGGAAGCAGCGACCATTGAGCCGGAGAGAAAAGGATCTAATGGAGGCGCTCGAGCGTAGCGAGCAGGCAATCAACGAGACGAAAAGAAGATTCGCGGAAATCGCCAGGGCGCAAAAGGCGATGATCGAAAGGCACCAGGCACAGTTGAAGGAGATGTTGGCAACGATGCGCGCAAAAACGAAGGGGCGCTGATCCCGGATGGCCGAATGTTAATCCAGCAGGGCCCAAATTGAGATGCTCGGTCGCTCGTCGAGCACCCGTCGAGCGCCTCGCGTCCGGGAAGAAAGAACTCCCAAACGCGAGGACGCCGCAAAGAATTGCTAAGCGCTGAACTGGCCGCCGAGCACCGCTGCCTGAGGCCTGCTTTTGTGCCCGGCCTCCTTCATCACCGGTGGAACCTCGGGGTCGGAGACGAAGCTCTGCCAGCCTTTCTCATCCCAGTCGAAGACCACCCAGACCCGGTCGCTCTGATTGGGATCGTGGAAGACAAGAGCGCCTTTGGAGCCGTGCTGCCTCCGCTTGTCGGCGCCAGCGGTTGAGAAGACTTTCAGGAAGCGGTCAAATTCCTCGACAGTTGTCGTAGCCAGTATCATCGTTTTTCTCCTTTGTGTGAATTGGGTTCGAGCTGCTGGGTTTTCGTTTTTGAGATTCACGCGGTAACGGCCACCTGGGTTTCGATCTCACCGACGATGCGCTCTTTCGGGTCGATCGCGCCCAGGCTCTTGACGACGTTGAATATGCCGTTTCTTGCCTGCGCAATGTACATGTTCATGCGGGCGTGATGCTGGCCGGGCACCATCTCTGCCGGCCCGCCCGGACCCTCGGCGATCCTGGCGTGGTCCAGAGCCTTGATCACTTCGTCCTGCCGGAGCGAGCCTGCTTCCTTCACCGCGGCCTCCCAGAACTTCAACCCGCGATAGAGGCCGGTGCAGGCGCTGCCGGCGGTGAATTTTGCATTGCCGGGGAAGATCCGGTCGTACTCATTGAGGAGCCCGGCGCCGAATGCGTCACCGACGCTGCGGTAGTAGTCGAGGCAGCTGTACAGGCCCTCGACGTGCGCGGCCGGCGCAAAGTTCAGAAAGTTCTCGTCGAAGTAGGTGCACACCAGGTGTCCCCCGCGCTTGGCGAAGCCGGAGTTGTGCAGCAGTTCTAGGAACGGAAAGACCCCGGGGGGAACAATGGTGTTGAAGACTACCTCGGCGCCGCTGTCGCGGATCCTGGCGACGGTCTCGTGATAATCCGTGTGATCGAGCGGGTAGTACTCTTCGCCGACGATCTTGCCGCCGTTGGCTTCAACAAGTTCGCGAACCTTGCGGTTCATGGTGCGGGGCCAGATGTAGTCTGCCGATGGCAGGTAGAACTTCTTCGCTCCCGTCTTCCGCATCAGCCAGGGAATCATCGGTTCCACCTGCTGTGCCGGGACCGGGCCGGTGCAGAAGATGAGCGGATGGCTCTCCTCTCCCTCGTACTGTTCCGGATAGATGTAGAGCGTCTTTGCCTTTTCGACGACGGGCCCCTTGATCGCCTGTCGCGTGGAGCTGTAGATCCCGCCGAAAACGACGTGGACATGATCCTGCTCGACGAGCTTCGTCGCCTTGGCAGCGGCCACACTGTCGGTAGTGGCGCCGTCTTCCACGATGAGCTCGATCTGCCGCCCCAGCAATCCGCCGCGGGCGTTGATGTCGTTGATGATCATTGTGGCCACATTGGCGTCGGCGATGCCCGCGAACGAAAGCGCGCCTGTGAGCTCCGCGATGACGCCTACCTTGATCGATTGGTTCGATTCCTTCATGACACTCCCTCCTCTTTTTTCTTGACCGCTGGCGGTCATTCGTGTTCGATTGAGTACCAGTCATACCCCCACACATCGGGCCCTCGCATCGGGAGAGTTCCCTATTTTTTCGAGACAGCTTCGTTTAGGTGAATTTGTCGCTACCCTGGCGCTTGCGCAGGACAACGCGTTTGGCCAGCCCCTGGAGTCGCAATTGCGCTCCTGCCTGCTGGCGGTGTGGATCGCGGAAGCGGCGGGATGCGCGAGGGAAGTGCGCGATACCGCCTACTGGGTCGCGCTGCTGCGCTATGTCGGCTGCACCGGTCACGCTCACGAGGTGGCCACAGTCTTCGGCGACGAGATCGCCATCCGCGCGCAGACGCTGGTGCATGATGCCGGCAATCCCGCCGAAGTGATGCACGACGTGGTGGTCTTCGCGACCGCCGGCCGCTCAAAGGAAGAGGCCGAACAGATCGTCCAGATGATTCAGAAGACCGCGCACGAATGGGCGGTACACAACTTCAAGTCCGGCTGCGAAGTGGCCGACATGCTGGTGCAACGGCTCGAATTCGCGCCCGCGGTGCGCGAGGCCTTGCGCTTCACCTTTGAGCGGTGGAATGGCAACGGCTTTCCAGTACATGCAAAGGGCGATGCCATCCCGCTGGCGATGCGCGTGGTGCATCTGAGCCATGACATGGAGGCGATAGGCCGCCTGTTCTCGCCGGAGAGGGCCATCGAGGCCGCCCGCAGCCGCCGCGATCAGACCTACGATCCCGCCCTCGCCGACCTGTTTGTGCAACACGGAGCTACCTGGCTCGCGAAACTGGCGTCCATCGAACCATGGGACTCGGTGCTGGCGCTCGAACCCGAGCCGCATCGCATGCTCGAAGGGGAGGCCCTCGATAGGGCTCTCAACGTAGCGGCGGACTTCATCGATCTGAAATCGCCCTACATGGGCGGTCATAGCCGGCGATGCGCGGAGTTATGCGCAGAGGCGGCTCGCCGGCTGGGATATCCCGGCGACGCGGTAACCACTTTGCGCAGGGCGGCGCTGGTTCACGACTTCGGCACTACGGGCGTATCGAACTCGATTCTCGACAAGCGCGGCCCGCTCACCCGGGCAGAGTTCGACCGCGTCGAGCTTCACACCATGCTGACCGAGCAGATGCTGCGCCGCTCACCAGCGCTGGCGGACCTGAATCCGGCAGCCGCTGCGCATCATGAGAAATGCGATGGCTCCGGCTATCACAAGCGCACGCGCGCCGGGCAAGGTGGCGGGGGCGATCACGCATCGTGTGTCCTGGCGGCAACTGAAATCTATGTGGGAATGACAACCGACCGCGCCGACCGTGCGGCATTTGCGGCGGCGGATGCGGCTAAGGAACTACGCCGGCTGGCCTCTGAAGGCGTGCTGGAGCCTCGCGCCACAGAGGCTGTGCTCTCGGCTGCCGGTCACGATAACGGAAGTGCGCCCCCACTAAGCCGGGCGCAGAACCCCGGCGGGCTCTCACGGCGCGAAGTCGACGTGCTGCGGCTGGCTTCCCGGGGGTTCACGACGCAGGAGATCGCCGACCGGCTGTTCATTGCGCCGAAGACCGCCGACCACCATATCCAGCACATCTACAACAAGATCAACGTGTCGACACGAGCTGCCGCGGCGCTCTGGGCGATGCAGAACGCAATTGTTCAGTGAGTTTGGACGGGGCGGTCAGTGCGAGGGTGGGACATACTCCTTCGGCAACGCGGAGCCCTCGCCAAAGAAGAACTGCTCCATCTGCTCGACGAGGAACTGCTGCGCCTGGGGTGTCCATGGCTGAAGGCGGTACTCGTTCAGCAGCATCTTCTGGTGATTGACCCACTCATCCCAAGCCGTCTTGGAGACGTTCTTGAAGATCTTCTGGCCAAACTCCGAATCGAAGGGCGGCTCGTCCAGGCCCTCCATTTCCTTCTTGTATCGAACGCAAAATACCGTGTGCGCCATCCCCGATCACTCCCTGAGCCATTGTAGAGGAACCGGGTGCCGGGAGCAGGTCTCCACCAGCCAACGTGCAAAGCTCTTCAGGCCACGCAAGCCCAGTTTTCTCTTGACAATAGAGGCTGCGGGGATTTGTTCTATCTCAACCCAGCTTCGCGCGCCGAGGCTGTATGGCCCCACTTCTCCCCTTCTGTGCGGACCCGGCGCTTAGGTAGGGCAGCTCTACCTAATAACGCCCGATTCCCGATCTCGAAAGGAGTAGTTATGGCAGATTCGAACGCAACACCAGCGACTTCAGGACTCTCAGACAACGCCGCCGGGGCTATTGCCTACCTCACAGTGATCCCGGCGATCATCTTTCTGCTGATTGAACCGTTCAACAAGAATTCGTTTGTCAGGTTCCATTCTTTCCAGTGCATCTTCCTCTGTGTCGCAGCGATTGTGGTTGACATTGCATTCGGCATTCTGTTGATGGTCGTCGGCATGATTTTCCCGCTGGCGTTCCTGGGCGTCGTGCTCTGGCCGCTCTTAGCCTTGTTCTGGGTCGGCGTCGTAATTCTGTGCATCATCAACGCCTACCAGGGCAAGCGGTTTAGCCTGCCGTTCATCGGCAGCTTCGCCGCGAAGATGGCCGGAGCATAACCTCAAAAAGCTGCCGCTTGGCCCGGCCTCATGCCGGGCCTTTAGCGGCTGCGCCGCTTTTTCGCTTGCCGGCTTTTGCGGTTCGCGGGCGGCGGGCCGTCCTGCTTGCGCTTTTCCTTCCTGCGCTTCGATGGCGGCTTGGGGTCCTTGCGTCCCGTCAGCTTCAATTCTTCTTCCACCAGCGCAAATTGCAGCTTGCGCTCCTGCGCGAGCACGCGGTCCAGGATCACGTTCACGCGATCGCCGGCCCGGAAGCGACGGCCACTGTGCTCGCCTACGATTTCGTGGGTGTTCTCGCGCCATATGAAACGATCGCTGCGCAGCGTGTCGATGGGTACAAGGCCTTCCACGAAGAGATCCGTCAGCTCGACAAAGAGGCCGTATTTGCTCGGATTGAGCACCAGCGCCGCGAATTCGTCGCCCACACGGTCCTGCATGAAACGCACCTTCTTCCACTCGATCAATTCGCGCTCGGCGTCGGCCGCCCGCCGCTCAGCCTGGCTCGCTTCGTCGGCGATCTGGGCGAGTTCGGATTCGGGGAGCGGAGGTGAAATGAGGCTGGGGCTCGGGGGTTGGCGGAGAGGGGCCCCCACACTGGCAAAGCCAGGATGGGGCAACCCATGTCCTTGATCGTGTGGATGGGACCACGGAGAATCGAGCCGGCCTGAGGCGATGGTTCCTTTCCCTGAAACTCCCTCGCGCAGCAGCGCCTTCACAATGCGGTGAACAATCAGGTCGGGATAGCGGCGGATGGGCGAAGTGAAGTGGGTATAGGTGGGCGCAGCCAGAGCGAAATGGCCCTCGTTCACCTCTGAGTAGCGTGCCTGGCTCAGCGATCGCAGCATCAGGTAGCTGAGGATGCGCTCCTCCGGCTTTCCCTCGATGCGCGCGGCGAGTTTCTGGTACATCCGAGGCGTGACGGCGATCTCTTCGGGCACCTCATGCACCCTGGCCCGGCGGCCCTCTCCTCGCGCTTCGCGGCGCTCTCCGCGAGTCTGAATCCGTCGCACCGGAAGGGGCCCCAGACCAAGAGAATAGCCAAACGATGCTGCAAGCTCTTCGAACTGCATCACGCGGCGCGGGTCGGGCTTCTCGTGGATGCGATAGAGCGAGGGAACACCGAGATCCTCGATCCACGTGGCCACGCACTCATTGGCCGCGAGCATGAACTCCTCGATGAGCCGGTTGGCCCAGGTGCGCTCGGCGCGCGTAATGCCGCGCATCACGCCATGCTCGTCGAATTCGATCACGGGCTCGGGCAAGTCAAAATCGATCGACCCTCGTGCTTCGCGGCGCTGATTCATTAAAACGGCCAGGCGCTTCATACGCTCGAAGCTGTCAACCAACGGCGCATATTCGGTTCGCGCCACCAGATCGCCGTCGAGGATTGCGGAAACCGCCGTATAGGTCATCCGCTCTGCCGAGCGGATGACTCCCTCGACGATTTCATAGCTCTCGATGCGGCCGGCAGCGTCAAGCTGCATGATGCAGCTCAGAACCAGCCTGTCCTCGCGCGGACGCAGGCTGCAGATGTCGGTCGATAGCTCCTGGGGCAGCATGGGAATGGCGCGATCGGGGAAGTACACGCTGGTGCCGCGCAGGCGAGCTTCGAGATCGAGTTGCGAACGCGGCAGGACATATTGAGCCACGTCGGCGATGTGCACCTGTAACTCGTAGCCTCCACCCGCACGCTCCGTGACGAGAACCGCATCGTCGAAGTCCCGGGCCGTTTCGCCATCAATCGTCACGATGGGCAGGTCGCGGAAATCGGCTCTGCCGGCGGCAGCTTGCGGATCGAAGTACGCGACCCTGCGGGCTTCGTCGAGAACGCTGTCCGGGAAGATCCGCGGCAGTTGATGCTTGCGGATCATCATCTCCACGTCGACGCCAAAGTCATCGGGCGAGCCGAGGACCTCGATCACACGGCCAACCGCCGGGCGCGTCGGCGTGGGCCAGCTCGTGATCTCCACGTCGACAACCAATCCATCCAGGCTTTGGGGTTGGGAACGAGGGTGCGCCTCCGCACCCAGCACGCGATGCGGCGTCGCCGCGGCCGACGAGGGAGGAACCTCCTGGCCTCGGGGAATGAGGATGGGTTGGCTCATGCGGTCGTCGAAGGGAATGACCACGTTCCCTGGGCCGCGATCGTCTCGACCGAAGCGAAACGTACCTACCACGGTCGGGTTGCGGCGTTCGAGAACCCGGAGGATCCGTCCGGCGCGCCGGCCATCGGCCTTGGGAGGGTCGCACTCGACCAGTACCTGGTCACCCTGCATGGCGCCCCCGAGTTCAGCGGGCGGGACAAAGATGTCTTCTTCAATCCCTGAGTCAGGGGCGCGGCCCGGCGTTCGATTTGGCCGGACAAAGCCGTATCCGTCGCGATGCAGATCGAGCCGGCCGGCAACGAGGTTGTCTCGACTCCCGGTCTGGCGCGAATCTGCGGGCCGCGGAATGCTCCATTGTTCACGGTCGATTTGCGCGAGCTGCCCGCGGACCGTGAGGCGCGCCAGTTGCTCGAGCAGCAGGCGCCGTTCCCGTCCGCCGCCGAGGCCCAGTTCGCGGACCAGTTGCTTATAGCCGGCCTTCCGGCCAGGTGAGGCCGCGATGCGGGCGAGCAGTTCGCGATCGGTCATGCCAACTCCAAAATAGGACATCGGCTCGCCGGCCAAAGTGCCGCCGAACCGGTTTCACCTATCTGTAATGCTTGGTTTTGCCCCTGGCGGCCGGATGGAGTATCGTCTCAATTAACTGTACGTCTCTCAAGTAACCTATCAGCTCGTTGATTGTGGCATAGTTCGTCATAGAATATGGATCAGCGATCTGTTTTACGGCCTGTGCGGGGTAGCAAGCCCGCTGGGCCATTCAGGATTTTTTGAAAGAAGAAGCAACCCGGCGAGCGTGCATCGCAGTTTGGGTTCGCGCCATTGGCCAATTGCCTTGGCATCCCCTCGTCCCGCAGGGACAGAAAAGGAACTACCTTGACAGCAATGTGGAAACCAAGCCAATCGGAACCCCAACACACCCCCTCCACCCCGGAACCGGTGCGTCCGGCCCCCGTCGCGCCGACTCATGAGGCCTCAAGCCGCGCCGGCGTGGCGGCTGGCGACCAGGCGGTGATCGGCAAGGGTCTTTTCGTGAAGGGCGAAGTCTCGGGAACCGAGTCGCTCTATATCGACGGAAAGGTGGAAGGCTCGATCAGCCTGCCGGGAAATCGCGTGACTGTCGGCCGTAATGGCCAAGTGAGCGCGAACATTACCGCACGCGAAGTGGTGGTGCTGGGTAAGGTGCGCGGGAATGTGACGGCCACCGATCGCGTTGACATCCGCGCCGAGGGCGCACTCAGCGGCGATGTGGCTGCGGCTCGCATCAGCATTGAAGACGGTGCGTTCTTCAAGGGCGGCATCGATATTCGCAAGCCCGACGGCAAGCCGGCGGCTGCCGGCGCCACGAACTCGGCGCCCGCCCCGGCGATTCACGAAGCACCCAAGCCGGTCACGGTTTAGCGGCCGGTCCCAGGGCTGCGCAATCGCCAGCCTTCACGCTATAAGCCGGGCGCCTCCGCACGCGGAGGCGCTTGTGTTTGCGCGTTTGTGTACCCGGAAAGAAACTGCTCACGCAAGCCGTAACATCTTCAACGCCATCCTGGGCAGCGCCGAGCCGGTTCGCTCCAGGACCACCTTCGCGATGACGAGCCAGATCAGGGTGCCTGCGCCGACGACCGCCGCATCGGTCCAGCGGCTGTGATGGAACCATGCCGCTGAGAAGACGTGCAGGCTGGTGCGGCGCGACCCCCACGCCAACAACCACGCTGCCGCACCACCTCCGACGGCCGCGAGCAGGCACCGGCCCATCTCACGGTAATCAAGACTGGCAAGCGTAACGATCCGGCGCCGATGCAACAGCGCTGCGATGGTCAGTGTCTGCAATGCGATCCCGATGTTGGAGGCCAGCGCCAGCCCAGTCATTCCCAGCGCGCGGTCGAGCAAGGCGTAAATGGGCAAAGAAACGAACGTGACAATGGTGCTGGCAGCCATGGGCACAAAGGTGTTTCCGGCGGCGTAAAACGCGCGCGCGTAAACCGCCTGCGCCGACCACAGAAACAGAGAGACGGAGAAGATGGCGAAATAGAAGGCGCACTGCCGGGAATCAGCCGGCGAGAAGCGTCCGCCGGTCATGACCAGGTCGATGGCGGGCCAACCGAGCGCGATCATATATGAGGCGGCGAGCAGGCCCAGCGACACGACCCGCGAAACCGAGTCGGAAACATGGGTGGCAAATTCATTACGGCGATGGCTTGTCCACAGGCTGGCAAAAAAAGGCATGGATGCCGCTGCCGCGGCCTGCGCCAGCATCGACATAGGCGCAGAAAAGAACTGCTTCGCATAGTTGAACAGGGTGACCGCGCCCCCGACCTGCGAGGCAAAGTGGCCGATGATCCAGTTGTCGGCCGTCACCAGCGAAATGCCGGCCATCAGCGGCAGAGACAGCCGCACCCATTCGCGGAAACCCTCGTCGCGCCAATCGAGAATTACGCGGTAGCGAACACCGGCGCGGCGGGCGAAAATCGCGTTCAGCAGGAAGGGGCCCGCTACGGCGCCGGCCACCGTACCGATAGCCAATGAAGAGACGCCGGCATGCTTCATCAATACGATTCCGCCGACGATGGTGCCGAGGCCGTAGATCAGTGGTGATACGGCTTGCACGCTGAACTGCTTGCGCACCAGCAGGACCGCGCCGAAGATTCCGCCGGCAAAAAAGCACAATTGCGCAGGCAGCAGAATGCGCGTCAGGAGAACGCAAACAGCGGCCTTCTTCGGGTCGAATCCGCTGAACCACCAGCGCACGTACCAGGGGGCGAAGATTTCAGCGAGAACGATGGCCGCGCCCAGGACCAGGTACATGGTGGTGAGGATGACCGAAAGCGAACGCTCACCCTCGGCCTCGCGTCCTGCTTCGCGATAGCGCGTGAGGATGGTGACAAAGGTGATGGAAGCCGCGCCACCGACGAGGAAGTAGGAGATCATGTCGGGCAGCACGAAGGCGGCATTGAACGCATCGGCCTGCATGCCGCTCCCCAGCAGCCATGCGATGTACTTCACGCGAACCAGGCCGATGATGCGCGACAGGAATGTGGAGACCATGAGCAGCACAGTGGCGGAGAAGACATTATGGGTGCGCGAAGGGCGCAGTACATCCCATCCGCGCTTCCACCACGGACGGCGGGGCGTGGCCGTTTCAGTGCCGGCTGCGAAGAGCGGCGGCGGGGAATCCTGGCTTGACGGCTCGCTGGTCACTGCTGTCGATTCTACTGGGATCAGTGCATTCAGGCTGCGCGGCCCAGACCTGTCCGCGTATTCTGTTCCCCATGAGGCACTGCATCCGTTTGCTTCCCGTTGTCGCGTTCTTCTGTATTCTGGCGGCGACTCCCGCCCAGGTCATTCACGGGCGCGACGGCATCAAGCTTCCCCCTCCGCCCCAGGCCGCTGCCGTTCCCGTCAAGGATCAGTACTTCGGCACGACCGTCGTCGACAACTATCGCTGGCTGGAGAATGCCAACGGCGACGAGACCAAGGCCTTCGTCGATCAGGAGAATGCTTATACCGAGCTGTATCTCAAGCAGGCGCACATGCGCTCGCAAATTGCCGACGATCTTGACGCTCTGGAGCATGTGAGCAGCTGGACCGAGCCCATCCAACGTGGAAGCGATCTCTTCTTTGAGAAAACCCTCGCCGGCGAGGATCAGGCATCGATCTACGTGCGCCCTGGCTGGGCGGAAAAAGACAAACGGCTGATTGACCCGGCGCAGTTCAGCCGCGACCCGAACACTTCAGTCGACCTGGCGGACGTGTCGCGCGACGGGACGCTGGTGGCATACCAGGTTCGCGAGGACGAGACAACGGTCCGCGTCTACAACATGAAGACCGGTAAAACGCTCCAGGATGAACTGCCTTCAGCGGTCTACTACACGGTGAACTTTACCCCTGACGGTTCCGGCCTGATCTATGCACGCACCAATGAAAGAGGCTCTCTTGTCTTCCAACACGTCCTTGGCACGCGAAACTCGCAGGACAAGCTGATCTTCGGCAATGAATTCCGCGGCGAGAAGCTCGGCCCTCTCGATTTGATCGAGGCCGGTATCACCGACGATTACCGCTATCTCGTGCTCGAGATCGACCGCGGCATACCCGCAAAGCGCGTCGACATTGTTTACCGCGACCTGACCAAGCCTGATTCCTTCTTCAACATCCTCATCTGGGGCGTGGACTCTCGTTTTGCCGCTGCCTGGTACAAGGGCGCCTGGTATGTGAAGACCGATTACAAATCCCCCAATGGGCGGATCATGAAGGCCGATCCGGGCGTGATGCCCGACGCATGGAATACGGTAGTGCCGGAGGGCCCAAACGCCATCGACTCTTTCAGCATCGTGGGCGGCAAGATCTATGTGAAGCGGCTCAAAGACGTGCAGACTGTGATCACGGCGTACACGCTGGACGGCAAACCCGCCGGCGACGTTTCCTTTGACGGCATCGGTTCGGCAAGCAACGTTTCCGGGCGGGCATCCGATCGCTACGGTTTTTTCACCTTCGAATCGTTCATCGTGCCGCCCACCATCTACCGGCTCGACACGCAATCCGGAAAGCGCGACGTGTTTGCGCAACCCAAGGTGCCCTTCGATTCAAGCCAGTATGAGTTGAAGCAGGTCTTCTATACCTCGAAGGACGGCACGCGAGTTCCTATGTTCATCGCCGGGAAGAAGGGATTGAAACAGGACGGCACCGTGCGTCTGTTGATGACCGGCTACGGCGGGTTCCAAGTGGGCATGGTTCCGGAGTGGAAGCCGGCGTGGGCCTGGTGGATTGAACAGGGCGGATGGTTCGCGCTGCCGAACCTGCGCGGCGGCGACGAGTACGGCGAACATTGGCACGAGCAGGCGATGTTCGAAAAAAAGCAGAATGTCTTTGACGATTGGTTCGCTGCGGCACAATATTTGATCGACAACAAGTACACCTCGCCCGAACACTTTGCCATCCGCGGGCGATCCAACGGCGGGCTGCTCATGGGAGCGTCCATCACCCAGCGGCCCGATCTGTTTTCGGCTGTCTGGTGCGGCTATCCGCTTCTGGATATGTTGCGGTACCAGAAGTTCGAGCAAGGGTCCCACTGGGTAACGGAGTATGGTTCAGCTGAAAAGCAGAGCCAGTTTCAGTACCTGGTCAAATACTCGCCCTACCAGAATGTGAAGCCCGGGGTGAAGTATCCTGCAGTTTTTTTCTGGACCGGAGCGAGCGACACGCGGGTAGACCCGCTTCACGCACGCAAAATGACCGCGCTTCTGCAGGCTGATTCGACAAGTGGCCGGCCCATCCTGTTGCATTACAGCCTCGTCGGAGGCCATTCCGAGGGCGTGAGCGTTCAGCAGGAGATCCAGGACGATACCGACGAGCTGACCTTCTTATGGACCGAAACAGGACAAGCTCCGGCGCAGAAGTAAGCCTGTTCTCATTGGTGTCCGGCGGCTTCGGCAGAGACACGTGGATTGTCAACGTGCCGCCTCAAGACCTCGTCTTCTTTTCCGATAAGAAATTCTGAGTGCGGCATTCTTGCGGCGGGTTATGGGCCGGGAAGGTCTCGATGCTGGCGCGAAACCGGGTGGAACGCGCTTCGGCGGCCCGTGCAAGGGGCCTTGAACGACAGGCTCCAACCAAAACGTGCCGGTAAGGCGCAAGGGTTCAGGCAGGGTGCGTTCCAAATATGATTCTGCAAGCTGAGCTGGAAACCGCGAATATCGACGATCAGCAGGAAGGCGAGCGGGTCGCCGCGCTGGTGGCGACGGGGATTCTCGATACGGAATCGGAACCGAGTTTCGATGCCGTTACCCGTCTGGCAGCCGAATACTTCAAAGCGGACACGGTCCTTCTTGGTTTTGGGGACGAGAGCCGATTGTGGA
>Ga0335069_10008766_pt1 | contig 14433 bp, 16 predicted proteins | sample Lox_Sample_11_FD_206714 | JGI IMG/M metagenome (GOLD analysis project Ga0335069, IMG submission 206714) | Soil microbial communities from Loxahatchee National Wildlife Refuge, Florida, United States - Lox_Sample_1.1 | ecosystem: Environmental > Terrestrial > Soil > Wetlands | place: USA... | reverse complement strand
GCCCATGGCGGCCACGGCTGTATATCGGTGACCTCGAACGTGGCGCCGGAGGCTTGCGTGGCCTTCTTCGAAGCTTGCCTGAAGGGCGACATGGGCGCCGCCCGCGCGCTCCAGGACCGGCTGATCCGCCTGCACCGAGCGCTTTTTTTGGATGCGTCGCCCGCGCCGACCAAGTTCGCCCTGGCGACGCTGGGCCTCTGCGCGGAAGATTCGCGCCTGCCGATCGCGCCCTGCTCGGACGCCGTCAAGCCAGCCATCCTGGCGGCGCTGCGCGAGGCCGGCGTCCTTTAGGCCATGTCGAAGCTCATCGCCGAGAACCGGCGCGCGCGGTTCGACTACTTTCTCGAGGACAAGCTCGAGGCGGGCCTCCTCCTGACCGGGACGGAGGTGAAGGCGCTGCGCCAGGGCAGGGCCAACATCGCCGAGTCCTACGCCGCGGTAGAAGGGCGGGAAATCTCCCTTATCAACGCCCACATTCCGGAATACGGACCCGCCAACCGCTTCAACCACGAGCCGCGCCGCCCGCGGAAGCTGCTCCTGCACCGGCGCGAGCTCGACAAACTGATTGGGGCCGTGCAGCGGGAGGGCCGGACGCTCATCCCGACCCGGCTCTATTTCAACGACAGGGGCCTGGTGAAGCTGGAAGTCGCTCTCGCCAAGGGCAAGAAGGCGCACGACAAGCGGGCCACCGAAGCCGATCGCGATTGGAAGCGTGAGCAGGGCAGGTTGATGCGCGACAGGGGCTGACTTTCGGTCACCCCAGGGCTTCCCTGGCTTTCCGAAACACGTCCTCGAACATCGCCGCCGTCAGCCGTCCGGTGTTCGTGTTCAGCCGCGAGCAGTGGTAGCTGTTGATGAGGACGTAGCCGGCCACCTCGCCGCACGCGCCATGACCGCCAGGGAGCGCCAGCGGCTTCAACCCCAGCGCCCTCAGCACATTGCGCCTGGCGACATCGCCCAGCGTCACTATCACGCGCAGGCGGGGCAGGGCGGCGATGCGGGCGGCCAGGAAGGGACGGCAGGTCGTCTCCTCGGCGGTTTCCGGCTTGTTGCCGGGGGGAGCGCAGCGGACGGCGTTGGTGATCATGCAATCGACGAGGGTGAGGCCGTCGTCAGCGCAGGCGCGGTAGAGGCCGCGGGCGAAACCCATCTTCAGCAAGGTTTCGTAGAGAAGCATCCCGGCGTAATCGCCGGTGAAGGGCCTGCCCGTCCGGTTTGCCCCCGCACGCCCCGGTGCCAGGCCCACGACGAGGAGTCGCGCGTCGACGTCGCCAAAGGAGGGCGCCGGCCCGTTCCACCAATCCGGATGCGCCGCGCGGTTCTCCTGGCGGTAATGGGCCAGGCGAGGGCAGAGCGGACAATCGCGAGGCGGCTCCGGATCAGTCTTCGGCGTCCGCTCGGCTGTGATTTTCATTGTGGGTCTTGGCCTTCGTCTCCTGGATGAAGCGCGGCAGGCGCGCCGGCCGGCCGATCACGTCGGCGAGGTCGGCCATGTCGATGAAGGTGTCGGCCTGGCGGCGCAGGTCGTCGGAAGCCATGGGCGGCTGCGACTTGATGGTCGAAACCACGGTCACCCGCACCCCTTTGCGCTGGACCGCCTCCACCAAACGTCGGAAATCGCCGTCGCCGGAGAAGAGCACGACGTGATCGACCCGATCGGCGATCTCCATCATGTCGACCGCCAAGTCTACGTCCATATCGCCGCGCCAGCGCTTGCGCCCCTGAGTGTCCACATATTCGCGGGCGGTCTTGGTGACGAGGGTGAAGCCGTTGTAGTCCAGCCAATCGACGAGGGGCCGAATAGGCGAATAATCCTGATCCTCCACCAGCGCCGTGTAGTAATAGGCGCGGACCAAAACGCCCCGCGTGCAGAACTCTTCGAGCAGCAGCCTGTAGTCGATGTCGAAGCCCAGGCCCTTGGCCGAGGAATAGAGGTTGGCGCCGTCGATGAAGAGGGCGATCCGTTCGCTGGGATAAAAGGTCATCGGTGAAAATCCTTCAAGAAAATGCCAGTGGCGCTCGGGGCCCTTGGGGCCCTTGGGACGAGGCGGTGATCCTCGCGCTGGGCGGAAATTTGGCTGGATCCTTCGCCAGCCAGGAAGCCCTCTTCGATGCGGTCCTTTCCCGGGCGCCGTGCGCGGGGCTGCGCGTCGTGAAAAAGTCGAGCTGGTGGCGTTCGGCCGCTTGGCCAGATCCAAGAACGCCTGACTATCTCAACGGGGTCCTCATTGTCGAGACGACATTGCCCCCTCTGGAAGTCCTCGGCGTCGCCCTGAAGCTGGAGGCTGAATTTGGCCGCGCGCGCTCGCAGGTCAATGCTCCGCGGACGTTGGATATCGACCTGGTGGCCTACGGCCGGCGGACGATCAGCTCGTCGGAACTGATCCTGCCGCATCCGAGGGCGCACGAACGCTATTTCGTCATGGGGCCTCTGGCCGAGATCGCGCCGGATTGGCGCCATCCGGTCCTGGATCTGACGGCGAGGGACCTGGCCGCCGCGGCCCCAGTCGGGCGAGACGCGCGGCCGCTCGAAGAAGGCTGAAAGGCGCCGCATTGCGCGCGCGCCCGTCAGGCTCTATCTTTCCAGGTTCGATTTCCCTCACTGAGAGAGTTTCATGGCGCGCGTCACCGTCGAAGATTGCATCGACAAGGTCCCCAACCGCTTCGGGCTGGTGTTGCTGGCCGCCCATAGGGCCAGGGCCATTTCCGCCGGCGGCCAGATCCTGGTCGATCGCGACAACGACAAGAACCCTGTCGTGGCGCTGCGCGAGGTGGCCGATGACGCTCTGGACGCCGAGGAGCTGCGCGAGGCTCTGATCGGCACCTTGCAACGTGTCGACGAGCATTCGGAGGCCGAGGAAGAGGCCGAGACGCTCGCCCTGCTGGCCGATCCCAGCCACATGCAAATGAGCGAGCAGGAGCTGGTGCGCGCCCTGCAAAGCGACCGCGATGGTGGTCAGGAGGAGCGCTACTGAGTCCGGAAGGCGCAGATTCGCTCGCCCTTCAGACGACCCCGACGGCCGTTCCGGTCAAGGACGGCCCGCCGCCCGCGCTCAAGTCCGATGCGCGCCGGTTTCTCAGACAATATGAGCTCATCGACCGCGTCAGGGCCTACGACCCTACGGCCGACGAGGCGCTGCTGAACCGCGCCTATGTCTACGCCATGCGCGCGCATGGCTCGCAGAAACGCGCCTCAGGCGACCCCTATTTTGCGCACCCCATCGAGGTGGCCGGCATCCTGACCGACTACCGGATGGATACCTCCACCATCATCACGGCCCTGCTGCATGACGTGATCGAGGACACCGAGGTCACCCGCGAGGACGTGGAGAGCAACTTCGGGCCGGAAGTCGCGGGTCTGGTGGAAGGCGTCACCAAGCTGTCACGCCTGGCGCTCACCGCCGAACACAAGCGGCAGGCCGAGAACCTGCGGAAATTCATCTTCGCCATTTCGCGCGACGTGCGCGTGCTGCTGGTCAAGCTCGCCGACCGGCTTCACAACATGCGCACCCTTCACTTCATCAAGAACGCGGCCAAGCGCGAGCGGATCGCCCGCGAGACCCTGGAGATCTACGCCCCCCTGGCCAGGTCGATCGGGTGCCACCGCATCTGCATCGAACTGGAGGAGCTGGCCTTCTCGCAGCTCAATCCGGTCGCCCGGAACGCCATCATGCGCCGGCTGGACGCCTTGCGCGCCAACCAGGGCGAGGCGGTCGCGCTGGTCAGCCGGGAGATCTCAGAGCGGCTGGAAGAGGAGGGGATCGCCGCGCGGGTCTTCGGCCGCGAAAAGCATCCGTACTCCATCTGGCGCAAGCTCCAGCGCAAGTCGATCGGCTTCTCCCAGCTCTCCGACATCTACGCCTTCCGCGTGATCGTCGAGTCCGAGGAGGATTGCTACCGCGCCCTGGGCGTCATCCACCGCGCCTGGCCCTGTGTGCCTGACCGCTTCAAGGACTTCATCTCCACACCCAAGCGGAACAACTACCGCTCCATCCACTCCACCGTCGTCGGACCGCGCGGCATGCGCATCGAGATGCAGATCCGCACCGAGGCCATGGACCGGGTCGCCGAAGAAGGGGTGGCGGCGCACTGGCGCTACAAGGATGAGAGCTACGGCTTCGATCCGGACGCCGCGATGGCGGACGGAGGCCGCGACCCTCTCGCCAACCTGCGCCAGCTGGTCCAGCTTCTGGAGCACGGCGGCGACTCCGAAGAGCTGATTGAGCACGCCAAGCTCGAGATGTTCCTCGACCAGGTTTTCGTCTTCACGCCGAAGGGAGGCCTCATCAGCCTGCCGCGGGGCGCCTTGCCGCTCGACTTCGCCTACGCCGTGCACACTGACGTCGGCGACACCTGCGTCGGCGTCAAGATCAACGGCGAGCTTCGTCCGCTGCGCACGGAGCTGCAGAACGGCGACGTGGTCGAGGTGATCCGCGGGGCCAAGCCGCAAGCGCCCCCCGACTGGCGGTCGCTGACGATCACCGGCCGCGCCCGCTCTGCCATCCGTCGCCACATCCGCCATGCGGAGAAAGAGGAGTTCCTGCGCCTGGGCAAGGCGTCCCTAGACCAGGTCTTTGAGCAGGCGGGCAAGGACAGGGCGGGCGTATCCTTACGCCCCGCGTTCGAGCGCTTCGCCCTAACCTCGGAAGGCGATCTCTACGACGCTATCGGCCGGGGTCGGATCACGCCGATCCAGGTGCTGGAGGCGGTCTTCCCGGCGCTGAAGGACACCGAGCGCGCCGCCGCCCTGGCGCGGCGGAAGATCGAGGACGGCAAGGAAGCCAGGCTCTATGTGCGAGGCGGAGGCCTGACGCCCGGCGTCACCCTGCACTTCGCCTCATGCTGCAAGCCTCTCCCCGGCGATCGCATCGTGGGCATCGTCGAGCCTGGACGAGGTCTTGCCGTGCATACGATCGACTGTCCGGAGCTTGCGCGCTTCGAAGACCAGGAGGACCGCTGGCGCGACCTTCAGTGGACGCCCAAGGCCGAGTACGACACCATTTCTCAGGCGCGGTTGAGAGCTACGGTTCGCGACGCCCCCGGCGTCCTCGGCCAAGCCTGCACGATCATCGGTGAAGCGGGCGGCAACATCGTCGGGCTGCAGATGCTGCATCGCCATTCATCCTTCTTCGACGTCGACATCGACATCGAGGTCAAGGATGCGCGCCATCTGACCCATATCGCAGCCGCCCTGCGAGCCTGCCCGTCGGTCGAGACCGTCGAGCGCGCCAGAGGCTGACTAGTCGGAACCGTCAGGCCGCTCCGAAAGCCCGTGGCCCTTCCTCGGCCATGTTGGCGCAGTCCCGCTCCCTTTGCGAGGCAGGATGCGCCGCCAGCACGATCTCCTCCAACAGAAGCGACTTGTATGGGCTGACGACGAGACGGACGTTTTCGCCGGGTTTCAGGTCGCGCGTGACGCGGTGGTCGCCGAAGTCTTCCGTGAGCCTGACGATCTGCCCACTGCCAAGAACGTTCTCGATAAAGACGAGGGTGGTCACGAAACGCTCGCGCCGCTGAGCCGTGGCTCGCCCTCGCCGAACCGGCTGACCAAGCGGTCGATTTCGCTGGCCTTGAAGCCGCCGTCGCTCCGCCGCGAAGCCATCGAGGAATGCCCCGCACAATAGGAGCCGCGGCCGGCGCGCAGGCGCCCGCAGAAGCCGAAGGAGGCGTCGTCGGGGTCGCCGATCGGCCAGCGGCAGCCGTGGGCGCTCAAGGTCTGGATGTTGGCGGTGGGCGCCACTTCGAAGGGAGCGGCGCGGGTTGGCCTGGGAGCCCTGGGCGCTGCGGGTCTTGCGCCGGCCTCGTTCGTCGGGCGGCGGCGCGCCAGGTTGGGGGGGCGTCCTCCGAGGGGCCTCGGCCCCGTCGGCGTTTCGCGGGCGGAGATGCCCAGGCGATGGACCTTGCCGATAACCGCGCTGCGGCTGACCGCGCCCAGCCGTCTGGCCACCTGGCTGGCGCTTAAGCCTTCGCGCCACATACGGGTCAGTTCAGAGATACGTTCGTCGGTCCAATCCACGGCAAGCCCCCCAAAAAAGGTCGTCCGGATCGGTCCGACGATGTGAAGCCGGACCACAAACCCGCTGCTGTATTTGTAGCTTATTGGGGGTTTCCTATGTGGAGCGATGCTGCACGCTGCCGCACCTGTTAACCAAGTCTATTAATGATATGTAAACGAAGTATACATCAAATATTAAGCGCGTGTTCGTCGCGATGCGCGCTGAGTGGCCGCCTCGTGACGGAGCAATGGAGTTGATATTAGAGGTTGACCAGATTTCCTCGCCGGGCGTCGCGGTTGAAATGTGTCGAAAGAATGCCAAAATCACGCTCAGTCCGGCGCTGCAGGTGGGGTAAAGCAGCTTCACAGCGGCGGCGTTTGTTGTCCCCTGAGACGCGAATGTTAACCATGTCGCGCCGGCGACGCGCTCGATAAGGACCGCGTCGTTTGTCTTACGGGGACGACAAGTTTGCATCCGGTGACATGTCCGAGCCGCGGAAAGAACGCCGTTTTTTTAGAGCGGCCATCCTGAATGCCTATGCCGAAGCCGCCCGATCATTGGGCGTCGACCCCTTCCATATGCTGCGCAAGGCCAGGTTGCCCGTAAGTGCGCTCGAAGCGCCGGATCAGATGATCCCGGTCGATCAGTTTCAGCAATTGGTGGAGTCGACGGCGCGAGCCGCATCCTGCGAAACCTTCGGTCTCCTAGTTGGTAAGTGCTTTCGCCTGTCGATGAAGGGGCCTTTGGGCCTGCTGGCCCATGAGCAGGCGACGCTGGGCGGCGCCATAGAAATCTTCCGCCGCTACATCCGCTATCAAAATGACAACCTCGAAATTCGCACGCTTGAGCGCGACGGCGGTATCTTGTTCGCGCCTTTTCTTCTTAGCGCCCAGACGCGGCGCGATCGACACATGGTCGAGATGTCCCTGGCCATGTACGTGCAGATCATTCGCGACCTGATCGGCCAGGAATGGCGCCCGACTAGGGTCTGTTTCGTCCACGCCGCGCCCCGCGATCTGCTCCCCTATGAGTCCTTCTTTGGAGCCGTCGAGTTCGGGGGCGACGTGAACGGATTCTTCCTTTCACATGCGGACTTGCAGACGCCGCTGCCCGACAGCGACGCCGCGATGGCCCGGGAAATCACCCGCTTGATCGAACGGGGCGGCTCCCCGCCCGGCGCCGCGTTGTCCGATCGCCTGCGTGATCTGATTGTGAACCTTCTGCCTGAGGGCCACTGCACGGTGGACGCCGTGGCCCAGCATCTGGGCGTGGATCGGCGGACCATCCACCGGCGACTAGCCGCAGAGGGGCGGTCCTTCACCCAGCTGCGCGAGGAAGCGCGCCGAGAACTGGCGGCCGAACAGGTGCGCCACGGAGAACAGCCGCTCAGCGTCGTCACCCACATGCTTGGCTTCTCGAGCCAGAGCACCTTTTCGAGATGGTTCAGACAGACCTACGGAATGCAGCCAAGCGAATACCGCCGGCTTTCGCACGACATGTGATCGAGCATTGACGCGCGCTCGCCTTGTTCTCGCGATTTAGGGGCAAGGACGCTACATGGGGGACATGAACGCCGATCGTCCCGCAGCCGCTGGCAGGCTCCGCCTAGGGGTCAACATCGACCACGTGGCCACAATTCGAAATGCGCGCGGCGAAGGCTACCCCGACCCGGCCAGGGCGGCCGACATCGCCATGGCCGCCGGCGCGGACGGCATAACAGCACACTTGCGGGAAGATCGCCGCCATATCTCCGATGCGGACATTGAACTCCTGGCGCAGCTGACGCGCCGGCGTGGCAAGCCGCTCAATCTGGAGATGGCGGTGACCGCGGAGATGGAGGCCATCGCCCTGCGGCACGTCCCCCACGCGGTCTGCCTGGTGCCCGAGCGTCGCGAGGAGGTGACGACGGAAGGCGGTCTGGACGTGGCTGGCGGTCTCGACCGCATCACCGGCGCCGTGACCGCTCTGAAGGACGCGGGCATTCGCGTCTCGCTTTTCGTCGAACCCGACCTTGCGCAGATCGCCGCGGCGAAGGCGGTCGGCGCTCAGGTGGTCGAGCTGCACACCGGCGCCTACTGCCTCGCCGTTCGGAGCCGTGACGCCACCGCCGCACAACGTCTGGACGCCCTGCGACGGGCGGCGCTCGAGGCTGCGTCCCTGGGTCTGGAAGTCCATGCGGGACACGGCATCGACTATGAGACTATCGCCGCCGTGGCGGCGATACCACAGGTGATCGAGCTGAATATCGGCCATTTCCTGATCGGCGAGGCTATCTTCACTGGCCTCGATCCCGCCATTCGCCGGATGCGCGCCCTCATGGACACCGCGCGCGACGAGGTCGCCGCTTGATCGTCGGCCTGGGCTCTGACCTGACCGATATCCGGCGGATCGAAAAATCCCTCGTCCGGTTCGGCGAACGGTTCGTGACGCGGATCTTCACTGATGTCGAGCGAGCGCGCTCGGAGCGCAAGGCGGACCCCGCCGCCAGCTACGCCAAGCGGTTTGCGGCCAAGGAGGCGTGCGCCAAGGCGCTCGGAACCGGTTTCCGCGATGGGGTCTTTTGGCGGGATATGGGGGTGGTGAACGCCCGGTCCGGTCAGCCGACCATGGCGCTCACTGGCGGCGCGGCGGCGCGGCTGGCGGCCATCATTCCGCTCGGCTGGGAAGCGAGGATCCATCTCTCCTTGACGGATGACCACCCCTACGCCCTGGCCTTCGTGGTGATAGAGGCGCTTTCTCCGCGGGAGTTGGCCGCGCGCGCCGAGACGCTTGCGGCCGGGAGGGCGAGTGTCTAGCTACGGCGGCCCATCACGCGGAGAAGCGACCTTCCTATGACCAATGCGGCGGCCAAGCCTCAACCGGCGAAAAAGCAAGGCGCCGCGCAGGAACTCCTCGAGATCGCCAAGACGGTGATCTACGCCCTGGCGATCGCCCTGGCCATCCGCGTGCTTCTGTTCCAGCCCTTCACCATACCGTCGGCCTCCGAAGAGCCTAACCTCTATCGGGGCGACTACATCATCGTCTCGAAGTGGTCATACGGCTGGAGCCGCCATTCCATTCCGTTCAGCCCGCCGATCTTCAAGGGTCGGCTCTTCTTCCACCCGCCGGCGCGCGGAGACATCATTGTCTTCAAACTGCCGTCCAGCGGACACATCGACTACATCAAGCGTTTGATTGGCTTGCCGGGCGATCGCATCCAGCTGCGCGCAGGCCAGCTCTACATCAACGACCAGCTGGTTCCAGAGAAGTCCTTGGGTTCGAGCTGGGGCGATCTGCCGGGCGGGTGGCAACCGGTCTTGCACAAGGAAGAGACCAATCCCGAAGGCCGGCGCTACGTGATCCAGACCGCAACCATGCCTGGCGGGGCCGATGATACGGGCGTCTATGTCGTGCCGCCGCATTGCTATTTCATGATGGGGGATAACCGGGACGACTCGGCCGATAGCCGCTTCGATCCGGGCCTAGAGCCGGACGATCCCAAGCTCGGCGGATGCGGCTGGGACAGCGCCCTCGATGAGAAGGTCGGAAGCCAGACCGGCGTCGGCTTCGTTCCTGAAGAAAATCTGGTCGGCAAGGCGCAGATCATTCTGCTGTCCTGGGATACCGGCGCCGACGAGGGCGACACCTCCAAGGCCACGCTGTTCAAGCCCTGGACCTGGTTCACCGACGCGCGGCCCGCGCGCTTCTTCCGGATCCTCCATTGAGGCGGCGTCGGCATGGATAGGCGCGCGGCCGCCATCGCCGACCTCGAGGTTCGCCTCGGATACGTCTTCGCCGACCGCCAGCTGATCGATTGCGCCTTGACCCACGCCAGCGTCGCTGGCGCGCAGGACAATGAGCGATTGGAGTTTCTGGGCGACCGGGTGCTCGCGCTCATCATCGCCGAGGCCCTGGTGGCCGACGAGCCCGCGGCCGAAGCCGGCGCCCTCTCCAAACGTTTGCACGTGCTGGTCAGCCGGGAGGCCTGCGCCGAGGTGGCGCGTGCGCTCGGCGTCGGTCCCGCGCTCCGGCTCCCCGGCGGCGAGACCCGTCGCGGGGCGCGTGAGCAGATCAGGGTCCTGGCGGACGCCTGCGAGGCCGTGATCGCGGCGCTCTACGTGGAGGCGGGCCTCGTCGTGACGCGGGAGAAGGTGCTGGCGGCCTGGGCGCCCCTGATTGCGGCGCCCCACGACGAGCGATCCGCCAATCCGAAATCCCGGCTCCAGGAATGGGCCGCCGCCGCCGGCCGGGGCGCCCCCATCTATCGCCTCCTCTCGCGCATGGGCCAGGACCACGCCCCCACCTTCACCGTGGAGGTCGAGGTGTCCGGGTCCGCGCCCGAAAGGGCCAGCGCCGGCTCGCGGCAAGCGGCCGAGAAGGCCGCCGCCCTTGCCCTGCTCGCCCGCGAGGAAGGCGTCGCATGACCCGAAGCGGATTCGCCGCCGTGCTCGGCGCGCCCAATGCGGGCAAGTCGACCCTGGTCAACAGGCTGGTTGGCTCAAAGGTCACCATCGTCACCCACAAGGTCCAGACCACCCGCTTCCCGATCCGCGGCGTAGCCGTCTGCGGCGAGAGCCAAATCGTCCTCGTCGACACCCCCGGCATCTTTCGCCCGCGCCGCCGGCTGGATCGCGCCATGGTGCGCGCCGCCTGGGATGGGCTCAAGGACGCGGACGCGGTCGTCATTCTCGTTGACGCCGAGGCGTTGCTGAACGCCGAGAAGCCGGGCGCCAAGGCGGCCGACAAGCTGGCCGCGGAGGACACGCAGGCGATCATCTCAGGTCTGAGGGTCGCCGGCCGAAAGGCGTTGCTGGTCCTGAACAAGGTCGATCGGGCGCCCCGCGAAGCGCTCCTGCCGCTGACCGAGCGTTTGTTCGATCCGGAGGTTCACGAGGAGGTCTTCATGATCTCGGCGGCGACGGGATCGGGCGTCGAAGAGCTTAAGCGTCGTCTGGCGGACCTGATGCCGGAGGGCCCGTGGCTTTATCCGGAGGATCAGGCGGCGGACCTTCCCGTCCGGCTGCTGGCCGCCGAGATCACCCGCGAGAAGGTCTATCTGCGCGCCCATCAAGAGCTGCCCTACGCCGCCGGTGTCGAGACCACCGCCTTCGAAGTTGGCAGGGATGGGTCGAACCGGATCGAGCAGACCATCTATGTGGAGCGCGAAGGACAGCGCGCGATCCTGATCGGCAAGGGCGGATCGACCTTGAAGTGGATCGGCGAGGCGGCGCGGCGCGAGCTTTCGGACATGCTCGGTGTCCCGGTGCACCTCTTCCTGACGGTGAAGGTAAGGCGCAACTGGGCCGACGAACCTGACGCCTACCGCGAACTTGGGCTGCCTTTCGATGTCTGAGGCGGCGTCGCCAGGCTGATCCGATGGAATTCGAGGACGACGCCTATGTTCTCGCCGCCCGCCCTCACGGGGAGACCGGCGCGATCGTCGATCTCCTCACCCTCGAACATGGCCGGCATGCCGCGCACGTGGCGGGGGGCGCCTCACGACGGCTCAAACCCCTGCTGCAACCGGGCGCCAAGGTGAGCGTCCGCTATCGGGCGCGCACCATCGAGCAGCTAGGATCCGCCAGCCTGGAGGCGGCCGGGGAGGGGCCGGCGGCTCTGTTCGAGGATCGGCTGTCGCTGGCGGGCCTGGGCGCGGCCGCGGCGGTCGCGGCAGGCGCCCTGCCGGAGCGGGAGACGCACCAGGCGGCCTTTGTCGCCTTCGGAGCGCTTCTCGACGCCTTGCGCGCGCCGGAGATCTGGCCGGCGGTCTATGTACGGTTCGAGGCGGGGCTCCTGCAGGAGCTGGGTTTCGGTCTCGATCTGACGCGCTGCGCGGCCGCCGGAACGACCGAAAACCTCATCTACGTCAGTCCGCGAACCGGCCGCGCCGTGAGCGCCGCCGCGGGGGAGCCGCTGAAGGACCGGTTGCTGGCGCTGCCGCCCTTCCTGTTGACGCCGCCAGGTCCGCTCCGCGCCGGCGATGTGGGCGCCGGACTGACTCTCACCAGCCACTTTCTCGAGCGCTTCGTCTTCGGCCCCCTCAGCAGGCCGCTGCCGCCCGCGCGTCACTGGTTGGTCGACCAACTGGCCAGGGAAGGACGACTTTAAAAACCGCCCTGGACAAGTGTCCGGGAGTCGCGCGATGCGGACGCCATGGATGACGCCGCGCCGCCGCCCGACGAGGGCGGGCGGATTCTCGACGAGCCGCTGACAGAGGCGCTCTCGCGCCGCTATCTCGCCTATGCCCTGTCCACCATCACCCAGCGGGCGCTTCCGGATGTCCGCGACGGGCTGAAGCCGGTCCACCGCCGGCTTCTCTACGCTATGAGGCAGCTACGTCTGGCGCCGGACCAGTCAGCCAAGAAGTCGGCCCGGGTCGTCGGCGACGTGATCGGCAAGTTCCATCCGCACGGGGATGTGGCCGTCTATGACGCCTTGGTGCGGCTCGCCCAGGACTTCGCCCAGCGGTACCGGCTGGTGGACGGGCAGGGCAACTTCGGCAACATCGACGGCGATAACGCCGCGGCCATGCGCTACACCGAGTGCCGTCTCACCGAGGCGGCCCAGCTGCTGCTCGACGGGATCGACGAGGATGCGGTCGATTTTCGGTCGACCTACGACGGCGAGGACGTCGAGCCGGTCGTCCTGCCCGCAGGCTTCCCCAACCTCCTCGCCAACGGGTCGGCGGGCATCGCCGTGGGGATGGCGACTTCCATTCCGCCGCATAATGCAGCCGAGCTCATCGACGCCTGCCTGCTGCTTCTCGAACGTCCGGACGCCGCCACCAGCGACCTGATGACCAAGGTCCCGGGCCCGGATTTCCCCACCGGCGGCGTCATTGTCGAGTCGCCCGCCTCGCTCCTTGACGCTTATGAGAGCGGCCGCGGCGGCGTGCGCGTCCGCGCCGCCTGGACGAAGGAAGACACCGGACGGGGGACTTGGCGGATCGTCGTCACCGAGATCCCCTACCTCGTGAAGAAGGCCGATCTCGTCGCCCAGCTCGCCGAGCTTATCGAGGCCAAGCGGGCGCCCCTGCTGGGCGATGTGATCGATGAGTCCGCCGAGGACCTGCGTCTGGTGCTGGAGCCTAGGTCGCGCTCCGTGGAGCCGGAGCTCCTTATGGAGAGCCTTTTCAAGCTCTCCGATCTGGAGACCCGCTTTCCCGTCAACATGAATGTGCTGGACGCCCGCGGCGCGCCCCAGGTGATGGGGCTGAAGGCCGCGCTCCGCGCCTTCCTCGACCACAGGCGCGAAGTCCTGGTGCGCCGCGCGCGCCATCGTCTCGCTGATATCGAGCAGCGGCTGCACATCTTGGCGGGCCTCCTGATCGTTTTCCTCAATCTGGACGAGGTGATCCGGATCGTCCGCTTCGAAGACGAGCCGAAGGCCAAGCTGATAGAGACCTTCGAGATCGACGAGGTCCAAGCCGATTCGATCCTGAACACCCGCCTGCGCCAGCTGGCCAAGCTCGAGGAGATGGAGCTAAGGCGCGAGCACGCCGACCTCACGGAGGAGCGGGCGGGAATCCAGGCCATGCTCGGGTCCGACAAGCAGCAATGGAGCCTTGTGGCGGCGGGTTTGAAGCATGTGCGAGAGATCCTCGGCCCGACGACGGCCGAGGGGCGGCGCCGGTCGGTGTTCGCCGAGGCCCCGGCCATCGATGCGGCCGCCGCGGCGACGGCCCTCGTGACGCGCGAGCCGATCACGGTCATCCTGTCCGAACGCGGATGGATCCGCGCCGCCAGAGGCCGGATCGAGGATCCGTCGGAGCTGAAGTTCAAGGAGGGCGACAAGCTCGCCTTCCTTGTCCCGGCCGAGACGACCGACAAGCTGCTGCTTTTCGCCTCGGACGGCCGCTTCTTCACGCTCGCGGGCGACAAATTACCCTCGGCGCGCGGCCATGGCGAGCCTCTGAGCCTCGTCGCCGACCTGGACGATCGGGTGAAGATCCTGGCCTTGTTCGTCCACACGCCTGGGCGAATGCGCATCGTGGCCTCACGGCGCGGGTACGGCTTCATCCTGCCTGAGGACGAAGCAGTCTCGTTCCGCCGGGCGGGAAAGCAAGTCTTGAACGTGGACGAGGCCGGCGCCGGCCTTTGCCTCGAGGCGAACGGTGACCATTTCGCGGTCGTCGGCGACAACGGCAAGGTCCTCATCTTTCCGCTGGCCGAGCTGCCCGAGATGGCGCGGGGCAAGGGCGTGAAGCTGCAAAGCTACCGCGAGGGGGGATTGCGCGACGGCCTCGTTTTCAGCGCCGCTGAGGGCGCGGCCTGGACCGACGCCGCCGGCCGCGTCCGGGCCTGGGCGGACTGGCGCGACTGGCTCGGGCGACGGGCAAGCGCAGGCAAGCTGGCGCCCCGCGGCTTTCCGACGACGCGGCGGTTCAAGCCTGGCTGAAGGCAGCCGCCGGCTGTGCGGCTAGGGCGATGAGCTCGCTCTCGGCTGAGCGCGCCTCGAC